>Ga0265295_1000504_pt1 | contig 78590 bp, 65 predicted proteins | sample Munlansysbiofilm_FD_192503 | JGI IMG/M metagenome (GOLD analysis project Ga0265295, IMG submission 192503) | Leachate microbial communities from a municipal landfill in Southern Ontario, Canada - Methane capture system biofilm | ecosystem: Engineered > Solid waste > Landfill > Unclassified ... | reverse complement strand
TGGAAATTCGTAAGCAATCTCTATATTTGTAGATTAATTTTTTAATCAACCAATCCGTTATGAGCAAACAAATTTCTTTGAAGGAAGCTGTTTCACATGTAAGATCCGGCATGACCGTCATGGTGGGCGGTTTTCTGGGCGTGGGAAGTCCTAACAGCATCGTGGACGTTTTACTGGAAACAGGTGTAAAAGACCTTGTCATCATTACCAGCGATACGGCTTTTGCCCACATAGGCGTCGGGAAACTGATCGCCGAGCGACGGGCCGTCAGGGTGATCACCAGTCACATCGGGACCAATACCGCCACAGGAGAACTCTATCATGCAGGAGAATTGGAAATTTGTTTTGTTCCCCAGGGAACGCTCATTGAACGGATCCGTTGTGCCGGAGCAGGCCTTGGAGGGATCCTCACGCCTACAGGACTGGGAACGGTCGTACAGGAAGGGAAGCAGGTGATCACGGTGGAAGGAAGGGATTATTTACTGGAAAAACCCCTTAGTGCGGACATTGCACTCCTGGGGGCAAGTATAGCCGATGAGGATGGAAACCTTTACTTTAAAGGGAATTCCCGTAATTTCAATTCCATGATGGCCACGGCAGCCGGACTGGTGATTGCCCAGGTTGACGAAATTGTGAAACCCGGCGGGATCCTGCCCGAGAATGTTCATACACAGTCCATTTTTGTGGATTATATTGTAAAAGCTTAAAGTACACATAAAATCAATCATTATGGCACAGAAACTGAAACTGGAAATTTCCGAAAAAATGTATGAAGACGCCCTGAAGATCATTCCCGGCGCTATCGCAGGAATCCGCCGTCCGTATAATTTTGTTCCCGGCGAATATCCCATTTATTTTGACCATGCCAAAGGGGGCAGGGTTACCGATGTGGACGGAAACGAATACATCGATATGCTTTGCGCATACGGTCCCATTATCATTGGTCACCGGGAAGAAGAGATCGACAATGCGGTTATCGTACAGATGCGGGACAAAGGTTTTTGTTTTTCCCTGACACAACCGGTACAGAACAGACTGGCTGAAAAGCTCATAGAACTGATCCCCTCGGCCGAAATGGCCGTTTTTGTGAAAACCGGATCCGATGCCACCAGTGTAGCCATAAGGGTTGCCCGTGCCAATACCGAAAGGATAAAAGTGATCCGCTGCGGGTACCACGGCTGGCATGACTGGTGCGTGGAAGTGAAAGGCGGCATTCCCCAGAAACTGTGGGAGGACATTTATGAATTCCATTACAACCAACTGGACGAACTGGAAGATTTAATGAAGCGGCACGGCGATCAGACGGCTGCCATCATCATCACTCCCGTAGGCCATCCGCTGGCAGAAAAGGTACAAATGCCCAAACCGGGCTTCCTGGAAGGAGTCCGCGCCCTGGCTGACAAATACGGGACGATTCTTGTTTTTGACGAGATCCGGAGCGGCTTCCGGTACGATCTGGGAGGAGCGCAGAAAGTATTCGGGGTTACGCCCGATCTGTCGGTCTTCGGAAAAGCCATGGCCAACGGTTACCCCATAGGAGCCGTGGTAGGAAAGGAAAAATACATGAAAGTGCTTGCCGACAAGGTGTTCCTTTCTTCCACATTTTTTCCCAACAGCCTGGAACAGACTGCAGCACTGAAAACCATTGAAATACTGGAAAGGGACAACATCCTGGAAGCAGTGAAGCGCAAAGGCGAACTTTTCGGCAGCAAATTGAGGGAGATCATAAAAAAAGTACCTTACGACGTTGAAGTATCGGGTATTCCCCTCATGCCTTTTATCACCTTTAACAGGGATCCACAGAACCATTATAAAAAACTCCGTCCCGGATTCTATACGGAACTGATCAGGCGCGGTGTGTTCCTGCAGCCCTTTCATCACGGTTATGTTGCTTACCGTCATACAGATGAAGACATTGCATATGCCGCCAACATGGTAGAAGAAGCATTTGGAGAACTGAAAAAATACATATAGTTTACTAAAACAGACATTTATGGAGAAATTGATCATTACCGCCGCCATTTGTGGCGCCGAAGTCCTCAAGGAACATAACCCTGCGGTGCCTTATACCGTAGAGGAATGTGTACGTGAAGCCCGTTCGGCCTATGATGCCGGGGCAAGTATCATACACCTGCATGTCCGTTACGATGACGGGACCCCGACTCAGGACAAGGAGCGTTTCCGAGTGGTTATGGATGCCATAGCCAAAGCCTGTCCGGGGATCATCATTCAGCCTTCTACCGGCGGGGCAGTGGGCATGACAAATGACGAAAGACTACAGCCTACCGAACTGAATCCGGAAATGGCAACCCTGGACTGCGGAACACTTAACTTCGGAGGGGACGAGATATTTGAAAATACGGAGAATACCATCAAGTATTTCGGCCAGCGCATGATAGAGCGGGGGATTAAGCCCGAACTGGAAGTCTTTGACAAAAGCATGATAGAAATGGCCCTGCGTCTCCACAAGAAAGGATACATCCTCAAACCCATGCATTTTGACTTTGTCATGGGCGTGAACGGCGGGATTGGGGGGTCTCTCAGGGATTTTGTATTCCTGCGGGGAAGCATACCTTCCGATGCCACCTACACTGTGGCCGGAGTCGGCCGTTACGAAATGCCACTGGCCGTTGCAGCCATCATTGACGGGGGACACGTAAGGGTAGGATTTGAGGACAACGTTTTTATATCCAAGGGAGTACCTGCCAGGTCGAACGGTGAACTGGTGGCCAGGGTAGTGCGTATGGCCGGTGAACTGGGTCGCGAAATTGCCTCACCCCGCGAAGCCAGAGAAATACTGCACCTGCCTGCAAGGCAATAAAACGAAACACACAATCAATCAATTACTTATTTAAACAAGCATTGCACATGAAAAAAGGTAACAAGTACGGTCTCCACAGGGTCATTGAACCCAAAGGCGTTCTCCCGCAACCGGCCAACAAGCTGGACAACAACATGGATGAGATATACGACAACGAAATTCTCATTGACGTGAAGACGCTGAACATAGACTCCGCCAGTTTTACCCAGATCGAGGAACAAGCCGGAGGGGACAAAGCCAAAATAGCAGAGATTATGCTGGGTATTGTCGCCAAACAGGGGAAACACAGAAATCCCGTTACTGGATCGGGTGGCATGTTGCTGGGGGTTGTGGAAAAGATAGGAGATGCACTGGCTGGAAAGACAGACCTGAAGGTAGGAGACAAGATCGCCACGCTGGTTTCCCTTTCCCTTACCCCGCTGCGCATTGACAGGATCAAGGATATCAGGCCTGATATTGATCAGGTGGACATAGACGGAAAAGCCATTCTTTTTGAAAGCGGTATTTATGCCAAAATTCCCGATGATATGCCAGAAACGCTTGCGTTGTCTGCGCTTGATGTTGCGGGAGCTCCTGCTCAGACGGCCAAGCTGGTGAAACCGGGAGATACCGTACTGATCATAGGTGCTGGCGGTAAATCGGGTATGTTGTGCAGTTATGAGGCCAAAAAAAGAGCAGGAGTCACCGGCAAGGTAATAGGCCTGTGCCACAGTGAGCGTTCCACCAAACGCCTCGAAGCTCTTGGATTTTGCGATCATGTTTTCTCTGCCGATGCCACCCAGCCCGTAGCGGTTCTGGAAAAGATAGAAGCACTGACCGATGGCGGATTATGTGACGTAACCATCAACAACGTCAATATTACAGATACCGAAATGACTTCCATTCTCTGTACCAAAGACACAGGGGTGGTTTACTTCTTCTCAATGGCCACCAGCTTCACCAAAGCGGCTCTGGGAGCCGAAGGTGTGGGATCAGACGTTACCATGATCGTAGGGAACGGCTATACCAGGGGACATGCGGAGATCACGCTACAGTTGCTCAGGGAAAGTGAAAAACTACGCCGGATCTTTACCGAACTATATGCTTCGTAATTAGTAAAAAAAACATATGAAAGAAAGCAGAAGAAAACAATTGTTCCCCGAGGTGACCGATCAGGAGTGGAACGACTGGAAATGGCAGATACGGAACCGGGTCGTCAACCTGGAACAATTGCGTAAATACATTGCCCTGACCCCCGAAGAGGAAGAGGGGGTGCACCAGTCGCTCAAATTGCTCCGTATGGCCATAACACCGTATTACCTGAGCCTGATCGATCCGGATGATCCCGATTGTCCTGTAAGGAAACAGGCCATCCCTTCCAAAAAAGAAACGTTCCGTTCCGCGGCTGACCTGCTGGATCCGCTGCATGAAGACGAGGACTCCCCGGTACCCGGCCTGACACACAGGTACCCGGACAGGGTGCTTTTCCTTATCACCGACCAGTGTTCCATGTATTGCCGTCATTGTACCAGGCGCCGTTTTGCGGGACAGAAGGACCACGAAGCTTCCAGTGACAGGATACAGGATGCCATCAATTACATTGCCCGTACACCCCAGGTAAGGGACGTTCTTCTTTCGGGAGGAGATCCGCTGACCATGAGCGATGCTCGTCTGGAATCGATCATCTCTCGTTTGCGGGAAATACCCCACGTGGAGATCATTCGCATCGGGACCCGGGTACCGGTGGTCTGTCCGCAAAGGATAACGCCCGAGCTTATGGCCATGCTTAGAAAATACCATCCCATATGGATCAACACCCATTTCAACCATCCCAGCGAGATTACGGAAACATCCCGTGCTGCCTGTGAAATGATGGCCGATGCAGGGTTTCCTGTCGGTAATCAAAGCGTACTACTGCGGGGAGTAAACGATTGTGTATATACCATGAAGGAACTGGTACACAAGCTGGTATTGATGCGGGTACGTCCTTATTACATATACCAGTGCGATCTGTCCATGGGACTGGAACATTTCAGAACACCCGTTTCCAAGGGAATTGAGATCATTGAAGGGCTTCGCGGACATACCTCGGGATACGCGGTTCCCACCTTCGTTGTGGATGCTCCGGGAGGAGGAGGAAAAATACCTGTCATGCCCACTTACGTGATCAGCCAGGCCCCCGGCAGGATGGTTCTACGCAATTACGAAGGCGTGATCACCACCTATACGGAACCGGAAGATTACAAGAACAACTGTCATTGTGACGACTGTAAGGACAAGGTCTCTCTTGAAGGGGTTTCCGGTATATTGCAGGGACAGCATCTGTCCCTTGAGCCATCGTACCTGCAGAGGAAAGAACGCAATCACAAGAAGTGACTGAATGCCTTTTGTTGATCAGATAATCCTTTACGGCAGCCTCTCGGTTGTGGGATTGGGGAAGAATACCGGGAAGACTGAATGTCTCAGGTATGTTTTGGGACGGTTATCTGAAATGAAGAAGGTTGTGGCCGTTACCTCAATAGGCATTGACGGGGAAAGGGTGGACCAGGTGACGTCCACCCCAAAACCCGAAATATACCTGGAAAAGGGAACCTATTTTACAACGGCGGCCTCATTTTACCTGAAAAAAAGATTCAGGGCAGAGATCTGCCAGGTAGATGAAGGGGGGACTGTTTTCGGGAAAATGATCACTGCCAGGGCGCTTGAAAGGGGAAAAATGATACTTGCCGGTCCGTCCGACACAGACGTGCTGCAGCAATGGGTCCGGCAGACCCCACAAAGGTTCCCGGTGGATGTGTGCCTGGTGGACGGGGCCATATCCCGTTTGAGCCCGGCATCCCCGGTCGTGACGCGATCCATGATCCTGGCCACCGGGGCGGCATACTCGGCAAACATCAGGACGCTGGTGGAAAGAACGCGGTACGTTTACGATACCGTAAGTCTTCCCCTGGCAGAAGAAGGGGTGCGAAAAAAACTGGAACACATAACACAAGGTATCCGGCTCATTTCAGAAACAGGTGAAATCACCGATCCCGGTGTGGGATCGGCCCTGGTCCCGGACCAGGTGCGGGATTTGACAGGCACATGCGGGAACGGGCTGTACGTGCCGGGCGTACTCAGTAACGCGTTGCTCAAGGGACTCTCAGAACGAAAGGAGGCAGGGGAAACCCGTTTGTACATAAGGGATTTCACCAGGATCTTTGCTGAGCCCGGGGTTTTTTACTCCTTCCTGAGAAAAGGAGGGCGCATATTTCAGCTGTTCGCCACCCGGTTGCTGGCGATCTGCGTGAATCCGGTTTCCCCCGAGGGGTACCGGCTGAATTCGGCGGAACTGGTTCTGGCCATGCAGCACGCCGTAGAAGTGCCGGTTTATGATATAAAACGGATTGAAAAATGACATTTGCACATTATACGGAAAGGATTGACGGTCTTCAGTACCTGGCAGACAAGATGGAACTTTCAGGTTCCCGTGTCCGCCGATACCTGATGCAGCTTCCTTTTTGCACCCGTAAGGAGACACTGGAAACACATTTTGATATCCTTCAAAAAGCCCTGGACATATTGTCCGATCCGGCGGCACAGGCAACTTTCATGCAATTGCAGCATCTCTTTTCCCGGGTACACGATGTCCGTGGCACACTCAGGGCGCTGAAAGAAAACCGGGTTCTGGACGAGGTAGAGCTTTTTGAAATGAAGTATCTGGCCGTATTGTGCAAGGACGTGGCCGGAATCTGCCTTACACTGGCTTTTCCTTATGACAATCCCGACCCCCTTGAAGAAGTCCGGATGATACTGGACCCTGACAACGCGGGCACTGTATCGTTCCATCTGTACGATTCCTACAGCCCGGCACTGTCGCAGGCACGTCACCAGGCAGCTGCCACCGATCCCGAAAAGGAAACAGAACAATGGACCCGTTTGCAGGACCTGGTTGCCAGGGAAGAACTGGCTGTAAGGAAGAGGCTGTCATCTCAGCTGAGCTCCCTGTATCCTGTGCTCAGTGAAAGTTTTGACAGCCTGGCCCGTATGGAGCTATGGTTTGCCAAAGCATCGCTGGCACGCCGTTTTTCCATGGTACGTCCCGATCTAGCCGGGGTCAGATCCCCGGACGATCTGAAAATTGAAGGGATGTTCAATCCCGGGATAGCAGATGCCCTGTCCGCCATGAACCGGGTCTTCCAGCCGGTGTCCCTTACCCTTGGGAGGGGACCCTGCCTGCTGACCGGGGCCAATATGAGCGGCAAGACGGTCGTACTAAAGACACTGGCTCTTATACAGGTACTGACGCAGTTTTCTTTCTTTGTTCCGGCACGAAAGGCCTCTGTTCCCCTTGTAAAGGACGTTTTTCTTGTTTCAGGAGACAAACAGGACCAGTCCCGGGGGTTGTCATCGTTTGCGGCCGAAATGGTGTTTCTGGACCAGATAATGGCCAGAATCAGGGGCGGACTCCGTGCCCTGGTGCTGGTGGATGAACCTGCCCGGACGACCAACCCGTCCGAAGGGGCCGCCATACTGTGTGCCCTGGTGGAATTCATGGAAGACCATCACGTCATGTCCCTGTTGAGCACGCATTACGGAGACCTGGGGCTGTCCTGCCGTAAAATAAGGGTGTCGGGCTTTGACAGCAGCAAGGTCAAAGACCGTCCCGATCCTTCAAAAATGAATGAATATATTAATTACAGCCTGGTAGAGGACCTGTCCGATTCGGTACCCATGGAAGCCCTGCGCATTGCACGGTTGCTGGGAGTGGACGAGTCTTTTATACAGTCGGCACAGAAATATGTGAAATGAGCACATCAAAACTGGATCTTGATCTGAAAAAAGTTGAAAGCGCCAGGAACATGGCCGGTGAAATCGCCGGTCAGGTCCAGCGTTTTGTAGAGAATTATACTACGGTGGCAGTGGAAAGGACGTTGTGCCGCCTTACAGGTATAGACGGCACGGACAGTGACGGGATCCCGTTGCCCAACCTTGTGGTGGACGCCCTGAAGGAAAAAGGCATGCTGGGAGACGGGGCGCTTCATTTTCTGGGAAATGTCCTCTGCCGCAAGGGGATGACACCCGATCAGACAGCCCGGGCCATATCCGGGGGAACATTCGTATCCTGGGATCTTCCGGTAAGCCCTCACCGTGACATAGAGGAGGCCCTGAAACCTGTCATTGACAAAAGCATTGCCCGTATCAGGGAAAAAAGACTGGAAAGGGAGCACAACCTGAAAAGACTGGGAGAAGGACCGCGTCCTTACCTGTATGTGATCGTTGCTACGGGAAACATCTATGAAGACGCCGTTCAGGCACAGGCTGCCGCACGCCAGGGTGCCGACATCATTGCCGTGATCAGGACTACGGGACAATCCCTCCTGGATTTTGTGCCTTTCGGTGCCACTACTGAAGGATTCGGGGGAACGTTCGCCACCCAGGAGAATTTCAGGATCATGCGCAAGGCACTGGACCAGGTAGGGGAGGAAACAGGTCGCTACATCCGTTTGTGCAATTACTGCTCGGGCCTCTGCATGCCCGAAATAGCCGTCATGGGCGCATTCGAAGGACTTGATGTCATGCTGAACGACGCATTGTACGGCATCCTTTTCCGCGACATCAACATGCAGCGCACTCTGGTCGATCAGTATTTTTCACGTATCATCAACGGATTTGCAGGGGTGATTATCAATACCGGAGAGGACAATTACCTTACCACGGCCGATGCGTTCGAGGAAGCACATACGGTGCTGGCCTCGGACTTTATCAATGAACAGCTGGCTCTGATCGCCGGATTGCCACCGGAACAAATGGGTCTGGGACACGCCTTCGAGATGGACCCCGGGCTGGAGAATGCCTTCCTTTACGAACTGGCACAGGCACAGATGACCAGGGAGATCTTCCCGGAAGCTCCCCTCAAGTACATGCCCCCGACAAAATTCATGACCGGGAATATTTTCAGGGGACACATTCAGGATGCCCTTTTCAACCTGGCAGGGATATGGACCGGACAGGGGATCCAGTTGCTGGGGATGCCCACAGAGGCCATTCACACCCCTTTCATGAGCGACAGGTACCTGTCTATTGAAAATGCAAGGTACATATTTACCAGTTTCCGGAGCATAGGGGAAGAAGTTGAATTCAAAAAAAACGGCATCATACGTAAAAGAGCCGCCCGGGTACTGGAAGATGCCTGCAGGTTGCTGGAAAAATTAAGGGAAGAAGGTTTATTTACAGCCCTGGAAAAAGGGTATTTTGCCAATATCCGGAGATCCAGGGACGGAGGGAAGGGACTGGAAGGGGTGACCCGTAAGTCTTCTTTGTATATGAATCCATATATTGAATTGCTTAAAGGAAACAAATGATCATGGGAGGAGGTTTGTATTCAACAGAATTGCAGGATTTCGACAAAACACTGGATCTTACACAGGTAAAGCCATACGGGGATACCATGAACGACGGAAAGGTACAGCTCAGTTTTACGTTACCGGTACCTTTCGGCCCCGAGGCCGTTGAAGCTGCCAAACAATTGTTGCGCAGCATGGGAATGGAAAATCCCCAGGTTGTCTTTTCCAGGGAACTGACACCGGGCTTCACGTTTTTCAATTGTTACGGCAACCTGCAGCATACCGTCAATTATGCCGGTATTCATGTGCCCAAGGTGGAAAGTACGGTCATGGACATGCACGGGATAGACCGGTACATAACTGAGCATATTGGCCGAAAGCTTGTCCTGGTAGGAGCCAGTACGGGTACCGATGCCCATACGGTAGGCATTGACGCCATCATGAACATGAAAGGATATGCCGGGCATTACGGGCTGGAACGGTACGAAATGATCGAGGCGTACAACCTGGGATCCCAGGTCACCAATGAGGAAATGATCGCCAAAGCACTTGAAATCAAGGCAGATGCGATTCTCATATCCCAGACCGTGACACAGAAAGATATTCACATCAAAAACCTGTCTGAATTCATTGAAATGGCACAGGCCGAAGGCATCAGGGACCGCATGATACTGGTGTGCGGAGGACCCAGGATCTCTCATGAGCTGGCCAGGGAAATAGGGTTTGATGCCGGGTTCGGTACCAATACGTATGCAGAGGACGTGGCCTCTTTTGTCGCTCAGGAATTTGAAAAAAGAAAAATGAATCAGTAACTTTAAAAAAATGCAGTAAACATGGACAAGAATCAAATCAGGGAAGTCATAGCTCGCCGTGCAGCTAAGGAATTGAAAGACGGAGACGTAGTCAATCTGGGGATCGGACTGCCTACTCAGGTGCTTAAATACCTGCCCGAGAACATCAAAGTGATCATGCAATCCGAGAACGGATGCCTGGGTATGGGAAATCCGCCTGCTCCCGGCCAGGAAGATCCCAATCTGATCGACGCCGGCGGCGGACCGATCACCCTGAAACCCGGAGCTTCCTGTTTTGATTCGGCCACGTCATTTTCCATAATTCGGGGAGGTCACGTGGATGTGACCATCCTGGGATCGCTGCAGGTGGATGAAAAAGGGAATATTGCCAACTGGTCCATTCCGGGGATCAAGACCCCGGGCATCGGAGGGGCCATGGACCTGATCACAGGGGCCAAAAAAGTCATCGTGACCATGGAGCATACGGCTAAAGGAAATCATAAAATATTAAAAGAATGTACGTTGCCTTTGACGGCAGCCGGACAGGTTGACCGGATCATTACGGAAATGGGTGTCATGGACGTTACAAATGAAGGATTGTTGCTGCGTGAGATCAATCCGGAATTTACCCTGGAACAGGTACAGGAAGCAACCGCCTGCAGTCTGATAGTATCAGAAGATCTGAAACAAATGTAATCCTAAAAAAATCAAAAAACATGGAAAAGGTATATATCATTGCAGCCAAACGCACAGCCATAGGTAAAATGCTGGGATCACTGACCAGTATAAGTCCGGCCGACCTGGCGACGACCGTAATCAGGAACATCCTGGAAGAAACAAAGATCGATCCTTCCCTGGTAGACGAGGTAATCGTGGGGAACATCCTGATGGCAGGTCAGAAACAAGGGGTGGCCCGTCAGGCCTCGGTTAACGCAGGTATTCCCCATCATGTACCCGCATACGGGGTCAACATGATCTGCGGCAGCGGCATGAAATCGATCATTAACGGGTACGCATCCATACTTTGTGGTCATGCTTCTATTGTCCTGGCTGGAGGCACCGAGAATATGTCCTCGGCAGGATTTGTGATGCAGGGAATACGCGAAGGGATCAAAATGGGTGATTTCAAAGCCGTTGACCATATGGTCTGTGACGGATTGACAGATGCCTTCAGCAACTTTCACATGGGAATAACGGCCGAAAACATTGCTGAAAAATACCATATTTCACGTGAACGGCAGGATGCATTTGCTTATGCATCACAGCAAAAGGCCATTCAGGCGATTGATTCGGGAAAATTCAGGGACGAAATTGTGCCCGTGACCATTTCCCGCAAAAAAGAATCCTTTGTTTTTGATACAGATGAGTTTCCCAACAGGAACACGACCCTGGAAAAAATGGGGACCCTGCGTCCGGCTTTCAAAAAGGAAGGCACGGTGACTGCAGCCAATGCCTCGGGCATCAACGATGGGGCTTCTTTTGTGCTTTTGGCCTCGGAAAGGGCTGTCAGGGAAATGGGGCTTACCCCTATGGCGGAGATCGTCGCCTCGGGCCAGGCCGGGGTTGATCCCGCCTATATGGGAATGGGACCTGTACCCGCCATTGACAAGGCCTTGAAAAGAGCCGGAATGCAACTCTCTCAGATGGACCTGTTAGAGCTGAACGAGGCATTTGCCGCACAATCCCTGGGTGTGATGCATGAACTGGAACAGCAACAGGATGTGGACAGCAAGTGGTTTGAAACACATTGTAACGTCAACGGCGGGGCCATTGCGTTGGGTCACCCCATAGGTGCCTCCGGAAACCGCATTACCGTTACACTGATCCATGAAATGAAACGCCGTAAGGTCCCCTATGGTCTGGCGTCACTCTGTATCGGAGGCGGAATGGGTACCGCACTGATCCTTAGGAGGGTGTAAATTTCCCTGTCCCGTATAGGATCCTATGTCAAAAAAAATGTATATTTTTAACCGGTAATAAAAAAACTGGTTATGAAAACTCATTATCTGGAATATATCCACAATAGTATTGTTACGGAGTGGAACATGCCCGCTCTAACCAATTACAAAAAGAATTCCTTTACCTACGGTGAAATTGCCCAACAAGTCGCCCGGCACCACATCCTGTTTGAGAAACTGGGTTTAAAGAAAGGCGATAAGGTAGCTCTTTGCGGTCCCAACAGCGCCGAATGGGGCATAGCGTTCCTGGCCGTTACTTCGTACGAGGCTGTGGCCGTGCCTTTGCTGAACGATTTCCTCCCCGAAAGCGTCATGACCCTTACGGACCATTCTGAATCGCGCTTGTTTTTTGTGAGCAACGATATTTGGGAAAAAACGGACATTGCCAGAATGCCCCTGTTGGAACTTGTGATGAGCCTGGAAGATAACAATGTGCTGTTTTCAAAGGACAATGCCGTGAAGGAAGCATATGCCTCGCTCGACACGTTGTTCAAAGAAAAGTATCCTGAAGGGTTCGGCCCGGAACAGGTCAGCTATCCGACCGATAATTTTGATGACCTGGCCCTGATCAATTATACTTCAGGAACGACCAGTGCACCAAAAGGAGTGATGCTCACCTACAGGAGCATCAGTTCCAATATCCAGTTTGGACAAAGTGAAATGCCGAACGGTCCCGGGGATACCCTGGTGTCCATGCTTCCCATGGCCCACATGTACGGAATGGCCTTTGAGTATCTTTACCAGCTGGCAGGAGGGACGCAGGTCTTTTTCCTGGGCAAGGTTCCTTCTCCCAAGGTCTTGCTCGACGCCCTGGCAACAGTCAAGCCCTATATGCTGATCACCGTTCCCCTTGTGATAGAAAAGATCTTCAAGAGTTCCGTATTTCCCACCATCCGCAAACCGATGGTAAAATCCATTATGAAAATTCCAGGCCTGGCGTCCGTGATCTACAAACAGATCCGCAAGAAACTGCTACATGCCTTTGGCGGAAGGATCCGTACCATTGTCATTGGCGGTGCTGCCATAAACCAGGAAGTGGAAGATTTGATGAAAGCCGTGAAACTGCCTTATACAGTTGGTTATGGCATGACCGAATGCGGACCGCTGCTTTCCTATGAGGATACAAGAAAATTTGTCAAGGGATCCTGCGGAAAACCGGTGCACAGGATGTCGCTGAGAATTGATTCCGACGATCCCCGCGCCATTGTGGGAGAGATCCAGGCCCGCGGGGACAATGTGATGTTAGGTTATTACAAAAATCCCGAGGCAACGGCAGCCGCATTTACCAAGGATGGATGGCTCCGTACAGGTGACCTGGGGCTTATGGACAAGGACAACAATTTCTTCATTAAGGGACGCAGCAAGAACCTGATCATTGGTGCCAACGGACAGAATATATATCCCGAAGAGATAGAAGACAAGCTCAACAACCAACCTTACGTGGTCGAATCCATTGTGGTGGAAAGGGATAAAAAACTGGTAGCCCTGGTGTTCCCCGATTACGACCGTGTATCGCAGGAATCACTCGACTCGATGAACCTGGCCCAGCTGATGGAAGATAACCGTATGCGGTTGAATATGCTGCTGCCGGTCTTCAGCCGGATCCACAAAATTGAACTGCTGCCCGAAGCCTTTGAAAAGACACCAAAACGCAGTATCAAGCGTTTCCTGTATAAATAGCATGGACGGGTGAGACGGTTTTTTATGCCGCCTATTTCAGATGTTCCACGGAAAAGAGACACCCGCAGTATTTCTGACGATACATTCCGTAATCTTTTGCAATTTCAATGGATCTGCGGAATCCGTCCTGTTTTTTGAAATCGGAAGGCAGGTACACAACGCTCCCGGTTTTTTCAGCCGTTTCAAAGCCGATCCGGTTGATAAGGACCGCGTTCTTATGAGGACTCAGGGTCAGGGTGGTACAAAAAAAGGAATAACCGTTTTCCTTTGCATAGCGCGCTGTGCCTTCCATCCTCAGCCGAAAGCACATCTCACATCTTGTACCTCCTTCCGGCTCGTTCTCCAGGCCTTTGACCGCGTTTAAAAAAAAATCATATCCCGGATTCCTTTCCACAAAAGGCACATCGTTTCCGTATGCTTTTTCCGTGAAACGCCGCGATTCATCCCTTCTAAGGGTGTATTCACCGGCCGGAGCGATGTTGGGATTGAAAAAAAATACTGTCACCTCGTAGTCCGGAAAGAGCCGTTCCAGTGCCGTGGTGGAACAGGGTCCGCAACAAGTGTGCAGCAAGAGCCGGGGAGATAGTTTTTTCATATATATTCTGTGCAAATATAATGGTTTTGAATGAATTTAATTACTTTTGCATAATTAACAATTCCGTTATGAAATCATCCATAATCACAGGCATTCTCATACTTTTATCCACAATCCTGCTGCTCACTTTCTGCAGGTCCAATCCCGGTAATTATAAGCCGGTGTCAGGCGATGTGAAGGTGCGGGTGCTTACGGTCTCAGAATCCATGATCCGTTCTGAAAGGGAATATGTGGGTGTTGTAGAGGAATCGAACAATGTCATGCTGAGTTTCCCTGCACCCGGTAAGATAAAGAACGTATATGTCAGGGAAGGACAGGCAGTCAGGGAAGGTCAGCTGCTGGCCGAAACGGATCCCGAAACGCTTGAAAACATGTATGCCACTACAGTGGCGACCCTCAGACAGGCGGAAGATGCCTATGAAAGGTTGACTCTTTTGTACGAATCGAACAGCATCCCCGAGATACAGTACATAGAGATTCAGACCAAACTGGAACAGGCCCGTGCCTCTGAACGTATTGCGGCCAAAGCGCTCGCAGACACAAAACTCATATCTCCGCAACGGGGTGTTGTGGGTAAACGCATGATGGAAACCGGAATGAATGTTTTACCTGACCAGCCGGTGATTACACTGCTCAATACGCACAGACCCGTTGTCAGGATACCGATACCTGAAAACGAAATATATGACACCCGGAGTGGCCAGAGGGCGCGGATACGCATCGGAGCCCTCAGGAATACCGAAGTATATGGAACCGTTATTGAAAAAGGAGTCCAGGCACATCCCTACACGCACAGTTACGATGTAAGGATCTCCCCGGACAGCGAGATCGCCGGCCTGCTCCCCGGGATGGTGTGCAGGGTTTACCTGAACAACCTGCCCGAAGACAGTGCGCTGGTAATTCCTGCTCACGCGGTTTTGCCGGTAGAATTTGGCAAAGGACATTTTGTATGGGTGCTCGATCCGGACAACATGGCACACAGAAGACCGGTAAGGGTGGGAGAGCTGGTCTACGGAGGGGTTACGGTGATTGAGGGAATTGAACCCGGAGAACGGATCGTTGTGGAAGGTTTTGACAGGATCGGTGATAACATTAAGGTAGAAGTGACCCATGAGTAGAAAGCGGAAAGGCATCGTGGAATGGACGATGCACAATCACAAGATCGTTCTGCTGCTGGTGGCCTTCCTGGTGGGTCTGGGAATTTTCGCCCTGCCCAATATGCCCAAAAAGGAATACCCCGACTTTACCATACGCAATGCCCTGGTCCTGGGTATTTATCCCGGCGCATCATCGGAACAGGTTGAAAGTCAGCTTACCGTACCTTTAGAAAAACACCTTCTGAGTTACAAGGAGGTGGACCGCGAGAGAACCTATTCCCTTACTCGTGACGGGATGGTCTATTTTGTGATGGACCTGAACGAGAGTGAAAAGTCACCCCGGGATTTTTATGCGAATTTACGGCTGAACCTTGATGCCTTGAAAACCCAGTTGCCGCCGGGGGTATTGCCCCTGATGGTGATCAGCGAGTTTGGCGAGACTTCGGCTATTCTCATTACCCTGGAAAGTGATTCGAGGACATACGATCAGCTTGGGGAGCTGCTGGACCGCCTGGAAGGCCGCCTGAGCTCCCTGTCCATTGTGACCAATATCAAACGGTACGGAGAACAGCAGGAGCAGGTGAACATTTACCTGGATAAAGATAAACTGGCCGCCTATTCCCTGAATACGCAACAGTTCATGATGCAGCTTTTTGGCGGAGGTTTTGTGACCTCATCCGGGACGCTGAACACATCGGGCCAGATCATCCCCATTCACCTGAACAATGCGTACCGTAACGAACAGGAGATACTGGAACAACCCGTACATTATGATCCGTCGGGAAACATATTGCGCGTTAAGGATATTGCGCATGTCGTCAGGGAGTATCCCGAGCCTGTGAGTTATATTGCCCATAACGGGAGAAAATGCCTGCTGCTGTCCATGGAAATGAGCAAGGGTTTCAATATGGTGGAACTGGGCAAGCAGGTGGACAATGTACTGAAGGAATTTGAATCGGAATTGCCCCAGGACGTAAGTGTTTACCGCATAGCCGATCAACCCAGGGTCGTGGCAGAATCTGTCTATTCCTTCCTCAGGGAGATGCTCATCGCCATCCTGGCAGTGATTGCCGTAATGATCGTGATGTTGCCCCTGAGGGTGGCTTCTGTGGCTGCAACAGCGATCCCCATTACCATATTTATTTCCTTGGGGATTATGTACGTTCTTGGTTTTGAGATCAATACGGTTACCCTTGCCTCTCTTCTGGTGGTACTTGGCATGGTGGTTGACGACAGCATTGTGGTCATCGACAACTATATGAATTTCCTGGACCAGGGAATGAGCCGCTGGAAGGCATCCATTACAGCTGCCACTTCCTATTTCAGAAGCGTCTTTTCCGCCACCCTGGCCATCAGCATCACCTTCTTCCCGTTCTATTTCACATTTCCCGAAAATTTTGCGGAATTCATTTATATGGCACCCTGGGCGATATCCATATCATTGCTGGTCTCGCTGGGCATAGCCATGCTGTATATCCCGTATTTCCAATATTTCACCATCCGGAAAGGATTGCAGCATGTTGTGGAAAAGCAACGGCAGAAAAGCAAAAAAGGGATATCCCTTCTGGAACTGTTCGGTGTTTTTTACGAAAAGACATTACGTAAGGCATTTGCGCATCCCGTCTGGGTTATGGTGGTGATCGCCCTTTTCCTGATCCTGCCTTTTTTTGTATACATGCAATTGCCCAAACGTCTGATGCCCATGGCCGACAGGGACCAGTTTGTGGTGGAGATATACCTGCCTTTCGGGTCTTCCCTGAAAGAGACCGGGGCCGTGGCTGATTCCCTGCGCGGGTTGATGCAGGAAGACGAAAGGGTTCTGGCGGTAACATCGTTCGTGGGAACAAGTGCCCCCAGGTTCCAGGCATCGTATACACCTCAGATCCCCGGGCCTAATTTTGGTCAGTTCATTGTAAACACGCCATCTCACAAGGTTACAGAACAGCTTGTTGCGGAATATCAGAAGAAATACATCCATTATTTTCCCGGTACATATGTAAGGGTCAGGCAATTGGATTATTCCCTGCTCTCTGCCAACGAGGTCGAGGTCCGCTTCACGGGAGAGGACAAACAGGTGCTTATGCAACTGGCTGATTCACTGGCCAGGGAATTCAGGCAAATCCCTTATATTGCCAGTGTCCGTTCTGATTTTGGAGGCATGCAGTATGGTGTGGGTGTACGTGTAGATCCCGTGGCAGCTGCCCGTGTCGGGATCAATCCGGGCTTCATGTCGCTGAACCTGGCTTCCAGGTACACGGGCATCCCGGTAACTTCTATGATGTACGGAGAAAAAACCATCCCCGTTCTTTTGCGTACCGACCCTGCCGATGACTCTCCTTCACCGGATAATCTGGGAAATGAATACGTTCAGGGCATGATCCCCGGAGTAAGCATTCCCCTGAGACAGATCGCCACCCTGGAACCGGATTGGAATATTGCCCAGATTGTACGCAGGAACGGATATCCTGTACTTACCCTGATGATGGACCTGGACTATGGAAAGATCTCGACCGATGTCTTTGACAAGGTGGTTCAGGTGATGGACAACACCCCCATCCCGGACGGTGTCGGCTTTGAGTACGGGGGAACGTACAAGGCGGACAAGGATATGATGCCCGGGATCCTTCAGGGAGTGGCCATTGCCGTTTTCATGATCTTCCTGATCCTGTTGTTCCATTTTAAAAAAGTATCCCTGTCCCTGCTGGTGATGGGATCTACCACCCTGAGTATCCTGGGAGCCTTTGTCGGGACCTGGATCATGGGTCTCCCGGTAAGTCTCACGACCTTTCTGGGGCTTGTGACCCTTATAGGATTGGTAGTCAGGAACGGGATCATCATGTTTGACTATGCCGAAATGCTCCGGCAGGAGGGGTCATCTGTCAAGGAGGCTGCTTTCAGGGCCGGCTGCAGGCGTATCAGACCCATATTCCAGACTTCTTCCTCAACCGCTGTTGCTGTAGTTCCCATGCTCGTTGTGAATGATTCTCTATGGTCTCCCATGGCGGCCACCATATGCTTTGGGATACTGACATCCATGTTCTTTGTATCAGTTTTCATGCCTGTCATCTACTGGCAGATCTACAGGAAACAGGACAGGATCAAGTCAATTCGCGAACCTGAAAAACTGACGCTGTTATGAGGAAGACGTTTATTCTGCTATTTGCTTTCTGTATTCCGGCTTTGCAACTGCTGCACGCACAACCGTATACCCTCGAGGAATGCCGTAATATGGCGCTTGAAAACAATGCCCTTCTTAAAGATACCAGGATCGGAGAGCAGATATCCCGCGAGATCCGGAAACAGGCCCTGACGTATTATTTTCCCAATGTATCGGCATTTGGAATGGGATTCCAGGCAAACAACCCTATGATATCCATAGATATGGGGATGCTCGGGAGCATGGAAATGCTGAAAAACGGGATCATGGTCAGTGCCATGGCCATACAGCCGGTTTTTACCGGAGGAAAACTTTTTTATTCCAACAAACTGGCAGCTCTCGGGATCACCGCCAGTGAGCTGTTCACGCTGCAGAAACAGGCCGAGGTTCTGGCCCAGACAGAAGGGTATTTCTGGCTGCTTTACTCTTTGTACGAAAAGCGCAATACGGTATCTTCCATGAAGCAGGTACTGGATTCGCTGCATAAAGACGTACAGCGGGCACACGAAGCCGGCATCCTGGGACAGAACGAAGTGCTGAAGGTGAAGCTACAGCAGAACACGCTCAGTACCAAGAGTGTGGAGCTTGAGAACGGGATCAGCCTGGCTACCATGGCACTTGCCCGTCAGATGGGATTGCCTGTTGATTCCCTGGAACACTTTACCATTACGCCACCGTCCGGTATTCAGATTTCGGACCCCATGGACCATTATGCGGATCCTGCTTCCGTGTTGTCCCAAAGGACTGAATTCAAATTACTGGATGTAGGTGTACGGGCAGCAGAACTGCAGAAAAAGGTAGAGATCTCCTCAAGTATGCCACAGGCTGGGGTGGGCGCCTTTTACTACTACGAGAACCTTCTGGACAAAAACAATTGGAACGGAGGTCTGATGGCTGTTGTCAGGGTTCCTATATCGGACTGGGTAAAAGGCTCTTTTGCCATACGTCAGAAGAAGCTCGAGGAATCCAGGGCCCGGATACAGCGGGAAGACGGGCATCAGCAACTGCTTATGCAGATCCGGCAGGCTTGGGGCTCTTTTGTGGAATCGTATCAAAAATACCTTCTTGCCGAGCTTGCCGTTGAAGAATCCCGGGAAAATGCCCGCCTGAACGAAGATTATTTCAAAGCCGGGACGGTTAGTCTGACCGAGTTGCTGGCTGCCAGGGGATTGCTCCAGGAAAGTTATGACAGGAAAACAGATGCCGTCAAGGATTATCAGATGGCAAAAAGCATTTATCTGCAGGTTACCGGACGCTGACCGACCTATCTGACCATGAATTCTACTGTGGAACGGAAAGGCTTTCCGGTCCGGCTCATGCCTTCAGCCACGACTACAAAAAGTCCCGTATTCTCTGAAGTAGTTGCCTTCAGGGTTACCGAATCATTTTCCGACAGCTCAACAAGGGGATTCCAGTAGAGGGTATGACGCAAATCGGGAAGTCTGCTCCCGCGGGCTACGGTCCCGAATGACCTTGGGTTCTGCACACCCACAAATTCCTGTACGCGCATGGATTCCTCCAGGTCCAGGTTGGGAAAATCTCCCCGGTAGGTTTTTATAAAAAGGATCCCGTTATAGTATATGGGCCCAAAAGCATACTGGTCCGGGTAGATGACAATTTCCTTCACCAGGTTTGGATCGTAAGCGTAAATTTTTTCGTGGTCTTCCACGGGGATACCATCCAGCAGCACCAGGGGAGGGGTGGGATCTTCCATATAATAGGCTACTCCGCTTACATCTCTCAGGCGAACCTGGAGCGTTCTGACACCGTTCACGGTACGGAAACGTGCTTCCCTGATAAATTCCACCAGGACTTCACCCATGGAAGGGAACCGGGTGTATTCATCCAGATCGTAAACGATCCCTGCGTCCCTGAACAGGAGGTTGGACCTTGAACCTTCTTCCCTGAACAGGGTGTCCAGGCTGAAAGCCTTTGACATCTGTACCCCCGTACTTCTTTCCACAAGGACGTCCTGCTGTTTTCTGTCAAGTACCAGCGAAGGCAGCTCCGTAACGGCCGGGTGCATATAGACAGAATCCAGTACCAGGTGATACTTTTTATGGTTGAATGAAGGGACGTAACTGATCAGAGTCCCGTTTCCGTAAAGATTGGACGTAAAAAACCTGACCGTGCCGTTATCCCTGATTTCTCCGGTAAAGTATTGAATATCACTTCCGGCTATGGATATGTAGGAACCGAAGCTTTCCACTCCGTTGACAACCGGTTCGTTGTTCTCATCCACAATGTGCCCCCTGATCACTTCACCCGGGTAATCGACCCTCCAGAGAGGAAAAGGGGATGTTTTCTCTTTTCGCGTACTGTCAACAACCTGCCTGACCGAAGGGTTCACGTAATGGTTCAGGTCATCTTTACGGTAAACAGAAACGGCAGCCGAAACGTCTTCGGGGATCCGGTTTCGGAGCGTAATGCCAATTTGTTCTCCGCTGCGGTACACTTTACGGTCAGTCATCACATCCAACCCTTCAGTTGTTTCATGAAAGGCTGTGGGTTCGGGAAGCGTATCAGTCTCAGAAACGGTAGTAACGTTGTCCAGTCGCAGCGATGTGAGGGGATTGTAAACGGTCACAAACCTGGTAAAATAATTCAGATTGCTTTCCGAATACATATAACGGGTGTATGCAGTAAGGCGATAAACGCCCGTAGGCAACGACAGGGGGAGCTCCATCATGCCGTTCCCACGACCCCTGTCCAGGGCAATCTTAGCCTGTACGGGTGATCCCGTGAAGTCTTGAAGCTCAATGAATGCGACCGCACTTACCGGTGATGGGATCCCGGTTGTTGCATCGTAGCAAAAAGCGGAAATCCAGACCGGTTCGCCGGCAAGATAACATTCCTTGTCTGTGCTCAGGTACATGCGTTCATGGATCATCTGCGCCTGGGCAGACAGGAACAATGACGGCAAGGATAAAAAGAGTGCTGTAAGGATCCGTTTCATAATATCTTTTTTCAGAACCAGGGCCATTCCACCGGCCAGAAAACAGGTACCTGGGGAATACCCCCTTTGCTCCGGCAGTCTATGCATCGTGTCAGGTTCCAGTGACTGACTCCCATCTGGCTATCTATCATATGAGGGGAATAACCCATTTCTTTTAATTGAATAAGACTGTGTACGGTCGCATCCAGGGGCATAAGGGTGTCTTCCGGCATGGGCTCCCTGACGTATCCGGGAAGACCGGTACAATCAATAAACAGCCTTTTTCTAACCGAATTGCATACAGATACAAAACCGATGGCGCGTACCTCAGGATCGGTCGTGCAACGGATGTTCCCGTTGATCTCGTTAGGCTGGGGTGAGAAAATATCCCCGATGTCGTTGGAGTTTTTTCGCATGTTTTCCAGGTAGCGATATGCATCGCTGTCGAGAACCGTCTGGGTGACCTCAATGGCGTAATGCTGGGTGATACGGATATCCCTGAAACTGATTGTCTGTATTACCAGATCGGTGATCCTGTCTTCTGAAAGGGAAGACGTTTCTACCAGCAGGATCTCGGAAGATTCCCTGGTGTTCCAGCATCGGTGCATCCATGGCCGGTGATTGGTGGTACTTTTGACTTCAAATACGTCAAAATAACTGTACGCTGCCAGTTGTGACACGTAATCCCATGTTTCCGTAAACTTCCAGTTGTAATGCGTGGACTGGCCGGTGATGTCGTAAGCGTCCAGGTAGATGGTGATCTGCTGTGCCAGGGTGTCAACAAAGTAATGCAGATCCATATTGCTGCTGTGTCTTGCTTTTCGCAGGTCGGATTCATACGTGTTCCCGTCCTGGGATTCTATGACCAGCTGATATTCCAGCTGCGGGTCGGGACCCTGACCGGAAAAATCAAACCTGTATTCTCCTTCTGCCGTAATGGTTTCAGGCCTGAAAACCTGCCCTTTGTCATCGCGTACGTATACGCGGGCATTTCTTTCGTATTTTATGGCACGTTGCCCCGAGCTGAATGTGGAAATGGGGGCGCTTCTTGTGATCTTGATGGTAAAAGGGCCGGTTATGGATATATTTCCTTCTACAACAATAATATCATCCAGATTCCGCAATTCTTCCGGTTCATACGGAACGATACAGGATACGGCAATCAGCACCGGAAATACGATCATCAAAAACTTAGCAGGGTATTTCATAGGCAAGGATTAAAATTTGATGTTGTAGGTGACGTAGGGGATGGGACTCCCGAATATGGACAGCATGTACGAGTTTACCGTATTTCCCTCGGAACGGAAGAATACCGAATAGGGATTCTTTCTCCCGGTAACGTTGTATACCCCAATGGTAAAGGAGCTGTGGGTCAGCAGCGTAAGCTTATGAGACGGTTCAATGTTAAGGGATATGTCAAGCCGGAAATAATCGGGAATACGGTGTTCGTTCCTGTCTCCGTACATCAGCCTCCATCCTCCGGCATAATGATACGTTCCCACAGGCATGGTGATAGGCCTTCCTGTGCTGTAGTCCAGATTCATGGAAAAACTGAAACGGTGGGTAAACTTGTAATTCCCGACTAGCTTCAGATCGTGGGGTTTGTCGTAGGGAGCCGGATACCAGTTTCCTCCGTTGACCGGGTCCGGAACCCGCGGATCGTTTTGGCTCAGTTCCGTGCGCGAGTAGGTGTAGGACAGCCAGCCGTTCAGGCGTCCCAGGGAGCGTTTGAGCATGACCTCCACCCCATAGGCCCTTCCTTTTGTTTCAATAACGTCCGTTTCAATGTGGTGGTTCATCAGCAACCGGGCCGAGGAAGCATAGTCCAGGTAGCGGTCCATGTTTTTGTAATACCCTTCGACTGAAAGTTCCAGGGAGTTGTTCATCAGGTTTTTGTAGAAACCCAGGGCTGCCTGCCAACCTTTTTGGGGCCTGATGTTCGCATCGGACAGTTTCCAAATGTCGGTGGGCGAAATGACCGTTGTGTTGGATAGCATGTGGATGTTCTGCCGCATGCTGTTGAAACCCGCCTTGACCGAAAAATCGTTGGTAAAAGCGTAACGCATGGACAACCTGAATTCAGGGGCATGATAAGGAGCCACCATGTTGCCGTCAGAAACGGCTACGCTGTCAACGACCGTTTCCGGAGATCTTGGCAGCTGCGGGTCGTACACATAATAATCCTTTGGGCCCAGGGCGGCGTAAAATCCGTAACGGATACCCAACTCCACGGAAAATTTCGGAGTTACATCCCAGGTATCGCTCAGGTAAAGAGCCGTCTCGACGGCCTGTTCCCGTTGAAGCCTGTCCGGGACCACCAGTGACCTGTCATCAAAAGGCAGGTATGTGCCCGGGTCCAGGAAATAGTAAAATGCGTTGACCCCGTAATTGAGTTTGTGTTTCCCGTTCATCCTGGTGGTGAAATCGGCTTTCAGACTGGTCTGTTGCAGGGAGAATGCCATATCATAGCCCATTCCCGCATTGGTGGTATCCAGGGTATGGTAATTGTATTTGTCATACGCCCCCGAGATCACCATGTCTGTACGGTCGGATACGATACTGCGGTAACGGACGGAAGTGTTAATATTCTGGTACTGGTAGGACACATTCCTGTTGAACGAAAATTTGTCCCTGGAAAAATATCCGTTCACAAAAAGATGGTTGTTTTTATTGAAGCGGTGAGAGATGCCGGCATTCAGATCGTAAAAATTGGCTGTGCCGTCATTGTAGCCGCTGTTTTCGGGGATAAGCCGCATGAGCCAGTCCGAATAGGTAGTACGGCCCGCAATCAATATGGATGTTTTGTCTTTTACCAGGGGGCCTTCAAGGGAGATCCTGGTAGTCAGCAGGCCAATGCCGGCAGATCCGGTAAAGCGATTCTTGTTGCCTTCCCGGGCGTTCACTTCCAGTACAGAGGAGATCCTGCCGCCGTAACGGGCCGGCACCGAGCTCTTGTATAATTCCACGTTGCTGATCACGTCGTTGTTAAAGAGTGAGAACAGCCCGAACAGGTGAGAAGAGTTGTAAATGGTCCCCTGGTTGTACAGGATCAGGTTCTGGTCCGTTGCGCCGCCCCTTACGTTGAAGCCTCCTGCAGCTTCGCCCACCGATTTGACTCCCGGGAGCGTCAGTACGGCTTTGATCACGTCTGCTTCTCCAAAAGCCATGGGAATGTGGCGGATTCTGTCGGCCCTGACCCGTTCCAGGCCGAGGCTGACGTTGCGGATGTTTTCCATCTTCTCGGCAGAGATCACGATCCCCTGGAGGGAAAAGACTTCCTCTGCAATATTCATGTCCAGCGAACTGTCGGAAAAAATGCGTACGTACCGGTGAGAGTCCTTGTAGCCAAAGCCCTGGATCAGAAGCGTATTGTACCCCCGGGGCAGGGTCAGGGAGAAGAATCCGTAGGAATCGGACATGGCGTAATGTTCCTTGTCTTCGGTAGTGACGGTGATGCCTGCAACCGGTTCTCCGCTCAGGTGATCCCTGACATAACCGGTAAGACGTACCATCCCGGACTGACCCGACAGTTCCGGATCTCCCAGTGTGTACAGCCTGTTTTCTGAATCGGCCGTCTGTTTTTGGGCATCTGCCAGCAACGACAAGGCTTCCTGGCGGTGTTTGCCGTTTTCAAGAGAATCCAGATAAAAGGCCTGATGCAGGCCTGCAGGTATGGTCCCTTTCACAACGGCCCACCGGTTTTTTGCAACATGATTGAGTGAGAAACCGCTTTTCTGCAATTCTTTGTCAAGCACTTCAAGCACGTTGTTTTGTCCTGCCTGCAATGTGATCAGCAGGGTATCCGTCTGTGCCGGAGCGTAGTAAAAACGATCTGAAGTACGTCTTTCAAGGGTGTTGACAATGGAATCGAGGGTAACGAAGCGCATGTGGTACGCTTCCTGTGCATTGGCTTGCAAAGTCAGCAACAGGACAGGAATCAGGCATGCCCTGAAAGTAAGATTGATTCCGTTCCTTTTCATTGTGTCTCCTTTTCATATACCGCTGCACAGGAAGCCAGGGATGCATCCTTTTCATTTTTCCCGAACCCCAGTTTCTGTTCCCTGATGTGATGGTTCAGTTCCCTGCGGCTGTCCCTGAGGATCCTTAACAGGGAGGCTTTGCGCTTTACGGGATGAAAAAAACCGTTTTTCAGAATGTAGTATGTATGGTCCTCTTCAAAATAGTGAGATACTTTCAATTCGTTACCGGCCGTAGCGCTGTTCAGCCTTTTTACCGTTTTTTTCAGAACGCTTATTTTCTCTCCGGCAAAAAGAACGCGGTAATAACCTTCCCTTGGAGCACCGGGCCATTTTTCATTCACAATATTAATGAACTGTCTGTTGTTCAGGGTAAACGATTCTACGTGAGCTTTCAGAAGAACGGACCCTGCATTGTACTGCGGCATCTTTATGTACAATTCATCAAGATGCGCATTCAGGTTCAGGACAAGGTCAACATACAGTTTGCCGTTGTAAACGACAGTCCCTTCGCAATATTCTTCGGATTCCAGGAAATAAGTTCCGTCGTGAAGCATCGTGTAGCGGGGAGGTATTTTCCCGTTGTACAGAGGGGAAAAACCTCCGCTCTGTTCTACATAGTACTTCACTACCGGATTGTAATCCTGGGCGTGTAGCGATTCACAAAATCCTGGTAGAAAAAACAAGAAAAGGGCAGCCAGTGTGGAGCAGGGTCGGATCATCATTTCTTTTTATTACAGTCGGCAAAAATAGTCAAAAAGATTGTACCTTTGCTGATCAGGTCAATAAAACTAACAGATTTTTCATATGAAACGTATTGATTGCTTTATTCCGGCTGCAGACCACTCCCAGGTAGCGGCCACTTTGTCGTATCTGAAGTCCCTGAAGATGATACATCGCATCTTTTTGATTTCCACCAGAGAGGATGCCGGATTGGAACAGACGGGCCTTCCCGTGATCCATACCGACAACCTGGCTTCTTCTGCCACTGTCGGCAGGATCGCTCAGGAAGCATCTGCAGATTATACCCTGATCTACACCAAATACACCACACTGGAGCCGGGATACCTGTCCCTGGAGCGGTTCGTACAACTGGGTGACGATACCCGTGCCGGCATGCTCTACGCAGATCACTACCAGATCATAGGGGGGCAACGCAGAAAAATGCCCCTGATTGAATGCCAGGAAGGGGCGCTCCGTGATGATTTCAATTTCGGCTCGGTACTGTTCTATAATACACAGGTTCTGAAAAAAGCCGTTGCACAGACAACGGTCCATTATCCGCATGCCGGTTTGTACAGCCTCCGTCTGGCGGTGAGCCGGATGGCTGCACTGGTTCATATTAATGAAGTCTTATATACTGAAATTGAAACAGATACACGAAAGTCCGGGGAAAAGCTTTTTGATTATGTTGATCCAAAAAACCGTGAAGTACAGATAGATATGGAAAATGCCTGTACGGATCATCTGAAAGCCATCGGAGCCTACCTCCCGCCGGTATTCGAACCCGTAGATCTTGGACGGAGCGATTTCCCCTGTGAGGCAACGGTCATGATTCCGGTTTTCAACAGGGAAAAGACCATTGAAGACGCGGTCCGCTCTGCCCTGGGTCAGGAAACGAGCTTTGCATTCAACGTTATCGTAGTCAACCACCACAGCACGGACAATACGGTCTCCATTGTCGGCAAATTCAGGAACGATCCCCGCCTGATACTGATCACCCCGGAAAGAAAAGACCTGTTTGTGGGCGGTTTGTGGAACACAGCGCTTCATCATCCCGAATGCGGGAAATTCATTGTGCAGCTGGACAGTGATGACGTCTATTCGGGACCCGACTCCCTGGAAAAGATCGTGAAGGCCTTTTACGAACAACAGTGTGCGATGGTCATCGGCACCTACAGAATGACCGACTTTCAAATGAACACGCTGCCTCCGGGGATCATTGACCACAGGGAATGGACCCCCGGGAACGGCAGAAACAATGCTTTGAGGATCAACGGGCTGGGTGCCCCGCGTGCCTTTTATACACCCATTCTGCGCGGGATTCTGCTGCCCAATACCAATTACGGAGAAGATTACGGCCTTGGACTGAACCTTTCCAGGAAATACCAGATAGGACGACTCTACGAGGTCGTTTACAACTGCAGGCGCTGGGAAGGCAATTCGGATGCTGCCCTGGAACCGGAAAAAGTAAACGCCAACAACCTTTACAAAGACAGATTGCGCACATGGGAAATACAAGCCAGAAAACAATTGAAGTAGGCATACTGCTCGCTCCGTCGGTTTCCTTTGAACTGGAAGGAGACTATGGCGGTTATTCGGGTCCTTGTACGGCAACAGCCGAAAAGGGTCAGATAAGGTTCCGGGATACCACCGCAGACCGGTTTGTATTCGAACCCCGGAACGGAAACGCATCCTTTCTTTTAAAAGAAGTGGTCATAGGGATTGAATTTCATTGGGAACGAAAGGAAGACCAGCGTTTTCGCGGCTCCCTGGTTCTGATTCCGGAAAACAACATGGTCCGTGCCGTCAACGTCCTTCCGGTGGAAGACTACCTGATCAGTGTGATCGCTTCCGAGATGAGTGCCACCAGTTCCCTGGAATACCTGAAGGCGCATGCCGTGATCTCGCGCAGCTGGCTGCTTTCCCAGATAGAAAAAAGGGAAGCGCTTGCCCACGATCACACAGAAGTCTTTCCAAGTGAAGTCCGTAACGAAAAGGAATGGATCAAATGGTGGGACAGGGAGGACCACACCTTGTTCCACGTCTGTGCAGATGACCATTGTCAGCGATACCAGGGCATCACCCGGCCGTCACAGTCACTCTGCAATGTGACCAGGGCGGTTACAGAGACTGCAGGGGAAGTGCTGACCCATGAAGGTAACATCTGTGACGCACGGTTCTCCAAATGTTGCGGAGGTATCATGGAACGTTTTTCCAATTCGTGGGAACCCGTTGATCCGCCTTACCTGCAGGGAAAATATGACGGGGTTTCGCTCCCCGAAGAAATTCCTTTCCCCGATCTGTCCGATCCCGTACAGGCCGAGATATGGATCCGCAGCACTCCTCCGGCTTTTTGCAACACCGATGACAACGAGGTCCTTTCCCAGGTGTTGAACACATACGATCAGGAGACCAAAGGTTTTTACCGCTGGGAGGTGTTTTATACTTTCGACCAGATTTCAGACCTGATAAAAAGGCGCACTGGCGTTGATTTTGGGCAGGTGCAGGAGCTTATCCCGCTCGAAAGGGGAGCCTCGGGCCGCATTTCCCGCCTGGAAGTCAGGGGCACCCTGCAGACGCTGATCATCGGCAAGGACCTGCTCATCCGCAAGGCCCTGTCCGAATCTCACCTGTATTCCTCGGCGTTCGTCCCCGTCAAAAGATCGGACGGCTTTGTCCTTTACGGCGCCGGTTGGGGCCATGGCGTGGGATTGTGCCAGATAGGCGGTGCCGTGATGGCTTCCCGGGGATATTCCTACAAACAGATCCTGCAACATTATTACCCGGGTTCCCGGGCACAAAAGATTTATTGATGGACGCACCTTCAGTTGCCAAAAGAAAAAATGCCTGGTCCTGGATACCCACCTTGTATTTTGCACAGGGATTGCCTTACGTGGCCGTGATGACCATTGCGGTGATCATGTACAAACGCCTGGGCCTTTCCAATACGGAGATCGCCCTCTATACAAGCTGGCTCTACCTTCCCTGGGTCATCAAACCCCTGTGGAGTCCGTTTGTGGATCTGATCAAGACCAAACGCTCCTGGGTCATCCTTATGCAGAGCTTTGTTGCTGTAGGTTTTGCCGGGGTAGCTTTTTTCATACCCACTACTTTTTTTGTTAAGGCTTCACTGGCTTTTTTCTGGCTCATGGCATTCAGTTCGGCCACACACGACATTGCCGCCGACGGATTCTATATGCTGGCGCTTACAGAAGGGGAACAATCTTTTTTTGTGGGCATAAGAAATACCTTTTACCGCTTTGCCACCATATTCGGACAGGGGATCCTGGTCATGCTGGCCGGTTTGCTGGAAGAGGGTCAGATATTCCCGAAGACGGCAGGGAACATCCCCCTGGCCTGGAGCCTTACCTTTTACCTTTTGGCAGCGATCTTTCTGGCCCTTACACTTTACCATAAATTTTTACTTCCCAGACCGGCCGGTGATGTATCCCGCGACAGCATCACGCCCGTGGGTCTGCTAAAGGACTTTTTCCATACCTTCGCATCCTTTTTCAAAAAGAAAGACCTGGGACTTGTTTTCTTTTTCATCCTGACGTACCGTCTTGGAGAATCGCAGCTGGTCAAGATCGCCTCTCCCTTCCTTCTTGATAAAGGCGAGGCGGGAGGCCTGAGCCTGCCTACGGCAAGTGTGGGCATGGTGTACGGGACCATAGGCGTGATCGCCCTGCTCCTGGGGGGTATCCTGGGAGGGATCGTCGTTTCCAGGGGAGGTCTGAAAAAATGGATCATACCTATGGCACTGGCCATCAACCTGCCCGACCTGCTGTATGTGTACATGGCATCGACTGTCCCTGAAAATCTTTGGGTGGTGATCGTTTCGGTAGCTTTCGAACAATTGGGCTACGGGTTCGGTTTTACCGCCTATATGCTGTATCTGATATACGTCGCCAACGGGGAACACAAAACATCCCATTATGCCATAGGAACCGGTTTCATGGCCCTGGGAATGATGTTGCCCGGAATGGCTGCGGGAGCCATACAGGAAGCCCTCGGGTACGAACGTTTCTTCTGGTTCGTATGCCTTTGCACGCTTCCGGGAATTGTTGCATCCTTTCTGGTAAGTAGAAAGTTACCAGCTGATTACGGTAAAAAAAATTAATATTAGCGGTTATGAAAAATCTTTTCAAGGGCTCCTTGTTTCTGATTTTACTTCTGTTATCCGTATCCTGCAAGTCACAGGAAACGTTTGTTAAAACGGGCATTGAAGTACTCCGGGAATCCGGTTTTGCCTGCCTGGAAGGCAAACGTGTGGGATTGATCACCAACCCCACCGGAGTGGATAGCGAACTCCGGTCTACCATTGATATTTTACACGAGGCCCCCAACGTTAACCTGGTGGCACTTTACGGGCCGGAACACGGAGTAAGGGGGGAGGTTCATGCCGGGGACCATATTGCCACCCAAAACGATACGTCCACCGGACTTCCCGTATATTCGCTCTACGGCAGCACCCGCAAACCTACTCCCGAAATGCTGCAGAACATAGATGTACTTGTCTATGACATCCAGGATATCGGCTCCCGCTCCTTTACCTATATTTCCACCATGGGACTGGCCATGGAAGCCTGTGCCGAACTCGGGATCGAATTTGTGGTTCTGGACAGACCCAATCCCATCGGGGGTCTGAAAGTGGAAGGCTGCTACGTGGAAGACGGCTGTTTTACCTTCGTAAGCCAGTTCCGCATTCCTTACGTATACGGCCTGACATGCGGAGAACTGGCGTTGCTCCTGAACGGAGAACGTATGCTGGGATCGGGCGCCCGTCCCGGGGAAAGCGCACAATGCAAACTGCATGTGGTTCCCATGGAAGGATGGAAAAGGGATATGTTTTACGACCAGACCGGATTGCAGTGGATCGCTTCTTCGCCGCACATCCCGCATGCCGTCACATCGTTCTTTTATCCGATGAGCGGAATAGCGGGAGATCTGGCCGTGATGTCAATAGGAGTGGGGTACACGCTGCCTTTCCAGTTGTTCGCGCCGGCAGACACCACCATACAACCCCTGGAACTTGCCCGAAACCTGAACAGCCTGGACCTTCCGGGATTGCACTTCAGACCCGTTTATTTCAGGCCTTTTTACAGCAGGGGGCAGGGCACGACCCTTTCGGGCGTACAGGTGCACATCACGGATCCTGCAGCGGCACCCCTTACAGATGTTAACTTTTACGTCATCCAGGAAATTCACAAACTAGCCCCATACATAGCGTTTGATCTGAACAGGATCACCAGGGTAGTGGGCAGTCCCTTCATTACCGCCAAATTCGCTGAAAGATTCCTGTTTGAAGACATCCGGGATTACTGGTACAAGGATGCGGAGGATTTTCGCAGGCTGTCTGCCCGCTACTACCTCTATTGATCAGCCTGTATATGAAAAGGGTCCTGTACCTGTTGCTGTTTTTGCTGGTTTTTTCCTGTGAAAAGAAACCCGATCCTCCAGGTCCGGGACCTGAAGAAGAAGTTTTTGTTCCCGCCACCCGCGTTGAAGGCCGCGTGGCCCTGTCATACGTAACCTACTACAGCAGCGGGATCCCTGATCCATCGCTTCTGACGCACATTTGTTATGCCTTTGCCGAGTTGTACGTGGTCAACGGGCAGTACCGTGCATTTCGCCTGCAAGGGGAAGAATCGCGTTTTGCCGATGTGGCGAACCTGAAGAAAACACACCCCGGCCTGAAGGTCCTGATCTCTTTCACGCATACTGTCTCCAACAAGGACAACGTGCAGGGAGGCGGTTTTTCCGCCCTGAGCAGCACGGAAGAAGGCCGGAAGGCATTTGCACAGGACTGCCTGGGATTTCTGCAGCAGTGGGGGATCGATGGGGTGGACATCGGCTGGGAATTTCCGGGCATCTCCTGGAGCGGACATGCCTGCGACCCGCTGGCCGACACACAAAACCACGTGCTTTTGATGCAGCAGCTCCGCGAAACATTGGGCAAGGACTATTTGATCACCTTCCCCGGGTACGTGATGGATGTGAAGCACAAAAACGGGGAAAGCCGGTACATAGATCTGCGCGCCGTTGAACCGTACGTGGATTTCGTGAACGTGATGACTTACGATATGGATGCGGCCCCGCACCACCACTCGGCACTGAATGATCCGCGCGCCTACTGGGATTGCGCACGCACGCTGAATGCCTACAAGGCAGCCGGTTTTCCTGTTTCAAAAATGGTCCTGGGGATTCCCTTCTACGGCCGGATATCCTTTTCTTCCAGTCCCTCCGCCATCACCTACAGGCAGATCATGCAACTGGATCCATCCTTGTATACCATTGAAAAATGGGACCCTTCCGCATCTGTACCCTATGTATCCCGCAATGCCACAGGGGCTTTTTATTGCGGATACGACAACCCGGCAAGCATCGCCGTGAAGGGAGCCTGGATGCTTTCCATGGGCATGAAAGGCATGATGTGCTGGATGTATCACGGGGACGATGCTTCGGGCACACTCAGGAAAGCTATGTGGAACGCAGTGATGAAACCCTTATAGTCCTTTTTCCCTTGTCAAACTTTTTCGCTAATTTTGCAATCGTATGAAACAACTCGAATCACTGTTCAGATCCTATACCGGTTTCCCTGCAGAAAGGATTGTCGAATTGCCCTCATCGGGAAGTAACAGACGATATTTCAGAATGGAAGGGGAGAAAGCTACCCTAATAGGTACGCTGGGATCATGCAAGGAAGAAAACATCGCATTCATATCCATTGCGGATCATTTTATTAAACAGGGACTGAACGTTCCCCGGGTTTTTTGTCACAGCAGGGATTATTCCTGTTACCTGCAGCAGGACCTGGGTGATGTCACCCTTTACAATGCCGTGGAAAGCGGCAGGTCCAGGGGAAATTACAGCCCGCAGGAGAAAGCCCTCCTGGAAAAGGTTATGGAAGCCTTGCCGGCGCTTCAGTTCCGGGGTGCCGAAGGGTTGGACTTCGGGGTGTGTTATCCTCAGCCTGAATTTGACGAACGGATGATTTCCTTTGACCTGAACTATTTTAAGTATTGTTTTTTAAAAGCCACAGGCCTGGAATTCAGTGAAATAAAACTGGAAAACGATTTCAGGGAGCTGTCTCGTGTGCTGCTGCGCAATGCTTCCGAAACGTTCCTGTACAGGGATTTTCAGGCAAGGAACGTGATGCTCGTCAACGAACAACCGTATTTCATAGATTTCCAGGGAGGAAGAAAAGGGCCCATTTATTACGATGTTGCCTCCTTCATATGGCAGGCAAAAGCCAATTATTCGGAAGAACTGCAAAACGACCTGCTGGGGACATATCTCAAAGCGCTCAGACAGTATTTCCCGGTTGATGAAATTTATTTTCACAAGCAATTGCGCCACTTTGTACTGTTCCGCACCCTCCAGGTTCTGGGGGCCTACGGTTTCCGGGGTTATTTTGAAAAGAAACCGCATTTTCTCCAAAGCGTGCCTTATGCCATTGACAATTTAAGGAAATTGCTCAGGAAACCCTTCACTGAGTATCCTTACCTTTCTTCCTTGTTGCTGGAACTGACAAAAATGCGCCAGTACTCGGATACCGAAAGGGAACGGAAGCTGCAGGTTACGGTGTGCAGTTTCGCCTATAAGAAGGGAATTCCCAACGATCTGAGCGGCAACGGGGGCGGGTATGTGTTCGACTGCCGTGGTCTGGAAAATCCCGGAAAATTTGAACACTACAGGCATTTTACAGGAGAAGACACGGAAGTGATCCGGTTTATGGAAGAGGACGGAGGCGTGACACGGTTTCTGGAACATGCCTATGCCCTTGTGGATTCTCACGTACAACGCTTTATTGAAAGAAAATTTTCGCACCTGATGTGTTCCTTCGGATGTACGGGAGGACAACACCGTTCTGTTTACTGTGCCCGTCATATGGCAGAATACCTGTCCAGGAAATACGATGTGAGGGTACATCTGTATCATCGTGAACTGGAACTGGAAACTGATTTCTGATATTCGTCATGCAGGCAATCATACTCGCAGCGGGTCTGGGTACCCGCATGAAACCCGTTACAGACAAGGTCCCCAAAGCTTTGGTTCCTGTCAATACCGGGCACGGCGTACAGAAGCCTATGCTGGAGCTCCTGCTGGACAAACTTGCTTTGCAGGGTTTTACCCATATTGTGGTGAACGTACATCACTTCGCCGGGCAGATCAGGACCTTCATAAGCGATTACCTGGAAAGGAAGGAATTGTCATTGCATATCTGCCTTTCCGATGAAACCGACCTGTTGCGCGATACGGGGGGGGCGCTTCGAAAGGCCCGTGCGTTGCTCGACCCGTCTCAGCCTTTTCTCATACACAATGTGGACATCATCTCGGACATTGACGCTGCCCGACTGGTTGCCTGTCATCAGGCTACGGACTCCCTGGCCACATTGGTGGTAAGTCAGAGGGATACACCCAGACAGTTCCTTTTTGACGATCGATGGCGCCTTGCAGGGTGGACAAACACAATGACGGGACAGGTCCGCCGGGTGGCAGGTCATTCCCCTGCCCAAGCCTGTCATACGAGAGCTTTTGCCGGGATACACGTTATGTCCCAGGCGGTTATGCCGCTTATGGATACCTGGCCGGAAGTCTTTTCTGTAATTGATTTTTACCTGGAACAGGCGGGAACGCATACTGTCAGGGGAGTGGAAATACCGGGACTGCGGATCACCGATATCGGCAAACCCGAATCTTTGAGAAATATCACGTTATGACATACAATTTTGACACCGTTATTGACAGAACAGGTACCGACACTGTAAAACTGGGGAGGTTGAAGGATTTATTCGGAAGGGAAGATCTGATCCCTCTATGGGTGGCAGACATGGACTTCGAAACACCCGATTTCATAAGAAAAGCCCTTGAAGACCGTTTCAGGCATCCCATATACGGATACACCATGCCTCCGGAAGGTTACTGGCAATCGATCATCGACTGGCTGAAATACCTGCACGGATGGGAGATAGAGAGGGACTCCCTGACTTATATCCCCGGAATAGTCAAGGGTATAGGACTGGCAATGCATCATTTTACCGGCAAAGGCGATCCCGTAATCATCCAGCCGCCTGTCTATCACCCTTTCCGGATGGTTACCCAGCGCAACGGCAGGGTCGTGGTCAACAATACGCTGGTATGGAACGGAAAACGTTACCATATGGACCTGAACCAACTGGAAGACATACTCAAAAGACGTCGCTGCCCGCTGCTCATCCTTTCCAATCCCCACAATCCCGGAGGGTGCATGTGGGACAGGGAAACCCTTTCTTCCCTGGCCCGGATATGCTACAAATACCATGTGACCGTCATATCTGACGAGATACATGCCGATATGCCACTTTACGCCAACAGGCACATTCCGTTCACTTCTGTTTCACAGGAGGCTCAACAGGTAGGCATCGTCATGGGAGCCCCTTCAAAAACATTCAACATTGCCGGACTGGTCAGTTCGTTTGCCGTTATTCCCAATCCCCAGCTCAGAAAAAGCTTTTTCGAGTTTCTCCATGCCAATGAACTGGACGAAGCCACTTTCGTTGCCACGGTTGCAACCCGTGCGGCTTATACCCAGGGAAAGGAATGGCACAGGCAAATGCTGGCCTATATTCAGAACAACATAGAGTATGTGACCGGAGAACTGCCCCGCCTGATCCCTCTGATCAAAGCACCGCGCCCCGATGCCTCTTTCCTTATCTGGATGGATTGCCGGGATCTGAAACAGGCAGGTGTCGAAGATATTCCGGGATTCTTTACCGGGGCTGGCCTGGCCCTTAACGACGGGACCATGTTCGGACCGGGAGGAGAAGGGTTTATGAGGATGAATGTGGCCTGTCCGCGTTCCGTGCTGGAAAAAGCCGTTTCCCGGCTGTACGCCCATTACAGAAAGGTCACTTCCTGATGAACCTTTGCAGGTTGATACGTTCCCAAAGCGCGCGTGGTATCAGGTGCCAGACAAGGATCAGGATCCTGTAACGCCAGTCAATGATCACCAACCTTTTTCCTTTTAAAAGGCCTTTTACCATGATACGAGACGCGTAAGCGGATTCCATAAGCATGGGATAGGAAGACATATGCAGGAACGGGGTCTTCACAAATCCGGGCCTGATGTCGGTGAACACGATGTTGTATTTGTTGTTGTTGGACAATTGAGCCAGTCCGCCAAGGTATGTCATCTGGAAACGTTTGGAAGCAGAATACGAGGCATTCAGTCCCAGGCCCCTTGTTCCGGCTACAGATGTGATCGCTGCAATGTGCCCGTGCTGACGCTCCCTGAAATAATGGAACGCCCGGTTGACCAGCAGTACAAATCCGGTAACGTTTGTCCGTACCGTCACCGCATCCAGTTGTTCATCCGGTCCGGGGTTCATCCTGCCGTACCCGGAACTGTGCAGGTACAGGTCCATTCCTCCAAGCTTCCCGATCAGTCGTTCCAGACATTCAGGGGCGGCGGGATCCGTGACGTCAATGACTTCGTACACAAAAGATCCCGGAGCCTCTTCACACATGCTTTTGAGGATGTCTTCACGTCTGCCTGCTATGCCAACTTTCCAGCCCCGGGCAGCCAGTATCCTGGATACTTCGTTCCCAATGCCGGAAGTCGCCCCCATAATGACAGCACGTTTCATTTCCTGGTTATTTGGTTTTTTTCTTTCTCCTCAGCAAGCCGTACCCAATACGTTTGTTGTTCCTGCGTTCCCTGATCTCTTCAAGTGTATGGAGATCTCCTCTTGCAGGCATGTCGTGTTTCCCTGCGTCTTCCAGGAATTTCCAGGCATATTCAGAGGCGATCACGGCATCGCGTACCCTGGGAAGATCAGGGTGGAGAGAGCCCGATCCCAGGGATTGGGCAAACAGGCTGCACAGAATGTCCAGGTTCTTGTCCCCAAAGGGTTTTTTGATCACCTGTGTCCTGGTTACTCCGTGCAATTCCACGGTAGCGGTCACAAAATCATGGTTCATACGGGCGATACCCCTGGTTCCGATCAGATCCACGTATCCGTTGTGTGTCAGGTCCTTTGCCAGCTGGCCGTAAACGTGACCCTGTGTTATGTCAAAGACAATGCCGTTCTGGAAGGTTCCGTGTGCCTGGAGCCACCAGGGTTCGTGATAATTCCACATACGCAAGGCCTGGGCGTTCCACGTTTTGAAATCGCTTTGGGCATACCAGTGGGCAATATCCACATAGTGCATCCCGCAATCGTGGAACAGCGGTCCTTCGGCCCAGTGACCTTCTCCCGGGGCCAGCCCCGGCGTCATGTGACAGACCCTGACAATGGCAAGTTCACCGATCTCCCCGGAATCGATAAATTCCCTGATGGTCTTATGGTACCAGGCCGTGCGCAGGGGAAGGTTGACCGTAACCAGTATGTCGCTGTCACCGAGTTTGTCCAGAACGGCCCGTTCTTCTTCAATGTTTGATCCTAAGGGTTTTTCCGTGATCACATGTTTGTGGTGTTCCACCGCCTTGAAAAGGTGTCTTTTGCGGAAGTCGGCCAAGGTGGCCAGTACCACGACCTGTATCCGGGGATCATCAAAAATCACCTGTTCATCGCTTGTAAGGATGGTTCCGGACGGGGCAAGATTTGCGGCAATGGCCAGGGCATCGGGATCGGTGTCGCAAATAGCGCACACCTCCCACTGATGGCTTTTCAGCATCTGGTTCAGGTACATTTCACCCATGCGGCCAAAGCCGATGATACCTGTCTTAATTCTGGGATGAGATGACATACTTTACGGATCGGTTCAACAAGTTTACAAAGGTATGAGTCTTTTTAAATCCCGACAAGACGTTTTTTAGCAGATTCTTGTCAAGAACGTAAACATCGTCCATATTTCGTGCCAGAAGGAAATGTTTCATCCTGAAAAACGACTCGTACGGAGAATCTGCCGGATATCCGCGCGGAACCCTTTTCAGGGATTCCATCGGGTCAACGGAAAAACCTTCTGCCAGCGAGATGGCCTCCATATAGGGACGGGCATCGTAGAGTATGTCATCCCGTACACTTTTCAGAACAAGGGGAGCGGGCTGATACAATCCGCTGCTCATGAAATGATTGCCGTAGCTCCCTTTACCCGGGGCTTCCAGATGAAAGTAATAGCCCGCATACCCGGATTTTTTACCTCCCGGGCATATGTATGCGCCCATATTCGTTTTGTACGGGGTTTTGTCCGGAGAGAACCTGATGTCCCTGTAAAGGCGGAAAGTACAATCTTTTACTGTCAGTCCGGATACCTCAGCATCGAACGTGGCGATTCCTTCAATGAGTTCCCGGGTAAAAGAATGAAAGAGTTCCTGTGCCTGCAGGTAGCGGTCCCTGTTGGTCTCCAGCCAGGGTTTGTTGTTGTTCCGGCTCAGGTCCGACAGAAAATCGATGACACGTTTCATTATTTTTGTATTTTTAACAAATATAAAAAAACTTGCCTCATGAAAAGATGCTTTATTTGGTTATTGATTGTATGGACACTTTCCCCGGCGCTCACCGCCGCCGGCAAGTCGCTGCAGGATGCACCGGCATCACACGAAGCAGATTCTCTGGCATTTGTGAATGCTCAATGGAATACCAGGATCCTGCATTTTGGAGGAATCGTTTTAAGGCAATGTGCATTTACGGACAGTTCTCTTTTCCGCTCAAACCAATATATATCAGTTTTGGAAGTAAGGAATTCATTCCGGTTTGATATTGTGGCAGATACCATGCTGGTCCCTACAAGTGATTTTGTTACATACGCCAACGCCCTGGCCGGTATAAACGGCTCCTTTTTTGCGTGGGATGCCCCCTGGAATTCGGTCAATTACCTTAGGATCAACGGAAAGGAACTGGCTCCCAACAGGGTTCCCGAACCAGGTACACGTACTTTCAGGCAGTCCGGATGCATCACCGTATCTGAAAAAGGCCGTCTGTCCATTCATAAAATTCCTGATTCCGTGATGGTAACAGACGATCGGGACCGCTGGGAAAGGGAGCTGACAGCCGAAGATGTACTTTCAGCGGGGCCTGTTTTGAGATTCCGGGGGAAGGATGAAACCGTTCTTGAAAACGGATTCAATACGACTCGACATCCCAGAACGGCCTTGGGAATCAGGAAAGGCGGCAGGATATTGATGGTGGTGGTGGATGGCAGGGCAGCAGAAGCTGCCGGAATGAGCATGGCAGAATTACAGCATATCATGCGCTGGCTTCGCTCCCGGGATGCCATTAATCTTGACGGGGGAGGGTCTTCGGCGTTATCCGTCCGGAGGAACCTGCTCAGACCAGTAGAAACGGTAAATCATCCCTCGGACAACAAGAAGTTTGACCACGAGGGCGAAAGGGCCGTGGCAAATGCCATTATCGTAAAATGATCAACGGATGACTTCCACCAGTTTGTAGCACTCTGTAGATGAAAAGCCCCATTTGTAACCGCGTACGATCAGGTCCCCATCTTCGTTGAAAAAGAAAATGCCTTTGTTGGCGGTGATACCGAAATTGGGATGGTACATGTAAGGGGCGATCCATTTTCCGTCTTTGTACTCGATCCCGCTGCTGTAGATCATACCTACAAGAGGTCTGTCCCTTAAACTTTTATCGGGATTGCGAAAATCTTTGGGATTCTCTTCCAGTGCTGTTTCGGGAGTCCAGACGATACGGGCGATGTAGGTCCCGTTTTCACTCTTTTCAAAACGGGTTCTTCCGGCTTCCCTCTGGGATTCCCAAATATATCCCAGTATCTTGTCTGCAGGTCCTGCGGGAGCTATTCCCGGTATCGTATCCAGGGGAAGGGTCACAAGGGAGGGATGTACCGGATCTTTTGAATAGTTGACCGGCTGGGAAAAGAAGTGAATGATATTGCCTATGCCGCTTCTTTCGGTATGGGATCGCTGGGTGTCCTGTGCCATCATGGCAGCCTGGCCCGGAAAGACGATCATCAATACCGCAACGGACAGGATGTATGTGCCTTTGTTACTCATAGTTTCTCCTTGTTCAACACAGGGTTGGCATACATTTTCCTGAGCAGGTGTGTCATTATTTCTGAAGACCGGGTGTCCTTACGCGGGAGGAGCATTTCGCGCTGAGCAAGAAATTGCACGTCGTTATCGGAATAATGTTCCCTGTGGTCCTGACGACCCGACAACAGGTCACAGGCCGCATAATTGGTGCCGTAAGGCTTATATCCGTGATGGATCCGGCGATTGATCAGGGATGCCGCTTCTGAGAAGAAGGCCGGCACCGGCAGGTCCGCAAAAGATTCCAGCTCCTCAGGGGTTACGGCAGGGCAGAGACTGCAATGCACCCTGCCTTTGTACTGGGTGATCCCGGTGACGATGCTGACCAGGTCTTCGCCAGGTGATTTGGTGTAGGTCCCCTCTTGTCGTTTTTTGTACAACTCCTTTACTTTCATTATGTCACAAGGCTCTATCTCGTAGGAAACTGCCACCGGAACGATGTGAAGCGATGCAAGGGAGGTGACGTGATCCCGCCCTCCGCTCATGGCCAGCATCTTGAGCAGTCCCGTATCGGTAATGTCGTTGCCGTCTTTACACCTGCCTTCGTGCTGCGCTATCCAGACAGATATTCCGTTTTGGATGCGGTCTCTGATGTAGTCGGACAAATGTCTGGAATGTTGTACCAGCTCCCTCATATTGCCTTCTTTTCTGAAGACCTTGAACATTTTGTTGGATTTGCCAATATCTACCAGGGAGGGGGTAGACATCAGGTTGCTGCCAAAAGAAATTTCAGTGGTTGGTAATCCTTTCCGGAAAAGCACCAATTCCAGAAGTGTCGCATCCAGGACAATGTCCCTGTGATTGGATATGTACAAGGTTCCTTCTCCTTCCCGCGCTTCAGAAGCACCGGAGGATGTGAAACCGTCCATGGTCTTTTCAATAATGCTGAGGGTTGCGGGATGCATTACTTGTTCCTGAAACTCGCGGTTGGAGGTAATTGAGCGGACCCTTTCAATGTGTTCCCGGGGAGATTGGTCAGGGAACAGCCAGGAAAAGACCTGTTCCAGCATAGGATTTCCCGCCAGACGCTGCATAGCGTCCGGAATCTCCATATCGTTGTATGGCCTGATATCCTCAAAAGCGCTATTCCTGGACATGATCCCTTTGATCCACCAGTTTTACGGCTTTACGTGCCTTTTCGTTGTATACGCCGGCTTTCAGTTCTGCATCAGGTACAACCTCCACCCCGGGGGCTACCCGTACTTTGGCACGGAACTTATCCTTGACCGCTTTGCATATATCCCCGGGGATGTCTCCGTGTCCTTCCTTCAGGGAAATTTTCACCTGAACATCGTCCGTTCCCATCCGGTTGCTTCCCAGGATTACCTGGTAACAACTGATATACGGAATATCTTCCAGAACATCGAACAGGGAAGGGGGGTAGAGCGTGGTGCCCTTGAATTTGATCATTTGGTTCTTGCGTCCCAGCAACGGGCTGATCCGCATCGTTTTTCTTCCGCATTCGCATGGTTCGTAGTGGAACCGGGCAAGGTCCCCGGTACGGAAACGCAGCAGTGGCATTCCCTCCAGGCCCAGGTTGGTGATCACCAGTTCCCCGGCTTCTCCCGGGGGAACCACCCGGTCGTTATCGTCTACCAGCTCACAAATGACCAGTTCGGGAAGGTGGTGCCCGCCTTTGCCGTAGGTACACTCGCAGAAAGTGGCTCCCAGTTCGGTCGAAGCATAGGTGGAAACCAGGGTGATATCCCACTTTTCACGTATGTGCTTCCCGAGAATGTTGAGTGAAAAATCCTGGTTGCGCAGGTTCTCTCCTATACAAACGGCTTTTTTAACGCTCGAGTTCCTGTAATCGATCCCGTTGTCCTGGGCGTACTCTATAAGTCTGAGGATGAAAGAGGGAACGCATATGATGGTGTCGGGTCTCATCCTGAGGATGGTATCCCACTGTAATTCAGGTATGCCGTTGCCTACCCTTATGATACCGGCTCCCAGCCTGCGGATTCCCAGAAAATACGCCAATCCTGCCACAAAACGCTTGTCCATGGTGGTCATAAGCTGGATCAGGTCTCCCGGTTTTGTCCCGGCACATTCAAAAGACACTTTCTCATTGTAAGCCAGCCTGTCCAGGTCCCTGTCGGTAAAGGCGTAAGTAGCCGGATCACTCAGTGTCCCGGATGTGGTGACGTAATCTATGAGCTGTTCTTTGGGTACACAGATAAAATCCTGGTTGCATTGCTGCAGGTCACTTTTTTTGGTAAAGGGGACGTGTTGCAGGTCTTCCAGGGTCCTGATCTTGCGGATGTCGATCCCTTCACGCCGGAACATCCTTTTGTAAAAGGGAGACCTGTCGTTGAAGTAGGACAATTCCTTCCGGAGCAGATGTTCCTGGAAAAGCCGGATTTCTTGTGTTGATGTATACTTGATGTCCATGGCACGTGTGTTTGTTAATTCATGTTTTCCATCCATTCCAGGAATTCATCCATCCAGACCCGGGCCGTTTCGTTCCCGCTGTCCGGGCTGTATCCGAACCCGTGACCGCCCTCCGGATACAGCACAAAACGGTGAGGAATGTCCTGTTCCCGAAGTGCCCGGCTGTAATGTATGCTGTTGTCGGGGTCTACTACATGATCATCCCGGCACGTAACCAGAAAAACGGGTGGCATGTCGTTGCGTACGTTTTTTTCAAGTGACAAGGACCGGACAAGGGAAGGGGAGTGTCCCGCCGGCAATAGGTTTCTTCTTGATTTGCGGTGAGCCAGACCGTCCTCCATCGAGACCACCGGATATATCATGGCCACGAAATAGGGCCTGAGGGATAGCCGTGGATCCAGACCGTACAGTGCCAGGTAATTGGTATCGTAATACGTACCCATCCAACCGGCCAGGTGGCCCCCCGCCGAAAATCCCATCACCCCTACACGGTGGGGGTTGATTCCGTATGCTGCCGCGTTTTCCTTGACCAGCATGAACGCCCGCTGAATATCTTCCATCATGACCGGGTAAGCATTCCCGTACATACCGGTACTGTACCTGAGAACGAAGGCATCGTATCCTTCGTGTGAAAGCCTGGCCGCCACGTCGTGTCCCTCGTTCCTGATCCCCAGGTGGTGGTAACTGCCTCCCGGCAGGATAATAATCCCAACGCCCCGGGTATTTTCTGAATCCGGAGCGTAATGCCACATCCGTACCCGGCTCTTCTGCCTGATCCCTTCCCAGGGACGGAGAACCTGCTGCGCATAAGAACCCAGGCTCAGCCACAAAAACAATGTCAGTAATATGGAACGTTTAATTGTCATTGAAAATCAGGTCTCTTATTTCGTTGTCTTCCAGTTTTCTGTAATCCGGATGGCCCTGTTTCCCTTCATTTTCGGGAAATTTTACAAGATAATACTCCTCCTGGAAGAAGGAAAGCCGTGATTTTGTGTCGGGGTTGCACTCAATATAGATTACCTTGCCGGGATCCAGTCCCCTGGCTGCACAGATCTGGTTCAGCAGGGTCTCTCCGGCATAGGTAACCGACGAACCCGGGTTGTCATTGTAGAGTTCCGTGACTATTACCACTTTCCTGCCGTTACGGTCCAGTATCCTTAATCCGCATTTTGAAGGTACGTCCCATTTGCCCTTAAATTCAAATATTTCGTCAAAATGCTTTTTCTGAACTTCCATGTTGTTAGTTGTTGCCTATGTTGCGTTTTACTTCTTTTCCGAACGATTTATTCATCAGCTTCCTGTCGCGTGGCACCCACGTACCGTCTTCCATCTCGCGTTTCATGACGCGCGTGAACAGCTTGGTCATTTTCAGCTCCTGGGATTCTTCCCTGTAAAAAGAACTCCAGGCATATTCGTATAACTCCTGCAATTTTTCCGGTGTCACCTGTGCCGGCTTGTAAACCACCTGTCCTGCATTGTAATGATCCCAGTCGTAATCCACGATCCTTCCTTTGCGCATCAGGTCGTCAAAAGCCTTGGTGTGGGGGAACGGAGTGAGTATGGTGAACTCGGCAAGGTCCAGGTCAATTTCCAGCAGAAAATCGATCAGGCGCCGCATATCGTCCTCCGACTGGTTGTCCAGGCCCAGGAGGATGGTGCCCTCCACGCCAATTCCGTAGTCGTGATAACGTCTGATCCTTTCCTTGATGTAATCGGATGTGTCAAAAACGGCCTGGTAAACGTACCAGGCTCCGGCCTGCGCAGCCAGGTCCAGAATTTTGGGATCATCTTCTATGGTGTGACTGATCCACTTCTTTTTCATGGGGATCATTTCCTTAAACAGCTGTATTTCCCATTCTTTGTTCTGGGCCAGGGAATTGTCCACAATGAACAGCCTGTTGTTTTCAATGCCGGCCAGTTCTTCCACTACTTTGTCGAAAGGCCTGGGCCTGAAGTGACGTCCTCCCAGGTATGACACGGCACAGGGATAACAGTTAAACCGGCACCCGCGTGAAGCATGGAACAGATCTACCATCTGCACCCCCTTGTGATTGTACAGTTCTTTTTTGTACAGATCGCGGCGGGCCGGTCCCACAAGTTCAATGGGAGGCAATTGTCCCATATAGTTATATACTTTTTTCAATTGGTTCTTTTCCCAGTCTCCAATAAGTTCTTCCATCCGGCCTTCCGCCTCTCCCAGGAAAACGGCATCTCCGTGCTCCATGGTCTCTTCTGCGTGAAGCATGGTAGAGATTCCTCCGAAAATGACTTTTTTTCCTCTTTTCCTGAATTCGGCAGCAATCGTCCAACCGCGTTTCACCTGTGTGGACAACATCATGGAAATGGCTACCAGGTCGCAGGATTCCTCAAAATCCACAGCCTCTACGTTCTCGTCGGTAAAGGATACTTCCACCCGTTCGGGCAGGGCAGCGGCAAATACCACCGGCCCGTGCGGAGGCAGGTTGAAGGTGGTCTGTCCTTGAAGCTTTTCCCACCTGGGATATATGAGTTTCATTCTAATCTTCTGTGTCATACTTTTTCTTTGGTTAAGCGTTTTGTATTTGTTTAATAAGATTGTCAATCCCTGCGATCTCGCCGCTGGTCAGGACAGACCCGATGATCACGCCCATTATGCCGTGGGCATTGATATTCTGTCCGGCCAGGTAAAGGTTCGGTACTTTGGTACGGTGGGATATGAATGTCTGTGAATAGGCATTTTTGTCCCGGAGTATCCCGTACATGGATCCTTCCAGTGTCCCGGTATAGTCGCTGTACGTGAGGGGGCTGGAAGTCCAGAAATCTTCAATGTGGGTAATCGTCCCGGGGAACTGCTTTTCCAGGTTCATCAGCATTTTCTGTGCCTTTCTGGCCTTAAAGTCCTCGTATTCCGCACCCCGGTTGCCCAGGGGAAGGTCTTTCCATCGGGCTACCTCTTCCCATCCCATACTTTCAAACAGAACGGCGCTCCGTACGAATTTCTGTTCCGGGGCATCACACATGTGCATATAGAAAAAATGGCCGTCCCATACGCTTGACATAGGGTAATGGTAAAAATTGTAATTCAGGTAGGGGACCTTGTTTTCCCGGAACTTAATGTAAACCGTAAAATTGGAAAGTGTCTGTTTTATATTGCTGATCCTTTGTTTGTAGGCTTTTCGTATAAGGGGTGTATCCACCATATCCATCAGGATAGAGGGGTGTATGTCCGAAATCACGTGGGACGCCCCAATGAATTCATTGTTCAGCAATGTCACGCCCGTGGCCATCCTGTCGTTGAAATTCACCTTGACAACGGGCATACCGGTAATGATATCCCCGCCCAGATCCCTTATGGATGCACTGAGCAGCTGCACCACAACGTCGCTGCCTCCGACGAACCTGAATGCGCTCCGGTTGTAGAAATCGGTGATCAGGGCATGGTAATACAAAGGCGTTTTCCCTGCCACACCGCCGTAAAGCGGCATGATGCCGGCCAGCACGTTCTGCAATTTATCATCCTGCGTAAGGGAACGGATGTACTCGGCTACACCTATCTGCATATTGGTACTGTCCTGCCAGTAGGGATTTTCAAGGTTCCTGAAAGAATAGAGCGGGGAACGTTCCGCTATGGATTCCATACGGTGAATGTACAGCCGAATGGCATTTTTTTCCTTTGGGAAATAGCGTGCCAGGGTATCTGTAAAAGCTTCCTGTCCGTTGGCGTACGCATAACGGTCCCCCATATAGGAGACAATATCGTAGCCATCCTGATCCAGGCGGCTCAACGGCACCTTTCTGTCCAGGGACAGGTACCTGAAGAAACGTTGGAGTGGCTGTCCCTCGTCCATACTGCCAATATAGTGCATACCAGTCTCGAACTTAACTCCTTTACGTACAAAGGTCTGAAGACATCCCCCGGGGAGTTCGTTCTTTTCAACCAAAGCCACCTTCATCCCGTTTTTTGACAGGATGTAACCGCAGACCAGTCCGCCAAGACCGCTTCCTATGATGACCACATCGAATTTACTGCTCATCGGTTTCAGGTTTGTCTGTATAATTCAAGTTCACGGGAACTGAGGCGCAATGACGCGCCAAGTCCCTTTTTTCAGGGTCTGCAATATACGCTTTTATCTCCAGATTTTTGCGTACCAGCGAGGCACTCAGGGCAAATTCTCCCAGGTTGTCGTCTGTCAGATAACAGGTCCCGCTCAGCGGCAGCGCATCTATCCGATCTGCAAAATTATTGTTTTTTTGCATAGAACGGCGAACCGAGGAAAAAATATCACGGCCCTTGTAAAGGTAGTTGTGCAGCACTTTGGGAGCTACATAATGAGCATCTTCCATCAGGGCCGAGAGGGATGCGTATTCCCTTATGAACATCCGTCTGACGTTCCTGCTCTGTTCCTGGTACGTTTCTCCGAACGAAGTGTCGCCGGCAGGGATACGGGGCAGGACACTTACGGTCATGCATCCTTTGCGAAACAGCAGATTCTCTTTGGGCAGCACATGTCCGAAACCGTGCAGCAAAAGGGGGGTAATGTCCAGGCCGAGGTCCCGGGCCAGGGAGAATGCGCCTTTGTGGAAACGGAGGATGGAACAATCGGGCGAGCGTGTCCCTTCGGGGAAGATCATGATGGAATACCCGCGTTCTGTCCTTTCTCTGATCAGGTGGGGGTGGGTGGTCAGGTACTCAATAGGCAGAAAATCTGCAAAACGCAGGATCAGCTTGTAAAAAGGGGAATTCCATTCCCTGTTGTTGGTCATGACAATGATCCGGGGATGGAGCATAATGACAGCCATCAGGTCCAGGTGCGACTGGTGGTTGGCTATGATCACCGATGGTTTTGAAAGGTCCAGGGTTTCCATATGCTGCAGCTGCATTTTTGTTTTGGGTATGTGGAAAATTGCATAGCGGCTTATTCCCTGTAAAAGTTTGTGAAAGCGTAATTTGTTTCTTTCGTTCTTTTTTCCGGCGACCAGGAGTACGCTTCCTGCCAGGATCAGGTAAAGAATGCCTGCAAGGAAAAAAGAAAAGCCCAGGACTGTATGGAACAGGTTCGTGAAAGTCAGCGGTTCTTCACGATAGCGTCCCCTCTTGGTCACCAGTTTGCGGAAGAAGTAGGGAGGCAGGACATATGCGGTGATCACCACAGAGACCATGCCGATGATGGTAATCTCTGCCAGGGAACGCATGGCTGGATGTTTGGCAACGATCAGCGAACCGATCCCGGCAAGCATGATCAGGGCAGAGAGGGCTACCGTGTTTTTGTAAGTGCCCAGCATTTTCTTTCCGCGTGCATATTCGTACATCATGCCCTCGGTAATGAATATGGTGTAATCGTCTCCAAGACCAAAAATGAAAGTGGCCAGGATGATATTAACTATGTTGAACTCAATGTGCAGCAGGCTCATGATCCCAAGGATCCAGATCCAGCTGACGGCCAGGGGAAGGAAAGCTATCAGGCTCAGTTCCAGCCGTCCGAAAGACAGGGTCAGGAACAGAAAAACTATGAAACCGCAAATAAAGAGTACGTAATCAAAATCGGATGACAGGGAAGAGATCATCAGACGGGTGACCGATCCCATGTCAAAAGCAAAGGTGTCCGTACCCGCTTTGTTGAGCTCCGCCTCTACCTCCGCAGCCTCTTCAGGTTCAATGTGGAGCATGGTGTAGACCAGGTTCCTCCCCGGACTTTGTGAAAGATAACCCGATGCCAGGTGTGTCATTACCGGTTCAAAGACCTCCGGTTCCCGGGGGGTGTACACCTGGTTCAGGATTTGCTCAAAGCGGCCGAATGACCCTTCCCGGAACCCGTTATCCCGTATTACCTTGCTGAGATGTTCCAGGAAAGCAGCTTTACGTGTACTCCAGAAGGCGTCCCACCGGGCGATTCTTTCTTCCTGCATGGTACGGGAAGGGAGGAAAGACCCGATTCCCGAACGCCTGTATGCCGTGACCACGGGCAGGGCCTCTTCGTAACGCTCCAGGGCCTGATCAAGCGTTTCTCCCTGGGCTACGAAATACATCACGTGCTGCGAACCCTGTGTCCTGTCCAGCAACTTAGCCATGCCTTCCTTCTGACCGGCGGTCATGTAATTGACAGACTGCATGTCTGCATTGAATACAACCCCTTTGTTACCCAACCATAAAAACACCGTCAGCAGCAGGATCAGCCACATAACCCACCGGTTCTTCTCGGGTGATGACTCGGCCAGTTTCCCGAATTTCAGGGGTCTGGAAACGGAAACCTTTGCCGGTATCATATGCGGAAGAAAAATGAGAACAAAGAGAATGGTCCCCAGTAACAGCAACGATGCGAACAATCCGAATCCCCTCATGGCCGGTGAGCTGAGAAACAACAGGCTCAGGAAGGCCCCCACGGTGGTCAGGTTGCCTGTCGTAAGAGGAGAGACTATATCGGAGAGCGTCTGCCGGGGGGTATAGCCGTCCCTGATGTGTGAAAGGAAATGCAGCGGATAATTCACGGCAATCCCCACGATCACCGAACCGGCTCCTATGGCGATCAGAGAAAGAGAGGAGGTCATCACCCCGGCCATGGCAAAGGCGAAAAGCGATCCGGCCAGTACGGCGATCCCGATGAGCAGGATAAGTTTTATGTTCCGGAAGTAAAGCGCCAGGAGTATGGCAATGACCACCAGTGCAATGGCCACGGACAGCCAGGTATCCTTCCTGATCTGGGTGGCGTTTGTCAGTGCAATATAAGCTGCCCCGAAAGGCTCGGCAGAGATCCTCCCACCGAATGCTTCTTCCGTATGTTCTATTGCCAGGTCTAGGGCCCTGATCAGTTTCTTGTTGTTCCCCGTGTCTCCTGTAGGGTAACGGGAATCGACGGTCATCACGGCTTCCTTTCCGTCGCTGGAAAATATGTAGTCATCATATACGGCAAAGTGGTCTCCCAAACGAAATCCTTCCAGCCGTTCGAGCAACGGGCCTGAAAACAGAAACGGGTCCAGCAGCAGTGTGTTTTTCAAAACCATGCCCGACGGAGAGAGCAGGACCTCCTTCACCTCACGCATCCTTTGAGAGGCCATGTGCGGCTTGGTCAGGGAATCTATCCTGAGGTAATCTTCCTCTTCCAGGAAAAAGGGCATGTTTTCAATTATAAAGCTACTTACATCCAGCATCATAGACGGATCAACACGGTAGGTCAGCCTGCTTATGTGCGTTGCGGCCTCTCCGTTTTCAAGCAATCCTGCCAGGTGGTCAGCAGCATCCATCAGCAGGTCCCTGCCAACGGGATCGCCTTCATTCACAGCCGAGAAATTGATGATGATCCTGCTGGCCCCTCCCAGGTTTTTATAGGCATATCCTATCCGTTCGTGGTCCTTGCCGGTGGTAAGGAACGAAGAGACATCCTCGTCGAAGTGGAGCAATAAAAGTCCTCCTGCGGATAAAGCAACGCAAACGGCCAGCAGCACATAGAGTGCCCTGGTCTTCCCGCGGAAGTGATCGAATATTTTCAGGAACGTTTGAACCATTTTCTTAGGAGCATTGAGGGATAACCGTAGAGCAGGGCAGACAGGGTCAGGATTGTGTTCAGCAGGCTGATACGCAAGAAATCCCTTCCCTTACGAAAATGTGTGACACGTTCTCCGGCCGGGGCATAAAACACCCTGACAGGCAGGGGAACGATAGGGACGCGATGCCATGCCAGCCTTACAAGAATCTCGAGTTCGGTTTCGTAGCGCGTTGTGAACCATCGCATTTTTTCCATTCTGTAAATGGGATACAACCGGAACCCGGTCTGGGTATCCGGAAGTTTTTTAAAGGTTTGCAGGGCGAACCAGAAATTGGAAAAACGGTTGGCAAAGGTGTTTTCCCTGGGCATGTGTTCCTGTTTCAGGACCCGGCTCCCCACGATCAGGGCTCCGGGATGTTCCCCGGAAGCTTTCAGGAAACGGGGTATTTCGGCGGGATAGTGCTGTCCGTCGGCATCCAGGGTTATGGCATAGCGGTATCCCCTGACCCGGGCATAGGAAAAGGCACGCTTGAGCGCGTATCCCTTGCCTTTGTTTTTTTTATAGGTAATGACCTCGGGTTTTTGGGTCAGTGAATCCAGCAATTCTTTGGTGTTGTCTGTAGATCCGTCATTCACGACAATGATTCGTGGACAATACCCATAGGTTTCGTCTATCACCCGGAGTATGGTGGACGCGTTGTTGTACGTCGGAATGATTACGCAGATATCGTCTCTCTCAGCCATAAGGTCATCCTGGTCATTACAAGGTCACCATCCATTACTTCTGTCCTGACTTTCCATGATCCGTTTTCCTGCCATTGCACCTGCATCCTGAATTCCACACGGGGGGTTTGCAGGGGATGGATCGCTTTCAGAAACTTAATATTGTCGGCCTTTTCGAGTCTCAGATCCTTTTTCACCACCGCCGAGGCCAGTTCCCTTCCCATTTCCAGAAGACAGGCGCCCGGAGTGATCGGATTGCCCGGGAAATGGGCCCGGTATACGGGACTATCCCCGTTCAGCAGGACAGTCACCACCGTTTCTTCGTCCAGGGTAGTCGTATTGACAATGGTATACAGGTTATGGAGAAACATACGCGTCAAGCTTTTTTTCATCTATGGGGACATTTACACGGATATTGCCCATACGGACGGTCGTTTTGTCCCCGGAAACCTCGTTTATGACAACTGTCTGGATCATATGGTCCTCCTTGCGGAAAAAGAGCTCCAGGTCTTTAAAAAGGCGTTTCAGGTCCCTTTGACGGGGAATGAGCGTTACGTGTATGTAATCTTCGGAGGTTACAAAGCGGGGTGTGAAAGCTTCCGTTTCTTCCAGGATATCCCCGCTCAGTCCGGACAGTATGATGTTGCCGATATGTCTGAAAAGACCTCCGGCACCCGGATCGGGAACAGGCTGCCCGCGCGCGTCCAGAATGCTTATTTCATTACCCCTGAGTAAAAATCCTGAACGGTCAGGCATGCTGTATTGCCAGAGCAGGGCACGGTCCCTGATGTAAGAAAGGGTTCCCCGGGAGATCCCTTTTTCCATGAGTACCGAGACTTCCCGTTCCTGCTGAAAATCACAGATCAGGCTGTGTACGTGGCTGAGCGATTCCCGCATCTGTGCGGCAGGATCCTCCTTTACGCCGTACGATGAGCCGGGCAGAATAAGCAGCAAAGGGATCAGCAGGCATTTCATAACACTATTGCTTTAACAGGCAGAATACACCGGCCACGATCAGTGCCACACCAATCCACCGGGATACGGGAATTGTTTCCCTGAATATGAAAAACGCAGCCAGCATACCGAACACGTAGGCAAAACTGGTAATGGGGTAGGCAATGGAAAACGGATAATGTTTCAGGATATACATCCAGAGCAGGGTAGCACTCAGGAAAAGCAATCCTGTAAGTGCAAAATACCAGTTGGTGAACAATTGCCTGAAATACTCCCTGGTAAAACTGAATTTGTCCATGCGTTCCATGGATACCTTCAAACAGACCTGTCCGGACGCCAGCAAGATTGTTTGTGTTAATGATAACAGTATGAATTTCAGCATTTTGATAAAAATATCAATGAGGTTTCCGTTCCCCTGTAATCGTTTATCAGCAATATGTGGTCCCCTGTCAGGCCACGGTGCATCCTGACGGCAGCGGCATACAGTTCATAAGACTGGTTGGTCAGGGATTCCCCAAAGATGGGTTTTACCGAAGCCGGAATCTCCCATGAGCCGGGAGAAACACCCAGGCGTGCCGAGGTGTCGGCAATGGCTTCTTCCTTACGTTCCGGGGTGGGATTGTGCAAGAGGATCACTTCCCTTATCTGTGCCATGGAATGATCGCGCCGGGTATCTTCCAGCATAAAACTCACGGCCGTCTCTGTGGCCATGTTTTCCCCCCAGTATCCGACCCTTTGCAAAACATTAAAATAATTGAGGATCATTTCTTCGTGGGCTCCCACCAGGGCTGTACGTACGCGTCCCAGCTGGAATTGCATGAAGGCATCCAGCAGGGCGCTCTCGAAAGAAACGCCCAGATGCACATACGTACTGTTGTATGATGCACATTTCAGGTGATTGGCAATGTGTGAACTGATGGTATTGTGGGTGGAATTGATGAAATACGTGGGTTGAAGCAGGGATTCGCCTTCCCGTAGCATGGCAAGCAGGAATTTTTCGGTATTCTCTATACAGCCCAGTCCCGTCCCCACAATGATGGCATCGGGGTTGTTGATCCCTGTGGCTTCCACCACCGTCATGGACGTGGCAATGGCACGTTTGAGTATCTTTCCCATTCTCCTGGAAGCGATCGGATCCAGGAAAGGTCTGTAATCGGCATCGAGTGCCTTTTGAAAAGGCACGTCATAGGTAATGGGGTTGTCCAGCCAATCGTCACAAAGAGGATTCTGTACGGAAATTTGAGCTGCAGCCTGTATATATACGCCCATGGTCTTAAATTTTTGAAAAAATACAGGTGGTGTCGTTTCCGCCAAAGCCAAACGAATTGGTCATCACATGCCTGAGGGGCCGGACCGGTCTTTCATCTGTTACCGGGCCAAAGGAAAGCATTTCCATGGGATGAAGAAAATTCAGGTTGACAGGAAGAAAATCGTGTAACAGCGCCAGGATCGAAATGACAGCCTCCACACTTCCTGCTGCACTTGTGGTGTGTCCGGTAAAAGACTTGGTAGAGGATACGGGAGGTACGCCGTCAGCGCCAAAGACACGCATAAGTGCCTTGCCTTCGCTTTCATCATTGTTGGGGGTTCCTGTTCCGTGTGCATTTACATAACCGATGTCCCCGGGTTTCAGACCGGCTTCTGTCAGCGCTTTATTCATAGACAGCACGGCCCCGTCCCCTTCGGGGGAAGAAGCTGTCTGATGGTAGGCATCACATGCGTTCCCGTAACCCGACAGCACGCAAATGGGTTTCACGCCCCGGGCTTTTACGGATGCTTCCGATTCCAGCACCAGGTATGCGGCACCTTCACCCAGGTTCAGTCCGGCACGCGTGTCGTCAAACGGCCTGCAGGGGTCTTTGTCCAGTATTTTAAGGGTGTTGAACCCGTTCAGGTGGAATTTGCTCAGGCATTCGCTGCCTCCGGCAACGGCAAAGGATGTCCGGCCTGTGCGGATCATGTCGGCTCCCATGATCATGGCATTGGCTGCCGATGAACACGCCGTGGACAAGGTGGAGAGCATGTCGAAACCGCCAAAGCGGTCTGCGATCATCTGTGTACAGACACCGCAGTCGTGGGCCAGAATATAATCATTTTTGGTGTCATTCTCCATGAAATCCAGGAAATACCTTTCCGTGTTTTCCATCCCCCCGACGGTCGTACCCGATATAAGTACCGGACGTGCGGGCCTGTTCACATGCCAGCCTGCCTGTTCCAGGGCTTCCTCCAGGGCTATCATACCCATCAGGGCAGTACGGGTGGTAATGTTGCCGGCAGGTATACCTGCCAGCTCACGGAGTTCTTCCGTGCTGAAAGGCACCTCGGCACAGGGAAGGTGGGAATGTATGGTTTCCAGCCAGCGCAGGGGGCCGATACCGCTGCGGCGGTTCCTCAATGCCTCCAGTGTAGCCGGGACGCCCCGACCCAGTGACGAGATGATACCATATCCGGTTACATAAATTTTTTCCATCCGGGAAGGTTATTTGGTGCGGTGTTTTTCTATGTATTCGGCCATCGTGGCGATCGATTTGAAGATTTCTTTGCTCTTGCCCGGATCTTCCAGCTTGATGCCGTACTGTTTTTCCATCAGTACAATAAGCTCCAGTGCGTCGATCGAATCCAGGCCCAGTCCTTCCACGAAGAGCGGCGCATTTGTATCAATATCGTCGGGGGTAATGTCTTCCAGGTTCAACGCTTCAATGATCTGTTTTTTAAGGTCTAAAATCAAAGTTTCCATGTTGGTCAAAATAAAGTTTATGAATATTCAATGTAGTAAAATCCAATCCGTCAGGACTTTCCCTTTCCACCATCATTACCAGAACGTCACAATGTCCGTCCAGGTATTCAGCCCAGCCGCACAATACGTGTCCGATACCGGGCGATGCGAAAGCCCATTCTGCAAATATCTGCATTTTTTCCGCATCAAACTCCCTGAGAATGAAAAAAGATGTTTCCCCCAGGATACGGTTGCGGATGGCAATTTCGCCAGTTACGATGTTTGGAAGGGTGTAAACAAATACGGCAGGGCTTGGGAAATAATTATCCTTTTCAATGGTATGCTGAAATTTGATGTCATCGTCAAGCGAGGAACTGCTGTTGGCGAAGACCAGCGATACCGTTCCGTCCGGGGTTTCCATATCATAACCCGCCTCCCGCAGCACCATTTCAGATGCCAGGAAACCTGCCTTGGACAGGTTGTCCATTTTGTGGAATTTCGGGTATGCCGTTTCCAGGGAACGGTAGATTTCCGTCAGGCGTACCGGACCCGGCTCTCCCGAAAAAGGGATATCCCTGGCATTTCCGTTCAGGATCACGGCAGTATCCGTGATACGGCAGTAGGAGGTAATCTTTTTCATTTTATCTTTTCAAAAAGCAGGGCGGCGTTCCCGCCTCCAAAGCCCGATAATGTTTTGATCATGTACCGTTCCCGGGTGAATGTCGTAGCTGTGCTTACATTCAGTTCCCCTTCGATCCCGGGTTGTCCGTAACCCGGGGAAGGAAGGACGATCCCTTCTTCCAGGGCCCGGAGGGAGATGATGCTTTCCAGCACACCGGCAGCACCCAGGGTATGTCCAAAATGTGGTTTCAGACTGAAAACCGGGGTTTTTTCCAATCCTGCCCTTGCAAACGCAACGGCCTCCATCTGGTCGTTGAACGGGGTGGCAGTACCGTGTGCATTGATAAAGGCCACCTTGTCCGGAGAAAGACCGCCCATCACTGCCGAAAGTGCCCTGTACAGACCTTCCCCGGTGCGTGACGGACCCGAGATGTGGTTGGCGTCATTGCGAATGCATCCTCCAAGCAGGTACGATCCTGAACCGGATGCATTTCCGTATACCAGGGAAGCGGCCGCCTCGCCCAGGTTCAGACCTTTGCGGCGGGCATCAAAGGGACGGCAACGGTCCTCATCGAGTGATTTGAACGACTGGAAACCGGAAATGATAAAATCGGAAGCCAGATCCACCCCCGCAACTACAACGTGGTCATAAGTTTTGTCTTTCAGCAAATTAAAGGCAGCTATCTGGGCACATGCCCCGGAAATACAGGCGTTGGAAACGGTCAGTGGAGTGTTGGGATTCCGGAAGAAACGGCCCAGGAGTTCAGCCGTATGCCACAAATGGATGCGGTCCGGTCCCAGGTCGTGACCCGGATCGCCCAGCAATTCTATGTTTCCTTTTGTAGTGGACAGCACAAAACCATTACGGGGGTCCGCAGGATCTATCCCTGCCTCCTGGACGGCATAATGAACAGAGAGCAACAAGGCCTGTTCGGCAACCGTATATCTTTCACGGGGTCGGAAGACACTACGGAAGGTGTCTGCCAGTTTTTCCCTGTCAAGACGGGCCAGTGACAGGAGGGTTCCCGCGGCATCCCTTCCGGGAACTATGCCGCTTTCTCCGCGCCGTACCGCTTCATAATTGGCTGCCGTGGAAAAACCAAGGGGGGATATGATGTTGTCTGCCAGCCTTTTGATCATAAGACATTGTTTCTTCGCTTCCACTCGGTATAGAAATCCGGGTTGTACAAAACCAGTTTGTACCGGCTGTCAAGGAATACCTGGGTGGTACTTCCGGCGGCTGCCAGGACGTTGTCCTTTTCCCGGAATATCCTGTACCGGAAAACGACTTTTGCTGCCTGAACCGGAACGTATTCAATTTCTATTCTGGCCGTGTCGCCATACACCAGGGGTTGTTTGAATTCAAACTGCATATCAACCAGGGGCGCATAAAATCCGTTGTCAAAATAGGTCTGGTAGGTCAGCCCGTATTTTCGTCCGAATGCTTCCCGGGCATCTTCAAAATAGAGCACATACGATCCGTGCCAGACAATGCTCATGGAATCCACCTCGCTGAAACGTATCAGGATCTGTTTGCTCTCTGTAAGTATATTATGCTCCTTCATACGGCTGGCTTTCAACATCGGTTAAAAACAATTTCATGTGGCCTGTTGCCGCAATTCTCCCTTTGCAGCGGATCTCGGCTTTGAGCAGGATGGCATTAAACACTTCGTGTTCAATGAGTATGGATGTTTCCAGAAGATCTCCCGCTTCGGGCAGGAAATACACATGAAAATCCCGGACGGCGCCTATGATGCCCAGTTTGACGGTGGCATGGCTCATCAGGCTTTTGTATCCCAGGCGGGCGGCGCAGGTCTGTGCCATGTTTTCCATCAGGCCGGCTTCGCAAAACAAACCGTCACGACAGAAAATATTGTCTTCCCTGATAAGGGTGGTGGTAGCTGCATAATAGCCTTCGAATTCGGTCAGGCGGTCCACCATGACAAACGGTGGGCGGTGGGGCAGGAGGTCCAGTATGTCATAGTCTTTGATCATAGGGTATGGTTGTCCCAGAATTTATAAAAATTAAACCACTGGTGGGGATACTGTTCCAGAACGTCTTCCGTCTGTTTTACAAAGACCTCACACAGGGCCTGAGCTATGCCGCGGGAATTTTTGTATTGCGAACGGTCCACTTCCAGGGACTTGCAGATGATGTGGTATTTCATACCGGGTTCACGCATTACGTATAGCGAGACCACAGGCACTTCCAGCTGGGCTGCCAGCTGGAATGCTCCTACAGGGAACTCTGCCGGACTTCCCATAAAAGGTACCGTAAAAGATTTTTTGCTCCCGAAGAGCCGGTCGCACGGCATGCTTACAATATCCCCGTTATCGAGTGCCGATTTGATGGTAAAAAGATGCGACATATCGGGTGAAACGGGGATCAGATCGGCCATGTTGCCCGATAATGCCCGCGCCCGGTTGGCCTGGATAAATGCCGATTCGCCTCCAAACACCACCGCATGCAGTTTCTTGAGGTCCTGCTGCATGAAATACCCGCATATCTCGAAGTTGCCCATATGGGCCCCGGTAATCATGAAGCCTCCTTTCCCGTTGAGCAACCCGGTAAAAGCCTCCCAGTCCGTGATCCTGGACGTAAAAACATTCTTTTTACGGGCAAAAATATAAAACCTGTCCATCATCATCTGACCGAACAGGTAATGGTTTTTGTAAATGTGACGAAGGAGTCCGTGTCTGATCCCCCTGCGTATGAAATAATCCCTAATGCCCAGGTAGGCCTGCCTGTTGAATAGCAAATAGAAGGGAATGATGCATGCCAGGATGGCGTAACCTATCCTGATATCCACGTAACGGAAGAAAAGCAACAAGGCCCTTTGCCCCAGATTCCCCCCGCCAGTGGTACCCTTCCATGCCGGCTTCTTCTCTGACATCAACTAGCGTTAAGTTTACCTTCTATATAATCGTAAAACTGAGATAAAGTCTTCACCCTGGACATTTCTTCCGGTTTGATCTTAAAACCAAAATTCTGTTCCACAACCACTACGATGTCAACAAAATCCAAACTGTCTATTCCCAGGTCTTCTTTCAGAAACGCTTCTTCAACAAGTGCTTCCTGTTCAACTTCGATGTCTTCAATTAAAAATTTATTGACGATCTCAATGATTTCCTTCCTGTTCATGTTCCTTAAATTGTGCGTGCTATAATTTTTTTAATATGAGTGCGCTGTTTGTGCCTCCGAACCCAAATGAATTGGAAAGGCAGATATTCAGTTCCCTGTCTAAAGTTTTGGCAATTATATTCAATTTTTTTGAATTATCATCGGGTTCTTCCAGGTTGATGTTGGGAGCGATAAAGGAATCTCTCATCATCAGAAGGGTATAGACGATCTCACTTGCCCCGGCCATCCAGCATTCATGTCCTGTCATGCCTTTTGTGGAACTGACAGGTGTACGGTGAGCTCCGAATATCCTGTCAATGGCAATGGCTTCATAGGTGTCCCCGATAACCGTAGAGGTTGCATGGGCATTGATGTAGTCTATAGCTCCTGCGTCCATGCGGGCATCCTTCAGGGCGCGGATCATGGCAAGTGCCGAGCCTTCATCGCTGGGCTGGGAGATGTGGGCGCCGTTGGATGAAAAACCGTATCCGGCCACCTCGGCATAAATGTGTGCCCCGCGCTTTAGCGCGTGTTCGTATTCTTCCAGAATCAGGGTGGCGGCACCTCCGCTGGGGACCAGGCCGTCCCGGTTTTTGTCAAACGGACGTGAAGATCTTTTAGGGTCATCAGCGCGTGTGGAAAAAGCACTCAGTCCGTCAAAACTGGCCATGCTCAGATAACTGGTTTCCTGGGCTCCGCCACAGACTATCAAATCCTGCAGTCCCAGCCGTATAAACATGGTCGCCAGGCCAATGGTATGGGATCCGCTGGCACAGGCGGCACTGATGGTCATGTTGATACCACGCAATTTGAATATGGTGGAAAGGTTCATCGATACCGTGGAGTTCATGGACTGAAAAATGGCTCCCGAACCCATCAGGGTAGTATCTTTCTTTTCAACGCAGATCTCGTGGGATTCAATGACCGCTTTGCTTGAGGAATCGTTCCCGTACAGGATCCCGGTCTCGTTTTTTTCCAGGTAATCCATATCAATGCCTGCATCTTTGAAGGCTTCTTCCGTGGCGACAAAAGCGTATTCACCTTCTTCCGGAAGACAGGTCCTCTGTCTCCTGTTAAGGGCACCTTTCAGATCCGGACGCGGTACCATACCGGTGAGCGGGGAGCGGTATCCGTAAGCCGTTCTCAGGGGATCTGTGCCAATGCCGCACGTACCCCTGTACAGACCGTTTCGCACTTCTTCCTTATCCTGCCCGATGCACGAATAAACGCCGAGCCCTGTTATTACTACTCTTTTCATAAGCCTGTCAAGTATGCAACCCTCCGTTGACCGATAATACCTGTCCCGTAATATAAGAAGCGTTTTCACCGGCAAAGAAAAGTACGGCGGCAGCCACTTCATGCGGTTTCCCAAACCGTCCGGCCGGGATCCGGCCTTTGTGCTGTTCCGGGTCAATATCGCTTGTCATGTCAGTCTCTATGAATCCCGGGGCTACGCAATTGACTGTCACTTTCCTGGGGGCCACTTCCATGGCAAGGGACCTGGTGGCACCTATCAGGCCGGCTTTGGATGCAGAGTAATTGGTCTGTCCCTGCATTCCTGTAAGGCCGGAAAGGGAAGTTATGTTAATGATCCTGCCGTACCGTTTGGTCAGCATGTTCTTTAAGAGTCTGCGGGTAACGTAAAAGAATCCGAAAAGATTGGTCTCCAGGACATGGTTCCACTGTTCATCCTGCATGAACACCATCAGGTTGTCTTCCCTGATACCTGCATTGTTTACCAGAACGCTCACGTATTCACCGGGATGTTCCGTTTCCCAGAGGTCCAGGGCCTTGTCAACTTCATTCTTGTTGGAAACGTTAAAAGGCAGCAACTCAGCACTGCCGCCTTCAGACAGGATCAGTTCCCTGGTCTGTTCAGCGGCCTCACGGTTCCTGGCATAATTGACCAACACGGAATAACCTGCTTTTGCCAGAGACTGGCAAACGGCCCGTCCTATCCCCCGTGATCCTCCCGTAACCAGTGCATATTTCATGATCCTAAGGTTTGTTATTGATTATGTATTCTATTGTCTTTGCTATGTAAGGGTAAAGGATTTCATCTTTCTTGAAGGCCGGGAAGAAGGAACGGATCTGATCGTATACCCTGCGGGTGGCCGGGGACAGTTTGTCTTCAATACCCAGGCAGTCCACTCCCTGCATCAGGGCCATCAAATGGATGGCAGTCACCTGGAATGCATTTTCGATGACCCTGGCCGTGATCAGGGCCGAGTTGGTACCCATGCTCACCACATCCTGGTTGTCGTTGTTGTTGGGAATGGAATGGATGCAGTTTGGCATGCACAACGTCTGACATTCCGCCGTGGTGGAAGTAGCCGTAAACTGGGCTGCCTGCATCCCGTAATTCAGTCCGGGAACGCCCAGGTTGACGAAAGCAGGCAGTATCTGGTTTACCTTGTCGTGGCAAATGTAGTTCAACTGCCTTTCCATGAGCATGGTCAGCTTGGTCACCGCAATTTTCATCTTGTCCATTTCCAGGGAAATGTAATCCCCGTGGAAATTTCCCCCGTGGTATACATTTTCACTGTCGGGATCCACCACCGGGTTGTCGCACGATGAATTCAGTTCATCCATAAGCACCTTCATGGATTGCTCCAGGGTATCGGCTACCGGCCCCAGTATCTGGGGCACGCAACGCAGCGAGTAAAATGGCTGTACCTTATCCCGGAACACTTTGTCCCCGTTCACTTCTTTATTGTACAGGTAGGACTGTCTTCTTTTCAGACACTGGCTGCCGGAGAGAACTTCGGACATTTTTTCAGCAATGAAAATTTGTCCTTTATGGCGTTTTTTCCGGTTTAATTCAGGGGCCAGAAAATCATCGTAGGACCCTGCTATTTCATTGACCAGAGCCGAGGCCGTCACTGCCCATTGCATAAGCCTTCCTGCCTGCAGCAGGTTGATGAGCCCGATCCCTGTCATCACCGAGGTGCCGTTGCTCATGGACAGACCTTCGCGGATATGGATCTGCAAAGGTTCCAGACCGTTCTCCTTTATCACTTCAAGGGAGTTCCTGAACTGACCCTTGTAACGGACCCTGCCTTCCCCTGTCAGCGCCAGACCCATGTGGGCCAGCTGCACCAGGTCTCCGCTGGCACCAACCCCGCCGTGTTGCGGGATCACAGGATAAATACCCCGGTTTATAAACTCGGTCAGCAGCTGTGGCAGGGAAGGGTGGACCCCGGAATATCCCTGGACGAAAGTGGCCAGCCGGGCGATCATGGCCGCCTTGACCTGTGTGTCGGTCAACAGTTCTCCCGTACCGCATGCATGGGAACGGATCAAATTCAGCTGAAGCTGCTTCAGGTCCTTATCTTCCACACGGAACTGCGACATGGGGCCAAAGCCCGTGTTGATCCCGTAAATGACTTTTTCTTTTGAAAATTCCTTCAGAAAGTTGTAAGAACGTTCTATCCGCTCGAAAGCTTCGTCGCCCGGAGAAAGTGTCTCACCTCCAAACAAGAGATCCTCTATATCTTTAAGATTCAGCTCTTTATTGTATATCAGCATGTTGTAGTAATGCGGCTGGGTTTATAAATTTACAAAGATACAAATTTTAGAACAATCGGGAAGATCCCTTCAGTTTAATATCGGTGGAAGAAGCTCCAACCAGCAAATGCACGGTCCCTTTCTCCGTCACGAACATACCTTTGCCTGTATCCCAGTAGGCCAGGTTTTCTGCTTTCAAACACAAACCAACTTTCTTTGAAGATCCTGCCGGAACGAATACACGTGAAAAAGCGACCAGCTGCCTTGCAGGTCTTTCCACCAGGGAAGCCGGGAATTCCACGTACAGCTGCACTACTTCTTCGCCGTCAAGCTGCCCCGTATTCTTCAGCATAAACCCGATGTGTAATGAATCCCTGAACGCTTTTTCCACTTTCAGTGAGCTGTACGCAAAGTCTGTATAGCTCAGACCGTACCCGAAAGGATACAGGGGTTCCCCTCTGAAATACATGTACGTTCTTCCGTTGCGTATGTCGTAATCCATTATGGGGGGCAGGTCGGTAATGTCTTTTACCCAGGTCTGGGTGGTCCTTCCTGCGGGATTGACTTTTCCGAACAGCACATCGGCCAGTCCGTTGCCCAGCTCCTGGGAGTTGTTGGCAACATGTACAATGGCCGGGATATGTTCCTGTGACCAGTTGATGGCAAAAGGAAAACTGCTAACCAGGGCCAGCACGGTCCTGGGGTTGGCCTGCAGGACCAGTTTCGCCAGGTCTTCCTGTTCCAGGGTAAGTGCCTTGCGGTCCACGGCTTCCCGGCCGTCGCTCGGGACGGGGGAATAGAACCAGCGGGCATCGGTTCCGTAGGGATGGTTCCCGATGCATACGACGGCCACATCGGCTTTTGATGCCGCAACGACAGCTTTGTCCATGGTGTTTGACGGTTCAAAGAAAATTTCCACATCCGGTCCTACGGCATTGCGAATCCCTTCCAGTATGGTTACCGCATAGGCCGGTGTACCGCTGTACCAGTCATAAAGAACTTCGTTGGCCCGGGGTCCTATTACGGCAATGGAACGGATTTTTTCCGCATCCAGGGGAAGCAACGGCGCTTTTTCCCCTCCGGCAGGGTTGTTTTTCAGCAGAATGGCCGATTTGGCCGTAACCAGACGCACAAAGTCTTTTACCTCCTGTTTTTCCCAGGGTTCTTCAGTATCGGTAACGCCAATGCCCGTGTAAGGCTGATTTGCGTAATCTTCAGGACTGTCCAGCAAACCGAGTTTGAGTGCCACATAAAGGTTGCCGCGTATGGCCCGGTCGATATCCTCTTCGGTGAGGATCCCGTTTGTGATGGCCTGGTTGACGGCCAGCAGGTAATCATCCAGGAATTGACCTACGGTGGCCTTGACCACTGCTGCAGCCCCTTCCCAAAGGGTAGGAAAAGCTTTGTGGGCTGTGATCAGGAGCCGCAGGGCACCCCCGTCGGTGCAGATGATCCCGTTGTTGCCCCATTCCCTGCGGGTGATGCTGTCCAGGAGGGGGTGTATGGTCATGGGAATGCCGTTCCAGGCGTTGTAGGAAGCCATAAAGGCACGGGAGCCGCCTTCCGTGATACCTTTGTAAAAAGGATAGGCATAATATTCCCGGAAAAGCCTTTCATCAAAATCGGAAGAGGTGGAATCTCGGCCGTCCTCGTTGCTGTTGGCCATGAAATGTTTCATCAGGGAAGCGCTCTTCCAGTACCGGGGATGATCTCCCTGCAATCCTTTTACAAAAGCCACGGTCATCCGGGAGGCCAGGTAAGCGTCCTCGCCGTAGCTTTCCTCGGTCCTTCCCCAGCGGGGATCCCTGGCCAGGTCGGCATTCGGGGCACGCATGACCATGCCTCCCCTGGGATCTTCCTTACGTTGGGTGTAATACCTTATCTCGTGCGCTTCAATTTCGGCCACTTTCCGGATCAGGTCCGTATCCCATGTGGACCCCAGACCGTATGCCTGGGGGAAAGTGGTGGTAGGGGCATCCCGGCGGCCACCCCAGTGGGCGGGACCGCCCAGTGCCATGCCGTGAAGTCCTTCCGAATGTCCCGTGTTGCGTATGCCCAGGCGGGGTACGCCCAGGTTGGTGGACAGCAGGTTGATCTTCTCTTCTATGGTAAGCATCTCCAACAGGATATCTATACGTTCATTGTCGGAAAGGTTCCTGTCGTGGAAAGGGTGTTCCTGGCCCTTCAGGGGGGTGGTGAAAGCCAGAACGGCTGTAATAAAAAACAAAAATGTCAGATACTGAAAATGTTTCATAACTTACTATTTGCCTGCAAAAATAAGATTATATTTGCATTATGAGTTATACACCCCATGAAAACAGATACGGCTGTATGAAATACCGCCGCTGCGGGCGCAGCGGACTGCAGCTGCCTGCCATATCCCTGGGATTGTGGCACAATTTCGGAGATGTGGATGATTATACCAACGGCCGGAAAGTCATATTGAAGGCATTTGACAGCGGGATCACACATTTTGACCTGGCCAACAATTACGGACCACCTTACGGTTCTGCAGAGCGCAACTTTGGAAAAGTCTTGCGGGAAGACCTGTCGGCATACCGGGACCAGCTGATCATATCTACCAAAGCCGGTTACGATATGTGGCCGGGACCTTACGGGAACCGGGGTTCCCGCAAATACCTGCTTGCCAGCCTGGACCAAAGCCTGGAACGTATGGGATTGCCCTATGTGGACATTTTTTATTCCCACAGGCCCGATCCCGACACACCCCTGGAAGAAACCATGGGGGCACTTGCCCATGCCGTTCACAGCGGGAAAGCACTTTACGCCGGGATATCCAATTATCCTGCCGATACGGCACGTCGGGCATTCGGCATCCTGCGGGAACTGGGGGCTCCCTGCCTGATCCACCAGCCCAAGTATTCCCTTCTGGAACGTTGGGTGGAAGACGGACTTATGGATCTGCTGGAAGCGGAAGGGGTGGGCTGCATCGCTTTTTCACCGTTGGCACAAGGCATGCTTACGGGCAAATACCTGAAAGGCATACCCGAAGGATCCAGGGCCCAAAGGGCCGACGGTGCCCTGCAGGCAGAAAACATTACACCGGAAACTCTGGAGAAGATTATCCGGTGGAACCGGGTAGCCGTGGAACGCGGTCAGACATTGGCCCAGTTGGCAATTTCCTGGCTGCTGAAAGACCTCCGGGTGACCTCGGTACTGATAGGAGCCAGGACAGTCGGGCAGCTGGAAGAAAACCTCAGGGCACAGGATGCTCCCGCATTCACTGCTGAGGAATTGCTGGCCATGCAATTATAAAACAGAGACTTATGAAGAAAAGAATATGCATTCGCACGGACCGTGGAAAGGAAGCCGTGGACGGAGCCGGTGTTAAGCTGCGCCGGGTTCTGGGATTGAAGACTGTACATCAGTATGATCCCTTCCTGATGCTGGACGGATTTGATTCAACCGATCCCGATGATTATGTCAGGGGATTTCCTTTTCATCCCCACCGCGGGATAGAAACGGTGACCTACCTTGTGGAAGGCTTAATTGAGCATATGGACAGTCTTGGGAACAAAGGTACCATTGGCGACCTGCAATGCCAGTGGATGACTGCCGGATCCGGGATCATTCACCAGGAAATGCCTAAGGAATCGCCGCGTATGTTGGGCTGCCAGTTGTGGGTGAACCTTTCCGCCAAAGAAAAAATGACACAACCTACCTACCGGGACATAGTGCAGGAAGATGTGCCTGTCATACATGCCCCCGGTGCTGTTGTAAGGGTTTTATCCGGCACATACGACAGGAAGCCGGGACCTATGGACGGGGGGTTCAGGCAGGTACAGTACCTGGACGTTACCCTCGAACCCGGTATTACATGGGATTACGATCAAACCCCCAACGACCATACATTGTTCCTCTATCTGATGGAAGGCACCCTGGCTCCGGAAGGACTGGATGGATTTGAGGAAAAAGGATGTGCCATGCTCATGGAGGCCGGGGGAAGCAGCGATGAAGAGAACCAGACAGTGACTGTACGTTCAGGTCCCGGTGGCGCCCGTTTCCTGCTCATTGCCGGCAAGCCCCTCAACGAGCCCGTTTCCTGGGGCGGACCCATCGTCATGAACACGAGGGAAGAACTGGACCTGGCTTTTCAGGAACTGGAAACCGGAACATTTATCAAACACAGGGACCCCATGTTCCTGATACTATAGTATTCCTATGCATACAGGCTGTCTGACAGGGGCGCGTTTTCCCGTATCAGTCAACAGTCCGGTCTTGATATTCCGACGGTAGATCTCAATTTGGTTTTCGTTTTTACACGAAACCAGTACCCATTTGTCATCGGGGGTGATCAGAAAATGCCTGGGATGGCTTCCCGTGGCCAGGAAGCCCTTCCTTGTCAGGGTGCCTTCATCCGGATCTACGCTGTAAATGACCATCCCGTCTCCCTGTAGCCTGGTGGAAGCGTACAGGAACCGTCCGTCACCCGAGAGGGCAATGTGGGCGCTTCCACGCGCCTGGCACGTGTCGGCAACCAGAGACTGTATCTGTTCCAGTTTCCCCTCCCGGTGGGCGAACACGGTTACCATGCCGGATAGTTCGTTGATCAGGTAGGCACGACTCCCGGATTTGTTGAATGTCATGTGCCTGGGGCCACTTCCCGGCTCCAGAACAACCGTTTGTTCCGGTACCGGAATTCCCGTTCTGACGTTTTTAAGGACATAAATGCGGTCCGTTCCCAGATCGGTGGCAAAAAGATGTTCCCCCGAGGGAGAAAAAACCACACAATGGATGTGGGGAGCCTGTTGCCTGGCAGGATCGGGCCCCGATCCGGCATATCTTACCCGGCCCAGGATGTCATGGGACCCCGTATTGAAAAACGTAAGTGTACCGGAGGAATAATCGGCTGTTACCACATAACGTCCGGCCGGGTCCACGGCAAGGTGGCAGGGATCGGCTCCCGGGTTATCGATCCTCCGCAAGGCATGAATCAACCCCGTTTCCCTGTCGGTAATAAATGAAGACAGAGCGGATCCCGGACCGCTTTCGTTGACTGCATATACGATCCCGGTCAGGGGTGAAACAGCCAGGAACGAGGGATTGTCTGAGGCTGTGCTGTCCAGAAATTCAATATGTGCACCGGAAGGGTTGAACCGGCAAGTATAGATCCCGTGCCCGTTTTCCGGGGTATAGGTGCCCACCAATAAAGTCAGATCCCGGGAGCCCGGCCTGCATGAACCGAATAAAACCATGGCTATGAACAGAAAAGAAAAATGTTTCATAAGAGAACTTTTTCACAAAAATAAAAAAACCCCGTTGAAACAACGGGGCGGAACAAAAATTCATTTAACCGTTAACTTGTCAATAATCCAGCGTAAATACCTTAAGTCCGCTGTTTATCGTATTTACTTTGATCTTCAGACCTTTCACTCCTTCTTCGATGCAGGCTCCCACAAGGGGATAGGAAAGCATGGTGGTATAGTTGGTATACAGGGGATCGTTATCGGAATCGTGGCGCAGTTCCAGACAATAATATCCGTCATCCAGCGGCGTTTCACGGTTCAGGTTGTAAATTACACTGAAGGAGTGCCTGGTGGGATCCATGCCCTGTATGGATACCTGCAGGTTCAGATACCGGCTGGTCCCCATAGCGCCTCCGGCGATCCATAAATACTGCGGCTCAACCCTGTCGATTCCCAGAGTGTCGGGCTCGGCTGTGTAAATGAATTCGTCTGTATCTACCAGATGCATTTGCACGATATCAATATACTTGATCACCGGATCCTGATCCGATATTTCCTTTTCCTCGGGTGTAGTCCCGTGGAGCTGGTAATACAAAATGAGCCGTTTCCCGTCTATAGGTTCAAAATCATCGTTGATAGAGGCGTGGTTTTCGGGACAAAAAAGCAAGGAATCATCTGTAATGAAGTAAAATGGATATTCGGCACCTGCCTGCAAAACATAATTGGTAGAAATGGTACCCCAGGTGGCATAAGTGTCATCATCGGGATTCAGCCAATTGTTGCAGGAGCTCAAAGATACGATCAGGGTGGCCGCAGTGAGTACATAGGAAAGTTTCGCTGTTCTTTTCATATTTTGTTTAATTTCGTTTGCTGTTTCTGTAATTATAATTGCAGCATTTCATGATTTACTGCATCTAAGAAAGGTATTTTTTTTCAGTAAGCAGTATTGAGTACTCTTTTGCATTTATTAAATGACTGTGACCCCGGATGAAAGATAGAGAGCTTTGGAATGATATTTACAACAGGTACGCCAAACGCATGTTGATCGTCTGTATGAGGTATTCTGCGGGTCGGGAGGAGGCCGAGGACAGGATGCATGACGGGTTTATGCAGGTTTTCCGGTCCCTGGACAAGTTCACCGACAGGGGAGAAGGGTCGCTGAGAGCCTGGATGGAACGGATCATGATCAACACCTGTCTGCAGCATATCAGGAAAAAAGACCTGCTGAAGGAAAGCAGACCTGTTGAATCAGTTCCCGAACCTTCCGGAGATCCTTTCCTGGAAGCGGCTGCCGAAAGAATTCCCGTCCAGGTGCTGCAACACTTCATCCAGGAGCTTCCGGCGGGTTACCGGACCGTTTTCAATTTGTTTGTGTTTGAAGAAATGTCACATAAAGAGATCGCCCGGAAACTGGGCATTAAGGAAAAGACTTCATCATCACAGTTTTACAGGGCAAAATGCCTTCTTGCCAGGCAGATAAAAGAATATGAAAGCAAACAACGATAATTGGATCCACACCATCAGACACAGGATGGATGAAGCTTCCGTTCCACTCGATACGGGGGAGTCCTGGATGCGCATGGAGCGTAAGATACAACGCTTCTTCAGGATCAGGATGTGGAAAAGGGCCGGTCTTGCAGCCGCCTGTGCCGCCGCCATACTGGGTCCCGTGCTGCTTTTACATATCGGAGGAACCGGGGTCCCTGATCAACCGGTTCGTATAGTGAAACTACATTACGAAGGGGCCGGATTAACGTGTAAAGCCGAAAGACCTGTAAGTAAAATATCCATACTTCCCGGATCCCGTTCCGGATTTGTTGCCACGCAACCGGCACCGGATCCCGAAACAGCTCCTGCTTATGCAAAAGCAACTGCACAGGAACAAGCCCCTGTAACGGTGGCAGAAGCGGAAGCGGAAGCCTTGCCCGCCGGTGAGATCGCGACAACCCGGCCCGTTTACAATGCCGATCCCTTCGCACAGTCCACCGAACAAACAAAAAGCCGGAAAAAATTCATGGTATCCGCTGCGGGACTGTTGAATGTAAGCCGGGGAAGTGCCGCAGGGGCCCTGCCCATGAACGATCTTATCATGTCCAGCAACCGTTTGGCCACCTACGGCTTGAAGCAGATAGAAGCCGGATCGGATACCTATAATGCCTCGTTCGCTTCCTTGTCTTTTGTACAGTACGAATACAAACACCGAATACCTGTATCATTCGGAATTTACGCATCGCTACCCGTGTCTGAACACTGGTTCGTGGAAAGCGGGCTTTTTGCCACCCGCCTGGCCACGTCCATTTATTCAGAGACTTTTATGGAAACCAGGCCAAGCAATTCCGAGCCTGTTTTTATCACCGACCGGGTTTTATGGTATCTGGGAGTTCCTTTAAAGATCAGATGGAACTTTGTACAGAATAAATATTTTATTGCTTATGCCTCGGCTGGAGGCATGCTGGAAAAATGCGTTTCGTTTGATTATTCAAGAGACATGGACGATGAAAACATGCAGTTCACAACCAAACAAATCCCTTTACAATGGTCTGTAAATGCCACACTGGGAGCACAGTACAATATTTTAAGCATGTTGGGACTGTTCATAGAACCGGGTGTGTCCTTTTTCTTTGTAAATGACAACCCGGTGTATACCATACGCGGAGAAAGACCCCTGTATTTGAACCTGAATGCCGGGATACGCTTTATGTTTTAATGATTTATTTTCATTGAATACTGCAATTAATCCGATTTATTGTCATACATTTGCAACTCATATAATTTTTTATTTTTTATTTTTTATTTCAATGAATAACGGAACCGTTAAATTTTACGATGAGATCAAAGGTTTTGGTTTTATCAGGGACTCAAAGACGTCCAAAGAGTATTTTGTACATTCATCAGGGATCATTGACAGGATCAGGGATAACGATGAGGTAACTTTCGACTTGCAAGAAGGAAGAAAGGGATTAAATGCAGTAAATGTAAGACGCAGCTAATCCTGCAACATACCATTTGCAATCCCGCCGCTATGCGACGGGATTTTTTTTTATACTTTTGTAAGGATGATCTACCTTTTGGCTCATACAGACGCTTTGCCGGACAGTTTTCCGGATTTGTGCCGGGCTTTTATGCCTTTTGAGCGCAGTCGTCAAATGATGAGCTACACAAGAATATCCGACCGCAAAATGTGTGCGGCAGCTTATGTCTTGCTGGTCTACGCACTGAAAAAGGAAAAACTGTTTACGCAACTGCCCGTATTCGCTTACGGAACCGGCAACAAACCTTACCTGGTCAATTATCCCGGTATACATTTCAACATAAGCCATAGCCGGGGTGCTGTCGTATGCGTTCTATCCGGAAATCCGGTAGGCATTGATATTGAAAAAGTTACACGATACGACGACCATATGGCCCGGTATATATGTAATCCCGGGGAATACGGGTGGGTGACAGGGCTGCCCGGAATGGAGGCACAACGGTTAACGGAAATGTGGACACGCAAGGAAAGCTATGTCAAATCAACGGGAACAGGCATTGACTGCCATCCGCAACAAATGGAAAGCGGTGAAAGCCGTGTGTTTTACACAAAAAGGAATAACGATCAGTATATAATAAGTATCAGACAATGCAGCAAAAAACCTATCCCCTGACAAATGCCCAGAAGGGCATGTATTACGAATGGCAGAAAGACAAGGAACTGACCCAGTACAACAACCCCTTTCTTTATGAATTTCCCGAGACCATACAGACTCAGAAACTGCATGATGCCCTGGTAAAAACAGTTCAGGCACATCCTTTCCTGAAGCTGAAACTGAAATTGCTGGGAAACGGAGAAGTGGTCCAGTATTTCGTTAAAGAAGACCCGGTAAACATACCGGTGTACGAAACAAAGGAAGAAGGGATAAGGGAACGTCTGCTGCAAACCGTCAGGCCGTTTGACCTGTTGTCCGGAGAACCCCTGTACCGGATAGATATCTACAATACCCCGCGAAAGATTTACGTCCTGCTTGACATACATCATATTGCCTACGACGGTTCTTCCAGCATCGTGTTTCACAAGGACCTGGTTAAAGCCTACAACGGGGAGGAACTTCAGGAGGAATCCTTTACCTGCGGTGATTTTGCCTTGCTGGAAAATGAGCGTATGCAGGGAGAAGCCTACAAACGTGATGAAGCCTATTTTACCGAAAGGCTCTCAGGGGTCACTCCGGCAAAGCTTCCCATCCTGAACCGGTCGGAACAGGCCTCGGGAACACTGGATAAGGTTTCTGAATATGTTGATTATCAAAAGATAAGTGATTATTGCAAGCGCCTGGATATTTCCCCCAACAATTTGTTTGCCGGGGCCCTGGGTATCTGCATGAACCGTTATACCCGTGAGAACAAGCTTTGTTTCTGTACGGCGCACAACGGCCGGATTGACGAAAGGGTACAGGACAGTGTGGGCATGTTCGTAAAAACACTTCCCGTGGTTGTGGAAACGGATCCGGTACAAAAACTGGAAGATTACCTGAAAGGGATCCGTACCGATATGAAAGAACTCTGGACACACCAGACGTATCCTTTTGCAGATATGGTGACCCAGTTCGGGATCGCCATGGACCTGACCTACACCTACCAGAAAGGGATCCTGGAGTATTTTGAAATGCTGCAGGGGCATGTCAACATGGAATACATGCACGAAGGGTCCACACACGACAAGCTGAGCATCTATATATACCAGTTCCCCGACAACTTTGAAATACGCTGCGAATACAACAATGCCCTGTACGACAGGAATTACATGGAAGTCTTTGCCGCTTCCCTGAAAAACGCACTGGAAGAGATCCTGGCCGCCGATCCTTCGAAAACCGCCTGCTCGGCCATCACCATTGTCAATCCCGGGGAAAAGGAAAAAGTGCTGGAATTCGCCCGGGGTAACGAACTGGCTTATGACAACACCAAATCCTTCCCGGACCTGTTCCGGGCGCAAGTGGCCAAAAATCCTAATAACCCCGCGGTAAAAGACATATCCGGAACATTGACCTATGAGCAACTGGACCGGCAGTCAGACGTGATGGCCCGCAAACTGATCGCCATGGGTGTCAAACCGGACGATTTTGTGGCCGTGGTGCTATCCCGCAGGAAAGAATACGTGGTCACCGTGCTGGGGATCCAGAAAGCCCGGGCCGCTTATGTACCCATGGACAGTGAATACCCCATTGACCGCTTGCTGTATATGCTGGAAAACAGCCGATCCGCCGTGCTGGTAACGGAAAAGGAACTCTATGCCAAAAAGCGGGAAGAAGGGGATTTTCAACACCATAACGTACTTTTCCTGGAAGATATCAAACTGGATGCCCCGGTAGAAAAAGTGACCGATCTGCCCGGTCCGGACAACCTGGCCTATATGATCTACACATCGGGTTCTACCGGGAAACCCAAAGGCGTAATGATCAGCCACAGGGGACTGGTCGCCATGAGCACGGCACATGCCCATGACATGAACATGGTGGCGGGAGACAACAACATTTGCCACGCCAGTTTCAGTTTTGACGCCTCGGTACATGATATATTCCCGCCGTTATCTGCCGGAGCCTGCATACATGTGGTCCCTTCCGAAATGCGACAGGACATGGTCATGCTGTACGATTACATGAACCAGAACCGCATTACCGGGGGCACCTTCAGTACCCAGTTTGGGTTGGAACTGATCAACCAGTTTGAGCTCCCCATGAAATACATGCTGGTGGGCGGGGAGAAAATGTTCCCTGTTAAAAAGCGAAACCTGAAGATCATAAACGGCTACGGACCTACCGAATTCACGGTATGTTCGGATTACCACATAGTGGACCAGGACAAGGATACCGGGAACATTCCCATAGGACGGCCTGTTCCCAATTCCTGGTCGTACGTATTGGACGACAAGCAGCAATTGTTACCGGTCGGGGTGCCCGGCGAATTGTGCCTGGCAGGACCCCAGATCGCCCTGGGTTACTGGCTGCGGGAAGATATCACGGCAGAACGTTTCCTGCCCAATCCCCACACTACCGGGCCGGTTAATGACAAACTGTACCGCACCGGTGACCTGGTACGCTGGCGCAGCGACGGCCTGCTGGAATACCTGGGCCGGATAGATACCCAGGTCAAATTGCGCGGATTCCGCATAGAACTTGGGGAAATCGAAACCGTAATGTCCAAATTCCCGGGGATCGTATCTGCCGTTGCCGATGTCAAGGAGTTCGGGGGAGCACAGCAACTGTGTGCCTATTACCAGACGGACAACGATGTTGCCGTTTCCGAAGACGCCCTGATGGAACACCTGCGCGCCAGCCTGACCGACTACATGATTCCCTCGGCGTTGCTCAAACTGAAGGCCTTTCCCATGACGCCCAACGGTAAAGTGGACCGCAAAAAGCTCCCCATACCGCACCTGACACTCAAAGAGATCATCCCTCCGCAAACCATCATGGAAAAAGACCTCTTTGCGATCGTAGCAGAAATCCTGAAGACAGATGAATTTGGAGTTACCACCAATTTGTTGTCCATAGGACTGACCTCGTTGCTGGCCATCCGTTTTTCCGTGGTGGTCAAACAGCAGCTGGACGTCAACCTGGCAACCAAAGACATCCTGAAACTCAAAACCATCCGGTTGCTGGCCCGTTTGCTGACCGGCCAAAGGGAAGCGCCCGCCACGGAGGGTCTTAAAACGTATCCCCCGCAGGAATTTTACCCGCTTACGGAAACCCAGAAAGGGATTTATTACGACTGGGAAAAGGCCCGGGAAGCCCTGCAGTACAACATACCGGTGGCTGTTCGCGGCGGGGATCCCAAAACCCTGGATCCTGCCCGGTTGAAAGAAGCCCTGGTAAAAGTCATGGATACCCACCGGTACCTGAAAACCCGCCTGGTCTTGCAACAGGGCGAGGTCATGCAGCAACGCCGGGATGAACAGCCTGCTGAGATCCTGGTCTTGAATGGGGATGAAAGCAAAATGAAGTCGGTCATGACGGAATTCGTGCAGCCTTTTGACCTGTTCAACGACAACCTGTACCGCTTTGAAATCTATACCACCCAATCTTCCGTATACCTGCTGATGGATTTCCATCACATTGCCTTTGACGGTGCCTCCATGGGCGTTTTCCTGCAGGATTTGAAACAAGTCCTGGAAGGAAAAGAATTACTTGCCGAGTCTGTTTCCGCCTTCGATGTGTCCCTCTACGAAAAGGAAGCCCTGCAATCCCCCGCATACCGGCAGGCCGAGGCATATTTCAACGCCCTGACCGGAGGCGGGTGCACCATGTCCGTGATCCCGCCTTCGCCCAAAGTATCGGAAGAAAACGATGCCGGGGAGTATCGTGAAACTGTCTCCGGAAAGGTCATTGACGCATTTTGCCGGGATTACGGCGTGACCGCCAATACGTTTTTCCTGTCGGCCCTTTCCCAGGCAGTACAACGTTATACCCGCGAAGAACAGGTGGTCCTTACCGTTTCTTCGGGCGGCAGGTCTGATCCGCAACTTTCGCGGACCGTGGGCATGTTTGTCAAGACCCTGCCCGTGAAAACGGATATGAAACCGCAACCTTTCATTGAATTTGCCAAAGCCGCCCAGGAACAGATGTTCAATACCATGGAGCACGAGATCTTTCCTTTTACCAAAATGGTGGAAGCTTACGGGATCGTACCCCAGATCAATTATGTATACGAAGGGGGACTGGGTATAGAAATGAGCGTGGACAACGTGCCCCTGGATATCATTTTCCTGGACCTGGAAGCCGCCAAATTTCCCTTCGGGGTAGTGGTGGAACCCCGGGACAATGATTACGCGATATCCATACAATATGATGCCACAAAATACGCGCGGGAAGACGTGGTGCGTTTTGTGGAGCTTTATAAAAACATAGCCGCACACGCAGCCCTGCAACCCGATACCCTGACTACGGAGCTTACGTTAATGGAACCGGTCGTCAAGCAAGAGGTTATGGAATTTTCCCGGGGAGAGCAGCTCCCTTACGACACCTCCAAAACCTTCATTGACCTGTTCCGGGAAAATGCGCGCAAATATCCCGGGAACAAAGCCGTTGCCGATAAGTGGGGGGCACTAACCTTCAGCACCCTGGATCTGCATTCAGATCGCCTGGCGGCGGAACTGGCCCTTCAGGGCGTGGTCCCGGGTACCTTCGTGGCCGTGATGATGTCCCGGCGCAAGGAATACGTGGTGGGCATCATTGCCATTCAAAAAGCCGGCGGGGCGTACGTTCCCATGGACAGCGAATACCCCGGCGACCGGTTGCTGTACATGCTGGAAAACAGCGAATCCAAAGTGCTTATCACGGAAAGAGACATATATGAGTCCAAAAGGAAGGAAGGTGATTTTCATGTGGACCATGTCCTTTTTGTGGATGAATTTGACTTTGAAAAGGAACGATCCTTAAATGTGCAACCACCTAAACCGGAAGATCTTGCCTACATGATCTACACTTCCGGTTCAACCGGGAAACCCAAGGGCGTAATGATCCGTCACCTCTCGCTGTCGGCCAAAGTTCACTGGCAGGTGCACGATCTGGAGATCACCCCGCAGGATGCCAATGTCTGTCATCCCAGTTTCAGCTTTGACGCTTCTGTTGACGATCTGTTTTGCCCGCTGGCGGGGGGAGCATCGGTACATATCTTGTCCGAAGACATACGCCAGAATATGGTGGAATTGTACCAATATACCGTGGACAACCACATCACCGGGGGATCCTTCAGCACCCAGTTTGGACTTGAATTGGTCAACCAGTTTGAACTGCCCCTGAGGTACATCATCATGGGTGGTGAAAAAATGGTTCCGGTAAAGAAACGTAACGTGCAAATAATCAACGGGTACGGACCTACTGAATTTACGGTCTGCTCCAGCTACCACAAGGTAGATCAGGATAAAGACACGGAAAACATACCCATCGGGAAACCCGTTCCCAATACCTGGTCCTTTGTGCTGGATTCCAGGCAGCAATTACTGCCTCCCGGCATTCCGGGCGAATTGTGCCTGGCAGGCCGTCAGACGGCATTGGGTTACTGGAAAAGGGAAGACCTGACCGGGGAACGTTTCATTCCCAATCCCTACGCCCGGTCGGAAGACGACGCGATCCTTTACCGTACCGGGGACCTGGTTCGGTGGAACGCGGAAGGACAACTGGAATACATGGGCCGCATCGACAGCCAGATCAAATTGCGGGGATTCCGCATTGAGCTGGGCGAGATTGAGACCATGATGGCCAAGTACAAGGGCATTGCCTCGGCCGTTGCCGATGTCAGGGAATTCGGGGGAGCACAGCAGCTGGTAGGGTACTACGTGGTGGAGCCTTTCGGAAAAGTAAATCCGGCGGCACTCGAGGCTTACCTGCGCTCCGGACTCACCGAGTACATGGTTCCCTCGGCTTTCGTGGAAATGAAGACCTTCCCCCTGACGCCCAACGGCAAGGTCAACCGCAAACTGCTGCCCCTGCCGGAACTGGTTCGTGAACAGCCATTTGTGGCCCCCACAAACAAATTGGAGGAAGACTTGTGCAAGATCTACGCAGACATCCTGCAACTGGAAAAAGTGGGGATCCTGGACGATTTCTTCCACATCGGAGGCACCTCCATGTCTGCCATCAAGGCCATTATCCGCATCATTAACCTGGGCTACGATATCAAATACGGAGATCTGTTCCAGCGCAAAACTCCCAAAGCCATTGCGGAGTTCCTGACCGAATCCGCCTCGGCAAAAGAAAAAGATAAGGAAAGTCAGGCGAAGAAAGGACTCGGGGAGTACGATTACACGGCCATTGACAACCTGCTGTCTTCTGCTCGACCGGAACTCTGGGACGGGTATACCCCGCGGAATGTAGGGGATGTGTTACTGACGGGGGCCACGGGTTATTTGGGGATGCATTTGTTAAAAGAGCTTATAGATAAGGAAGATAACGTCATTTACTGCATGGTTCGCTCCAAAGGGGTGCTGACTCCGGAAAGGCGGTTGAAATCGCAGCTGATGTATTATTTTTCTGATACGTACGAAGAGCTTTTCGGTCGTCGCATCATACCCGTAGACGGGGACATAACCAATCCCGGAACGCTGGAATCCCTCAAAGGCATGGGGATCGGGACCGTTTACAATTGTGCCGCGGTGGTCAAGCATTACGCCGCAGGGGACGAACTGGAAAAAATCAATGTGGAAGGTGTTACCAACCTGGTGGACTTCTGCCGCAGCGACAACGCACGGCTGATCCACGTTTCCACGGTCAGTGTGAGCGGCATGCGTGCGAAAGACTCGGCACATACCGGTGTTTTGAACGAATCCGGACTGTATATCGGGCAGGAGATTGACAACCAGTACGTTATGAGTAAGTTTCTTTCCGAGCGGGTGGTGCTTCAGGCGGTAGCCGAAGGCATGGACGGGAAGGTCATGCGTGTGGGTAACCTCATGGGACGCCAGTCCGACGGGGAATTCCAGATCAATTTCCGCAGCAACGCGTTCATCAATACCTTGCGCAGCTACCAGGTTTTGGGCATGTTCCCGCTGAGCGGATTGATTGCCCCTGCCGAGGTGTCGCCCATTGACTGCGTGGCCCGTGCCGTGCATGTGCTTTCCAAAACGCCATCCGAGGTGGTGGTGCTGCATGCCTACAACAATTACCGGCTGAACATGGCCAACCTGGTCTATGCCATGAAAGATTACGGCTTTGATCTGGAGTTGGTTTCCGATGAGCGTTTCAACGAACACTTCAAGGAAATGATGCAGGATCCGGCCAAGAGCGAATACCTGGGAGGCTTGCTCCATTACGGTACGGACACAGAAAAAGTACCCGTTCCGGATGACAACAGCTATACTACTTTATTGCTTTACCGCAATGATGTACGCTGGCCGCTTGCCGATGAAGGGTACTCTTTGAAATTGATAGAAATGCTGGACGGCATGGGATTCTTTGACCAATAATCAAAGAATCCCTTCAAGGTTTCCGGTAGTACTTCAAGGTTTCCGGCAGCACTCTAAGGTTCCGGCAGCACTCTAAGGTTTCCGGTTGCACTCTAAGGTTTCCGGCAGCACTTTATTTGAAAAGCAGTTTTCCGAAGATGGTCAGGTAGGTCCTCCAATTGGGCCAGGTGTGACCGCCGGAGCTTACGTGGTAGGTGTGTTCCAGTCCGTTGCGTTCCAGTGCCTGGTGCAATGCATTGGCCGATTCAAAAAGGAAATCCTCGTTTCCGCAGCCTACCCAGTAGAGTTTGTAGCCCGCCTTTTTGATGGCCTGCAATTCTGCGTCAATTTCCTGTCCGTCACGGATCCCCATGCTCAGCGGGCAAATGTACCCGAACATGCCGGGGTATAGGTTGCTCACGGACATGGTGTGTCCTCCGCCCATGGACAATCCGGCCACAGCGCGGCTTTCCGGTTTGTTAATGGTGCGGAAATGCTTTTCTACGTAAGGAATGATGTCTTTTACCAATGAGTTCACATAGAGGTTGGCCGTGTTCGGATCACCCCACTGGAATTCCTTCTCGGGCAACATAAGCGTTTTTGCGGCCTGTTGCCAGGGATTTCCGTTAGGCATGACCACGATCATAGGCTCGGCTTCTCCTTTTTCAATCATATTGTCCAGGATCTGGCGGGCACGTCCCATGCTGCTCCAGGCCTCTTCATCACCTCCGGCACCGTGCAGCAGATACAATACCGGGTATTTCTTCCGGGGATTAGTTTCGTAGCCGTAGGGTGTGTAAACGGTCATCCTGCGCTGCATCCCGATGGTGGGGGAATCGTACCAGACGGATTTCAAATTGCCGCGTTGGGTGGCTTCCTTGTAGTATTCGGATATGCCGCCTTCTACCAGCAACATACTCAAATAACGCGTTCCGTCGCGCTGCATCAGCAC
>Ga0265295_1000503_pt1 | contig 78614 bp, 52 predicted proteins | sample Munlansysbiofilm_FD_192503 | JGI IMG/M metagenome (GOLD analysis project Ga0265295, IMG submission 192503) | Leachate microbial communities from a municipal landfill in Southern Ontario, Canada - Methane capture system biofilm | ecosystem: Engineered > Solid waste > Landfill > Unclassified ... | reverse complement strand
CAACACCAACGGTAAGCGTGTACGCCTGGTCGTTTAGCAGCTCAGCAGTGGGCACAACGGTAATAGCATTACCGGCTATGGTAGCGGTAAACGCTACTGGGTCAACACCATCGGTAAAGGTAATCAGGTCTGTAACGTTGCTATTATCAACCACAACACCAGCTGGGCTTGTGTAGATGGGCTCATTAAAGGTGATGGTTGGGTTAACGTCAATGGGCACATCGGTTGCCGCATCAGCAGGAGCGAATGTGGGAACGGGGGGGTTGGTGTCTGAACTTGATTCATGAATAACAGAAAAATCATCATAGTATGCAGTTGCACTAGAATAGGTTCTTACTTCAAAATAAAATTCGTCAGCAGTGTCAGGAGCAACTAGGGTTACAGTATACTCTTGCCAAGAAGGGTCTGAAGTGAAATATGAACCATTGGGTCCCCTTAATTCATCGGCATTATCGGGTAGATTTGTTCCACCTGATTTCCAGTATGCCCATATACGTGCATCGGTTCCATCTCCAGTTTCTACATAGTACCATAAGCTAATTGTGTAGGTTTCACCGGCAGTAACGGCAACAGACTGTCCTAAATCACTTGTGCCTCCAACGTGTTTTGCGGAATATGGAGCAGAATGATAAATAGTTGCTTCTTGTGTAACATTTTCAATGTGATTCCAACTTGTAGGAGTATTATTGTCATCCCAAGATGAAAAATCTCCATTAAGAAGAATCTCAGTTTGCCCCAACCCCACATTACCCCATAAAAGGAGCGTAAGGGTTGCAAGGACGGTTGTAAATAGGTGTAGTTGTTTTCTCATAGCTAATAGTTTTTGATTAAACATTTGGTAGACATATAGTTAATTATCTCAAATAATGTAAATTTGTGTAAAAGGGTTGTCAAGGTACAGCTATTTTTTTGAAATTTCAATGAATTTGGTTGAAAAGTGGGAAATGGAAAGTGGAAAGTTTGCGTACCCGATGGGTGATTGCAATATGGCGAGCGCAGCCTAGTTCCAAAGGTTGAGGTTGAGGGTTACGGGTTTGCGTACCCGATTGTGGTATGCGAAGCACCAAGGGCCAACAGCTCGCCGAGCTTATGGAATGATCCTTGGGGGCAGTCTTCACACCTTAGCACCTTTGTAAAAGGGTCGTTGAGGGATTGCAAGAGCTGGAATCTGCAGCTACTCTAATAAATAAGCTTAACGTTATCAACCCTCAGCTTACTACCGGGTGCTCCAATAAAATAATCACCCTGATAGCTGGATGTGAACGACATGAAAATATGGGTGGGGTTCTCTTTAGAGATGTCGCCCCAAGTGGCGTATGGCATATCGTTGGGATTGGTTACGCTTTGATCGCCATCAATACCATACTTTAGCACTCTCTTTTCGTAATCCTCTAAGCCTTCGGGAGCTTCGCCGTAGGCATATTTTATTTCCTTTTCAATGGCTGTCCACTCCGATTTTGCCTCGCCGCTTCTAAACCATGCCACGCCTAGGCGTTTTACCTGGTCGCCCTCTCTTTTTTCGAGAATAAGGTACATATCTAACATATCGATACCCTCAACAGGATTAAGCCTACCATTTAATAAGCCCTGGGCAGGAGCATAGGTATATTCGACCTGAAAAGCTTTGGGTTTTTGAGAATAGGGATAGCCAAAAATCGGATGGGCATCGGTTAAGCCGCCCACCACAAACTCACCTACAAAAACATTCCCAGCAGCAACCCCTTTGTATCCGCCCATAATACCTGCTGCTAAAGAACCCATGTTTTGTGTGGTTAGTTCGGCAGCATACTGGTTGGGTTCCCTTTCGTACCGTGTTGTTGGATAATCGGCATTTGAGCCCCACGTAATGGCCAAAGCCACACCCTGGTTACCTGTTCCCCAAGTTTTATCCTGGGCATCAAATCCTATTTCGAAATAATCTTTTTTGCTGTGAGATACTTCGTGCCAAAAGTCGAAGCTGCTATTTGGAAGTTGATACCCAGCTGTTCCGCTAGTACCCGCAGGTTGCACCACTACATAATACATTGTGCTACTGCCGTCCTCGGCAAAAACAGTGTAGGGTACAGGTGAAGAAAAATTTTGCTTTTCGCCCTCTTCGGGTGAAACGGTTGCATAATCGGATACCTTGATTCTGGAGGCACTTAAATTTGAAAGGTAACTTGAGTACACATCGCCAGCTACGCTAACTAATATTGTATCATTACTAAATACTGTTGAGCCTATCTGCCCCTCTAACCTAAATTCGATAATCTCTTTTTTTGATGATTTTCCAAAATAGTTTTCGGTAGAACATCCACCCAGAATTATTGCTACTAAAACCAGAAAACCCACTAATTTTTTGTGCATAATAAAGCATTTTAAAAATAGTACGAAAACCCGAATCCAACCTTTAATAAATCGAACTTTAGGGTTAAGTCGATTGATGTATTTCGTGAGCTCTCCTTGCGATCGCTTTCGGCCGGGGGATTATTAGGTGGATATTTATACCTCACATCCTCCTTGGTAAACGAAAGCCCCAGCACACCCATATTGATATCGAAAGCAAAATTTTCGGTAAAAAAGATAAGAATACCTGGCCGTAAATTCAGCCCCATGCTGTGCTCTGCTGAATATTTTCGTTCCAAAATATCATTAATATACGTTTCGGAGGGGCCACTTTCAAAATCATAAAACAGCTCTGTTTGGTTGGTTATAAAAAAAACATTACTTGCCGAGGCTGGAACATAGTTCTTAATAAACCCTAGCACGCTATAGCTCCTGCTAAAGGTTCGCATTTCCCTTTTAAACGTATTATTCATCAAATCAATTGCCACGTTAACATCGTTCTCACCAAACAAAAGACCTAGCCCCACGCTCATATTCTCAGTAAAAAAATACGAACCCTCCAGTCGCAAATTAAAGGCGCGTTGATCAAGATTCTCGATATCGGCAACAAGCAGGTCGATATCTGAGTAGCTATTAGACTTAGCGGATAGCGTTCCGCCCAACGACCATGTTCCCTTGTTTAGCCGCTTGCCTGCTTTAAAAGTAGACGACTTGGAAAGGGTGTCTTCATTCGATTTTAAGATCCCAAAGCTATCTTCTCCGTAACCCGTATTAGCAATTAACGCCCCAATAATAAGCAGCCAGATTGATTTTTTCATCTGAATCGTATTTTCAAAATCTTTGTACAAAGATATAAAAACCTATTATTTATAATTGAAGTATTGGAAAATTGATTGTTGTTGAGTGTAAAACGGGAAAAAGGTTGAGGTTGAGGTTGAGGGAGAGGTTGAGGTTGAGGGAGAGGTTGAGGTTGAGGGAGAGGTTAAGGTTGAGGGAGAGGTTGAGGGGGGGTTGCGGGTTACGAGTTTGCGTACCTGAAAGGTCATCGCAGCAATGTAGAGACGTAACATGTTGCGTCTAAAAGGTTGAGGTTAAGGTTGAGGTTAAGGTTAAGGTTGAGGTTAAGGTTGAGGTTGAGGTTGAGGTTGAGGTTGAGAGGTGAGTGAGGAGTATGCTTACACGAATGTAATTTGTGCAAATCCGTGTAATCTGTGAACAAAAATCAGTAATATCTGTGTTCCAACAACCCTACTAACCGGCAAAAAGTTGCTTGGCAATGTACTTAACCACCTCAACATTAACGGAGTTGCCAAACTGCTTGTACGCCTGCTGGTGGTTAGCATTTACCTTATAGGTTAAAGGAAAACCCTGAAGGTTAGCGGCTTCGCGCGGGGTTATACGGCGCTTTGCCCATCCAATTATGGGAACGTGTACCATGGCAACAAGCGCAGGGAATTCGGTTGGCCGCTTAACCCTCACGCCCGATGGGCGAAACTGGATAATACCCTCCCACACGCTTTTAATGGAAGCACCAGCCTGCCACTCGAATTTTCGGTGCGTTGGCACAAAATCTTTTAGGTAGTTGTACTTTTGCAACCAGCTATCGATGTGCTTTTTATTGGCATTGTAAAGCGCCCTGTTCTTTTGTACAAAACCCTGTTTCCATTGGGGTAAATCGGGTATGGTACAGGCACTTCCAAACTCACTTGCCCAGATAGGAAAGCCCAAAACCCGCTGCTTTAGCCCCTGCAAAAACTCATCCCATGCGTTCAGAACAAGCTCTTCGTATTCTGAAATTCTAAACGAATCATCATCCGGTTCACAAAGCACCGTTTGCGCTGAGGTAATATTGCGTTTCGATAGGGGAACGTCAATGGTTAGCTCTTCGGCACTGCCATCGGTATTCAATATTCCAGGAATAAAAACCCGTTCGCGCAGCTGGGGTACGCCAATTTGGTGCGGACTAACAATAATTGGTTCGGAAGGGATGGTATAACCCAAATCGATTAAATGTTTACGTATTACCCGCCAGGTATTACCCGAATCGTGCGAAACCAAATTACGCACATTTTCGAGCAGTATATACTTGGGCTTGTGATGCTGTAAAATTCGTAAGATATCGAAAAAGAGGGTGCCCCGCGTATCATCAAAACCGTTTTGCTTGCCTGCCTTTGAGAAAGCCTGACAAGGGAAACCTGCACAAAGCACATCGTGAGGTGGGATATCCTTTTCATCGGTTTGGGTAATATCGAATGCCGAATTGATACCAAAATTCTTCATATAGGTATCAACGGCAAACCCATCTATTTCGGAAGCAAAAACACACCGACCCCCCAAGCTGCTCATGGCCAAATGAAAACCTCCAATACCAGCAAAAAGATCGATAAAACGGAACGGTTGCATTATATTGAATTAGAGTACAAATTAAACATAAAACTTATGATGAACCAAGGTCCCAAGGGTTCAAATTTTAGGCTTGGCTTTTTTAGGGACTAAAGATACTTTTATCATCCAAAACAAGATGTTGGTAAAAATACCCTCCTCTCCCCCATCCGAACCTTGAGCAACGTGGGCACAATATTGATATTATTAGTGCTTAATTTTGATTTTTTTACCTATACAACGCACAAAAAAGGGCTGCTGATAACCTGCAGCAGCCCTTTTTTGGCAAGCTGTACATGCCAGCTATTTCTGATTGTTCACCAGCTCAACCTTATGCGCTACCACCTCGGTAAAGTACTTTGTCTGTCCCTCCTTATCGGTGTACTTGCGAGTATTTAGCTTGCCCACAACAGATACTAGCGCTCCCTTTTTAAAGTTTTCAGCTATCGATTCATCCATTTTAGTGCGCCAGTGCGCTACGGTGTGCCATGAGGTATTATTTACCCACTCACCCTGCGCGTTTTTATAGCTCTCGTTTGTTGCCACGCTAAGCGAAACAAGCGTGCGTCCGCTGTCGAAGGTGCGAATTTCAGCATCGCGTCCTAAAAAACCCTGAAGCTCAACCTTGTTAAATGTAGTTTCCATAATGTAAAGTTTTAAGTTTTGGTTAATAATTGATTGATGACACAAAGTAACAACCTGCAAACCAAGCAATTCGGTTAATAAACAGTTATAACCGATTACTATTCGTTTGCTGTCGTTTGGTGTCGTTTAACTTCGTTTTTAATGCTGACTATGTGGTGGTTATGTGATTGTCGGTTTTTGGTGTTTTTTGTATTAATTCCAATTATTCATCCGAATAATTGCTGTCTCCGACAGCGACTAAGTCTCACAACCAGTTTTGTTACCTAAAATTGGGCTCGGCTAGCTCGGGGTAACCCGCATTTGCATTCATCTTTAACAAAAGATGATGAATAATGCGGGTTAAAAGAGAATACCGTTAAAAAGTTCCTAATTGTTGGGCATACAAGCAGTACAGGAAATTTTGAGGTTAATGTACCTTATCAAACAATCGGGCAAAAGCAGTAATTGAAGAGCTTGCATCAGAGTATGGAATTAGGCAAACACAGCTTATACCCTACGGTGTGGGTTCTGCTTCGCCTCAAGTTAGCAATGCTACCGATGAAAGAAAGGCAAGAAACCGAATGGTTGGGCTGGTTGAGCTGTAAAAACACCATAGGAAAACGAAAGCAAAAAATATTATCTAGTTGTGCGTCAGTGTAAAAAAGCCTACGCTCGGTCAAGCACATTTGGTTTTTGCCATCGCTAAAAGCCAACGCTAAAAAACCAAAAGAGCTTTCTCATCCCCGCTACCAACAAAAAATAATTTTAAAACTTGATACTAAATTCGCAAATTATTATTACATTTGCTAAAAATAGGTCAAACCCTTTTATGTAAAACACAGATTATGGCAAGCTTTGGACATTTCATTAAAACAGAGAGAGAAAAAAGAGAATGGACTCAAACTGAATTCGGAGCAAAAATCGGAATCAATTCAAGTGCTATTAGTAGAATTGAAAACGACACGCAGAAATTTAGTAAAACTAAACTCAAATCATTAGCTAATTTGTTTGAATTGGATTTACAAATAATCACAGATTTATTCTTTGCAGACAAATTTGCAAAAGAAGCGTTTAAATATAAATGTTCGGATTCCGTTTTTTTAGTAGCCGAAGCTACATCAAATTATATTAAGAATACTAATGTTAAACAAGCTGAACTGGATTTATGAAAACTAAACTAAAATATATAGACTTATTCTCGGGAGCTGGCGGTTTCTCTTTAGGTTTTGATAACAAGGGTTTTCAAAATGTTTTTTCTATTGATATTGAACCAAGTTTTTGTGAAACATACAAATACAACTTTCCTAAACATCAACTTATAGAAAAGGATATTTGTGAATTGTCTGATACTGAAATAAAGTATCTAAAAGAGTTTGATGAGATAGATGTTGTAATCGGAGGCCCGCCTTGTCAAGGATTTAGTATTGCAGGTAACATTGGTAGAAAATTTATTGACGACCCCAGAAACAGATTATTTAAAGAATTTGTTCGGGTTGTAAAAGTAATAAGACCAAAATTCTTTGTGATGGAGAATGTTGCAAGATTATATACACACAATAAAGGTGAAACAAGAAACGAAATTATTAAGGACTTTAAAGAACTTGGATATAAAGTAAAATGTAAAATTTTAAATTCAGCTGACTATGGAGTTCCTCAAGTTAGAAGAAGAGTGATTTTTATTGGTTCTTTAACAAATGAAAAAATTGAGTTTCCACCAAAAGGAGTAAATGATTATATTTCGGTAAAAGAAGCATTGTCAATATATCCAAAATTAGAATCAGGTGAGGAATCATCTATTCCTAATCATATCGCAATGTCACATTCTGAACAAATGCTAACCAAGATGAGCTATGTGACTGATGGAGGAGACAGAAATGAGATTCCCGAAAAAATTAGACCAAAATCTGGGGATGTTAGAAAATACATCAAATATGCAAGTGACAAGCCCTCAGTTTGCGTAACTGGAGATATGCGTAAAATATTCCATTATGAACAAAATAGAGCTTTAACAGTTCGAGAACTTGCAAAGTTGCAATCATTCCCTGATGATTTTGTATTTAAAGGAAGTAGAATATCCCAACAACAACAAGTAGGCAATTCTGTTCCACCGAAAATGGCAGAAGCTATTGCGGAAGTAATTATTAAAATGAACGAAAATGTTTAAATATCCTAAAGTCAATTATATTGGCAATAAAGAAAAAATCGCACAATGGATTTGTGACCAATTTCCAGAAGATGCCGAAACGCTTTTCGATGCATTTTCAGGAGGTTGCTCTTTAAGCTATGAAGCTAAATGTAGAGGTTTGGAAGTTTACACTAATGACATTTTAGAAATTAACTACCATATTGCAAACGCATTAATTAAAAATAACGGATCACTTTTATGTAAAGATGATATTGAATTAATCTTTTCAGGCGAACCATTTGAGGGGTTTATGTTCAAAAACTATTCAGAAGTTTATTTCTTTCCTGAAGAATGCAAAGAACTCGATTTATATAGAAAGAACATTGAAAAATTAGATTCAGAAGAAAAAAAGTCATTAGCTTTTGCTTTAATAAGAAGAGCGATGATTAGAAAAATGCCTTATTCACGTTTTAACCTTAACTGGGACAAAATAGTTCAGTTAAGAGATGAAGAATATAGTTATAAAAAGTACAAACGAAAAAGAGCCTATCACAATCAATCTTTCAAATTTCATTTTCTTAAAAATTTAGATGAATACAACAATGCTGTCTTTAACAATAATAAAAAAAACAAAGCATATAATGATGATGTTTTTAATCTGTTAGAAACAGTCTCAGCAGATATTATTTATTTAGATCCACCATATACGGGAACAATGAATAATTACTTTGGGTTTTATGGTTTAATCGATAATTTTATTTCCTCAAAAGAGACAAAACCTTTTGAGAACAACTTTATCAATAAAAAAACGGCTGGAGAATTGTTTGACAACCTATTTTCAAAATTATCAAATTTTAAATATTGGTTTTTAAGCTATAATAATTCTTCTTATCCATCAAAAACTGAACTTTTGTATTTACTGAATAAGTATTCGGATAATGTTCAAGTCATTGAAAGAAAACACGTTTATAAAATTACAGGAAAAGAAAAGAAAGAAAAAAATAAAGAATACTTATTCATCGTAAAGAACGAACTACCTAAAAAAAATATTAAAAAGGATTATGCCACAGCAGAACTATGAAGAGTATTGGAAATTAACCAATGCTTTTACCGATTACAACGGAAGAAAATTTTTAGATACTTTGGCTGTTTGCATCAAATTTATTGATGATTATCAAACAGAAGGATATTCAGAAGAAAAGTATTCAAGGCTTCAAGACGAGATTTATAAAGTAAATCCAATTAATCATATTTCGATTCGAAAATCAATTAATCAATTGGTTAAGATGGGTTTTATTAACTCATTTTTAGTTTCATATCATCCACAAGCAAAAGAATACGTTGAAGCAAGAACTAACAAGAAAAGGGAAACTCTGTTATCTAAAATTGTTTATTCAAATTCAAGTTTCAACAGAGCTGTAAACAATGAATCTTCAATAAAACAAATAAATTTTCTAATTCAAACTTTAATTGAAAAAGGGAAGTTATCAAAAGAAGAAATAATTGCTTTAATGCTTGTTGATATTGAAGCTTATCCAAATTCTTTCATAACCGAATTTGAACTTCAAGAATACGTAAAAGAAGCAAGCGATATTGGATTTCTAAAAAGAAAGTATAATCAAATAGGTTATCTATACAACCTTTTGGGCAAATTAGACGATTTGGTTTTTGTTGGAGACGACTTGTATTTTAAAGAAGATGCAGAACAAATTTTTGGAGAAGATTTAAAAGAAATTACAAAACGGAGAGACCCATATTTACATAGATTATACAAAAATCAATTGCAAGAGGAATGTGAGGAAATATATGGCAACCCAATGTGTGTTTTAGAACATCTATCTTATCCTGTGCTAATTGCAAGTCATATTAAACCATTTATAGAATCTGACGATATTGAAGCTTACGACCCAAACAATGGCTTATTATTAAGTCGTACGATCGATTCTTTATTTGACTTAAAATACATTTCGTTTACTGATGACGGAACTATGTTGTTTTCGAATAGAATTTCAGAAGATGTAAAAGACTTTTGGAAGGATTACAAACTCGAAAACACAATTTTGAACGAAAAAAGAAAAGAATATTTAGCATATCATAGAAATTTAATGACAGCAATTGACGCCAGAGCTTAAATCCATACACATTTGCAATTCGCACCAGCCAATGCTACACCAAAAATTGCAAAAGAGTATGTCTTGCCAACATTAGAAGAAGAGCGCAAAAGAACACCGAACGCACAACATTGTGTATAAGCAATAGCGGGTTCAGTGCTAAATTGAAAGTTTATGAATATTAATAAAGGTAAGTGTTTAATCGAAAATCCGTGCATATTAATCCGCTACTGCTCATACACTGTACCGTTAGCGTTCATTGTAAAAAGAGACCGCTACTTCTATTTCGAGGGAAAATATTATCTTAACTTTGAAAAAAATAATATCAAAATAGGAGAAATTAATTATGAGTAACTCAAAAATATCCATTCGTTTCTTTGACGACCGTGAAGTACGCGCTATTTGGGATGAAGAAAATGCCAAGTGGTTAGTGCTACTACCCAGTTGAAGTTTCTTGCTCCAGACGGGAAAAGACGTTTTGCTGATATGTTAGATTACAACGGCATAATTGCATTGGGTAAAGAGTTCCCCGGGAAAAAAGCAAATCGATTTATTGAGTGGTTTACATATAGTGATGAGAGTATTGGCGGAAAAAGTAAAACAAAAGCGTATGCCTTATTTGAAAGTTCGTTTATCGAAAGTATTGAAGTTGGGACAGGCAAAGGCTTGCACCAAATTCATGCGTATTTGTTTGGAGGACTGTATGATTTTGCTGGACAAATCAGACAAAAGAATATTTCAAAAGGAGGTTTTCAATTTGCTGTATCACATTTTCTAGGCGACACTTTAAAGGAAATAGAAGCAATGCCTGAAAATACATTTGATGAAATCGTAAACAAATATATTGAAATGAACATTGCACACCCTTTTATGGAAGGTAACGGAAGAAGCATACGAATATGGTTGGGCTTGATGCTAAAAAAACGCCTTAAAAAATGCGTTGATTGGAGTAAAATAAGTAAACGAGACTATATGAATGCGATGATGCTAAGCCCAACAAAAAGTAATACTCTAAAGGCGCTATTGAATAAGGCACTTACCACCAAAATAAATGACCGTGAAATGTTTCTGAAAGGTATTGACTATTCCTATTACTATGAAGAAAATGAATAAAAATATAAAAACAACGAAACGCTAACATGCGATATAAAGCATTGGGGTTTAGGCGGTTATGTGGGTGCTCTGCCCCGCATCATGTTCGGTGTAACTGGACAGGGAAGTAGCCCGCAATCCCCAACGATTTCATACCGCCAAACCGATATATCCTATCTTTACACCTTTTACTAAAATTATAGAGTATTTGATATGAATTTTGAAAAAGAATTGGCTGAAAGAAGCGGTTCGAAATGTGAGCTGTGTGGTGCTACTAGCGGACTGACCTCCTTTGAGGTAACCCCTCAGAATAATAACAATGCGGATGATTTTGTGATGGTTTGCGGCACTTGTAACGAGCAGCTGACCGATTCCGAAAAAATTAATCCCCCTCACTGGCATTGCCTAAACGATAGCATGTGGAGCGAGGTACCCGCCGTTCAGGTGGTAGCGTGGCGTATGCTAAACCACCTAAAGGACGAAGGGTGGCCACAGGACTTGCTGGATATGCTCTACCTTGAAGATGCGACCTTGGAATGGGCTAAATCGGGGGCTGAGGAAGAGGATGCAATTAAACATATGGATAGTAACGGCAATGTTCTTCAGAATGGCGATAATGTGGTTCTAGTAAAAGACCTTAACGTAAAGGGTGGTGGGTTTACCGCCAAACGTGGAACTACCGTTAGGGGCATTCGCCTAGATCCGAATAATGCCGAATTTATTGAGGGTAAAGTTCAGGGCCAGCAAATTGTAATTATTACCCAATATGTGAAGAAAACCTGATAAACAGGAGTTCCCCCTGTTTTATGCATGGAATAGCTGGGGCTAAAGGAAAATAAGCACTAGTAGCTGCGCACATAAAATTCTTAAAAACATGGTAAGTGGATATACCGTTGCGTAAGCTGTTGCCTGAGCCTGCACAGGCGCCATGTCGTTAACAAATCCCAATGCAGGGGCGTCAGTCATTGCACCAGCAAGATACCCACAAATGGTTAAATAGTTAATCTTCATTAGTCCGCCTATAATTCCAACTATAAAAAGGGGAACAAAAGTAATTATCGCCGCATAAAGCATCCACATATATCCGCCGTTAACAAGCGTTTCCCAAAAATCACCACCCGAACCTAACCCTACACAGGCTAAGAATAAAACGATACCCAGCTCGCGAATAAAGCGGTTGGCGCTTGGAGTCATGTAAAAGTCAAGCTTACCCACACGTCCCTTGTGCCCTAAAATTAGGGCTATTATTAACGGGCCACCCGCTAAACCTAGCTTTGCGGGAGCAGGTAAACCCGGTATAAAAATGGGAATGCTCCCCACTAATATACCCAAGAATATGCCTATGAACAAGGGTATTAGGTTGGGATGCGATAGGTCGCGCTGCGAGTTACCCAAAAAGGTTGCTACCCTATCCATTTTTTCTCTATTCCCTACCACACGTATAGTATCGCCAAATTCTAACGTTGTGTAGCCGGTGGGTATAATTTCTGTTTCTCCTCGGAATATACGGGTTATATTTGCAGGAAACATAGATGTTAGGTTGATGCTTTTTAATGTTTTGCCCGCTATTTTTTTGTTGGTAACCAAAATATGCCGCATGCTCAAATTCTCCGACATCTTGAATTTTGGTTGCAAAGACACATCCCCTATAAAAGCCTTTAGCGTTCCTATTTCGGCTTGCTTGCAAAGACCTATAATTACATCACCTTCTTCCAATATAATTTTAGCATCGGGTACTATATACTCATTCTCATTGCTTTTTATTAACCGTGACATCACGAACTCCACCTTAAGGTTTTTCGCTAGCTCCTGTATTGTTTGTCCAAAAATATTTGGGTTTGTTACCTTAACCTGTACCGTTTGTATATCTCCTGACTCCGCCTTTTGCTCATCCTTGTAGCTTTGAATCTCTGTTTCGATGTTAAATCTAAAGATGATTTTAATCAAGACCATTACTAAAATAACACCTATAATTCCGAAGGGATAGGCAATGGCGTACGCCATTGCCGCCTTATCAGCAAGTTCAGCTCCGTTTGCAAATTGATCGCTAATTAACGATTGTGCAGCACCTAAGCTCGGGGTATTGGTTACAGCACCAGTAAATAGTCCGGCAATGGTTGCCGCATCTAAATTAAATAGTACCTTAATACCTACTGAACAAAGCAATCCGAGTACAACGATAAGAAAAGCTAAGCCATTTAGTTTTAACCCGTTACTACGAAGCGAGGATAAAAAACGTGGCCCAATATCAATGCCTACAGCATATACAAAAAGGATTAAACCAAAATCTTTAACGAATTGTAGCACCTGATCGTCAACGCTTGCTCCAAAATGCCCAACCAGTAGGCCAATAAAGAGCACACCGGCAACACCTAATTTAATGTTCAGTACTTTTACTTTGCCCAACAAAATACCTAGTGCCCCCACTACCGATAAAAATACCAGCGTAGACGCCGTGTTTACAGATTTAAAAATTTCTAATAGGCCCATTAATAAAAAATTTATGAACTACTAAAAACACATCGTTCTATATGTTCGAAATTTGTTTGATTCACACTCCTTTTAAGTTCTTTACAAAGCTACAGTAACAGCAGTATATACTATAAAATAATGCAAAAACTTATGTTTGTCTCATAATTTGCTATCCTTACTCTTATTTTGCGGATAAAACAGTCCGAAACGCAACATCTAAAGAGCTTGAGACAACAAAGCTACTAATTTAATCATATATACTGCCGCTTAACCTCAATTATTCATTCGAATAATTGCTGTCCCCCACAGCGACCTGCTTGAGCCCAATTTTGGGTAGCCAAAATTGGGCTCAACTAAACTAAGTCGTGGCAACCCGCATTTGCATTCATCTTTAATAAATTCAAGGAATTATGCGGGTTAAATAAAAACACCATAGCCGTATAGCTAAACTAAGCAGCTATTTTATTGTCCTACTTTAGTGTTTAGTGCCTATTGCACTTTCTAATTTATACTCTTTTTACTAACTATAATTAATTCACAAAATTTTAATGTATGAAAAAGCATACACTTATTTTAGGGCTAATTGTTTTGATGCTGCCGGTGGTAGCACAAAACAATGCAGCATGGTTACGGTACCCATCCATCTCGCCCGATGGCTCCGAAATAGTTTTTAGCTACAAAGGCGATTTATATAAAGTTACCTCAACCGGTGGGACTGCCACTCCGCTAACAATTCATGGGGCACACGATTTTATGCCCATTTGGAGTCCCGATGGTAAGCAAATTGCATTTGCAAGCGATCGGTTTGGCAACTTCGATGTGTATATTATGCCCGCCAGCGGTGGTACTGCGAAACGACTTACGTACCACTCGGCCAACGATTACCCCTGGGATTTCACCCCTGATGGACAAAGCGTGGTATACAGCTCCGGGAGGAACGATATAAACACCTCGGTTCGTTTCCCAAACTCGAGCCTTTGGGGTAAGCTCTATTCCGCACCAACCCAAGGCGGAAGAAATATTTTAATATCCAGCGCGGGTTTCCAAAATGCACACTTTAACAATGAGGGCGACCAAATTATTTTTCAGGATAGAAAGGGTTACGAGGATGAGTGGAGAAAGCATCACACATCATCGGTAACTCGCGATATTTGGATATACAACATGAATAATGAAACGTATACAAAGGTGAGCGATTTTGAGGGCGAGGATCGTGAACCAGTTTTTGCTCCCGATAATAGCTCGTTTTACTACCTAAGCGAAAAGAATGGCGATCAGAACATATTTAAGCGTACCCTTAGTGATAACCCCATCGAGAACCAGCTAACTCAATTCGAACATCATCCGGTAAGGCATCTCAGCGTTGCCAACAACAATACGCTATGCTTTACTTGGAATGGCGATATATATACCCTTAAAGAGGGTAGCGAACCTGTTAAAGTTATGGTTACCACTCCTTTCGATTTTACAGGAAATGAAGAGGAAATTGTTTCGGTAAGTAGCGGAGCTTCCGAAATGGCCCTATCGCCCAACGGAAAAGAGGTTGCCTTTGTTTTTAGGGGCGAAGTTTTTGTTACTTCTGTTGAGGGAAAAACCACCAAAAGAATTACCAACTCGCCAGTTCAGGAGAGAATGCTTAGCTGGGATCCCGACGGTAGAACCATATACTACTCTAAGGAGCAAGGCGAAAGCTGGGATATTTATAAAGCATCGATAGAAAGAAGCGAAGAGCCCTACTTTTTTGCATCAACACTAATTACAGAAGAACCTGTAATTGCCACCGATAAGGAGGAGTTTCAGCCCGTTGTTTCGCCCGATGGCAAAGAGATTGCATACCTTGAAGATAGAAATACTGTTAAGATATTTAATCTTGAAAGCAAAACATCGCGAACAGTAGTTCCACCAGGTCAAAATTTCTCTTACCGCGATGGCGATCAAGATTTTATCTGGAGCCTCGATAGTAAATGGTTAGTTGCCAGGAGCTCGATGGGCTTTTACGGTTCATCGTACCTTGTTGCTTTTGATGCGCAGAACCCTGGCGAAGGAACAAAACTTACCAATAGCGGCTTTTCTGATGGCAGGCCTCTTTGGGCAATGGATGGTAAGGCGATGCTTTGGGTTAACGATAAGGACGGAAAAAGGCCCCTCGCCTATCAGGGTTCCAGAGAGGTAGATATTTATGCCATGTTTTTTGATAAAGAGGCATACGATAGATTTAAGCTAAGCAAGGAAGAATTTGACCTGCTTAAAGAGCAGGAGAAAAATGAGAAGGACGAGGACGAAGACAACGAGAAAAACTCCGACAAAAAGAAAAGTAAGAGGGAAAAAAAGGATGATGAGAAAAAACCGGATACCCTCGATTGGAACCCTACCTTTGACCATGTTGAGGACTGGCGAGTAAAATTAACTCCTGGCTCGGTAAATCTTGCCAGCTACAATATTTCACCTAAAGGCGATATGCTCTACTTTATGGCTCGCTTCGAAAAGGGTTACGATATTTGGAAACTTGATACCAGAACAAGGGAGCTAAAATCGTTGGCTAAGCTTGGCTCGCGAGGCGGACGAATGGAGATGAGCAAGGATGGCAAAAACCTGTTCGTTTTATCTGGCGGGCGAATTCAAAAAATTGATACCAAATCAGGAAAAGTAAAACCTGTTAGTATCAATGCCGAGATAGTTGTGGATGCAGCTGCCGAACGTGAATATATTTTTCATCATGCCTGGAAACAGGTAAAGCGTAAATTTTACGACCCAAACCTACATGGAATCGATTGGGAAATGTACCGTGAGAGCTACGCTAGATTTCTTCCTCATATCAACAATAACTACGATTTTCGGGAGTTACTAAGCGAGCTGCTGGGCGAGCTCAACGGCTCGCACACTGGTGGCAGATATTACCACCGTCCTGAAAATGGTGATGCTACCGCTTCGCTGGGCCTTTTTTACGATGAGAAAGCAGGAGGCAATGGGCTAAAAATTACTGAGGTTATTAAGGGCGGGCCGCTCGATAAAGCCGATAGTAAGATAAAGCCAGGAAATGTGATTGAAAAAATTGACGGGGAAACAATTAACGATCAGATAGACTGGAACAAGTTACTGAATAGAAAGGCTGATAATAATGTGCTTCTAAGCGTACTCGATCCTGCAAAGGGAGAGCGTTGGGATAAAATTGTAAAACCTATTTCGATTAGAGCCGAAAACGGTTTGCTTTACAAACGTTGGGTTGAAACCATGCGTAAAATAACCGAAGAGCTAAGCGATGGCCGTATTGGCTACGTTCACGTTCAGGGCATGAACGACCATAGCTTCAGAACGGTTTACGATGAGGTACAGGGTAAAAATGCCGATAAGGAGGCCCTTATCGTTGACACCCGATTTAACGGTGGGGGTTGGCTACACGAAGACCTCTCAAACTTTCTGGACGGTAAACCCTACGCCACATTCAGGCCCTACGGCTTTAAAACCAAAGGTGGCGAACCGCTCGATAAATGGTCGAAACCCAGTGCTGTTCTAATGAGCGAGGGAAATTACAGCGATGCGCACCTCTTCCCCTATGCCTATAGGGCCAAAGGAATTGGTAAACTGATTGGTATGCCCGTTCCTGGAACAGGAACAGCGGTTTGGTGGGAGTCGCAAATTGACCCCACAATTATTTTCGGAATTCCGATGATTGCCGTATGTGGAATTAAAGAGGATAGGCCTCTTGAAAATCTTCAGCTAGAGCCCGATGTAAAGGTCGAGAATCCTTTCGAGGCTGTACTTAACGGAAAAGATTTACAGCTAAAAAAGGCGGTTGAGGAGCTACTAAAGGAGATTTAGCGAGGGTATCGCACTAATTATAAGAGCAGCTGTTTTTCAGCTGCTCTTTTTTTTATGCCAATCTTTGCTTGATTACGATACTTTGAAAGATTGTGATGTAATAGGAATCGATGTTATTTCGATGTTACCCGATAAATACTATTCAGGGCGGTCTGCTCGAAACAAGGATATGATTCCAATTTACCATACGCTGGTTTGCAAACTGTCGCGGAAAAGCATAAAAAAAGGTTAAACTATAAAAAGCCTAACCCTTGATTAAAACATAAAAAAACGAGTATTCTACTTGAGTAAAAATTCGCCAACACCCATTATGTAGCCCTCCATATAAATTGTAACCTCATACTTTCCGGCAAGCAGCTCGCCATCACTGTCGAAAAAGATACACATCTCAATATCTTGGTTTTGGTAATCAATCTCTCGGTGTGCGGAGTAAACAATTTTTTCGCCCTCAAAATCGAATAAGTCGGAAGTCGATTTTGCCAAGATAAACCCATCAGGCCCTAAAATTCGAATATATACATATCGCGGCCCAGGTTTCGCTATCCGGTTTTCGGATAGGGTAAAGCAAGTTTGAATCTTATCAACATTGCGCGCGCGCGTAATTTCCCTACCCCTCTTGTTGATGGTTTGAATATGTACATTTCGAGCCTTTACTACCGAACCTTTCTCAACCGCAGTGCTAAGCTCCTGTGTTTTCTGCTCTAGCGTTTCAACCGTTTTTTGCGACATGGTATACTCCTTCCTCACTTTTATATTCTCCACTATAAGCTCCTGGTTTAGCGTGTTAAGCGAGTCAATCTCTTTTACCATAGTTCGCATAATGGACCTCAGGGTACCCAGCTCGCGCTGATATTCCTTTATCTTTGCGTAGCTTACCTGCTTAACCTGCTTAAGCTCGTCGTATAGCTTCGTTGCTCGTTCCTGCTCTTCGGATAGCTTCTCCTTTACAGCCTCGTTGTCGGTTTCGAGCTCATCATACTCGTGCATTATCTTTTGAAGGTTCAGAGCGATTGAGTCCTTCTCGATATTAAGCTGATTCTGGATCTCTACAGATTTTTTATGGTTGGAGAAAAATAAAAATCCAACTACTACCAGTATAATGGCTAAAACCACAATTAATGCGGTTAAAAGCATAACCGCTTTTCCGCCTTGCTTGGGTTGATCCTCTGGTAAACTGCCTCTGTTTTCGGGTTTTTCTGTTTTAGAATCCATGGTTATAGTATTATTAAATGGTTTGGTAAATAGGTTGAATTTTTTGTTGCTCTCCTTTCGAGATTACTCAGGACTAGCTGTCCTGGGTAACTAAAACGGTTTAAATCCAATAATATTTCGAACCTCTTTTATGGTGCGGGAGGCACTCTCGCGAGCCTTTTCTGCTCCCCTTTCGGCCACCTTGCGAAGATAGTCGGTATTCGATAAAATATCTTCTATTCGTAAACGTAGTGGGTCGGTAAAAGCGATAATATCCTCGGCAAGCTGCTTTTTCATATCGCCGTACCTTATTACGCAACTATTATACTTCTCGTTAAAAAACTCAACCGTATCGGCCGACGAAACCACATTCATTAAGGTAAACAGGTTTTGTATTGGCTCGGGCTTTGGCTGGTTTGGCTCTGTTGGCCCCCCATCGGTAACGGCTTTCATCACCTTTTTGCGAATAGCTTTGGGTTCATCGGACAAATAAATAGCGTTACCCTCTGATTTACCCATCTTGCCACTTCCATCTAGCCCGGGGATTTTAACCAGCTGCTCGCCAAAATTATAGGCCACAGGTTGTGGGAAAAAATCAACCTTATATAGCCTGTTAAACCTGCCGGCAAAGGTGCGCGTCATCTCCAAATGCTGCTCCTGATCTTTTCCCACAGGCACCTTATTGGCCTTATGAATAATAATATCGGCCGCCATAAGCGTTGGGTAGGTAAGCAGCCCAGCATTTACATTATTAGGCATACTTCTAATCTTATCCTTAAACGATGTACACCGCTCAAGCTCACCCAAATAGGCATTCATATTGAGCAAAAGGTATAGCTCAGGAATTTCGGGAACATCGCTCTGAACATAAAGCGTGGCCACCTCGGGGTCGAGGCCACAGGCAAGGTATTCGGCAAAAACTTGCTTAACCGAGCCGTGCAAATTTTCTGGAGTGGGATGCGTGGTAAGCGAGTGATAATCAGCAATAAAAAAGTAGCATTGGTTCTCGTGCTGCATCCTCACAAAATTCTTAAGGGCCCCAAAATAGTTCCCAAGATGCAGCTTTCCAGTCGATCTAATTCCGCTTACAACAGTATTCATAGTATTTGTATTAAATAGTTTGCAAATATAGTAAAGATTTAAATTGCGAGAAGATAGGAACTATGGCGTTTAATCTTTCTGCTTACCAAAACGAATCTGTTTGGCCAACTTGGAGGCGAACACAAAATCGTTTAGCTCCTGATTATCAGAATGGAGTATTTCTTTGTTGGACCCCTCCCACCATTTTTCGCCCTTGTAGATAAAAATTATTTTATCGCCAATGCCCATAACCGAGTTCATATCATGGGTATTAACGATGGTTGTAATGCCATACTCCTCGGTTATCTCTTTAATCAGATTATCAATAAGAATTGAGGTTTTAGGGTCAAGCCCAGAATTTGGCTCATCGCAAAACAGGTACTTTGGGTTTAGGGCTATGGCCCGAGCAATGGCTACCCGCTTTTTCATTCCTCCGCTTAGCTCGGAGGGGTAAAGCTTATTGGTATCGGTCATGTTTACCCTTCGCAGGCAAAAGTTAACCCGTTCCAGCATTTCGTCCATACTTTGGTTGGTAAACATTTCCAACGGATACATTACGTTCTCCTCAACCGTATGCGAATCGAATAGTGCTGATCCCTGAAAAAGCATTCCTACCTGCTGAAGGAGGTGCTTTTTTTCCTTAAAACCAAGCTTGTTAAAAAGGATATCATCGTAAAATATATCGCCTTTATCAACCTCGTGCAGCCCAACTATCGATTTCATTAGCACCGTTTTTCCCGACCCGCTCTGACCAATAATAAGGTTTGTTTTTCCTGCATCAAACTCAGCACTAATGCCTTTTAATACGGTTATATCAGAAAAAGTTTTGGTTATATTACTAACCCTAATCATGATAGTAAGAGTTGGGTAAGAATAAGGTTAAACAAAAGTATTACCACGCTGCTATTCACCACGGCCTTGGTGCTGGCTCGGCCAACCTCTAGCGATCCGCCCGAAACATAGTACCCATAAAATGCCGAAATACTGGTTATGATAAAGGCAAAAACCACCGTTTTTAACATTCCATAAAAAACGTAGTACGGTATAAATGCGTAATGTATACCCTCAATATACTGCTGCGATGAGATTGCCCCCGTTGCGCTTCCAACTATCCAACCACCCAAAATTCCAACCGCATTACTCAGAATGCAAAGAAGGGGGTTAAAAAGAACCGCCGCCGTAATTTTAGGTAAAACCAAATGGCTGGCCGAGTTCACTCCCATAATCTCTAGCGCATCAATCTGTTCTGATACCCTCATTGTTCCTATTTCGGAAGCAATATGGCTACCAACCTTACCCGCTAAAATTAGGGCTACTATGGTCGACGAGAACTCAAGCAGAATACTATCGCGCGCTGCAAGGCCAATTAAATAATCGGGCAGAATTGGGTTTTCGGTATTATACGCTGTTTGTATGGTGATAACAGCCCCCATAAAAGCAGAAATAATGGCAACAATAGCAATGGAGTTAATGCCTAGCTTATCGATCTCCTTTACGGTATCACGATAAAAAATTCGCCATTTTTCTGGCTTCGATATAACCTTGCCCAAAAACAGTATGTACTCGCCTATGGTTTGAAATAAACGTATCATAATATTTACAAATGTAGTAATTTATCAACTTTTCTGGTTACTGGAAGGGAATATTTGTTTTTAGTGGACAAGAAAGTGGTTGAAAGTGAAAAGTTTGCATACCCGTTTGTGATATGCGAAGCACCAAAAGCCAAGGGCTAACAGCCAAAGTTTAAGTTAAGGTTGAGGTTGATGTTGAGGTTGAGGAGGTTGTGTGGGTTACGGGTTACGAGTTTGCGCTTTCGAATGGGCATCGCAAAACAATCTGTGCTAATCCGTGTAATCTGTGGAGAAAAAAAGTGAGCAGTGAGCAGGAAGCAGAGACTAACGGGTTTCCAGTTACGAGTTTGCGCACCCGAATAGTCTTTGCGTAGCACCTATGGCCAAAAGCTAAAAGCCAACAGCAGATTTGAGGTTAAGGAAGTTGCGGGTGGCTAGCTACGAATTTGCAAACTCGAATGGGCATCTAAAAACATAGAACCTAAAACGCCAAAACAATTTGTGCTAATCCGTGTAATCTGTGGACAAAAAAACAGTGTAAATCATTGTCATCAATGTTCCAACAAAACAGCGCAAATAAAGCGTTGACTAACTGATACAGAGGCTTTAAAGCCAAAAAAGGTAGCCCTTGGTACTACCCTTTAATTTACAAAAAAATTTAATAACTACTCTTTTTCAGTTGGATTAATATTTGTTTTACTTAATTCACCCGGAGTTTCCCCGAAAAGTTCCTTGTACGAGCGGTAAAAATAGGTTCGATTGTTAAAGCCAGTCATGTAAATAATATCCGAAATAGAATGCTTCCCTTCAAAAATCATGCGCCTTGCCTGTTTTAGCCTATAGTTTTTAATTAAACTATGTGGTGTAAAGCCGGTTAAAGCCTTTATTTTCCTGTATAGCTGGGCTTTACTCAAGGCTAAATCTGAAGCCATCTGATCGGCATTAATATTCTCGTTAGTATAATTTGTTTCAACAAATGCTATGCATTTTTTAAGCAGTTCCTTATCCCTTGAAGAGTAATCCTGCTTGAGATCGTAGCTTGGCGTTCCAAAATTTGTTTTGAAATATTCGGATGTTTGCTCGCGCGATTTCAGCAGCCTTTCAATCCTCACAAAAAGGTGCTTTGGATGGAACGGTTTTGGGATGTATGAGTCGGCTCCCATCTCAAGCCCCTCAATCCTATTCTCTATTTCGGAGCGTACTGTAAGAAGGATAACCGGGATATGGCTTGTAAGTATATCACTCTTAATTGTTTTACAAAGCGTTAATCCGTCCATTTCGGGCATCATAACATCACTAACAACCACATCAACCCTCTTGTCCCTTATAATCTCAAGCGCCTGCCTTCCGTTCTGCACCAGATAAACATCGTACTGCTCAGAGAGCATCTTATACAGTAGATTAGAGAGTTCAGGATCGTCCTCGGCCACAAGCACTTTATATTTTTTTGGTGTTGTCCATAGGTTTGGTTTTGATGATGACTTAATATGTTCAGTCAAAACAGAAAATTCTTCAGAGATATTTTCCAACATATTATTTTGTCCGACCAGATTAGGTGATTGGGCTTCGCTCTCAGGGTGTTTTTTCGAGGGTTGATAAGGAATTGCAACCGTAAATATGCTCCCTTTCCCAAGCTGGCTTTTTGCTGTGATTTCTCCACCATGAAGTTCCACAAGACTTTTTGTGTAGGCAAGTCCAATTCCAATACCCCTAAATGTTTTGGTATTTCTCTTTAAATCAGGTGCTTGTTGGTAGTAGCTGTCGAATATGTTTGTGATAGCTTCAGGAGCAATGCCAAGACCCGTATCTTCAACCTCAACTACAATTTTTTCATCAATATGATTCATTTTAATGGTTACCCTGCCACCTGCAGGGGTGTGTTTAATGGAGTTGCTTAGGAGGTTTAGCATAATCTTCTCCATTTTTTGCGAATCAAGGAGGCAGTAAAGTTCTTCAACCTCAGGTTCAAAGCTAATCTCTAATTCATTTTCGGTGGCAAAATGACTGAAAATGTCCACAATATTGTTCATTATTCCAATTAGTTCAACAGATTTTAAGTTGAGCTTCTCTCGGCCTGTGTCAACCTTTCTAAACTCAAGGAGTTCTTGAACAAGCCTTTGCATTCGCCTTGAATTTTGGTAAATAGTTTTGGTGAGTGCCGTTGTTTCGGTGGGCTTTTTATTTGGATTTAGCAAGCTTGCCGCTGAGGCAAAAATCAAAGTAAGCGGAGTTCCAAATTCATGCGCAAGGTTTGTAAAAAACCTTAGCTTATACTGATTTAACTCCTTTTCTTTCTGTTGTTGAAGCTTTTCCAGCGCAATTTTATGGTTTCTCCTTATTCTATTATACTGATATCGAAATATAGTGTAAGCTAATGCAATAATCAGCATAAAATAGAAAATGTAAGCAGGCCAAGTTCTCCAAATTGGTGGATTTACAGTAATTTGAATGGCTCTAGTTTCATTAGACCAAACCCCATCCTCATTTGTTGCCCTAATAAGCAGTTGATATTTACCTGGAGGAACATTAGTGAAATTTGCTTCCCTTTGATTTCCAGCAAAAACCCAATCGGAGTTAAAGTTTTCAAGTTTATACTCAAATAAACTTTTATCTGGGTTTATGTAGTTTAGCGTAGTAAATTCAACGGTAAAGAAATTCTGATTATATTTTAGTGAAATCTCATCAAGCTCATCAATACTCTTGTTTAAAATAGCGGTTGAGTCGCTAGGTGAAATTTTCTTGTTATACAGCCTAAAACTGGTAAGTAAGAGCTTTGGAAAGTTCTCCGATACCTGAATGTTTTCTGGATAAAACCAGTCTAGCCCATTTATTCCACCAAAATAAAACTTCCCTGTTTTTTGTCCTACACGGGCAGCCCCATCGGTATATTCATTGCTTTGTAATCCATCGGCACTATTAAAATTTAGGAATTTTCCCTCATTCTTAAAAAACTTGCTTAGCCCCTTATTGGTGCTTATCCATAAATCACCTTCCACATCCTCAAGTATACCATGAATAGTGTTATTAGGTAATCCATCTTTAATTGTGTAGTGCTCAAAACTATAAGGGGTATAGCTGATATTTACCCTGTTAAGCCCACCGCTACTGCCCACCCATAAAATATCGCTTTTGTCAATGTGCAAACTAAGAATATCGTTATCGCTAAGGCCAGCCTTTTGGGACGTATTAAGCGTGTAATTCTCCATTTGCCCAGAGAGCGTGTTTACCCTGTAAAGTCCTGCACCTCGTGTGCCAAGCCAAAGAATATTCGGCTTTTCCTCAACTATGGCAAACACAATATTACTACGCAAGGGATCGTATAAACTCTCACCCTTTAAATGCATATAGTTGGTAAGAAAAAACTCGCCATTTTTCCTTTCAATATTCAGCCCTATAATGCCATAGCCGCTTGTACCTAACCAAACCTGATTAAAAACGTCGATGCAAATAGCGTATACTGAGCCAAATTCCAGGTCTTCACCTCCCTTTAAATCTGCGGGAAAGTAATGAAATTCGCCCGTTTCCGTATTCAGAATATCTATCCCAATGCCATCATGGCCAATCCACAGGTTGCCAAAACGATCCTCTTGCAACGAAATTACTGCGTTGTTTCTAAGACCATTGGATGTGTTGTAATACTTGGTTTCTCCCGTATGATACGGAATAAAATTCAACCCGTTTCCTCTGGTTCCAACCCATAAATTTCCTTTTTTGTCTTCATAAATTGACCTTACAATTTGATGGTTAAGTTGACGTTTTTCTGCTTCGCCGGGGCCAATCTGGAAAAATGGTTTTGGCTTTAAGTAGCTTCGAAATACGCCCTCGCCATCTGTTCCAATCCATAATAAATCATCGGGCGTTTCAAATATCGACCAAATTTTAACTTTCTTATCCGCTAGCTCTGGTATTTGATGAAGCACCGATTGCTTTTTAAAGTTCTCATTAGGGTATATCTGAAAGATATTCCCATCATCTGTTCCAACCCACAAAAAATCTTTCTCCACCGACTGTTCTATTGCGGTTACAATGAACTCATTCCCTTTTGTATTAAGCAATGTTGCTTCCCAAGTAGTGAGGCTTATAAGAATCAGCCCGCCGTTTCTTTGGCTCAAAGCTAAATAAGCCTTCCCATTACATTCAGTAAACCAGCTATTCTCAATAGTCGACAAGTTTAATTGTGGGTGCAGGGTGGATAGGTGGGTCTTGGCTTGAATTTGCAGTGAACCTATATCAACCTTAATCAATGAATCTTGTCGTAAAATAAATAGGCTTTGCTGAAGAGGTAAAAAGCAGTCGATGCTTTTCATCGCTTCTTCTCTTAATCCCGATATTGCTATGGGTAAAAAATTATTCTCTTTGGATGAAAACCTAAAAAGACCTAACCCGTATGCATTTACCCAAATATTTCCATCATTTCCAACTCTTCCCTTTAAACTTTCCTCCTTAATACGAGACTCCAGTGATTCAGTAAACCACGAGGTAAAATTGTCAAAATCGTGAGAGTACCTGTTGATCCCCCTTTCGGTAACTATCCAAAGATTCCCATGCTGGTCTTCAAGCATTCTGCGGATAATGTTATTGCTAATGGCATTTTTATCAAAAATATCGGGGATGTATGTTTTAATATTCTTTCCATCAAAACGGTTAAGACCATCCCACGTTCCAAACCACATAAACCCCCGGGAGTCCTGATAAATAGTGTTTACCGCACTATTTGATAGCCCCATTTCATTGGTAATTCTTAGCGATTGCCAAATGAGTTCATCGCCAAAGACCTTTCCACCGAAAACGAGAATGAAGAAAATTAACAAAAATTTAGCCGTAAAATTTTTGGCTTTGAACATATTAATTAGAGTTTAATTTCGACAAGCAAAGGAATAATAATAAAATAAAACTAGGCCACCTGATTCTTTTTAATCCTCTAAAATTACAATGAGCAAGTTAATTAAAATTCTATGATAATGCTTAGCCAAGTACCTTTCTTGATTTTTGGTAATAGGGTGTATAGTATTGCGATTAGAGTTGACGGCTCGATACTAATATAGCCTTACCTTTGTAACACGCATTACTCATCAAATTTATTAAAGATGAATGTAAATGCGGGTAACCCCCGACCGAGTCGAGCCCAATTTTGGGTAACAAAATTGGCTGTGAGACTTAGTCGCTGTCGGAGACAGCAATTATTCGGATGAATAATTGGGGATAAAAAAAACATGCTATGCGAACACCAATAAAAAATTTATCCTCACTTGTGGTAATTATAGTATTGATTTTGGCTGGCCAAGCAAGTGGACAGCAAGTGAATATCCCGAGAATTAGCGTAATGCCCGATTTTCCGCAGCCTTACGATATGCGTAATTGGAAAAAGGTTGCTCGAGGCTACGATTCCCTTGTTTTTGATCAGAATCTAACGGGCGAACACCTCCCCTTGGTGTTTTTTAGAGACAATTCTGTCAACTATCCTGAGCTACCAAGCTTTGGACTGCACACTGCTGTTGGCACAAATTCGCCAACCTCTGGCGAAGCTATCAATGTAATCCCTGCTGTTATTGGTGCAACCCTTGTGGGTAACGATAAGAGCAATCAGTTTGAAAGTAACTGGACTTCAATGGTAAGGGAGTATTTTAATAGACGACCTCAGGAAAACATTTACCTAAATCATCCCCAAACTAGCTCGGGTAACGACTGGTGGTACGAAACTATGCCCAACGTTTTTTTTATGCAGCTAAAATACCTTTACCCTGATATTCAAGTTTTTGATGAGCAATTACCGATTATGGCCAATCAGTGGTTGCTCGCGTTAAGAGAAATGGGGGCTACTGACGCTCCCTGGGCATCACCATATATGAACTACCGTGCATGGAGCATGTCAACTATGAGCCCTTTAGATGAGGGCGTTAAGCAACCCGAGGCTGCAGGGGCAATAGCATGGATTCTATATAATGCCTATTTGGCAACTGATCTAAAGGAATATTTGAAGGGTGCGGAGTGGGCAATGGAATTTTTAAACGAGTGGACAGATAATCCATCCTACGAGTTGCAACTGCCTTATGGTGTTTATGTTGCAGCCAGAATGAATGCAGAGATTGGTACTCAGTATGATGTTGAAAAAATGGTTAACTGGTGCTTCAATAGGGGTGATCTCCGCGGTTGGGGTGCAATTGTGGGTGAGTGGGGTGGTTTAGATTGCTCTGGACTTATTGGCGAAGCCAATGACAATGGCAACGACTATGCATTTATGATGAATGGTTTTCAGCAAGCGGGAGCGCTAGTTCCAATGCTTCGATATGATGAACGTTTCTCGAAAAGTATTGCGAAGTGGGTTTTAAATTTGGCCAATGCATCTCGCCTTTTCTACCCAGCTTATCTTCCTGGTAATATGCAGGATAATGCAGATTGGTCGGAAACATACGACCCAAATTCATTTATTGCGTACGAAGCTCTTCGCGAGGTAAAGCATAATGTTAGCCCCTACGCAACTGGGGACGCCATAGCTGGCGGATGGGCTCAAACCAACCTAATGCTTTATGGCTCATCTCACGTTGGTACCTTGGCCGCCATTATTGATACAACCAACGTGGAAGGAATTCTTCAGCTTGATTTGCTTAAAACCGATTACTATGGACCGGAAGCTTTCCCCACATACCTCTACTATAATCCATTTGACCAAGCTCATTCTGTGAATTTATATTTGCCTGAAGGCACGTTTAAATTATACGAAGTCATTTCAAATCAGGTTGTTAGTAATTCTCAAACGGGTGTCTCTACTATTAATTTGGCTGCTGGCGATGTTGCTATGGTTGTATTAGTGCCTCAGGATGCACAAATCGTTAATCAGGGAAAACAAACTTTTGCCAATGATGTAATTATTGATTTCAATAACGGGCTTCCTGCAGATAACCTACCTCCTCGAATTAAAGGCTTGGCGGCCTCCGATTCCATTATTACGACGGGTACATCAACAAATATCTACTGTACAGCATATGATCCAAACAACGAGGAGCTCACATATCATTGGTATTTAAAAGATTCCGACTTCTTAGCTGGTGATATGATAGAGTATGTTGCTCCGCAAGAGGTTGGTGTGTACACCATTGCGTGTAAGGTTACCAATGAGAGCGGTTTGTCGGATTCATTATCATTAAAAATAAATGTGGTAGAACGAATACCTTACCCTCCTGAAATACTTGAGGTTAAAGCATCCCCCCGAAAATGCAAACCTGGTGATGTAATTGAACTTTTTTGCAATGCACAGGATTACTATGACGATCCTTTGCAATATGAATGGGCTGCTCCTCTGGGAACAATAGTAGGCGATGGAGAAACTGTAACATATACAACTCCAGCAGAGGAGGGCTATCACTACATTTCATGCCTTGTGAGCAATCCTGATGAATTATTTGCCAAGGATAGCGTACAAATAATTGTTCGGAATTATCAAGATGAACCGGCTGGAGATCTGGTGGCCTTTTATAAGTTAAGAGGTAATACCGATGACGAAAGCGGAAATAGTTTACACGGAGCTGCGGGAGGGGGAATAACCTGGACCAACGATATGAATGGTAACACCAACTATGCAGCCTATTTCAATGGTTCATCGGCAAATATTCTCATGCCATCCTCGGAGTTGCTCAATTTTTCCGATGCCCTCTCTATTTCTATGTTTTTGAATGTTAATGAGATTTCCTCCACTGAGCAACATCCTATTTCACATGGAAGTTGGGAGAATAGATATAAGGTTTCAGTTACCAACGGCAAGCTCCGTTTTACGGTAAATTCAAGTGCAAGCATTAAGGATCTCGACTCCGAATCGACAGTACAAGCAGGCGAGTGGTACCATTTGGTTGCCCTATATAACGGTGTAGGTATGGAGATTTGGCTGAATGGCGAGCTGGATGCATTTGTAAATCATTCGGGTACAATTGGCCAATCGCCTGTAAATATGGTTTTGGGTCAAAATCTACCTGGAAATAATAATTATAATTTCAATGGAAGTATGGCCTTGGTAAACATTTTCAACTATGGCCTTACTCCTCGTCAAATTGAGGAGAATTACCTGCTTAACATTCCAAATCTAGAAGAAATATCAGGCAAAAAGGATTTGGTTGTTTACCCAAATCCTGTAAACAACAATTTCGTTAATCTTTTTTTTGATACAAACGGATTGAATTATGTTAATTATCAGCTATTTGATATCAAGGGAAATTTGGTTCTTAATATGAGTTACAACCTATCTGAAAATGGCAGCATTCCCCTTAAAGTAAATTTACCTTCCAATCTTTTGTCGGGTATGTATTTTCTGAGGGTTGTAACAAATAATGGGAATTTAGCTGCGCATTTCATTATCGCAAAATAAACAGTAAAGTTGTCGCAAAAATCAAATAAATCAATAAATACTGCCATTCTCCACTATTTATAGCTGTTTTGATAATATGATACACTATTTTGAAAACCCAGTGCACACGTTTGAGACCATTTGAATCTATCTTTATGGTGTAAAAAAACCGACTTAAACTATGAACCTAAGCAAACGATTTAAAGAGAACCCAATTCTCAGACCATCCGATATTAAACCCAGTATTGAGGGAATGTATATTGAGTGCTTACTCAATCCTGGCGTTTTTCAGTTCGACGAGAAAATATGGATGCTATGTAGGGTTGCTGAGCGAACCAAGCAAATTGACGGTAGTATTAAGGTGCCAATTTTTAACGCCAAAGGCGAAATAGAGATACTTACCTTTGATCACCAAGATCCTAAGCTCGATTACTCCGATCCAAGGGTAATATCATACGATGGAAAGAGTTACCTAACCACCTTATCGCATTTACGCTTGGTTTGTAGTACCGATGGTAAGGTGTTTACGGAACCCTCTTCATACATGCCAATAACTGGTAAAGGTGCTCTCGAATCATTCGGGATAGAAGACAGTAGGGTTACTCAAATGGACGATGGTTATCACCTTACGTATACCAAGGTATCGGATATTGCTGTGGGGGTAGGATATATGTTCACAACGGATTGGAAGAATTTTGAAAGACGAGGAATGATTTTTCCTCCCCATAATAAGGATTGCGCAATTTTTGGCTCAAAAATTAACAACAAGTACTTTGCTCTTCACCGGCCTAGTAGCCCAGAGCTGGGCGGTAATTATATTTGGATTGCCGAATCGCCTGATTTATTGCATTGGGGTAATCATAAATGCATTGCCATTACGCGCCCTGGCATGTGGGATAGCGCGAGGGTTGGTGCTGGTGCTGCACCAATTGAAACTTCGGAAGGCTGGCTTGAGATTTACCATGGAGCCGATGAAAATAATCGATACTGCCTTGGTGCTCTTCTCCTCGATAAGGATGACCCCTCTAAGGTTATTTCACGAAGTATCGAGCCTATAATGGAACCGACAATGGATTATGAGAAAACAGGATTCTTTGGTAACGTAATTTTCACAAATGGCCATATTGTTAAGGGCGATACAATTACAATGTATTACGGAGCAAGCGATGAGGTAATTTGTGGGGCAGAGCTATCAATTAAGCAAATCTTAGAATCATTAAAATAGGATACAACACTTAATAGGAACATTCATCTGTAATAGAAACATTATAAGTACAAAATATTGAGCTGATGAAACATCCATGGCAATAGACTTAACACACACGCGAAAGACTAACCCATGGATGTTCCATATGTACCTTTAAAATAATGAAATAGACATATGAAAAATAAAATCTTTGCCGAATACCGATTTTTCCTTTCTATGCCACGGGATATGCGGCTTGTGCTTATTACCAATATGATATATGCCTTTGTTTTGCCCGTAATCGATATTTTTGTGGGTGCATACATTATGCGTAGCTCCAATAACCCCTCCATGGTTGCAGTATATCAGCTTTGCGTGTATACTGGAATACCTTTCACATTCCTTATCAATGGCTTTTTGCTTAACAAGATAAATATCTCGCATTTATATAGCTTTGGTATGCTGCTAAGCGGCATCTCTATGATTTTTATGATGACGCTTAAAGAGATTAATATGGTTGGTGTTTCCATAGCAGGTTTTATTATGGGTATCTCATTCGGATTCTTTTGGGCCAATCGCGATTTCTTAACCCTTGATACCACAAACGATAGTAACAGAAACTACTACTACGGGGTAGAGACTTTTTTCTATACAATCACCTTTATTGTTGTACCTGCCGCTGTTGGTTGGTTTATAGTTCAAAGTTCAAAGCTTGGCTGGTTCGATGGAGAAATCTCTGGTGCATATCGGGTTGTTACTGGCATTGTGCTGTTACTTACCATTATAGCGAGTATTGTAATACATCAGAAAAAATTTAGAAATCCTAAACAGAAAAAGTTCCTGCATATCCATTTCGATGTGCTTTGGAAAAAAATGCTTGCTCTTGCATCATTAAAGGGAATGGTTCAAGGCTATTTGGTAACAGCACCTGCAATCCTAATTATGACTCTAGTGGGCGATGAGGGTACACTTGGTACCGTTCAGAGCGTGAGCGGAATACTAACTGCTTTTATGCTTTACATAATAGGAAGAACGACTAAACCGAAGCATAGACTATCTATTTTTGCAACGGGTATGGTAATTTTCCTTATTGGTGCGCTGGCTAACCAGATTCTGTTCTCGGCCATTGGGGTAATTATTTTTGTGCTTTGTAAAGTCCTATTCATGCCCCTACACGATATTGCCTACTTCCCTATTCAGATGAGGGTTATCGATGTGCTATCGGTAAAGGAGAATCGCAGCGAGTATGCCTACATTTTTAACCATGAGTTTGGATTGTACCTTGGTCGTTTCTTTGGCCTTGTGCTATTTATTGTACTAGCCCTTTACGTTTCCAAAGATTTTGCCCTCAGGTATTCCCTTGTTATAGTGGCACTTATTCAGATGCTCTCTATTCCTTTAGCAAAAAATATTATTAATCATGTAAACAAAACTAGCGATGAGCTAAAGGCTAATAACCCCGATCTTGTTGCTCCTAAACTTGATTATTAAATTGATAAGCTATGCCTAAAAATATTACCATGAAGCACAATATATTCATCTTATCCCTGTCTTTTATAATCCTTTTCTTTCTGGGTTCCTGTAATCAAACGAGGCCTGTTGAACAGGTGCAAATTAGTAGGGTACAATCAATGCCTTTTCTCCCTGAACCATACAAAATGCTCAATTGGAAAGAGGTAGCAGTAAATTTTGATCAGTATGTATTCGATCATGATGCTAAAGGCGATTACTTGCCTTTAATTTGGCTCGACAATAGTCAAAAAAATTTCCCACAGCAAACATTTGGTCTTTATACAGCAATTGGCGATGTGAGGCAGGGTAGCAATGCAAATGGGGGCGAATTCCATGAGGCTATTGGTACTCTTGGCGCACTAATGAGCGCTGGACTAGTAGATATCGACAAAACCAACCAGCACGGATTTAACTACATTAAAATGGCGCAAAACTATTTTAATATGGGGAATAATTGGAATATCTTCATGAATAATACGTCTTCTTCCGTAGGGAGTTTAGGCGGAGGGTATTCGCGTGATTGGTGGTACGATATTTTTCCAAATATGCTTTACTATGCTATTGCTGATCTTTACCCCGAGGTAAATCGCTCCGATAGTCTTTTGCTAATAGTTGCTAATCAGTTTTATAGAGCCGACTCAGTACTAAATGGAAATTATCATTATTCCTACTTCGATTATTCAACAATGGAGGGCATCCAGAGTCATATACCTTTACAAGAAGATGCCGCTGCTGGTCATGCTTGGGTGCTTTTGGCTGCTCATCAAAAGTTTGGCGAACAGAAGTATTTGCAGGGAGCAAAATCAGCAATTGAGGCTTTGCTCTCACAAAAGGAGAGCAGGTTTTACGAGGTGCTTATGCCCTTTGGGGCATTAACTGCCGCACGGCTAAATGCGCAACATGGTACAAATTACAATTTTCATCCTATCCTCGACTGGACTTTCGATGGTTGTCATGCCACCGACGGGCGTTATGGTTGGGGAATAATTAACGAGCGTTGGGGCAATTTCGATGTCCATGGCATTCAGGGTAGCTGGGATCATGATGGTGGCTACGGATTTCTTATGAATACATTTGATATGGCTTGGCCGTTGGTTCCCATGGTTAGGTATGCCCCTGAGTATGCCGAAACGATTGGAAAATGGATGCTTAATGTTGCAAATGCTGCTCGTTTATTCTATCCCAACGAAATTCCTGATGGTAACCAATCCCTTCCTGAGAACAAGAGTTTAACTCGCAATGTTATTGCATACGAAGGGCTTAAAAAAATCGACAGGTATGATAATCCCTCGCTTGTTGATGCTTCACCAGTTGCCTTAGGAGATGGACCGCTCTGGGTTGAAGGGAATCCTGATGTGTCTCAGTTTAGTGTTTACGGCTCTGCACATGTTGGTATTTTGGGGGCAATTGTTCATAAAACAAATATTAATGGTATTTTAAAACTCGACTGCCTTGCTACCGATTTTCATAGTGATAATGCATTCCCTACATACTTAATATTCAACCCGTACGAAGAGGAGATGGTGATCGATTATTTCTATCAAGGGGCACCCGTTTACCTTTTTGATATTATTTCTCATGGCATATTGGCTAACAATGTTTCAGGACAAACCGCACTTAGTATTCCGGCACAAAGTGCTAGGCTAATTGTTGAAATTCCCGAGGGTGAAAAGCTCGAAAAGCATAACGGTATTTATATGGCGGGCGATGTAATTGTATCATATAAATAGGTTTAATTAACAAATTTTGAACATAAGTCATTGTTACGAAAAATATCTGAATAAATGGAAACTATAAAAAAACACATCTTTTGGGTATTGGCAGTAATTCTATTTATGCCCTTACTCAGTAATGGTCAAACTCATCCTGAAAAAGTAACAGGTACCATAACGGATGATAAGGGCCTTGGGCTACCTGGTGTTACCATTGTAATTGAAAATACTACTTTGGGTACGTATAGCGATATCGGCGGTAAGTATGAGCTAAGTATCCCTAGTGATATCAAAAACCCTGTTCTGGTGTACACTTTTATTGGCTTTGAAACTCAAACAAGGATTGTTGGTCAGAACACAAAAATTGATGTAACACTACTCGAAGAGTCGTTGGTGCTGGACGAAGTGGTTGTAGTTGGTTATGGGGTTCAACGTAAGGTCGATTTAACGGGCTCTATTTCTAGTGTTGATGCAGAACAGATTAGAGCGGTTCCTGTTGCAGGTATCGATCAGGCCCTGCAGGGGCGTGCTTCGGGCGTTAATATTACGCATAATACGGGCATGCCTGGCGAAGGGGTTAATGTGCGAATCCGGGGGGTTGGATCAATAAATAGTAGCAACGATCCTCTTTACATTGTTGATGGTGTCCCCACTGTTGATGCGCTTAGCGTTTTGTCTCCCAACGATATTGAATCTATAAGTATTCTAAAGGATGCTGCATCCTCGGCAATTTACGGCGCAAGAGCCAATAATGGGGTTATTCTTATAACCACTCGCAAGGGGGCTAAAGGAAAATCAAGAATTGAGATTAGCTCCCAAACAGGTTTTCAGGAGCACGGGCCGCTAACTCCCATGGCTAATCGCGATCAGTACATCGAGATGTATAACAAAGCGGCCATCAATGATAATGCATTTATTGACAACCCCATTCTTCTTAGAGGTTTAATTGATAACAACTTAGCCGCCTCGTTACCCGATGTTAATCATCTTGAAGCAATCTTTCGTAGAGGCTTTATTCAAAATCAAACCGTCTCAGTAAGTGGGGGTAGCGATGAGTTAACTTACCTTGTTTCTGCAAACCTATTTGAGCAGGAAGGAATCATTCTTGGATCACATTACGAGAAGTATTCGGGTCGTATGAGTTTAAATAGCAAGGTTAACGACTACATAAAACTTGGAACAAACATAAATATCTCTAAAAGCGATAACAATATTATAGGTAGTAGCGGCGATGGATACGGTGGAAACGGTGGTAGCGTGGTGCGTTACGCATTGTTCCGCACTCCTCCAATTCCAATTTACGATGAAAATAACGATTTTGTTGATCAGCCAGCCTATCAACAGTTTTTTGGTGATGGCTATAATCCCGTTGGGCTAGCCAAAAAGATGAATAATAATATTCTGCAAGATCGGCTATTTGGCGACGTAAATGCACATATTCAAATATTACCCGATTTACATTTCTCAAGCACTGTAGGAATGGATAGAACCAACTTTAATCAACGAAGATTTAATGAGAACTGGGGCACAAATCTGAGGATAAACAACCCAAACTCTTTGCAAATTTCAAATGGTTATTTCCAATCGCTAACCGCCAGCAATGTTTTTTCTTACAATAAAATTTTTGCCGAAAAACATAGCGTTTCTGCAATGATTGGTACGGAAGCTATTAGGAACAATGGCTATACAGATGCTACTACTGAGAGGGATTTTCCCGATCAAGCCGATTATTTAGTTGTACTTGGAAATGGACTTGGAAGCGTGGTGGCATCAGAAAACAAATGGGCAAATTCTCTTTTATCGGTTTTTGGAAGAGCAAATTATATTTATGATAGAAAGTACTTAATCTCATTTACCTTACGGCGCGATGGCTCATCACGTTTCAGTCCCGAGAACCGCTGGGGAACATTCTACAGCGTTTCGGGTGCTTGGCGTATCGACCAGGAAAGTTTTATGGAGGATAATGACTTCTTTAATATGCTAAAGCTTAGGGTTGGATACGGTGCAATCGGAAATCAAGAGGTGGGAAACTACGCCTATTCTGATCAGATTGCTCCAAATTTCAACTATCCGTTCGGTGAAGTAGCGTCATCTGGTTATGCAATATCGATTTTAGGAAACCGTAATTTACGGTGGGAAACAAGCACCCAAGTCGACGTAGGGATAGATATCTCGGTAATGGAAAACCGGCTTTCCATTATACTTGATTATTATCGCAAAATTACAGCCGATATGCTTGTAAGAGAGCCTATTCCTCCTTCGGCTGGTTATGCTAGCCCCGCCTGGGTTAATAACGGAGAGATACTTAATACTGGGCTCGAAGCAGAAGTAAACTTTCGAAATAAAATTGGGGGTGTTGGATTAGATATAAGCGGCAACCTCGCTTATTTGCATAATGAGGTGCTAAGCCTTAGCGGGCCAATTTTAGGCGGACGAATAGATAATGGGGTTTTCGCTACCCGAACGGAGGTGGGTTATCCTGTTGGCTCGTTTTTCCTATACGAAATGGATGGAATATTTCAAAATGATATAGGCGTAATAACTAGTGCATTACAAGGCACAAATATACACCCTGGCGATGTTCGCTATTTCGATCAGAATGGCGATGGCTTTATTAACGAGAACGACCGCATACACGTAGGAAGCGCAATTCCTAAATTTTCTACTGGCTTCCAAATTGCTGCCGACTATAAAAACTTTGACTTTTCTGTCTTTTGGCAAGGCGATTTTGGCCACAAAATCTACTACCAAGTGGCAACAGATATCGAAGGTTTTTATCGTCCTTTTAATGTAACCATGCGTTATTACGAGGAACACTGGACTGGCGAAGGAACTAGCAACACACAACCGCGCGCATCGTGGAGCGGAAAGGCTAATAACACACGACCGTCAACCCGATTTTTGGAAAACGGTTCATATCTGCGACTCAAAAATTTACAATTTGGCTACACCTTGCCTAGTAAATGGATTAGCAAGCTGGCAATGCAGCATGCAAGGGTATATTTCCTTGCCCACAACCTATTAACCTTTACAAAATATCCTGGGCTTGATCCTGAAATGACAACTAGCGATAATTCAAAGGCCGAGGGTGATGCGGCAGCTGGCATAGACTGGGGTACTTACCCGCTGGCACGATCCTATAATATTGGGATACAGATTAATTTTTAAACAATTAAAATATAAATAGCCATGTATAAATCATTCCGAATACTAATAATTGGTGCCGTTTTGCTGATGGGTTGCACCGATTTCCTTAACGAGGATATGGAGGGAATATATACAAGCACAACCTTTTATCAAACCGATGATCATGCCATGCTGGCCCTAACTGCAGCATATCAACCCATGAGCTTTACTGGCATTAAAAACCCTTTGTGGGTTTTTGGTGATGTGGCTTCCGATGATGCCATGAAGGGCGGAATTCCTGGCGATCAGAGTGAAATCGAGTTTATTGAACAGTTTTCATATACTCGCGATAATGGATTTATTGAGAATATTTGGCAACGTTACTACGAGGGAATATCAAGAGCAAACGATGTAATTCATCGCTTAGAACCCGATGTAAGTACTGAGGTTAAGGAGTCCGTTATTGCCGAAGCTAAGTTCTTGAGGGCCTACTATTACTTCCATCTGGTGAATATTTTTGGCGAAATTCCGCTTAAAACAAAACCAGCATATACCGCCGACGATTTGCATATAGCCACTTCACCTGTTGCTAAGGTGTATGAAAGAATAGAGGCTGATTTAGTTGATGCTTCTAACGTTTTGCCTGCCACTACTATAGAACATGGACGGGCAACTCAAGGAGCAGCGTTGGGATTACTTGCCAAGGTTTATCTTTTTCAGCAACAGTACCAGCTTTGCCTCGATGTAATAGATGATATTGAACCGCTTGGCTATCTACTGATGCCCGTTTACAATCAAAATTTTAGGGTTGAAACTCAAAACAACTCTGAGTCGCTATTTGAGATACAACACCTAAGCGGGCAGGATCCTTTTATGGGAAACTCGCTCAACCAATGGTTTGCTCCTCAGGCAGAGAATGGCTATTTCTTTAATGTTCCCACAGAGGATTTTGTAAATGCTTTTGAGGAAACAATTGGGGGAGTTTTCGATCCCAGACTCGATTATACCATCGGAAGGGAAGGAGCTACATGGATTAATGGTGAGCCCTTTAACCCGGCATGGTCACCCACTGGCTTTATTCAGAAAAAGCATCTTCAACCGTTATCCGAAATTCCTAAAGGCACCAAAGGTGATGGTGATCTCAACTACGTGTTTATGAGATATGCTGAGGTGCTTCTTATGAAAGCCGAAGCCCTAAACGAATTAAATCAAGGTCACTTGGCACTAGCCCCTCTTAACGAGGTAAGAAAAAGAGCAAGGGAGAGCTACCTTTACGATGAATCGCTTGTTGGTTTTGGTACTATTCCAACCGATTTGCTCCCCGATATAACCACCACAGATCAAAATCAGTTGCGAGAAATTATTCGTAATGAAAGACGAGTGGAGTTAGGGTTTGAGTTTCATCGGTTTTACGATTTAATGCGCTATGGAAGCTCGTACGCTGAGAGCAAACTTGCTAACACAAACTTTATTTATGATAATCATCGCTTTTTCCCAATACCTCAAAATGAGGTTGATATTAATAATCAAATAAATTAATTTTTTACTATTTACTAACCTAAAATTCAATCAAATGAAAAAATTTAAATGGTTACATGTACTTATGATTGCTTTTATTGCAGGTAGTTTAATTACTTTTAACTCCTGCGATGATAAGGAAGATCCTGATGTGGTAGATAAGACTGAACTTGCTGCAAAAATTACAACAGCAGAAGAGCTTATCGCTAGCACTGAGGAAGGAACTGCCGAAGGTCAATATCTAATTGGCTCACAAGCCGTTCTTCAGGCTGTAATTGATGCTGCAAAAGTGGTTAACAACAACCCTGAAGCAACACAATCTGAGGTTGACAACACGGTAATCGCCCTCGATGCGGCTATTGCCGTATATGAATCAAAGGTTGTTGAGGCAATAGCTCCTGAGGCACTTGTGGGGCATTGGACATTCGATGATGGTACTGGTACAACTCTTACCGATTACTCTGGTAACGAGTTCCACGGAACGCTTATGAGCGGAGCCAATACTTGGGGCGGAGGACTGCCAGAATGGACAGCCGACCGTTATGGTAATGCAGCAAAAGCACTTTCGTTTAATGAGGGAGCGTATGTAAATATTCCAAACAACGCGGCTTTCTCTCCTGCAACAATATCCATTGCGCTTTGGATTAATGCTACTGAAATACTTGAAAATAACCGTTTTATTGGGCTCCATTCATGGAATGGTTACAAGTTCCAACTACAATCGGTAAACAAGGCTTTCTTTACTGTTGCAACTACCGAAGGTATCTTCGATAAGGATACCGATCCCCCATTAGATATTGATACTTGGTATCATGTTGCTGTTACCGTGGGCAATGGAAATATGACTTTCTATATAAATGGTACTGAATCACAGGTATGGGATGATGTGCCTGGAACCCTTGTTTCTTCTCCCAACGATTTGGTATTTGGTAGAGACTCTGATGAGTATGCCGCTGATGATTCAAACTATGACGTAGATCAAATTATTCCACTTCCTTGGGGTGGATATTTCCATGGTATAATGGATGAGGTAAGAATTTATAGTACCGTTCTTACTGCTGCGCAGATACAATCGATTTATAACTTGGAAAAACCAGAATAACATGGTTTTGTAAATAGAGCGATGCTGTGAGAAGGCTCAGGTTATTCATCGAAATATGATGAACCCTGGGCCTTTTTTCTAGTACTATGAATAACCCAAAATTACTTTTATGCTGATATTAAGATCGAAATTTATGAAACCTTACCGCTTGTTGTACTCAATCATTCTATTTGTTCTCGTTACAACCGCTTGCACCAAAGATGAACCAATCTGGTGGAAAGAAACGGTTTTTTACCAAATCTACATGCCTTCGTTTCAGGATAGCGACGGGAATGGGTATAGCGATTTTGATGGAATGACATCTAGGCTCGATTATTTAGACTCGCTGGGCGTTAAAGGGATTTGGCTTACGCCTTTTTACTCCTCTCCTAAAGTGGATAACGGGTACGATATTGCTAATTTTTACCAGGTTGATTCTACGTATGGAACCTTAGATGATTTCAAAACATTTATCAATATAGCGCATAGCAAGGGCATTAAGGTAATTGTTGATATGGTTGTAAACCACACGTCAACACAGTGCGAATGGTTTCAAGAATCTCGAAAATCGGTAGATAACCCGTACCGTAACTATTACATTTGGCGTAGTGAGCCAAATAATTGGGAATCTTTTTTTGGTGGCAGTGCCTGGGAGTTCGACTCAATCACAAATCAGTATTACTACCATCAGTTTGATAAAACGATGCCCGATCTAAACTGGGCCAATCCTGCCCTGATAGAAGAGATTCAGAACGTACTCCGCTTTTGGCTCGATTTGGGTGTTGATGGATTTAGGCTCGATGTAATAAACTTTCTTACTACAGATGGTGTAACGCTTGATAATCCAACGATCAACGGTGAACAGAAGCATATTTATGATATAAATCAACCAGGGATTAAAGATGCCCTGAGGTTAATTAAAGCTACAATTAATGAATACGACAATAGGTTTGTAGTTGGCGAAATTGGCAGCGATGAACTAAAAGTTCTTCACCAATACCAGTCGCCTGAACTGATGGACGTGGTTTTCAACTTTAATTTTGGAAGCATTCCCGAGTTCTCCGTTCAACGAATTTTTAACGAGCTGCTAAACATGGAGGATAGCCTCAGCAACTACCCTACCCTGTTTTTTGGAAGTCATGATATGCCCCGACTAATTAATCGGTTGGCCAATGAGGATACTTCGCTTGCAAAAGCACTTGCTGCGCTTATTATAACGGCTAAGGGTGTTCCCTTTATATACTATGGCGAGGAGATAGGAATGCAGAATATTGAGGCTAAAACATTCGATGAGATTGTTGATATTCAAGCTAAAACTCAGTATAAAATAGCACTAAATAAGGGGTTTGCTCCTGCCGATGCCCTGGCAGAGGCCAATAAACATAACAGGGACCGATCGCGGAGCCCAATGCAATGGAATAGTAAAAAAAATGCAGGTTTTACTACGGGTAAACCCTGGATTCGACTCCACTATAACTACGTAGAAAACAATGTTGAATCGTTAAAAAATATTGAAGGGTCTATATTTAATACCTATAAGAACTTAATCGCCCTGAGAAATAAAGAGAAAACTCTTCAGTATGGTCAATACGAGAAGCTTAGACTAAAAGAAAATAGATTTTATCTTACACGAACTCATAAGGATGAACGAATTTCAGTAATTATAAATTTTTCCGATGCTATTAAAGTTGACATCCCAAAATCTGCCGAAATATTTATGGGCGATAGCATTCTTCTTTCCAACGATTTTTTAATCTTTAAACACTAACACCTGTTTAATTACTCTTTCTCTTTATCTATATTTTCGATTCTTTGTAATAACGACCCTAATATTTCTATTATATAAAGCTGTTAACATAATGTTTAAATGCTGTTAATTCTTTTGTTGCTTAAAAAGCATAACATATTTTGGCTTTTCCAACTCTTGTTATGTATACTAAATTATTTGAATTATAAAATAGCTTACATCAAAAACTCATCACTAATTACCCGCTGATTATCAACAAGAAAAAGTCTCTTAAAACCATTAACTTTATTATAAACAATAGGCCATCAACACTTGTTAATAAGATGCGGAAAGAGCTGATGTTCAAGAAAAGTATTTGTTAATTATATGTTAAGTGTTTGTTATCCCACTTTTAATAACGAATTTTGCAAGCGGAATAAAAATCTTTTTTACACCCTATCAACAGGATAACATCATCATTGGGTTTTAAAATTTTTATTAAAAAAAAGATAATAATATAATGTCTGTTAATAACTCTTCTTTAAATCTCGAAAAAGGATTTATTGATTTACCAATAGATTCAAATATTAATCTTGTACAAGAGATTAATAAGCTCAAAAAAGAAAAGAACGCCGTAATTCTCGCACATTATTACCAGAATAGCGAGGTTCAGGATATTGCCGATTATATTGGCGATAGCCTTGGTTTATCGCAAAAAGCAGCCGATACCGATGCCGATATTATACTGTATGCCGGTGTAAACTTTATGGCAGAAACGGCCAAAATGCTGTCGCCCAATAAAAAGGTGTTAATTCCCGATTTAAATGCTGGTTGTAGTCTAGCGGATTCTTGTCCGCCCGACGAGTTTTCAGCCTTTAAAAAGGCGCATCCCAACCATATCGTTGTTACCTATGTAAATACCACGGCCAAAATAAAAGCTCTTTCAGATGTTTGCTGCACATCGACAAATGCAGTACAAATAGTTGAAAGTTTTTCCAAAGATACTCCGCTTATTTTTGCTCCCGATAAAAATTTAGGAAATTATATTAAGCGAGTTACTAACAGGAATAAAATGGTGATTTGGGATGGTGCATGTCACGTACATGAGGATTTCTCATTAGAACGTATTTTAGAGCTAAAAAAACAGCATCCAAACGCAAGGGTAATTGCACATCCCGAATGTAGAAAACCAGTACAATTAGTTTCCGATTTCGTGGGTTCAACCTCGGCTTTACTTAATTATGTTATTAAAAATGAGTGCAACGAGTTTATAGTTGCTACCGAATGGGGAATACTACACCAAATGCAGCAGGCATGTCCAAATAAAACTTTTATTCCTGCCCCACCAACCGATAGCACCTGTGGATGTAATGAGTGTAACTTTATGAAGCTAATAACCTTACAAAAAATTTACCTAACTTTAAAGTACGAATTACCTGAGGTAACACTCGAAGAGAACCTGAGACAACAAGCGGTTAAACCTATTCAGCGAATGCTGGATATATCAAAAAAAGTGGGACTTATATAAAATGGATAACGACGATATTTTTAGAAACGAAAATATATCCGAAGGAGAAAGGGAACTTGAAAAAAGGGTAAGGCCCGATGAGTTTAATGATTTTAAGGGGCAGGAAAAGATAGTAGATAATCTAAAGATTTTTGTTGCTGCAGCCAAAATGCGTGATGAGGCGCTTGACCATGTTTTACTACACGGCCCCCCAGGTTTAGGAAAAACTACCCTTGCCTATATTATTGCCAATGAGCTGGGTGTAAGTCTGAAATTAACGAGTGGACCAGTTTTAGATAAACCCGCCGATTTAGCGGGCCTGTTAACCAACCTAGAAAAAGGGGATGTTCTATTTATTGATGAGATTCACCGTTTGAGCCCTATAGTAGAGGAGTACTTATACTCTGCTATGGAGGATTATAGCATAGATATCTTAATCGATAAAGGGCCCAGTGCGCGAAGTATTCAGATAGAATTAGACCCTTTTACCCTAATTGGAGCAACAACCCGAAGCGGTTTATTAACAAGCCCACTACGTGCACGATTTAGCATAAAATCTTTATTAGAGTATTACGATTCATCCGTTATAAAGCGTATAGTAGTTAGGTCGGCAGGTATACTAAATATAGAAATATCTGAGGAGGCAGCAATCGAAATTTCGCTTAGAAGCAGAGGCACCCCTAGGATTGCCAATGCCCTTTTACGTAGGGTTAGAGATTTTGCTCAGGTAAAAGGCAACGGCACAATTGATATTGATATTGCCAAAATAGCCCTTGATGCCTTATGTATCGATAAGAGAGGTTTAGATGAGATGGATAATAGGATACTTTCTACAATTATCCATAAATTTAACGGAGGCCCAGTGGGTTTAAATACAATATCAACCGCGGTGAGCGAAGAAAGCGGAACTATAGAGGAGGTTTACGAACCATTTTTAATAAAGGAGGGTTTTTTAAAAAGAACCCCGCGTGGTCGTGAGGTAACGCCTTTAGCATTAAAACATTTGGGAATAGAGGGTCTTCAGAATCAGGGTTTACTTTTTTAACCCGCACTATATTGATTCTAATACAGAGTTTGGTTTAATTGAACGCCTTCGACAGTTTTTGAAGGTAGGGTTTGTTTTTTAGCGCAAGCTGCTTTCCTTTCATGCTAATAATTTTCTCTCGTCTAAATTCCGAAAGTAAACGAATAACCGATTCGGTTGCAGTTCCTACAATATTTGCTATCTCCTCGCGGGTAAGAATAATATTTAGATAACCTTCTTCAGTAACGCCAAATGTTTCTTCAAGCATAAGAAGCGTTTCTGCAAGACGCTCGCGAACGGTTTTTTGAGCAATATCTTTTATAAAACTATTGGCCTGATTTAGCTCACGGCAGGTTAATTTTAGAAGGTGTAGCGCAAAATTACCATTGGTTTTCACTAGCTCTATTATAACATTCGAAGGGATTTGACATACTATTGCATTCTGTATAGCTTCTGCGGTTGTACATGCAGCTTCGTTACTTAAAATGGAGCGATATCCAGTAATATCTCCCGAACGAGCGAAAGCTACAATCTGTTCCTTTCCATCGGAGCCAGTTTTATATATTTTTAGCACCCCTTTACAAATGCAATATACACCCATTATCCGGCTAGTTTCCTTGTAAAGGATGCTACCCTTTTTATACTCGTTACAAATCTTTTGTTCCTCTAGGTACTGCGATTGCTCGTTATTTAATGTTTTAAATAGCCTATTTATTGATGAAAGGCACGGATTGCAGTTTTCTATCTGTTCCATTTTAATACTCCATTAAGTAGTACAAAACATAATAAAATATTGGATAGTTTACATATAAAAAGCTCGTATATTATAGTACGCTTTTAAACTGATTTAAGAATCGGTAATCATTTTCAAAGTATAAACGTAGGTCTTTAATTTGATACTTAATCATAGCAATTCGTTCAATTCCCATTCCGAAAGCGTAACCAGAGTATTTTTTAGAGTCGATATTACAATTTTCTAGCACATTTTTATCTACCATACCGCAACCGAGAATTTCTAACCAACCGGTGTGTTTACACACGGCACAACCTTTACCACCGCATAGGTTGCAGCTTACATCCATTTCGGCAGAGGGTTCGGTAAAAGGAAAGTAGGAAGGTCTGAGACGAATTTTAATCTCATCACCAAAAAGTTCTTGCGCAAAAAATAGCAGGGTTTGTTTTAAATCGCTAAACGAAACATTTTCATCAACGTAAAGACCCTCTATTTGATGAAAAATACAATGGGCGCGTGCCGAAATCGCCTCGTTTCTAAAAACTCTTCCTGGGCATATTACTCTGATAGGAGGTTTCTGCTTTTCCATTACCCTAACCTGTACCGATGATGTGTGTGTTCGGAGTAAAATATCGGGTTTGTTTTCAATAAAAAAAGTATCCTGCATATCGCGAGCTGGATGTTCTTCAGCAAAATTTAATGAGCTAAAAACATGCCAGTCATCCTCAATTTCTGGCCCTTCGGCAATACTAAAACCTAAGGTTTTAAAAATGTCGTAAAGTTCCTCCTTTACTAAGGATATTGGGTGTCGACTACCAAATTTAAAGGGGTATCCTGGAAGACTTAAATCTAAATTACTAAATTTTTCGTCACTTACTTCCAAGTTTTCTTTTAGGGATGCTATTTTATCAATAGCGGTATTTTTAAGGTTGTTTACTAGTTTTCCAATCTCCTTTTTCTCATTATCAGCAACGTATCTAAACTCAGAAAAAAGTTGGGTTATCTGCCCCTTTTTACCCAGCAGCGCAACCCTCATTTCCTCTAGTTCTTTTAGGTTACTTACCTGATACTTTTCTATTTTTTCGCGTATTTCCGATATTTTACTTCGCATTGTTCGTTACTATTTTAGTACTTTTATTTTCATCCTAACATCTTTAAGCGGCTTGTCGGATTGATTTGTTTTTACCGCCGCTATTTTATCTATTACATCAAAACCCTCTATCACTTCACCAAAAACGGTGTAATCTCCGTCTAAATGCGGTGTTCCGCCTGTGGTAATGTATGTTTGTATTTGCTCCTCGGTATAGCCATACTTCGGGGTTCTTGAGATGACTAAATCGATGGTATCTTTCATCGCCCTATAAATCTCGGTATAATCGGGTTCAACCCCTTTTGCTAGTTGCTCATCGCCCTTTTCCATTACCATTCTATTTATAACTGAGGTTTTAAGCATCCTATTCTTTTTATTCACCAATGTTTTCAATTCTTTTTCTGTAAATTTTTTTCCTTGTACCATGTAGAATTGTGTACCCGATGATTTTTTTTCTGGGTTAATATCGTCGCCCATCCGTGCCGCTGCAATCGCTCCTTTTTTGTGGATAAACTTTTGTGAAAACTCGGCTTCAATAGTATAGTTGGGGTCAAATTTTGTTGAGTCGAAATTAGGTGATGTCGTTACATCTCCTCCTTGGATCATAAATTTGTCAATAACCCTATGAAAAACTACATCGTCGTAATGCTTGTTTTTTGCTAGTTTAATAAAATTATCACTATGCTCTGGGGTTTCATCGTATAGCTTAATCTTTATGTTCCCCATATCGGTTTCTATTAAAACTACGTGCTCTTCTAACTTGTTGTTTTTACACGAAGCAAAAATACTAATAGCTATGAATGTAGTTAGTACTATTTTCCAAATCGTTGTTCTCATATCAAAAGAAATTATGTTTTAGTTACAAAAATAGGAAATCCATTATCTATTTCATCTAAATTATGTATAATTTTGCTACACAAAGGTTTTTATCAGATTAGAATGGTTTAACATTTTTATTATTTCAAAAAACAGTTAAATTGCTGTATATAGTTTAATTTTATCAAAAAGTTGCCAGTAAAATATCATGATAAAGGTTCGCTATCTTTTACTTATTTTTCTTCTGTTCATATCGCACCAAGGTAAAGCACAGAAAGTAGGCTTAGTGCTTAGTGGTGGAGGTGCAAAAGGAGCTTTTCATGTAGGTGTAATACAGGCACTTGAGGAGAACGGAATACCCATTGACTACATTGCAGGTACTAGTATTGGGGCGATTGTAGGAGGCTTATATGCAATTGGCTATTCACCCGAGCAAATGTTAGAGCAATTTGAATCTCACGAATTCTATCTTTGGAGTCGCGGGGTTATACCCAAGAGGTATTACTATCTTTATAAAAATCCCGATGCTAACCCTAGTATGTTCAACGTTTCGTTCAACTTTGAAGAGGGTAATCTAAAACCAGTTGTTCGCTCACATCTTATCCCCACGCACCAAATGGATATTGCATTCATGACCATTTTTGCCCCTGCCATAGCAAAAGCACGGTATGATTATGATAGCCTTTTTGTCCCGTTTAGAGCGATTGGTTCTGATATTTATAATAAGAAACCCTATGTTTTTCGGAAAGGCTCGTTAAGTAACGGTGTAAGAACATCAATGACCTTTCCCTTTTATTTTCGACCCATGATTATTGATTCTCTTACCCTGTTTGATGGCGGCATTTATAACAACTTCCCCTGGGACGTTATGGTAGATGATTTTAATCCAGATTTTATAATCGGTAGCAAGGTTTCTAGTAATTCACCTGCGCCTGGCGAGTTTGATATACTGCTTCAGCTAGAGAGTATGATAGTCCACTCCACAAATTTTGATATACCAGATACCCTTGGTCTTGTACTTGACGCTGATTTAGAAAATGTATCTCTACTCGATTTTTCTAAAGCGCGCGAGCTAGCTCAATTAGGTTATGAGCAGACTATGCTCTACATGGATAGCATTAAGAAAAAAATTAATCGAAGGCAGGATATGGTTGAGCTTTTAACCCGAAGAAATGAATTTATTAAGGATCAGCCCGATTTAGTTTTCCAAAATTTAGATATTAAGGGAGTAAATAAATCACAGCTGCAATATATCTTCAATTTTATTACAAAAAGGGAGAGGTATACCAATCTCGACAAATTAAAATCAGAATATTTTAAGCTTATTACCGATAAGTATATCGATAGAATTTATCCCACCCCCCAATATAATGAGGATGAACAGGTCTTTGATTTGGATTTGCATGTTTATTTAAAGCCAAAATTTGATATTTTTTTAGGTGGCAACATTTCCTCCTCCTCAATGAACCAAGGGTTTCTAGGTTTAAACTATAAAATGTTTCGTCGATCACCACTTTTTTTACAGGCTAATACTTTTTTTGGCAGACTTTATACTAGTGCGCAGTTTCTTGCTCGACAGGATTATGCTACCAAAGTACCCCTGTATCTGCAGGTTTCTGGAACTTTAAATAGGTTCGATTATTATACCACTAGTTACCAACCCTTTTTCGAAGACCTAAAACCTCCCTATCTTATTAAAAAGGAAAATTTTGTAAATGCGCAATTCGGATTACCTCTTAATTCAAGTTCGTATGCCTATGTATCCTATAAAACCGGCCAAAATGATTATGAGTACTACCAGGTTGATAACATAAAGCTTAACGACTATCCAGATCACACGTTCCTTACCTTTAGCAATATTGGTTTAAATTATAAGTATAAAACCCTCAATCGCAAAATGTATTCAACAGCAGGGCAATCCATTGAGTTTCGGGCATGTCATATTAGTGGCAAAGAGCGACACGTTCCAGGTAGTACAAGCCCAACTGTTTCTTCTGAGCATTCATATCATAGTTGGTTTAATTTTCGATTAACCAGCGAAATGTATCTTTCGTTTGGTGATAGCTGGTTCTCCTTAGGCATTTATGCAGATATTAACTACTCCAACCGAACTTGTTTTTCAAATTATTCTTCAACCATCCTAAGTTTACCTGGCTTTAGGCCTACAGCTCATAGTAAAACCCAATTCCTACCCTATATGCATAATAGTAAATATTTAGGCTTAGGATTACTACCAATTTTACAATTTACCAACGATTTATCTCTTCGAACCGAAGCGTATTTATTCCAACCCTATATTCCTATTTATAGAAACGAGGATGATTATACCGCCCGTTTCGGAGATAAATTTTCGAAGCGTTACCTGTTTTCAGCCGCCAGTTTAGTTTACTCAACGCGAATCGGCCCCGTTTCCTTATCCCTAAATTATTACCCACACGAGGTTAAGCCTTTCCATTTAGTTTTCAACTTTGGATATATTCTGTTTAACAAAACCAGCCTAGAGAATTAGTATGAACTACTTACGAAAGGTTGCTGGGCATACCGTTATTTATGGTTTAAGCAGCGTGGTGCCACGATTGCTTAACTATTTGCTAGTCCCTTTGCATACCCGTGTTTTTATGCAAGAGCAGTACGGGGTAGTTACCGAAATGTACGCCTATCTTGCAGTACTAATAGTTATTTTAACGTACGGGATGGAAACTGGCTTTTTTCGTTTCTCATCTTCCGAAAACGATAACAATGTTACCTACTCAACCTGCTTTTTATCGCTATTATCCAGTAGTGTTCTATTTATTGCACTTGCCTCTTTTTTTTCTCAGCCCATTATTGCAACCTTGGGATATCCTAATCATCCGGAATATATTATTTTATTATCCATTATTATTGGGCTTGACGCTTTTGCTACCATACCATTTGCTAAGCTGCGCTTGCTAAATAAGCCCTATACCTTTGCTACCATAAAAATTATTGGAGTTGTAATCAATGTGCTTGCTAATTTCTTTTTTTTACTCATCTGTCCTAAGTACGAAATTTTTCAAACCATAGGCATTTATAATCCCAATTTAGGAATAACTTATATTTTTATCAGCAACCTATTGGGCACCGTTGTTTCTACAGCAATAGTTTTTTTTATACCAGGTTTATTACCCACAACGTTTAGCTTTAAGCGTCTTAAAACAATTTTTATCTATTCTTTCCCTCTGTTAATTAGTGGCATTGGTGGTTCATCCAACGAGTTTTTTGATAGAATTTTCTTTAAATTTTTAGCCGATGAGGCTACAAACCCCTTATATCAGCTGGGCATATATGGAGCAAACGTTAAGCTTGCGGTTTTAATGACCATTTTTATTCAGATGTATCGCTATGCGGTTGAACCCTTTATATTCTCAAATGTGAGGGATAAGGAGTCCCCAGCCATGTATGCAAATTTAACCAAACATTTTTTGGTATTTGCTCTCTTTATATTCCTTGGAGTTAGTCTATTTACCGAAATATTTCAGGTATTAATAGGAAAAAATTTTAGGGAGGGAATTGGAGTTGTACCAATTCTTCTTCTTTCTAATCTTTTTTACGGTTTGTATTTTAACCTCAGCTTTTGGTTTAAGCTGGTTAATAAAACTTGGTATGGAATATTCTATACCTTTGCGGGTGCTTTGGTAACCTTTTCCCTTTATTTTATGTTAATACCACGAATTGGGTATTACGGAGCAGCTATAGCTAAACTTGTTTGTTATATCTTTATTTCTGTTATTTGTTATATCGGCGGTCAGAAGCATTACCCTGTTCCCTACGATTTAAAAAATATTTTTATCTACATAGTTGTGGCTATAGGATTATTTTTTGCTGGATATTTTGTACACATTGATATTTACATTCTCTCTTTTTTGTATAGAATAGGTTTAATTTTAGGCTTTCTATTCCTGTTCCTAAAGCTCGAAAACTATGATTTATTAACACTATTAAATTTAAAAAATAATGAACGTTAGAATTGTAAATAGGTCGAAACACATTACACCCCAGTATAGCACACAGCATAGTGCCGGTATGGATTTACGAGCTAACTTAACTGATTCCATTGTTCTTAAGCCTTTTCAGCGAGTGCTAGTACCCACTGGATTATATATTGAATTACCCCGAGGGTACGAAGCTCAAATTCGCCCTCGTAGCGGTTTGGCTTTAAAAAAGGGACTTACAGTTTTGAATTCTCCTGGAACCATTGATGCCGATTACCGCGGCGAAATTGGAGTAATTCTTGTTAATTTAAGCGATACAGAAACTACAATTGAAGATGGTGAACGTATCTGTCAGATGGTTGTAAGCAAACACGCTACAGTAAAATGGGTCCAGGTTGATACTTTAAACCAAACCCAGAGAGGAGCAGGAGGATTTGGCCATACAGGAACAAAATAAGCAGAATTTTTTTTATGAGAAAATTAATATTTATTGTCATATTTCCATTCCTTTTTTCAGGATGCAGCATTTATAGCCAGCGAGCTATTAATCCTGTTTATAGTAATATTGGCTCTTTTTTGCATTACTATGAAGGTATTCAGAATCGGTTATATGGTAATTTAGGAAATGCAGTAAATAATTTTAAAAGTGCGCTCGAATTAGAACCCGAAAACGATGCGATATATTATGAATTGGGTAACTGTTATAATATGCTCAACATGCCCGATTCAGCCATTCATTACCTTGCTCAAGCCGTTCAAATAAACCCAAACAACAAGCACTACCGAAACCTATACGGAGCGTTACTAATTAATTTGGGAAAATTCGACGAGGCTTTACAAAATCAAAAACATCTTGTTAAAATCGATTCCCTTAATGTTAACTATCGGTTTCAATTGGTCTTGCTTTATAGCCAGCTAAAGGAGTTTGATAATGCGTTAAAGGAGCTACACAGAATTGAAAACGAAGTAGGCTATAATACCCGTTTGGCCGAAGTTAAACTTAGAATTTACTTACAAAACAACGACATAAATAATGCGCTAGCCGAGGCAAATAGTATTATCAAAATTGAACCAGATAACCCTCTTTATCATATTTATAAAAGCGAAATCTATTTTAAGCTCGGTGAAGATAGCCTTGCGCTTTCCATTTTAGAAAATGCTGCGAATTTAGACCCTTTAAGTCCTCAAGTTAATATTCAGCTTTATCAGCGATACATGCAGCTTGGTAATTACAAAGAGGCATTTGCTAAACTAGTGCCCCTTTTTGCCGATACGCTTATCGGCCCAGATGAAAAGGTACAGCTTTTCTACCCTCTACTTTTTGAACAGAAGCTGTATGCGGATTATGCTCAACAGATCGATTCATTGGTTTCTACTTTAAACACGCAGTACCCAGATAATATATTTGTTTACGAGTTGCTATACGAGCATTATATTCGGCGGCAGAATCTGACCAAAGCACGAGAAGTTCTCCAAATACTAACACTTATAGATGATACAAATTATAAGCGCTGGGAAAAGTTTATTTCCTTCGATTATTCCACACAAAATTTCGATTCGGTCATCTCCAATTCAAGTAAAGCTGCAAACCTTTTTCCAAAACAATCCATATTTTATATTCTAAAAGCCCTCGTTCTCGACGAATTAGATAGAACAAACGAGGCCATTGAAGTGCTTAAAACTAACGTTAATAGTATACAAAATAGCGAGGATAAAGCAGAAATGCTTTGTGTGTTAGGTGATTATTACTATAAGGAAAATGTTTTTCGCAAAGCCTTTTTAACCTACGAGAAAGCCCTTAAGTGTAACCCTAACAGTACACGTGTTTTAAACAACTATAGTTACTATTTAGCCCTCCAAAACTTTCGTTTAAAAAAGGCCCTTCAAATGAGCTCAAAGGCAGTAGATTTGGATCCCAATAACCCAACATTTATTGATACAAAGGGCTGGGTTTTATTCAAGCTAGGTCGTTACGAAGAGGCCAGGGATGTTCTTCGTAATGCCATTGCCAAGAGCTCTAATCCAAGTGCCGAAATTAATGAGCACTACGGCGATGCACTTTTTATGACAGGAAATAAACAGAACGCCTATATCTATTGGAAAAAGGCGCAAACGCTGAGCGGAGGATCAGAGAAGTTGAATAAAAAAATTCGAACTCAAGAGTATGTTCCCTAAAATTAGATGGTTGCTATTTTTTGCCCTGCTTTTTACAAGTTGTCATACCCACAAGAAACTAGGAAAAGCACAACCGTCTTTAAATTTTACAAGTATAACCAATGTTAGGTCACTTTATCTGCCTAAAGTGGTCTTACGTATTAATGCCGATGGTTATCTGCGTACACATAAAGCAAAAATTACTTATCTGGCCGATAGTATTATTTCTATTAACATCCATACTAGTTCACACAGGCAGGTTGCCCATATAATTTTTGATGACGAAGGCTTAACTTTTTACGATCATTATTCCGATGTGGGATACCAATATTCGTTTCAATATCTTACTAAATGTGTTGCATACCCTGTAAATTTCTACTTAGTTCGTGATATAATCTTTGGATTTTCTCCCATTATTTGCGGAAATTCAGTCAGTAATTTTGAGTCAACATTTACTGAATATCAAGAGCTTAACCCCTCCGAATCATCTATTTCTTTAAAGAAAAATGAAAATGATATTCCTGTTCTAGTCGAAATAAGCGCCGCCCGCCCTATTTTTAAATTAGCACTGGGTCCTATTTCACCGCTCACATTACATCTTCCCGAGTATCTTACCTTATTTTTAAATTTTAATGGGAAGGATTTAGAGTTTGAACTCGAATACATTTTCCATAAAATATCCGTTAATAAGGAAGTAAATATTAATTTTGACACATCTATACCACTAAAACCGGTTGCCGAATGATAACTAGTGTCAGCATTAAAACTCCTGGTTTTTGTTTCGCTTATAGTAACACCATTGGAACGGAGCTCAACGAACCTAAAACGTTACAGCCTCCGATAAAATCGGAAGTGTTCAATACCTTCGTAACCAATGAGCTGACGCATGAAGCAAGGATAGAGGCAAAGAGGCTCGAACGAGTTTGGTGCAGGATTACTTCTACTATGTTTTCCAAAAAGAAGGAAGGCGAAGTCAACTTACCAGTAGTAAACAACTGTTTCGAAGATGGGGGTAACGCTTTTCACGGCGTTTTCTTGCAAAGGCTAACTAGGTTTGTACTTATTTTCCTTATAATCCTATCTCCTTTGCTTGTTTTTTCACAGTCAATAGCTGACCTTGAGAAGCAACGAGCTAAAACCGAGCGAGATTTAAATGCTACTTCCGAGCTTTTAGCAAAAACTTCTAAGCAAAGGCAACAAACTATGCAGCATGTTAATGTATTGCAAAGGCAACTTACTCTTCGAAAAAAATTGATTGATGATATTGAGATGCAAATCCAACTTTACGAAAAGGAGATTGATAAAAAAAATCTATTAATAAGTTCCTACAAAAATGACCTTACTAATTTAAAGAAAGAATACGCTAAGCTTATTCGATTTGCACAGCGCAGTAAAACTGATATGGATTTGCTTGTCTTCATATTTTCTTCCAGCCATTTTAATCAGGCCTATCGTAGGCTCCGATTTTATCAACAATTTTTAAACTTTAGAGAGAAGCAGGCAAAGGAAATTATCCGAACACAAGTTTCTATTGAACAAGAGGTCCAGTCTCTATCTGATGCACGAAACAAGCTGGCCACAAGTAAAGAGGATAAGGCAGAAGAAATAGTAAACCTTAATGACGAGAAATGGCGTTATTCCAAGACTATAAAGCAGTTACAGCAGAAAGAACAACAGCTCCGACAGGAGGTCGAAAAAAGGAAAAAGGCTATGGCAGCTTTAGATAAGGCCATCGAGGATCTGATAGCCGAAGAGGCCAGGCTTGCTGCCAAGGAGAAAAAATCTACAGTCCGCGATGCCCGCTACTTGCGATTATCAGCAGGCTTCGAAGGCAATAGAGGCCGATTACCCTGGCCTACCTCTAATGGTATAATTGTTTCTGACTTTGGTGAGCACAACCACCCTGTTTTAAAGGGAGTCCGTATTCGTAATAATGGTATTGATATTAGTACCGATCCAGGTGCAGCAGTAAAATCAATATATGAGGGGGAGGTTAAAAAAATTGTTTCAATACCGGGGCAAAACCTAGCGGTTATAGTTAGACATGGTGATTTTTTAACAGTGTATTCAAACCTTGAGACTGTTTCTGTTAAGGTTGGAGATAACGTATCTGCTCTCCAACCACTGGGTCAGGTGTATTCAGGAACAAAGGAGAAGCAAAGTGTTTTTAATTTACAAATTTGGCAAGAGAGCAACATACAAAACCCTACACACTGGATTTTACCCTAATTCATTAAATTTCTTATGCACTTTACGAAACATTACCCGCACTATTTTAGTATAACCTTTCTGAGATACATACATTAAATGAAAAAGGATATTACAATAGATTCTGCACTTGACAATATTGCACTTGTTGAGAAGCTAGTCGATGAGGTTTCTGAACAGTGCAACCTATCATCCGATTTGTATGGTAAAATACTGATAGCTACCATCGAAGCGGTAAATAACTCTATTGTTCATGGAAATAAATTTATTTTAAGCAAAAAGGTACATGTAGGCTTTCAAATAACCGATTCTACGATACATATTTATGTTAAAGATGAGGGAGACGGTTTTAATTACCTTAATATTCCCGACCCTACCCGACCAGAAAATTTAGAAAATGTTTCAGGACGGGGCGTATTTCTTATGCGCAATTTATCCGATAGCATCGAGTTTGACAATCACGGTTCTGCAGTAGTGCTAACTTTTCATATCAAGTAGTAGTGGCTATTTTTTTTCATACGGTCGATTTAAATTTCACATTACCACATAAGAGAGTTTATAAAAAGTGGATTTCAGATACAATCCAATCAGCTGGATATAAAGTAGGTGATATAAGTTACATTTTTTGCTCTGAACGGGAAATATTAAAAGTGAATAAACAGTATTTAAACCACAATTATTATACTGATATTATTACCTTTCCATATGTAGAGAACCGTGTTATTTCAGCTGATATATATATATCTATTCCCACCGTCAGGTATAACGCAGAAAAATATAGGCAAACCTTCACTCAGGAGTTAAGTAGAGTTATTATACACGGTATTTTGCATATGATAGGATATAATGATTTTACTTCCGAAGAGAAGCATAAAATGCTTGAGGCCGAAAATAGATGCCTAAACGAGCTTAATTCTTTTTTGTAATATGTTACAAGCATTCGACGTTATTGTTGTAGGAGCTGGTCATGCTGGCTGCGAAGCCGCTGCCGCTGCTGCCCGGCTCAATGCACGTGTACTTTTGGTTTCCATGGATTTGTCCAAAGTAGCTCAGATGAGTTGTAACCCTTCTATAGGCGGTGTAGCGAAAGGTCAAATTGTTAGAGAAATTGACGCTCTGGGTGGATTTTCAGCCTATGTATCTGATATTTCTACCATTCAATTTCGAATGCTAAATAGATCAAAAGGGCCCGCTATGTGGAGTCCCAGAGCTCAATGCGATAGGATGGTTTTTTCTAAAACATGGCGCGACATACTTGAAACAATACCTAATCTTTTCCTGTGGCAGGACGATGTAATAGAGCTTATATTCGACGGAAATAGTGTGGTCGGAATCAAAACCGCCCAAGGAATTATAGTCGAATCAAAAACAGTTATTTTAACCAACGGCACATTTTTAGCCGGCCTTATCCATATAGGCAATGTAAACTTTGAGGGTGGTAGAGTAGGAGAAGCTTCTTCGAATGGCATTTCGCAGCAACTACTAGATTTTGGTTTTCAGGTAGGACGAATGAAAACTGGTACTCCTGTGCGCATTGATGGTCGTACAGTTGATTATTCTAAATTTATAGAACAACCCGGTGAGGAGGAGGAAAGGTATTTTTCCTACTACTCACAACCAAAAAGCACGCTTAAGCAGCGAAGTTGTTACATTGCCCATACTTCGGAAAAAGCACACGGTATTTTAAAAACAGGCTTTGATCAAAGTCCCCTTTTTTCAGGCACAATACAAGGAATAGGCCCAAGGTACTGTCCCAGTATTGAGGACAAGTTACGCACGTTTTCCGATAAAAAATCGCATCAACTTTTTTTAGAACCCGAAGGCGAAACTACCTACGAAATGTATCTTAACGGGTTCAGTTCTTCCTTACCTTCCAATATACAGTACGAGGCTCTTAAAACCGTAGAGGGTTTCGAAAATGCGCATATACTTCGTCCTGGGTATGCAATAGAGTACGATTATTTTCCACCTACGCAGCTTTATCATACCCTTGAAACCAAACTCGTAAAAGGGCTATATTTTGCGGGTCAAATTAACGGCACAACCGGATACGAGGAGGCAGCAGCGCAGGGATTGCTTGCAGGAATAAACGCAGCACACCAGGTAAATGGAAAGCAACAAATAGTGCTTACCCGGGACCAAGCCTATATTGGTGTACTTATCGACGATATTATTAATAAAGGTGTCGACGAACCCTACCGTATGTTTACCAGTAGAGCAGAATATCGAGTGCTACTTAGGCAAGATAATGCCGACGAGCGATTGCTTCCTTTAGGCTATGAAATCGGTTTGGTAGATGAACCTATATTTAAACAATTTCAACAGAAGTATACTACAATTAGTAAACTAATCGATTTCTGCAAAGCACAAAGCGTTAAACCCGATATTGTAAACCCATACCTTGAGTCGATTAGCTCCGCTCCAATCAAACAATCAAAAAAACTTTACGATATTGTATTGCGCCCCGAATCGTCTCTTGGAACTTTACTTGAACTGTTCCCAACCCAACTAGTAGGGCTTCAACTAACATCGGATATAGTAGAATCGGTAGAGATTCGAATTAAGTACGGAGGATATATCGAGAGGGAGAAACAGGTTGCTGAAAAAATGCAGCGCTTAAACTATGTGTCAATTCAACCCGATTTTGATTACCATAGCCTAAAATCTTTAAGTACCGAAGCGCGTCAAAAGTTGTCAACATTACGCCCAAAAACCATCGGGCAGGCAAGTAGGATTCCTGGCGTCTCTCCAAGCGACATAAATGTGCTTTTAGTTTACTTCGGAAGGTAGTTGTTCCACGTGGAACAATTTTAAGACCCATTTACTCAAAAACATCCAGGACGTTTTGCCCCACATTTTTCAAATTATAACCAGCAAAAATTTCTTTAGCCCAGATAAATCATCAAATTTATTATAGATGTATGAAAAAACCGTTTACCCGACTTAGTTAAGCCCAATTCTGGGTAACAAAAATGGTTTTGAAGCTTAGCAGCTGCCTTGGACAGCAATTGTCGACCGAACATTTGTGGTTGAGTTTTTTGATCCAATATGTTCCACGTGGAACATTAGCCTTAATCAATTTTATGGTAAAAAATTATTTGTTTTATGAAGAGAGAAAAAATTATAGAGGGAGTTATAGTGCGCCCTCAAAGCAGAGAAAAGTTTGGGGCTCGTATTGTGGTCGCTGGACAGCATATTAAAAGTATAGTGAAAGACAGCACTATAAAAGCCCCCTTTATCTTACCTGGTTTTATCGATTCGCATTTGCATATAGAGAGCTCAATGCTTATTCCAAGTAGATTTGCCGAGATGGCAGTAAAACATGGAACGGTTGCGGTGGTTACAGATCCGCACGAGGTGGCAAACGTGGCGGGCGTTGAAGGGATACGTTTTATGGTTGAAGATTCAAAGACCGTACCTCTTAAGTTTTTCTTTGGTGTTCCCTCGTGTGTTCCAGCAACACCCCTCGAGAAAAGTGGAGCCACAATTGATCACCAGCAGGTGTACGAACTTCTATCAGAGCCCGATTTTCACTTTTTAGCCGAAATGATGAACTTTCCAGGTGTTATTAATAACGATAGGGATGTAGTAATGAAGCTTGATGCCGCCAAAAAACTTAAAAAGCCTGTCGATGGCCACGCCCCTGGGTTTACAGGCGAGGATTTAAAAAAGTATGTGGCTGCAGGGATTTCTACAGACCACGAGTGTAGTAGTATCGATGAAGCGCTTGAGAGAATAAATTTTGGCCAAATTATTCAAATACGAGAGGGAAGCGCTGCGCGCAATTTTTCGTCGCTCGCGCCATTAATTGCCCAGCACCCAGAATCGCTAATGTTTTGCACAGACGATAGTCATCCAGACTTTCTAGAGCTAGGGCATATAAATAAGATTGTAGCTCGTGCAGTTGCCAAAGGCTACGATTTATTCGATGTTTTAAATATTGCTACACAGATTCCCCAAAAACACTATGGTTTCAGTTTGGGAAAGCTTGAGGTAAATGATCTGGCCGATTTTATTATTGTAGATAATTTACAGGATTTTAATGTACTTCAAACCTATATTGATGGGAGCAGTGTTTATCGTAACAAAAACATAACCTTTAATTTACAGGATGTACCTAAACCAAATTACCAGTTCCGAACAGCTACTCCTAGTATAGACGATTTACGAGTAGTTGTACAAGGTAATACGATGAACGTAATAGAAGTATTCCCTGATGAGCTAATTACTAATTGGGTCAAATATCCTGTGTGCCAAAACTGTGGGCAGGAGATAAATTCAATGCTAAACGAGGATATTATTAAAATAGTTTTGTTAAATAGGTACGAGAATACCGTACCCGTGGTGGGCTTTATCAAGGGTTTTAATTTAAAGAGGGGTGCTATAGCAGCCAGCATTGCTCATGATAGTCACCATATTTTGGCAATTGGTGCCAATGACGAAAGCCTTGTATCGACGCTAAAGTGGATTGTTTCGCATAGAGGGGGAATTTGTTTTGCCGAAAACTCTGTTGTTGATGGTATACCTTTGCCGTACTTCGGTTTAATGACCGATAGCAATGGGCAAGACGTGAGCACTACCTATAAAAAATTAAATGCATCAATATCAAAAGCGGGTTCAAAACTTAATGCCCCTTTTATGACAGCATCATTTATGGCTCTTACCGTCATCCCCTTTCTAAAAATCAATCATAATGGTCTTTTTGACGTGAATAAATTCATATCAGTACCTTTGTTTAACTAATTTTTTATATTTGTGCTTTGGTAATTTAAAAACCCACAAATGTTAGTTCCCTTTTTATTGGGTATGTTTCTTGCAATTAATATGGGTGGTAGCGGAACCGCTCCATCATTTTCTGCAGCCTATGGTGCAAACGTAATACGAAAAAGTTTAATTCCTGGTTTATTTGGTGTAATGGTCTTTTTAGGAGCGACTCTAGCAGGAGGTAATACAGCAACCACTCTTGGTAAAGGCATTATAAATCCCAATCAGATGAATTGCGTACTTGTTGCTGTGGTGTTCTTTTCAGTAGCTATATCCTTACTAATTGCAAATATTTCTGGTATTCCTCAATCAACAAGCCAATCCACCGTATGTGCACTGGTTGCTCCAACTGTCTATTTTCGTACGTTTAATTCAGAAAAACTTTTTTTAGAGATTTTACCTACCTGGTTTATACTCCCCTTAATATCGTTTGTGCTTAGCTTTATTGTGGGTAAGTACATCTATACACCCCTTCGTCGGAGAGGATACACCATTTCATCTAAAGTCAACAATAGTTATCTTTTAAAAGGGGTATTAGTAATCCTTTCCTTATACGTAGCTTTTGCCATTGGAGCCAACAATGTTGCCAATGCAACAGGCCCACTAATACAGATGACCATAAATTTTTTCGAGCTGGAGCCAGGTAAATATGATTGGTTTATTTCAAAGTTTTCTATTCTTATAATCGCTCCCTGTTTTGCAATTGGAAGTTCAATTTTTGGAAAAAAAATTATGAATAATACAGGGAAAGAAATAATTCTTTTTGGACGAATAGAGGCTGCTATTATTGCATTTATTTCAGCCTCTCTTTTACTTTGCGCATCACTTATTAAAGGAATTCCAACATCACTTGTTCAGCTAAATGTTGCTGCTATAATTGGCATAGGAATAGCAAAGTTAGGTGTAAAAAATATATTTCTTAAAACGAAAGTTCGAAATTTTTTCTTCATGTGGCTTATTGCACCTATTATTTCTTTTTGCACCTCGTTATTTTTAGTTTTTTTGGTGGATAAGTACCAAATCCTCTATTTATTCTAAAATGCTGTGAGTCAATTAATTAACAATCTTATAAAGTTCTTACCTCATCAGCCTGGAGTTTACCAATTCTTAAACAAACAGGGTGAAGTAATCTATGTTGGTAAAGCAAAAGACCTAAAAAAGCGGGTTTCATCGTACTTTAATCGTAATCGGTATGAGAGTGCCAAACTTAGAGTGTTGGTCTCTAAGGTTACTAATATCAAGCACATTATTGTTGAAACTGAAAGTGACGCTTTACTTTTAGAGAACAATCTTATAAAAAAACTTAAGCCTCGCTATAATATCCTTTTAAAAGACGATAAAACATACCCATGGATATGCATTAAAAACGAGACTTTCCCCAGAGTTTTTTCAACCCGTAGGGTATCACACGACGGAAGCAGGTATTTTGGTCCCTACACTTCGGTTGTATTAATGAAAACAATACTTGAGCTTATTAATTCGTTGTACCCTTTACGCACGTGTAACCTTTCGCTTACTTACGATAATATTGAAAAGCAGAGGTTTAAACCTTGTCTCGAATACCAAATAGGCAATTGCCTAGCACCGTGTGTGGGATATCAGTCGGAAGAAGATTACAACAAAAATATTGAATCAATAGTTCAAATACTATCGGGTAATATACAGTCTGTTAAGCGTATATTAATTCAGGAGATGAAAAATCAAGCAAAACTGTATGAGTTTGAAACGGCAAATATTTATAAACAAAAAATAGAGGCCCTTGAGCGCTACCAGGCTAAATCAACCATAGTTAATCCGAGGCTTAATAATCTAGATGTTTTTACTATCGTTAAGGAGAAAAATTTTGCTTGTGTAAATTTTATTAAGGTAGTAAAAGGCTCTGTTGTACAGTCTCATAATCTTGAACTTAAGCAAAAGTTAAACGAAACATCCTCCGATTTACTCTCCTTTGCCATAGCCGAAATAAGGCAACGGCTAGCCAGCAACTCTAAAGAGATTGTAGTACCATTTAAGCCCGAGTTTACCATTGCTAACTGTAAGTATATTGTTCCAACAAGGGGCGATAAACACAAGCTTCTCCAGCTATCGCAAAGAAATGCTAAAGCCTATGTATTCGAAAAGCTGGCTAAGCAAGAATCTGCCAAAAGCACTGGTCATACGCAACGTATTCTGGAGCAGCTCAGGCGCGATTTTAAAACCCATACCCTTCCAACTCACATCGAATGCTTTGATAATTCGAATCTGCAGGGAACTAATCCCGTATCGGCGTGTATTGTATTTAGGAACGCTAAACCCTCAAAGCGGGACTATCGTATATTTAATATTAAAACGGTTGAGGGGCCCAACGACTATGCAACCATGGTTGAAGTTTTGCGTCGTAGGTATAAGCGCTTGTTAAGCAGCAACCAATCTTTGCCTCAACTTATTATCATTGACGGGGGCAAGGGGCAGCTTAGTGTGGCGTACTCCGTTTTACAGGAATTGGGTATACACCGGAAAGTAAGCATTATTGGTATTGCCGAGCGCCTAGAAGAGATATTCTTCCCCGGCGACCCTGTGCCCCTTTTTCTCGATAAAAATTCAGAATCCTTAAAGGTTATTCAAAACGCACGAAATGAGGCGCATAGGTTTAGTATAACACATCACAGAAACTTGAGATCTAAACAAGCACTTAAATCGCAACTAACAGATATTAAAGGCATTGGCGAAAAATCTAGAGAAATTCTATTCCAAAAGTATAAAAGCTACGATTCTATTTCAAGGTTAAGTTTAAATGAATTTGTAGAAATACTTGGAGAAAAGAGAGGTAAACTGATATTCGATTATTTCAACTCTAAGCCTTAATTCCCCCTTTCTTTTTTAATCTAACTTATTAGATCAATGTTTATCCTTTCGCTACGAATGTATCTGTTAAATAATAAGTGTCTTATTATTAGCAGATTGTGTTTGACTCATATTACTCATCAAATTTGTTAAGGATGAATGCAAATGGGGATTACCCCGACCTAGTCGAGCCCAATTTAGGGTATTAAAATTGGTTGTGAGACCTAGTTGCGGTTGTACGCAGCAATTTTTTGGATAAGTAATTGGGATTAACAGTATTTGTCTACTCCTTTTCATCCACAATTCGGTTAACTCAGGAACAATAAAAATATCAGATAATGTAATTTTCTTTCAATCAGCAATGTATATGAAAAGCGAATTTATTTTTATCCCCTATAGCAACAATTCCTATTAAACTAGGCGGAAATTAATTACATTTGGCTCTATTAATCCGCCATATTCATCTTTTTTATTAAAGAAGAATGCAAATGCGGGTTACCCCGACCTACCCGACCCAATTTTGGGTGCCAAAATTGGGTGTTAGGCTTAGTTGCTGTTGGAGACAGCCGTTATTCGGATGAATAATTGGGGCTAATTCAAAAACCCTTAATGTAAACTCTTTCTTTTGTGAAAACAATTTCTGTTGTTGATGGTAAAACAAAGCGTAACTTATATTTTATAGTAATATTACTGTACGTTATAATTTCCGTTTTTTTTATTATAAATTCTGAATACCAGCATCGTAAAGCGAAAAAAATTCTTGTTTCTCAGGCTATGCAGAACTCCTCATCTACAGTAGGTCGACGGGTTAATAAAATTTCAACATCCCTTAAAATACCCATTCATATTGTAGAAAAAAGTAAGGAGTATGCCGAAGCAATCTCAACAAACGATACTTCGGTTATTCGCAATGCTCTAAAACCACTTGTTACTAGCCTTGTAGAGCCACAAAACGCCTTTTTTGCTATTTATTCTGAAAATGGAGATCAACTTTTTAGCAATATTAAGCTACCATTTTGTATTAATAATGAGCATAATTATCACATATCCCGCATGGTTGTTGATAGCATTTACACTTTCTTTTCCTGTTTTGGCACTTCTAACATGTACTATGTTACCACAAGAACATTTTCTATTAATGGCTCTGTATATAATGTTTTTTCTGGGATTAAGGATACTGATGGTTTAAGACTCATTTCTGATAGGCCCAGAACATTACCTTTCATGGTTTTTCAGCATGAGGACAAGCCACGACGTATCGTTACCTACTATGGAGAGGATACAATAAAAGCTATTCTGAACAAGGTTGGAGATTTTAACAACAATACCTTAGAAAAACAGATCAAAATTGATGGAGACTACTATGTTCTGGCCGATGCAACGGGTTATTTTTTTTCGGATACTCCATCATTATTTAACGTTCTATTTGCTATAAATATTTCTGAATATGCACAAACCTATAATCAGTATTTGCTACGGGTTTTTATATTTGTTTTCGGGTTTTTGTTTGTATTACTTCTGACGGTTCACCTTTTATACAATAGAGTTATTAATGCCCTTTTAAAGCTAGAGAAAAAGCTTGAAATTGAGCTTATTGCTCGTACCCGCCAAGTAATTGACGATAACGAGCAGCTCAATCAAATTTTTAATGCAACGGCTAACGGTGTTCGCATAATCGACAAAAATTTTACGGTAATAAAGGTAAACGCTGCCTTTTGTAAACTAACAGGAATTAATGCCGAGGATATAGTGGGAGCGAAGTGTTACGAAAAATTTCCCAGTACTAGCTGCCATACATCATATTGTCCTTTAGAGCAAATCCAACAGCATGGTACCGATGTTGAAACGGTCGATATTCGTTATAACGCTTTAAACCAAAAAATTGTATACCAGTACATTGCCAAGCCTTTTCTAACAAAAAACGAACAGCTAATCGGGATAATTGAGGATTTTAAGGATGTTACCGAGTTATATAATGCCAAGGAATCCATAAAACAAACCCAGCAGCAATTCGATTCATTACACAATGCTATGCCTGTGGGCGTTTTTATTCGCGATTTTGAGGGTAATATGTACTATCAAAACCCATATATGGATAATGCGTTTGGCCCCGTTTGCGATGGCCGCAAAAATGTAAGTTCTATCTACCCAAGCGGGGTTAACCGATTTTTTGAGGAGGATAAGATTGTTGATAAATACGGTTCGTTTGTGGGCGAAGAAAAACTTATTGATAATGATGGAGTTGAAAGAACCTATGTAACGCATAAGTTCAAATTTATTGGGGCCAACAAGCAGCTCTTAATTGGTGGTGTTACTATTGATATAACGAAACGTAAAAAGGCCGAGCATCATTCGTTTGTGCTAACGAAAGCCATAGTAAATTCACCCATAGGTGTTTTAATAACTTCACCTGAAGGAGTGGTTGAGTTCTTTAACCCTGAATTTGAAAAATACTACGGAAGGGCCAGCGAAAATATTATGGGCAATACCTTCCCGTATTGCTCCGAATCGGATAGTGGAACCCTTGCTAATATAGTTAAGCAAGCAAGGGGTGGGAATGTTTATCAGGGTGAGCTACAGATCGATTTATTTAGCGGCGTAGATAAGTGGTATGCCCTGTCCGTTGCCCCCGTTTTTAATAGGGATGGGATTGTGGCCCACTTGGTTTTCACGTTCGACGATATAACGGAACGTAAGGAGTACGAAGCGAAAATCGTTATAGCTAAAGCTAAGGCAGAGGAGTCCGATAGGCTTAAAACGGCATTCCTCTCTAACCTGTCGCACGAAATTCGAACACCGCTCAATGCAATCCTCGGTTTTTCTTCGTTGCTAAGCGGATCCGATGTTTCGAATGATGAACGTGAAGAGATAGCCGAGCTCCTAGTAAACCATTCCAACGATTTGTTGGAACTTATTAATGACTTGATTGATATCTCAGCCATCGAAACCAACCAGTTCGTTATTAAAAAGAAGGAGTGTCAGCTAAACAAGATGCTCACCAATACATTTAATGATGTTATCACAAAGAATCGTTTCAGTAAAAAAAGCGATGTAAAAGTCCACATAAAGCTCGGTGTTTTAGAAGATAAGTTCACTGTTCTAACCGATGCTAAGAGATTGTCGCAAGTCGTAGATCACTTGTTGTCGAATGCTATTAAATTTACATCACAAGGTTTCGTCGAGCTAGGTTATACTTTTAAGGATGCTAATAACCTCCTTTTTTATGTAATTGATACTGGCGTTGGTTTAACCTCTCGTGAGAAAAATATCATATTTAGCCCGTTCAGACAAGCCGACGATAGCATCACTAGGGGATTTAGCGGGATGGGTTTAGGCCTTGCAATATCCAAGCATATTGTAGAAAGATTGGGAGGGGAAATTTGGGTGGAAAGCACGAAGAGCCAGGGCTCAACTTTTTATTTTACCATTCCCTATATTCCTATTAAAACCAAGTTTGATACCGTTGTTTTACCCTTTAAACAGAAGGAATCCTTTAATTGGGAAAATAAAACAATTCTGGTTGCAGATGATATAGACTCGAACTACAAGTTTATTCAGATTTTGTTAAAACCTACCGGAGCAAAACTGTTGTGGGCTAAAAATGGACAGGAGGCTGTAGATATTGTTAAGTCATCTAGGGTTGATGTGATTTTAATGGATGTGGTAATGCCCAAGCTTGATGGCTTTGAAGCCACTCGTTTAATTAAACAGATTAACAGTAATATTAAGATTATTTGTCAAACAGCGTTTCCTGAGGACTATAGCAGAAGCGAAAGCGAAAAGGTGGGTATGGATGGTTACCTGGCTAAGCCAATAGCACCCTTCTCTATTCTGAAAATAATTGACGATTTTTTTCCGAAGAACTAGCTATTTTATCTTAAGCTGGCTTATAAATTGTGTTATGGCCATCCAATACTGCTCGCTTGTAGCATTACGCTCCCATAATGCTTTCGAACCATGCACTCCTGCGCCATTTATTGGCCTGAATAGCTGAAGATGCTTACTCGATACGAGGTCAAGCATTTTAGCCATATCGTTGTACTCTAATTTGGTGCTCATGGCAAGTATGGGAACGTATATCGATCGCGTTAACTCTTTTACACTGATTGAGTCACCAAAGTACTCGCCAGGCGAAAAGGCTATAACTGCACCAATTCTGAAGTTTTCGGTGGCTGCTATAAGTGCCAGCGATGCAGAGTAAGAACTTCCAACAACTATAATGGTTTTTTTCGACCGTTTAGTAACAAAGTCAAGCGCAGCGTCTATATCTGTCATTGCGCTCATGTAATCGGTTTTAACGCCCAATTCTTGTGCGCTTGCAGCGGTTAAATTTTTAATGAAGTTTACCTCGTTACCCGAACGCAAATCGACAGCAAGGCAGTTGAACCCAAGGTTAGCAAATTTTGGCCCAGTTTCACGATACTCACCCCGGCTAAAGCCTGCCTGATGAAGAAGTATTATGTAGGGATTTTGTGTAGAGGTAACGTAATGGTCGGCTGTTACGGTTACATTATCGTCGGTCTTAAATGTTACCACCTGCTGAGCGTTTGAGGGGAACCATAGTGCAGAGAAAAAGACAACGATTGCGAATACCTTAACCATTAAATAAAATTGAATGTTTAGATTAAGTAATTGTATTAAATAATCTTTAAATCAAAGAATTAAATAGTGGCAGAATATCCTACCTCCTTAATTTTTGTTGCAATTATTGTAATTTTATTGTCGTGTTGTTCAACCAGTGCTTTTTCCGAAAGAAGAAAATACCTTTCCTTTTCTATGTTTTTTTCGGTTGTTGAAACCTTGATGGTTCCTGGTTCTAGCGTTGACACTATGGCCTCGTGGTTGTGAAGCAGGGCGAATGGGCTTTTTGTTCCAGGAACCCGGACCAGGTTTACCACTTCTTTAAAAAAAACTTTTTGTGGGGTTATAATTTCCAGTAGCATACCGTTTACTATTTAGATTCCTCTAATAACTTTTCGCCTTTTTCTATGGCTTCGTCAATTGTTCCAACCAGGTTAAAGGCAGCTTCAGGATACTTATCAACCTCGCCATCCATTATCATGTTAAAACCCTTGATGGTCTCCTTAATATCAACGACAGCTCCTTTAAGTCCAGTAAAAGCTTCAGCAACGCTAAATGGTTGCGATAAAAACCGCTGAACCCGTCGTGCACGATGAACCACTAATTTATCATCTTCGCTAAGTTCGTCCATACCCAGAATTGCAATGATATCTTGTAGTTCCTGGTAACGTTGCAAAATTTGTTTAACCCTTTGGGCTGTGTTGTAGTGTTCGTCCCCAACAATACTGGCGGTAAGTATTTGCGAGGATGAATCGAGGGGGTCAACCGCAGGGTATATTCCAAGTTCCGATATTTTTCGGCTTAACACGGTGGTGGCATCAAGGTGCGAGAAGGTGGTCGCGGGTGCGGGATCAGTAAGGTCGTCGGCCGGAACGTATATGGCCTGAACCGAAGTAATAGAACCTGTTCGGGTTGACGTAATTCGTTCTTGCAGCAAACCCATTTCGGTGGCAAGGGTAGGTTGGTAACCTACTGCCGAGGGCATCCGCCCGAGTAGAGCCGAAACCTCGCTACCGGCCTGAGTAAACCGGAAAATGTTATCGATAAACAGAAGTATATCGTTCCCCTTATTTTCACCCTTCCCCCCGTCTCTAAACGATTCGGCAACGGTAAGCCCCGAAAGCGCAACGGTTGCCCTGGCTCCAGGGGGTTCATTCATCTGACCAAAAACTAGCGAAGCCTGCGATTTTGCCAACTCCTCCTTGTCCACCAGCGATAAATCCCAGTTTCCCTCCTCCATGCTCTCCTTAAACTTCTTTCCGTATCTAATAACGTCCGATTCAATCATCTCCCTAAGCAAATCATTCCCCTCTCGGCTACGCTCACCAACACCTGCAAAAACCGACATGCCATCGTATTGTTTTGCAACGTCATGGATAAGCTCCAGTATAAGTACCGTTTTACCCACGCCAGCACCTCCAAAAAGGCCAATTTTCCCACCTTTTGAATAGGGTACAAGCAGGTCAATAACCTTGATACCTGTATACAATACCTCGGAATCGGTACTTAAGCTATCGTATGTCGGTGCTTCTCTATGAATTTCGTACTCATTCTCAGCCGATAACGACTCCATTCCGTCAATGGGCTCACCAATCACATTTAGCAAACGCCCTTTAACCTGGTTTCCTGTGGGCATTGTAATCGATCTTCCTGTAGCAATAACTTTCATACCCCTATGCAAGCCATCGGTTGAGTCCATGGCAATGGTTCTAATGGTATTTTCGCCTACGTGCTGTTGGCATTCAACAACCAGCTGTGTGCCATCATCTCGTTCAATTGTTAGAGCCTCTTGAATGTTTGGAAGCTCGTCGTTCTTCGAATCGAACGTAACATCAATTACTGGTCCAATAACCTGAGTAATTTCACCATATTGTTTTGACATAACTATATTTTTTCGCAATAATATATTACAAAAATAAGCTAATTGGTAAGATAAACACATTTTAGTAATACTTTTTGTTGATGATTTAAGTTACCAACCATTTTTAGCTGCTTGGTAATCGCTAAACACCAAGGAATTACACATTTTTAACCAGAAGTTAGAAAAACTATTTCTAAGAATAGTCACCTCCCTTTTCACGCCAACAGGGTTTTCGTACCTTTTATCCTTGTTTTAATCTTTAAGCACAGCTTAACCCGCATTACTATCAAATTTAATAAAGATTGGATGCAAATGCGGTTAACCCATCCTATTCGAAGCAAAATTTTGGTTACAAGATTGGTTGTGCGTTCTAGCCGCTGTCGAAGACAGCAGCTATCCAATGAATAATTGGGGCTAACTTTAATTTATACCCAGCCGAAAGATTGAGAAGGTATAGGGTTTTATAAACTTTAAATAGCACAGCAGTCAGGTTTTTTAAAAACCGCTGCCGTTCGTCCTTCCTCTAACCTAGTTCGTACCCAGTAAGCCTTTGCTCACCATTTATACTTCCTTTATTCCTTTTGTATTAGCTTCTTTCTCCCCCGTTATTTATATATTTGCACAGTATGCTTCGAAAAACAATTTGGTATGAAACGATTCCTCATAATAATCGTGGCTGTTTTTGGGTTTTATATCCAGAACCTAAGCGCACAAAGTAGCTATATCGATAGCCTGGAAAACGAATTATATTTAACCAAATCCGACTCTTTAAAAATTGATCTACTGCACAAGTTGTCGAGTGCCCATGCCGATAGTTCGTACACCAAAAGTTTAAGCTACTTAAAGCAGGCCCTAGTTATTGCCAATAATAGCAAGGATCGTCCACAGATGGCCCTTATTCATCAAAAAATGGGATTGTTTTTATTTAACAGAGGGGAGTTTAATTTCGCTCTGCGCGAATTCAAAAATGCATTGACTATTTACGAGCTAGTAAACGACACGAATAGCGTAGGAGAATCCTATAACGATATTGGTTTGGTTTATAAAAATTGGGGAAAATACGAGGATGCCCTCGATGCTTTTTTAAAAGGGCTGGCTATTTTTGAGGGGACTGGCAATGAGGAGGGTGTTGCTATGGTTGTTCATAACATGGGACAAATTTACTATTACCGAGCCGATTACCTAAAAGCCATAACGTATTTTAAGAAGTATTTAACTTTGAATGAAAAGACAGGCAACAAACGTGCTGTTGCTGGAGCAGCAAATAACATAGCTGCAGCCTACATGGAGCTAAAAAGATACGATTTAGCTTTGGAGAACTATTTTAAAGCGCTGGAAATCTACGATTCTCTTGATGTGCAAATAGGAGTAGGTATTTTAAGCGATAATATAGGGATGCTATACGCATTAACTCAAAATTATGCGGTGTCAATTAGTTACCATCAGCGAGCCCGAGCTATTTTCGAGAAAATGAATAGTAAATCTCGACTTTCTTATGCACTAAAAAATTTAGGTTATTCCCATTGTAAATTAGGGAACTATCATCAATCAGTTGAATATTTACTTAAATCAAAGGAGCTGGTTATAAACAACCCACAACCCGAACTCGAAAAAGAGATCTATTATCATCTAAGCGCATCCTACGAAGCGCTAAACCAAACCGGCGAGGCACTCCGCTACTATAAACTAATGGATAACATTAAGGACTCGTTGCTTAATTTCGAAACAAAACGCAGTTTAGATGCTAAAGAGCGTGAATTCGAAGCAAGTAAAACCGAGCGAGAATATAACTTTTTGCAGAAAAAAATGGAGCAGCAGAGCATCTATAAAAACATCCTGGGTATAATTGCATTCCTTTTTCTGCTCATATTAAGCGTGTTATTGATTGATAATATCGTAAAAGCTAAATATATACGTAAGGATAAACAGCGCAACTCCCTTATAATGAAAACCCTAAATCGTACACTAAACAGCTTCAATGAGAATAGTAAAATTGATTTTAACGAAAATGTTCGAATAATCACATCCAGTAGCGTACAATCAGAAAGCAATAGCGAAACCATAAATATTTGTACTGCTGGTTTTACTATTATTACAACAATATTCTCGGCGAGTGTTAATGAGAATATTCTAATTGCTAAAAGTTTTTTATATAATGAAATAATGTCGTTCGTTAAGAGTACCCCAAAATTACACACTAAACAGATAGTTGATCTGATTAATAGTAAATTACAGTATATCAATTTTTTATTTGATGTAAAGCAGAATAAAATTTGGAAAAACATTTTTGTGTTTAACTCCCATAATCAGCAAGCTATTTGTACTGGTAAGTCCAAGTCTGTTTGGCACAGCAATCAAAACTATTTTACTGCTATTAAATCAAGTCAACAAATAAACCCTCAACCGCAAAATGGCAATCACCATTCAGTCTTCTACATGATATCGCTAATAGACACCAAGCCAAACCTAGGAGCGTTTGTTGGTGTTTTCGAGAAAACCCTTTCAGGTATTCTTGATATGTCTTTTACCAATAAAATGGAGGTACTTAACAGCGCTATTGAGTCGGCAAAACTATCGGGTCAACTTGATACGAGTATAGTTTTGACGGTTGTTAATGTTGACGAGAATAAGCCTCTTGATATTATTCTGCTGGATTAGTTATTGTTGCAAATTATGTAGCTTCCATCATTAAAAAAATTTTTTGTTTTTGTTTTTTTATATTTTAAAAGCACCTATCTTGTGTGTTAAATACAAACACCTAACAACTTAGAAATTTATGAGATTACTGTTAATAAGCAATTCGACTAACGCGGGGGAAGAGTATTTACAGCATCCTTTGCCAGCCATCGGCGATTTCCTAAAAGGAGTAAAAAAAGTTCTTTTTATCCCTTTTGCTGCGGTTACCTACAGTTTTGATGAGTACGAAAAAAAGGTACAAAAAAGGTTCGACGAGTTTGGAATTCAAGTGGACTCAATCCACCATCATCGCAATGCTAAAGTGGCCGTTCACAGTGCCGAGGCATTCGTTGTTGGGGGTGGTAATACATTTCGACTTTTAAAGATGATACAGCAACTTGATATAATTGAGGCGCTTCGATACAGAGTTCTTGATGGAACTCCATACGTTGGGTGGAGCGCAGGGTCAAATATGGCTTGCCCCACTATTTGTACTACCAACGACATGCCTATTGTAGAACCCGATAGCTTTAGCGCGTTTAATTTAATTCGTTTTCAAATTAATCCCCACTATCTAGATGCTAACCCTAGCGGACACGCTGGCGAAACTCGCGAGCAGCGGATTAATGAATTTATTGCGTTAGACCCTTTTTCGTATGTTGTAGGTCTTAGAGAGGGAAGTATACTTAAAGTTGAAGGGGGAGATATTACTCTACTCGGTGATAAGTCATTAAGGGTTTTTAAGCACCAAGCTGAGCCTAAGGAATATAAACCTGGAGATAACCTTGATTTTCTGTTTGAGTAAATACTTTATTATACATATTATCAGGTATTTAATTATGGTTGTATTAATTAAAGGTTTAATAAATTAGTGTGCTCTAAATCAAACTATATATTCATTATCTCATCAGCATATAAATACCGGTGCTTTAAATATGCAGTGCTGTTGCCTTTTATACCGCTTTGACCACCCATTTATTTGTAAACGGGTATTTCTTTATGAAAGCATAAGTAAAAAACACCGTATTTTAAAAGCACAATTTTGGGGATTAGGGGTTAGGGCTTTTAACGGTATCTCTTGGTGTAGCTACAGGTTTTCTTTTTAACCCGCATTGCTCGTCAAATTTTTTAAAGATGAATGCAAATGCCTGCTAACCAGGACTTGTTGAGCCCAATTTTAGGCAACAAAATGGTTTGGGAAACCTAGTCGCTGTTTTAAACAGCAACTATACGAAAGAATAGTTGGGGTTAATTTGTTTCTGTCTTTAGAATCCTCCAACCAATAGTGTGATCCTGCATTAATGACGACATGCGATATTTTTTTTTCGTGAAGTAATAAAGGCATGATATTCACGAACGTTTATCGAATAATTATTTGAATATCAATAGTATTCGAGCAATGCTTAAAGTTTAAGCTTTAATTTTAACTATAAAATTTTAATTCGTATTATATGATACTTTTCCCTTTTCATAAATCCCCTAATTTTTAAACACAATAAAATCACTGAAAATTAGTATAGCAGCATATGAAACAAAATACACATTTATCAGTATGTGTAAATTGTGCTTTATTTTTTTATGATGAATGCAACCATTGGATATTATTATTTAATAAGTATTAATAGGCTTACAATTAAGGGTTTATGAAGAGACGGAGATTTAATTTTCTTGCAGGAGTTGAACGGGTTGGAAATGCTCTACCTCATCCTGCCGCTTTGTTTGGGATATTTGCACTATCAACTCTAGTCTTATCCCTTATTGGATATTATTTTCAATGGGTAGGAGTTAATCCAGGTACTGGCGAAACAGTAAAAATAGTTAATCTCCTTTCACGAGATGGTCTCCATAAGATACTTCTCGAAATGGTGAATAACTACACCGGCTTTGCGCCACTAGGAATTGTTATGGTTGCCATGTTTGGGATAGGCATAGCCGAAAGTAGCGGCCTTATAAAATCATCCATAAATCTTTTGCTTATCAAGGCGCCTAAAAATTCTGTTACATTCCTACTTGTTTTTACTGGAATACTATCTAATATCGCTTCCGATTTGGGGTATATACTTATTATCCCGCTGGCAGGAGTCATTTTCCATTCGTTAGGTAGGCACCCCATTGCAGGAATGGCCGCGGCTTTTGCCGGTGTAAGTGGGGGTTTTAGTGCAAATATATTAATAGGAACCATCGATCCATTGCTTGCAGGTTTATCAACCGAAGCGGCAAGAATTATCGACCCCGAGTACTATGTGCTGCCCACATCTAATTACTACTTTATGGTTGTTTCAACCTTTTTTATTGCCACGGTGGGAACCTGGGTAACCAATGTTATTGTTGAACCCCGACTAGGCAAATATACAGGCCATGTGCCGCAGGAAGAGATTACCCAGCTTACCCCAAACGAACGTAAAGGGCTTAGATGGTCGGGTATCGTTTTATTGTTTTTTGTAGCACTTATTTTATGGGGACTTATTCCCGAGAATGGCATTCTACGAGCCGATGATAATACTATTCTGCACTCGCCAGTGCTAAAGGGGTTTATTGCTGTTCTGTTTATCGTGGCAGGAACCTGTGGGGTTGTTTATGGCTATGTGAGCGGAACCTTTAAAAAGCATACAGATGTTATCTCTGGCATGAATAGCACTTTTAAGGGGCTTACCTCATTTTTAGTGCTTGTTTTTTTTGCATCACAGTTCGTTGCATGGTTTAAATGGAGTAACTTGGGTATTCTGATTGCCGTTAAGGGAGCCGCATTTCTTCAGAATCTTCACCTTGGCCTTATTCCCTTGGTTATTCTATTTATCATCATCTCTGGTATTATCAACATGTTTATGGGGAGTGCATCGGCAAAATGGGCTATTATGGGACCAGTTTTTATTCCCATGTTTATGTTGTTGGGGTATTCGCCTGAGCTTTCGCAGGCCGTTTTCCGTATAGGCGATAGCGTTACCAACCTTATTTCGCCCATGATGAGCTTTTTTGCCCTAATCATTGTCTATTTCCAAAAATACGACGAGAAATCGGGTATCGGTTCTCTTATTGCCACCATGTTGCCGTATTCTATCGCATTTTTTATATCATGGACTGTACTTATAGTGGCCTGGATTCTGATAGGGCTACCCCTTGGCCCCGATGCAGGGTTATACTATATCAAATAGTATTATTACTTGATTTACACTAACCCGCATTATTCATCAAATTTGTAAAAGATGACTGTAAATGCGGGTTACTCCAACGTGGTCGAACCCAATTTTGGGGCACAAAATTGGATGTGATACCTGATTGTTGTAGGAGTCAGCTATTATTCGTACGAATAATTGGGATTACCCTTTTTATTCCCAGACCGTTGCCTTGCGGTAGTTAAGGTAAGCGAAGTCGAAGCACGACAAGGTAACCGAAACTAAAACCAAGCCCATATTTATCTTTTTTTATATTCAAAAAGCGTTAAAAAAGCCGAAATACTAACGAATAGGCTAAAAATAACTATTTTAGCTTCGTAAAAAGAATTGGAATAACACGTTTTATTAAACAACCTAAATAGTACCCCAAATGAAGAGTTTTAAGAAATTCAATGTAATCGTTGGTTGGATGGTTTTTGCAATAGCGGCCATTGTTTACCTGTCAACCATGGAATCGTCGGCTAGTTTTTGGGATTGTAGCGAACGGATAACTGCTGCCTATAAACTTGAAGTGCCTCATCCACCGGGAGCACCTTTCTTCATGCTTATGGCCAACTTCTTCACTACTTTTGCATCTGATCCCACCTTGGTTGCCCTAATGATTAACTCCATGTCGGCATTGGCCTCAGCCTTTACCATTCTATTCCTTTTCTGGTCAATTACCCACCTTGCGCGAAAACTTGTACACAAGCGCGATGATGACATGGCGTTACCTCAAATAATTGCTATCTTAGGAAGTGGATTGATTGGAGCTTTGGCCTACGCTTTTACCGACAGCTTTTGGTTTATATCTGTTGAAGCCGAAGCCTACGCCACCTCTTCGCTATTTACCGCCCTAGTGTTCTGGGCCATCCTAAAATGGGAGAATGTGGCCGACAAGCCTCATGCAAACCGGTGGCTGCTACTTATTGCATACATCATGGGGTTGTCAATAGGGGTTCATCTACTTAACCTGCTTACCATTCCGGCCATTGTATTTGTTTACTACTTTAAAAAGCACAAGGTTACCCGCTGGGGTGTGGTTGCCGCTTTGGCCACATCGGTAGCATTGCTGGGTGGCATAATGTACCTTATCATTCCGGGTATTGTTACGTTGGCATCAAAATTTGAGCTGCTTTTTGTTAACATCTTTAAAATGCCCTACAATAGCGGGGTTATTATATTTTTAGTAGCTATTGCCACGCTTATCCCTTACATTCTTTGGATTACATATAAGAAGAAAAAAGTATTACTACACACCCTTGTTCTGGGCTTAACGGTTATTACCATTGGCTACTCTTCATACGCAATGCTGGTTATTCGAGCCAATGCCAATCCGCCCATGAACCAAAATAACCCATCAACAGTATTCTCGTTACTCCACTACCTTAACCGCGAGCAGTACGGTTCTCGACCCCTTATAACTGGACAATATTACAATGCGCCCGTGACGGGTAGCCACGAAAAGACAACCTACATAAAAAGGAATGGAAAATATGAGAAAACTTTTCTTAAGGATGTTTACGAATTCGACGAACGTTTTGTGGGTTTTCTCCCTAGGATGTGGAGTTGGCAACCCGACCATGTTGAGGAGTACAAAAAATGGGGAAATGTAAAGGGTCGTCCCATTCGAATAACCAACTCCATGGGCGAGCAGGAGGTAAGGCGGGTGCCAACGTTTGGCGAAAATATGAGGTTTTTGTTTAGCTACCAGATAGGACATATGTACTGGCGCTACTTTATGTGGAATTTTGCGGGCAGACAAAATGATGAGCAGGGCCATGGCGACCTTATGAAGGGTAACTGGATTACTGGCATAAAATGGCTTGATGCCATTCGGCTCGGAAACCAAGATAACCTCACCAGCGAAATGCTGAATAGTCCATCGCGTAACGTTTACTATATGCTTCCCCTTATTTTAGGTTTGATTGGGTTGATATATCAGGTATCGCGCGATTCGAAAAATTTCTGGGTTGTTACTCTACTTTTTGTTTTAACCGGTATTGCCATTGTGGTTTACCTAAACCAGTATCCGCTTCAACCGCGCGAACGCGACTACTCCTACGTGGGCTCATTCTACGCTTTCTCTATTTGGATAGGACTGGGGGTTATGGCCATTTACGAGGGGTTAAAACGATACTCGAAGGGTGTTCTGCCCGCTGCCCTGGCAGTGCTTATATGCGTGCCTGTTCCTGCGCTTTTGGCATCCGAAAATTGGGACGACCACGATAGGTCAGGTCGATATGTTGCCCGCGACTTTGCCTATAACTACCTCAATACATGCGACGAAAATGCCATACTTTTCACAAATGGCGATAACGACACTTTCCCGCTATGGTACGCGCAGGAAGTGGAAGGGATTAGAACCGATGTTCGCATTGTTAATCTCAGCTTACTGGGCACCGATTGGTACTCCGAACAAATGAAATGGAAGGCCAACAAATCGGAACCCGTACCTATACAGATGGATTTCGACAAGTTTGTGCAAGGTACAAGGGATGTCATTTACATTATGGATAGGTTAGATACCCCCGTTGAGCTTAAAAAGGCCATGAGCTTTGTTGCAAGCGATAACCCGCAAACCAGGCATAGGGGCAACAGTGGCGAAATGATTGACTATCTACCTTCAAAGCATTTAAAAATTACCGTTGACAAGGAAAAGGTGCTAGCCAATGGGGTTGTTAAACCCGAAGATGCACATCTGATTGTTGATGAGATTGTTTGGACCCTCGAAAAGGATTACATCCAGAAAAACGAGATGATGATTCTCGAAATATTAGCCAACAATAACTGGGAACGCCCCATTTACTTCGTTTCAACAGGTGGCGACTCGGACATTGGGCTATCCGACTATCTACAGCACGAGGGTTTTGCCTACAAATTTGTGCCTATTAAAACTCCCGCAAAAGATTACCTATCAGTTGGCAGGATTGATGTTGATAAGCTATACCATAACTACATGAATAAATTTATGTGGGGTGGCATCGATAAGCCCGATGTAATGGTTGACCATAACGTACAACGTACAATGCTAGTACTTAGATTACGCAGCAACTTTAGCCGCCTGGCCGAAAAGCTTATTGAAGTGAATAGGATTGATTCGGCTGTGAATGTGCTCGACAGGATAGTTGAGTTGCTTCCGCAGGAAAAGTTTCCCTATGAGTTTTTTACCTTGGGCATTATTGATGGTTACTATATGGCCAACGAAACCGAAAAGGCCAGTAATCTTTTAGCTAGCTATGCCGATATTACGCTCGAAAATTTGAAGTATCTGTTTAGTCTAGAGCCTAAGTTTACCAACATTTTAGGATACGATATTGAGCTTAACCTGCAGGTTATGCAACAGCTAGTTGCAACAACCGAAAGGTATAGCCAAACAGACCTGAAAGAGAAATACGAACCCGAGTTTAATATGTATATAACCCAATATTACCAACGAGGACGCTAATGCAAAAACATCGCTGCAAGGCGATAAAAACCAATCGTAACGCTAACCCGCATTATACACCAAATTTGTTAAAGATGAATACAAATGCGGTTCCCCCGACCTAGTTGAGCCCCATTTTGGGCAACAAAAATGGTTGTGAGACTTAGTCGCTGTCAGAGACCCCAATTATTCGGGTAAATAATTGGGGTTAATTTTTGGTCCTACTTTTTCCGTTCTTTTTTAGTTGTTACGATTATTACACCATTGGCAGCGTTATATTTTTTCAAGGCCTGCTCTCCTCTAATCACTTCGATATTTTCTATATCATCAGGGGATATCTCTTTAAGCATTTTTTGGTCTGATTTCACCCCGTTAATAATTACCACAGGAGCCTCTGTCTTGGTGCTATAATCTTTATCCTTTGCTTTGTATTGATTATTCTCATCTACACTAGTTTTTGTTGTAATAAGCAGCACGCCATTCTTTGCGTTGTACTCCTTTATTGCCTTATCACCTTTAAGAACATTTATGGATTCAATTTTATTTACGTCCAACAAACCCACAGGGAAATCGAATTTTTTTCCATCAACATAAATATCTGGTTTTGCATCATCTTTTAGCTTAATATGAAGTTTTTCCTGTATTGAACTTTTATCTGTTGTCTCGTTACCCTCTTGTGCTTGAATTAACGAAAATGATAGTAACACTGCACATGCAGCTAGAATTAAGTTTTTCATCTGTTTATATTTTCATTTTTTAGTACATGTTTTTTTACTGCGTGAACGCTAAGAGATTCAAAATTTCATCTTCATGCTCTATGGCAATAGTCGTGTGTGCTTAGCGTTGAGATCAGTTTC
>Ga0265295_1000502_pt1 | contig 78616 bp, 54 predicted proteins | sample Munlansysbiofilm_FD_192503 | JGI IMG/M metagenome (GOLD analysis project Ga0265295, IMG submission 192503) | Leachate microbial communities from a municipal landfill in Southern Ontario, Canada - Methane capture system biofilm | ecosystem: Engineered > Solid waste > Landfill > Unclassified ... | reverse complement strand
ATTCTCTTGTTAAACTTCCAGAAAAACTATCACCATTTTCAAGTGTACCAGTATATGTATAAGTGTATTCATCTGGATTTGGCTCACCATAATATTTTGTTTGGTTAGGATCGGCAGTTACTGTAATTACTTTACGGGTAATTTCAAACTCATCGTCTATAAATACGATACTATAATTAGAATTAAGAGCGAGGCTACCTTGGGTTATCATATAAGCTCCAACATCTTCGCCTTGTACACGTTCAAGTTGGCCTGTAAAACTATCTCCAGATGCGAGCGATGAGTTTATTGTATAAGTAAATACTGGATCAGAATCTCCATATTCTTTAGTTTGGTTTGGATCAACTTGAACCGATAAACCTTTAACTTTAATTTCAAAAGTAGCACCAGTAAAATCTAAATTATAGTTCGCCCCAAGACTTAATGTCCCTTGAGTTATAGCATAAAAACCTAAACTTTCGCCAGGCTCTCTACTTAATTCACCCATAAGCTCATCTTCTTGTTCTAATGTCCCCACTAACCAATAAATAAAAGTAGGGTCACTATCGCCATATAATTTACTTTGGTCAGGATAAACAATCACTGAAATTGGTTTAGAAATAATTTCAAAAACCTCATCTACAAACGTCAATGTGTAATTATCTCCAGCATCTAATGTGCCAAGTGTAATTGCATAAAAACCGACATCCTCACCAGCTACTCTCTCTAGCGATCCACTAAAAGTATCTCCCGATACAAGAGCTGGAAAAATGCTATAAACAAATACACTAGGATCTGTTGTTCCATAAATTTTAAATTGCTCCTCATTAGGTGTAACTGTGATTGTTTTAGCAATTACCTCAAAATCATTACTTGTATAATCTATTATATAATTAGAGTTTAAACTTAATGATCCTTGTTGAATTTCGTAATATCCTACATCTTCGCCCAAAATCCTCATTAATGAACCACTAAAAATATCTCCGTCAACTATTTCGGGATAATATGAATAACTTAGTGTAGGATCTAATTGACCATAAATTTTAAATTGATCAATATCAGCAGTTACATAAATAACACGTTCAATAATTGCAAAATTGTCTGGAATAAAGGTAATTTCATAATTTGGGTCAGCATTAAGACTTCCAATTAGTATTTCATAAACGCCAACAGTTTCTCCTGCAACACGCGTTAATGCTCCAGAAAAACTATCTCCAATTTCTAAACCTCCGGGGTTAACAGTATAAGTAAATACAGGGTCAGAATCTCCGTAGTCTTTTGTTTGTCCTGCATCAGCAGTTACAGTAATAATTTTTTTATTAACAATTAGGGTTTGACTATCTTGTGGAGCTGCTAAGTAAATTCCATTACCTGGTTGATTTGCGTAAATCTCGCAAGAACCTACACCTGTGATTGTAATATTTGAGCCATTAGTCCCTCCACAAATTGCGATATTGTTATCTGAGCTAGTAAAAATTACATCTAAACCTGAGCTTGCCGTTGCAGAAACAATAAAATCGTCGTCTCCATAAGTTTTAACATCAATTGGGTTAAATTCACTTATTGTTTGCGGTATTTTAGCTCCTATTCCGATAATTGTAAACACAAACGGATTTTCATCATAATCATTATTTGAAATTTTAATTTCGGCGGTATGTAAGCCTATAAATGATGGGGTGAAAATTATTGTAAACGTTGTTGTTCCACCTGGTATAACAGGCGAAGTAGTGGCTGACTGGTTAACTGTAAAATCAGTAGCATTGGTTCCATAGATTTCAACTATTGGTGTTCCGTCAAGTATCAAATTATCCACACCAGTGTTTTCTATTGTAAAAACTAATTCTGAACTACTGCTACCAATTTCAATATGCCCAAAATCGAAAGTTCCTTTTTTTTCAATTTCTGTTGTATCTTGATATACAAAAATCTCACGACAATTATGAAAAATATAGGCTGCACCGGCTTCATCTCTCTTATTTTGACCGTCTGCGTCAAAATCTTGATACATTGCTCCTGCAATAATATAATTATTACTTATGGATACATCGTATCCAAAATAATCTGTATTATTACGATCAAGATTTACAATTTTTTGTTCTTGCGTCCATTCATATTCCTCGTAACGATATATATATGCTGCACCAGTAAAATTAATTAAATTAAGCCCATTTTCATCAAGCGAATGATTATAAGCACCTACAACAATATAATTTCCGTCAATATCTACTGAGCATCCAAAGTTATCATTACTTAGCTGGTCGGATGCAATTATTTTAGATGAGAACGACAAAGTAGCTCCAGCACCAATATTAGAATAAATATATGCCGCACCAGTATTTGTAATAAATTCATTTTCATCCTCACCTCTAGCTCCTACAACGGCAAAGCTGTCATTTATTACCACATCAGATCCGAAATAGCCTTGTGTTTTAATTTCTGTGGAAAGAAGTTTTTGAATTTGAGTCCAGGTACTGCCGTTATAATAAAACACATAAGCCGCACCAGCAGAAATAATCGCGTCTTTATGTTTATTATAAGCTCCTGCAATAATATAATCTCCACAAATATCTACTGAGCATCCAAAGATGTCGGCTGCTGCTCTGTCAGAGGGCACAATTTTTTGAGTTTGTATCCAATTAGTCCCATTGTTTTCAAATACATAAATAGAACCTGCACTAGTCAAACTGTCAGTGTACAACGCATTAGTATGGTCGTTGTTTGATCCTACAACAATAAAATCGCCATCAATCGATACTGAATTTCCAAAATATTGGTTTAATTTTCCATCGAGAGGAGTGATTTTTTGAAATGCTTCCCATACACCTGCATTATTATAAAAAACATAAACTGCACCAGAGGTCCAAATAGGATTTGAACTATCGCTATAATCAGTAGTTCGCCATGCACCTACAACAGCATAATCTCCTTTAATATCTACTGAATATCCAAAATTATCTTCTGATGCTCGATCGGAGGCTGTGATTTTTTGTATTTCGACCCACGAGTCATTTATATTCTGTAAAATATAGGCTGCTCCAGCTTGTGGAAGATAGTTATTTCCTAAGGCATCTCTATCTTGCCCCCAAGCTCCTACGATTGCAAAATCACCATCAATAGCAACTGATTTACCATAATATTCTTCTCCATTTCTGTCAGAGGCACATGTTTTAACAATTTGATCCCAGTTTTGAGCATTAGTGCGTAAAGAAAATAGAATCATGACAATAATAATAGAGAAAATGCATGTTGTTTTCATAGTAATAAAATTTCTATAACAATCAGCTTTTTGTTTATAATATCAATACAAATGATATTATATGTACAAATATAAACAATTTTTATTATTGTTGGGGTAAGAAGGTTTGATCTTTTTAGGTTTTTTTTAAATAAACTAATTTACTTCGTAGTCATACAAAGAATAATACCAAACCAAACACTCTGTTTATTTTTTTCCGCTTCGTTTAGTATTTTTCCGCTTTTTCTTTTGACGTAGTCCGCCAGAGTTTATTTTTCTGCGTTTTTCACTTTTTTCGTGAAATGCTCCCTGCGACTTTTGGATATCGGGGGTTTTTATATAGTTTTTTTGTTTTAAACCAGGTTTTTCATCTTCGGTTAGTAGGCTTGATATTTGAACCTCAGTTGGGAGTTCTAATTCTTTTAATCTTGCTCTGGCTTTTCCTTTTACAGATTGAAATAAATCTTCTTCGAAAGGTGAGTATAATAGAATCGAGTTTCCATTTTTATCGGCTCTACCAGTACGTCCGATGCGGTGAATGTAATCTGACGGATTTTCGGGAGGGCTCATGCTTATTACATGCGTAACATCCGTAAAATCAAGACCTCTGGCAACAATATCGGTTGCAACTAAGATTCTGATACTGTTTTTATCGTAGTTTTTAATAGAGTTAAATCTAAAATTTTGAGATTTATTTGAGTGAATCACACCTATTTCTTCGGGATAAGTAATCTGAAGTTTCTCAAATATGAAATCGGCATCTTTTTTGTTATTCGCAAAAACTAAAACTTTCGAAAACTCCTCTTTGTTACTTAACAAATCGTTTAACAGTTCTATTTTTGTAAAGAAGTTAGGTGCTTTTATTACGGATTGCTCTATGTTTTCAACGGGTGTATTTGTGTTTTCTATAATTATTTCTTCGGGTTGATAAAAATACCTATTAATAAAGGTACTGACATCTTCGCTAAGAGTAGCTGAAAACATCAGGTTTTGGCGTTTGTCGGGCAACATTGCAAAAATTTGTTCTAATTGTGCTCTAAAACCGAGGCTTAGCATTTCGTCAACTTCGTCTATAACAAGTTTTTTGATGTTTTTAAACCTCAACATTCCTGTAACTGCAATATCGTATAAGCGACCAGGAGTGCCAATTATAATTTCACAACCTCCATCGTATATATCTATTTTTTGTGTATTAATGTTTTTGCCACCAATAACAGATTTTATTCTAACATTTTTGTATTTGCATAGTTTATCAACTTCTTCGTGAACTTGTTTAACTAGCTCTCGAGTTGGTACAATAATTATTATTGAAGGATGTTTTTCAGTTGAGTACTTTAATTCGCTCAAAATAGGCAAAAGATATGCAAATGTTTTTCCTGTTCCTGTTTGTGCTATGCCTACAAGATCTGCTCCTGAAGTTATGCGTCTAAAGCATTTTTCTTGGATTTTTGTTGGATAAACAAATTCCAAGTCCTCCAAAGCTTTGAGTATTGGTGTTGATATACGAAGTTCTTTAAAATTCACTTTGGGTGTTTATTATAATTAATGACAAAAATACTGATATTAAATTTAGTTGGCAAATAAAAAAAGCTTCGCAAATTGCGAAGCTTTTAAGATCTGATGTTATGCAACTCTTATATTAAGCTTTTTTAACATTTACTGCATTTAACCCTTTACGACCTTCTGCAAGTTCGAAAGTTACTTCATCATCTTCTTTTACTTGATCGATTAAACCTGTTGCGTGTACAAAATACTCTTTTTCGGTTTCACCGTCTTTAATAAAACCAAAACCTTTTGATTCATTAAAGAATTTTACTGTTCCTTTATTCATAATCTAATTTAAAATAATAATTAATACTGCAAATATAGGTTAATTTTTAAGAATGAAACAAAAAATACAAGTTTTTTTTTATTTTTTTATGTCAAATATGTCTTTTGTCTCAAAATTAAGCCGATAATAGCAAAAAAATGTTGGGTTTTAAGATAATATGTCGTTTTGAAATCTTAATTTTTTTAAAATGACAAACCACAAAATTGTAATAAACTAGCATAATTCATGATAAATCACGAACAGAAAGTAAAGCTAAATCCGAGCGAGCCGTATCCAACTTATTAGCAGAAACAGAATTTGATTTTCTGTTGGCAATGTAAAGTTAAAAATTTATCACTGCACTCGGATTGCAACCGAGTGAGCAGTGGATGTTTTTTTTAACTTCCCATCATCCGCTTTTTTGCGGTAATAGAAACCTTATAAAAAAGCACATAATGAATATCAATTTTGTGGTATTGGTTTTGGGTGGTTTTGTGGTTTGGGAATTTTTACTGACGTTTACATTGCCTGCAACTTATTAGCAAAAATAGAATTTGATTTCTTGTCGGCAATGTAAAGTCAAAAATTTATCATTGCATTCGGATTGCAACCGAGTGATAGCGAACTCACTTCGACTTCGCTCACTTCTACAGGCTCACTGCATCGCAGTAAAGCTAATTCCGAGCGAACAGTGAAAACTTAAAATTGAATTGAGAATGTAAAACTGGATCACTGGATCACTGGATCACTGGATCACAGGATCACAGGATCACTGGATCACAGGATTACAGAATCACAGAATCACAGAATCACATTCTCACTTCAACTTAACAATAGTAATTCCAGTCCCACCAAACTGAACTTCTTCGTCATAGCAATTTTGAACTTGTGAAATTGTACGCAAAAAATCTCTAATGTTTTTACGAAGTATCCCGTTACCTTTTCCATGCAATATTTTAAGCTCTTTAAATCCTAGCATTACTGCCTCATCAACAAGTTCGGTGATTTTTGCAATTGCCTCATCAACTCTTTCGCCACGAACATCTATATAAGGTTTAAAGTTTAAGACTTTCTCGTTATAATTAAAATGCAATCCTTTTGCAGACCGGTTTTGTTTTTTGTACTCATCTTCACTTACCTTTTGAAGCTTATTTATAGCGATACTTGTGTACATATTACCATAACTTACTACTGCATTTTTTTCGCCAATATCGGTTACCTCGCCAATAACTTCTTGTCCTTTGATGCAAACTTTACTGCCAATATGTATCGCAGTTTTATCAATTTTTACAAATTCAAGTTTCTTCGTTTGCTCAATATCGTCAGAATCTTCAGACTTTGCTTGTCGAGCTTTTCTTTCTTCTTGTTTTTTCTTGTAGTGCTCGTATTTTCGTGCTATCTCATCGTTGTCGCTTTCAGCTTTTACTTTAAAATCTTTTTTGTATTCTTCGATTTCTTTACGAGCGATTTTAGTTTTTTCTTTATCGGCATCACTTTCTTTGATGGTTCTGATTGTATTTTCAATTTGTTTATTTACATCTTTGAGTAATTGCTCTGCTTCCTTTTGAGCCGAACCAATTATTTGTTTCTTTTTTTGCTTTAGGGTCTCTAATTCTATGATGTTTTTTTCGATAATTTCCTCTAATGATTTTTCTTGCTTACGAATTTGTTGACGTTTACGCTCCCAATATTTTTTATCTCGCAATACTCTTCTAAGAAATTTATCCATATTGGTTTGATCGCTTCCTGCTTTTTCTTTAGTTTTTTCGATAATATTTTGTGGCAAACCAATTCTTTGAGCAATCTCGATAGCATAAGAGCTGCCCGGCATTCCAATCTCTAAAATAAAAGTAGGCTCCATTTTGTTTTGGTCTATTAACATCGCAGCATTTTGAATGCCAGGCGTGTTAGAAGCTATTATTTTTAAGTTCGAATAATGCGTTGTTATCACACCAAAACAGTTTTTTGTATTTAATTCTTCAAGTATTGCTTCGGCGATTGTTCCGCCAATTACAGGATCTGTTCCCGAGCCAAACTCATCAATAAGTATCAGAGTTTTGTCATTCGCATTTTTGAGAAAATACTTCATATTAGTTAAATGTGAACTATATGTACTCAAATCGTTTTCTAAGGATTGTTGATCACCTATGTCCATAAAAATATTGTCAAATATCCCTATTACTGATTGTCCTCCAACAGGTACAGGAAGACCACATTGCACCATATACGATATTAGAGCTGCCGTTTTTAGGCTAACGCTTTTCCCTCCTGCATTTGGACCAGATATTATTAAAATGCGATTATCATTATCAAGTTTAAAACTTGTAGGTACAATTTCTCTTTTTTCTTTTTTTAATGCAAGATAAAGAAGTGGGTGTTTTGCGTTAAAAATGTCAAGTTGTGGATTTTCATCAATAGCTGGTTTGATAGCCTCAATTGAAACTGAAAATGCGGCTTTGGCACGTAGCAAATCAAGCTCTGTTACCATATTAGCAATTAGTTTTAACTCTTCTTGATATGGTCTAAACTCGTTTGTAATGTCGAATAGGATTTTTTGTATCTCACGATTTTCTTCAAACTCTAATTCACGAATAGTATTGTTTAATTCAACAACTTCGCGTGGCTCAATATAAGATGTTTTTCCACTTGCCGATTCATCGTGGATTAACCCGTCAATTTTCCTTTTAAATGTTGATTCAATTGGAAGTACAAGTCTGCCATTAACTAATGTCGCAGATAAATCACGACTTACCCAGCCACTATCTCTAATTTTGCCAAGAATATTATTAAGGCTTTTACTAACTGAGCTTTTCGAGGCCAGCAGGTTCTTTCGTATTTCTTTTAGCCCAGGAGAAGCATTATCTTTAATGGTGCCATTTTTTGATAATACTGTATCTATTCTGTCGGATAGGTATTTTGGAAAAACTAAATCTTTTATCTTATTCTTTAGATTAGGAAATTCATTTTTGTCATCTTTCTTAAAAAAAGCAATTAATGCTTTACTATTATCAAGTAGAATACGAATGTCAATGAGGTCAGAAACCTGTAAACTGCTGCCTTCTACTTTTAATTTAGATATTATATTATGTGTCTCGGGATATGCTTTTACTGGATAAGTATCATTAAGATTATAAATTGTTATCATTTCTTGAATTTCGTCCAATGATGTTCTTATTGAACAAATATTATTAGAGAATTCCATTTCGTCAACTAATAATTTGGCAGCATTTCCCAAGCAGGATGCTTTTATCTTGTTGCGAATTAAGTCAAACCCTATTTTGTTTTCAAAGTTTTGTGGATATATCATTAATCTAATTTTTTACAAAAATAGAAAATCTTTTAATAAGGGAAACTTATGAATTTGCAATTAAGGATTGTAAAACGATAAACTAAGCTATTAGCTAATTTTTGCGTCTCGAAAAACAACAAAATAGTTTAGTCAATTCTGCATACTTTATTATTTTACAAACCCTTAGTGTTTAGCCATAAATTGAAAAATCTTTTTTCTATGATAGAATTTATTAATTTTGTAAAAAAATAGACTTAAAAAAATGAAGCCACTCCAAATAATCAGTAAAACTGGCAAGATTTCAAACTCTGATGAACGAATTTTTAATTTTTATGCAGACTTACGAAACATTTCCCGTTTAGTACCACCCGATGTGCAAGATTGGGAAGCAAGCGAAGACACTTGTAGTTTTATAATCAAAGGTCAAAAAATGTCATTAATTATTATTGAACGCACACCCTATAAAACTATTAAAATAAAAGCTGCCGACAATTCCGCTTACAATTTTCATTTATGGATACAACTTCAAAGTCTTTCGGCTTACGAAACTGCAATACGTATAGTTGTTAGAGCAGAGCTTAATATGGTAATGCGTGCTGCTGTTAAAAAGCCGATACAACAAGGTGTTGACCAAATTATTGACTATATGAAAATGTTGCCATATTAATATTAATCAACTGCACAATTTAACATTAGACTAACAAAGTAATGTTTTACGTTTTCGGTTCTACATGCACAGTTGATGTAATGTTTAATTCACTTTTTATTGTTTTTTCGATATCGTTTGCAATTTTATGAGCTTCATCGACCGACAAGTCCGGATGTAGTTTGATATGAAACGTCATTTCTTTATGATCTCCATAATCATGGCAATGAAAATGATGTACACCTAAGTCGTTATTATGTTTTTCGATTATAATGCTTCTTACACTTTCGACAACAGATTCGTTAATTGGTTCACCAAGTATTTTATTTATAGCTTCTTTAATTATTCCAAAAACAGCATAAAAAAGTATCAGAGAAACTATAATTCCAAGCAGAGAGTCCATCCACCAAAAATATGGCTGTAAAAATATTCCAATCATAATTGCAACCGAAGACAATGCATCGCTTCTGTGGTGCCAGCCATCAGCTTTCATGGCAGAGTTATTTGTTTTTCGTGCTATATAAAACGACATTTGTGCAAGTGCCTCTTTAAATACAATTGATATTGCAGTAACAATAATTGCAAGTGTCCCAAATTGAGCAGAACCGCCATCTCTTAATTTGATAATTGAGTCGTGCATAAATCGATAAGCAACAATTGCTAATAAAATCCCAATAAAAATAGCTGCTAAATTTTCCCATCTCCCATGACCAAAAGGATGCTCCTTGTCGGGTTTTTTTGACGATAACTTAGTGCCAACAATCATTATTATTGAGCTTAATGAGTCCGATAGTGTATGCCAGGCATCAGCCATTAACGACAATGACCCCGAAACTATACCTGCCCAATATTTAAGAACAAATAACAAAAGATTAACAACAATTGAAATCCCACCGCCAAGATAATTTTGCTTATTTCGATTATTTCGTGTTACGTGCATAAAAACTTGTTTCAATTGTCAAAATTACAAAAATTAATTACTAATCTATACCGCAGCAGCAAATTAAACAGACAAAATGCCTGAGCGAAACAGGAGAAAATTGAAGAAACCGATAAGAAGCAAAAAAGTTTAACCACAAGGCGATGCACTGCGATGTGGTTAAGTTATTCTGCAAAATATACAGGAGATTTTTTTACAACCACTTTCTCCTTTTAAAATACCACATCATTAAAATAAACAAAACAATCATCAATCCCCAAACTACAAAATAGGCATAATGCCATTCTAATTCAGGCATATATTTAAAGTTCATTCCGTAAATTCCTGCAATAAAAGTCAGTGGAATAAATATAGTTGCGATTATTGTAAGAACTTTCATTACCTCATTTGTCCGATTGCCTGTTCCAGTATAATAAAGCTCAATTAAGCCTGATAGGAGGTCTCGATAGATTTCTACATTATCAATAACCTGAATTGTGTGATCATATAAATCACGAAAATAAATAATGTTTTTCTTTTTTATTAAGTTGGAATCAGTCTTTTCAAAACGCGACACAAGCTCTCTTACAGGCCATACAGCATTTCGAAGCAGCAGATTTTCTCGTTTAAGATAATAAATTCTATGTAAAATTTCTTTATCTGCATTTTCGATAAGATTAGCTTCGTATTTTTCAACTTCCTCGCCAAGATTTTCCAAAAGAAGAAAATAATTATCGACAATAATATCAAGTATTGCATACAGCAAATAATCTGTGCCAAGTGTCCTTATTTTTCCTGCCGAATTTCTGATTCTATTTCTAAGTGGTTCAAATACGTCTCCAATCTTTTCTTGAAAAGATATTAGATGGTTTGGTCCCATAACAACACTAACTTGCTCTGAATCAACACTTTTAGTGTTGGTGTCATAAATTAGCATTTTTATCACTGCATAAACATGCTCATTATAAAAATCAACTTTTGGACGTTGATGTGTATTTAAAATATCTTCAAGAACAAGCTTGTGGATATTAAACTTTTCGCCTATTTTCTTTATAACATTCGGGTCATGAACTCCGTTGAGATTTATCCAATAAACATTATTTGATGCATCAGACACATCAATATCGTCAACTGTATGTACAATTGATTCCGAAAAGTTTTCTGCCGAATATTTTATTTGCTCTATTTTAACTTCATGATTTCTTTCATGTCCAGAAAAAATTAGACTCCCCGGCGGTAAACCAGTTTTTGATTTATTTCGTAAATTAATTTTCATAGTTTATTTATTTCCCAAAATTCAACATAATTCTTAAAGTTATTATCGTTGTTTTTAATCAAATCACACTATTTATAAGCGTTATAAACTCTAAGATTGTATCAAACTCTGGTTTTTAATATCAAAGATAAACAAAAACATTTTACTAGCAATATACTTGATTAACTTACTGATAAACAGTTTTAACGACAAATTTGTTAATAAAAATATAAAATATTTGCTTTATGATTATTATTGAAGTACTTTTAGACTTTTAAACTCAAATGGTCGAAAAATGCAAAAACATGATCAAGTAAAACAAGGATTGATAAACTCAGCACGAAGAATGTTCGCACGATTTGGCTTTGAAAAAACTACAATGAACGAAATTGCAATGGAGGCTCGTAAAGGGAAAAGTTCATTGTATTATTATTTCTCGAGTAAAGAAGAAGTTTTTCAAGCGGTAGTTGAGTACGAAGCAGAAATACTAAAAAACAAACTTTTTGCTGCTATCACTTCAATTGACGATGCGTCAGAACAATTAAGAGCTTATGTTGTAGAAAGATTTCAAAGTATTAAAGATTTAGGCAATCTTTATAATGCTTTACGTAATGATTTATTAAATCATCTCGATTTTATTAAGCATGTACGTCAAAGATATGATGAAATGGAATTACAAAAACTTTGTGAAATATTAGAAACCGGTAATCGCCAAAATATATTTGAAATTCATGATATTCCTACTGCTGCCGAAACTGTTTTGATGACAATTAAAGCTGTTGAATTACCATTATTATTGGATTATGAGGCAGATGTTTTTGAAGACAGACTAAATTCTTTACTCGATATATTTTTTAACGGACTTAAAAAGAGATAAGTGAAAAGAGCGTTTTTTATATTAATAGTTTTATTGTTGATATCGAATTTGATTATTGCACAATCAAATACGGACACAATCTTTTTGAGTGTTTTAGATTGTCGCGAAATTGCTTATGCGGAAAATTACACAATCCAAACTGCTAAGGCACAGTACGCAATTGCCGAAAATCTTAATATGTCTGCTAAAACTCAATATTTTGGACAATTTAATCTTGTTGGGCACTATCAATTAACAAATAAGCCTTTTCAGGTGTTGAGTGATAATTTATTTATGCCGGTTGTTCCTTTTTGGTCAATAGATCAAGCGAGTATGGGTTTAAATCCTAATATGTTAGAAAATCCATTGCTTAATGGTATGGTTTTAAACCCACTAACTGGCGAAGTAATGACTGATCCTGAAGGTAATCCTCTTTTCTTCTTTTATTCGTATTTGCCTGCCGATCAAATGAAATTTGGTACACATCATAATTTTGTTTTTGGTCCAAGCTTTATGCAGCCACTGTATTTGGGCGGAAAAATTAGAAGTTTAAACAAAATTGCACAATCGGGAAAAGAGATTGCATCATATAAAATGAATATCGAACAAGATAAAGAAATATATAAAATTGAACAGGCTTATTGGCGTATTGTTGATTTGCAAGAAAAACAAAAAATTGTTGAGAAATATCTTAAATTGCTAAATAGGGTTTTGTATGATGTCGAAAATCTATACAATGAAGGAATTATTACTCGTGCCGAAGTTTTGCAAGTGAATGTAAAAATAAATGAAGCTAATCTTGATCAAGCAAAAGTAAATAATGGTCTGATGCTGAGTGAAATGGCACTTTGTCAACTAATAGGATTACCTATCGAATCTAAGATATATTTAACTGACACGCCCAACGATATTCAAGCTTTGCCAAACTCTGATGGAAGTGCACAATTAGCATTAGATAGTCGCAGCGAAATCAAAATCTTAGAAGAAACTCAAAAACTGGCTATTGCTCAACAAAACATGGCAAGATCAAGGTTTTTACCCAACGCAGCTCTTGCGGCAAACTATTTATTTATAAATCCAAATCCATATAAAGGTTTTGATAAGAGTTTTGGGGCTGATTGGACTGTTGGAATAAGTATGCAAATACCGATAACACATTGGGGCGACAGATTTTACACTATGAACGCTTCTAAAGAATTGATACATATTGCTGAATTAAAAAAAGAAGAAGCAAAATCTTTAATAAGCTTAGAAGTTCAGCAAGCATGGTTTAAATATTCCGAAGCTGTAAAAAATCTATCACTTAACGAAAAGTCGGTAGAATTAGCTGAGGAAACTTTACGAATTTCGCAAGATAATTTTGATGAAGGAATGATATCTATTACCAAACTTTTAGAAGCACAAACTAATTGGCATAAAACAAAAGCAAATCTTATCGAAGCTAAAACTCAAGTAAAAATGCTTGAAGTAGAATATAAAATGAAAACAGGTCAATTTTAAACAATCGCATTATGAAAAATACATATATAGTAATATTACTCGGAATTTTGTTTCTGACATTATCTTGCTCTAATAAAGAGACAAATGATATTGATGAAATTAAGGATGAAAAAATTCCAGTAAAAACATCTGTTGCCATTAAAAAATCGTATGATAAAACTCTTGAATATTCAGGAACTTTTTTCGCAAATAAAGAGGCGAATCTTGGGACTTCTATGCCCGGCAAAATAGAAAAGTTTTATTATCCAAAAGGTACTTATGTAAAAAAAGGAACTGTCTTAGTTGATTTGTCATCAGAATTACTTACACAAGCACTTATTGAGTATGATGCTATAAAAAAGGACTACGAACGGATTGAACGTCTTAAAGAAAAAGGAAGTATTAGTGAAATAGAATTCGATCATGTAAAAGCAAAGTTTGATGCTTCGAAAGTTAAAACGGATATGCTAAGAAATAACACAAGTATTATAGCTCCTTTTGACGGTATAATTGCTGATTATTTGGTCGAAGAAGGCGAAAATTATTTTTTTACGGTCAATCTTGAGCCTGGTTACAGTAACACAAGCGGAGTTTTGAGATTAATGCAACTAAATCCATTAAAAGTAGAAATTCAAGTTGGAGAAAAAGATATTTCAAAAATACATATAGGACAAGAAGTTAGATTAAGCTGTGATGCTGTTACAAATGAGTTCTACACTGGAAAGGTCTCGTTTATAAAACCATTTCTTTCAACCACATCACGTACTGCTGGTGTCGAAATTCAAGTGTCAAATTATGGAGGAAAGATTATGCCTGGGATGAATGCAAAAGTATTTGTTGATTATGGCTCTGAAACGGGCGTTTATGTGCCTGTAAATGCAGTTTTTAGACAACCCGGAACTCCCGAAGATTACGTATATATTGTAGAAAACGATACCGCTTATAGAACTCGAATTACTAAAATAAAAACCGAAGGAGAGTATGTTTGTGTCGAAGGAGTAAAACAAGAAAGTGTTGTTGTGCTTGAAGGTAAAAACAAGCTTCGAGATAAATCCTTAGTTAACATCGTAAAAAATTAAATTGCAATGAAATTACCAAAAATTACAGTAAGCCATCCGGTAACAACTTTGATGTTTTTTCTTGCAATTTTGTTTTTCGGAATATTTTCATGGGTAACATTACCAAAGGATTTGCTGCCTGCAGTTGAGTTGCCAGCTTTAACAGTTGTTACGATATATCCAGGTGCTGCTGCCGAAGATGTTGAAACGCAAGTTACTGATCCAATGGAAATAATACTCGCAGGAACAGAAAATCTTAAAAAACTCACCTCGGTTTCAAAAGAAAATCTATCAATAATTTCATTGGAGTTTGATTGGGGTACAGATGTTTCGGCAGCCGCAAATTCTGCCAGAGACCTTATTGAACTTGTTAAAAAAAGCTTGCCAGCGGATGCAATGAATCCTTATATTATGAAGATTAATTCGTCAATGATTCCTATTGTCGTTTTTACTATAAAAGCTGAAGAAAGCTATAGCGGTTTAGAAAGACTTGCTTATGATAAAATTGTAGATCCTATCACAAAGGTGCCAGGCGTTGGTTCTGCTTTTATAATCGCTCAGCCTACAAGAGAAATTGCCATTTTGGTAAATCCAAATAAACTTAAAGCTTACAATCTTAATATTGCTGCCATTGCAACGGTTCTGAAAGCATATAATATTAGCATTCCTGGAGGAAATATCAATTTTGGTAAGTTCGATTTTTCTGTCAGAGTGCCTGCCGAAATTAAAGATATAGAAGAGATAAAAAAAATTCCACTAATTGGATTTAATAATAGGATTATTCGTCTCGAAGATGTTGCCGAAATATCTGACGATTTTAAAGAAAAAGACGAAATTGCTTACGCAGACAGACAAAAAGCAATAGCTTTATTTATTCAAAAGCAAACAGGCACAAATTCCTATGAGGTATATAAAGGAATTATTGAAAAAATGGCCGAAATAAAAAAAGATTTGCCGGCTGATGTTAAAACTAATATTGTGTTTGATACCTCTAAAATTATATTGGAAGTGAACAATAGTTTGCAATCCACCATTTATTATGCAGCACTTTTTGTTATTTTAGTAGTTTTTGCATTTATGAGGGAGTGGCGAAACAGTCTGATTGTTATTTTAACTATCCCATTCTCGATGATGACGGCATATATAACAATGAAAGTTGCAGGATTTACAATTAATATCTTCTCTTTAATGTCACTAATTGTCGCAATTGGAATGGTGGTAGATAATGCAATTGTTGTACTCGAAAATATAAATAGACATATTGATAATGGCGTAAAGCCCAAAGAGGCGGCAGTTTTTGCAACTGGCGAAATGGGAAAAGCAATTACAGCTTCGACGCTCACAACAATTTCTGTTTTTATACCCTTAATTTTTGTTGGCGGAATTGTAGGGATATTATTTAAACAACTGGCAATCCTTGTTACTGTAACAATGTTAGCTTCGTTAGTAACAGCTTTAGCACTAACACCTATGCTCTCCTCTTTATTATTAAAACCAAAACCCTTAAAACCTAAAAAAAGAAGCCGTTTATTTAGATTTAGCGAAAATATTTTTATCGCTTTTGAATCATTATACGCAAAAACATTACGTTCGCTTGTTAAAATTAAAGTCCTTGTTGTAGTTATTGCATTAGCAATTTTTGGTGTAACTATGTTTTTAGCTTCAAATATGGGAACCGATTATATTCCTGATATGGATGCAGGTGATGTAATAACAACTATTGAAACTGAAGTTGGAACAAATGTTAAAGAGACAGAACGCATTGCAAAAATGGTTGAAAATATATATTTTGATGAAGTACCTGAAATGATTTCTCAATATACTGTTATTGGGCAAACAGAATCAAATTTTTTATCAAGTATAGGATTTGCCGAAGGTAAAAACAAAGCAACTATTAGTGCTGGTCTTTGTCTGCCTCAAGATCGCAATCGAAGTGCAACCGAAATTGCAAGTATTATTAGGTCGCGGCTCGCACAAATACCCGAAATAGAAAGTTTTCAAGTTACTGGTGGATCGCTTATGCAAAATATGTTGCTTGGAACTTCAAAACCCATAGAAATTAAAATTACTGGTAGAGATTTTGAAAAAATTAATCAAACTGCACTTGAAATACAATCACTAATGGAAAATACCAATGGTCTTAAAGATGTTGAAAACACAATAGACCGAGGTAAATCCGAATATCATATTATTATTGATAATGATAAAGCATCGCAATATGGACTAAATGCTGCTTTAATTGGAATGCAGGTACGACAAAGTATATACGGAGCCGAAGCTGGCACTTACAACGAAGATGCAAACTCATATAATATGATTGTTAGATATGATAAGTCGGCTCGTGCAAATGTTTCTGATTTAGATAATATTCTTTTGACAAATCTTGTTGGAATGCAAATGCCACTTTCGGCTGTAGCTCAAATAACCGAAGGATATGGACCATTAGAAATTAAACACGAAGCACAATCACGCATTGTTACAGTGGGAGCAGAGCTTGATGGAATTACGCTTAGCGAAGGTGCAGTACTTGCTAAAAATATTATCAATAGTTATGATAAAGATCCTTCGGTTTACCTTAATCTTGCAGGTAAAGTTGGTGACCAAAAAGAATCTTTCGGAGACCTTAGTATTGTATTTATAATTAGCATAATGTTGGTTTATATGATTATGGCTTCGCAGTTTGAATCGTTTAAAGACCCATTTGTTATTTTATTCTCAATTCCTTTTTCTCTTGTTGGTGTTGTGCTTGCTTTTGTAATAACAGGATTAAATCTAAATATTGTAACTTTTGTAGGAGTAATTATGCTTATGGGTATTGTTGTAAATAATGGGATTGTGCTTGTTGATTATACAAATCTTTTAATCGCTCGGGAATATAGCATTACTGATGCAATTGTAGAAGCCGGAAGATCACGCCTCAGACCAGTTTTGATGACCTCTTTAACTACAATTTTAGCTATGATTCCAATGGTCTTTAGTAAAAGTATAGGTTCTGAATTATGGGGTCCACTTGGGGTTACAATTATCGGCGGTTTATTAGTGTCAATGATTATTACACTTATTTTAGTACCCTGTTTTTACGGAGTAATGAATTTCAAAAAATTTAAAAACAACTAATTATGAGAATGATATACATAAGCTGTAATGTGAGTATGCTCAATGAAATTGTAAGTCTGCTAAAAAAATGCGAAGTAAAATCTTATCAAATTGTTGAACAAGCAAGCTCCATGAACAAAATAGGAGATCCCCGACTTAATAATGCCGTTTGGCCTGGATATAATTCATTGTTTTTTATAAACCTCGAAACAGAAGATACATACAAGTCCCTTATAGCTGAGCTTAAAAATTATAACAAAACTGTATATATGCCAGATGAAAAAATCACAGTTTCTGCTTGGAAAACTGATGAATTTTTTTGGGAATAAATTGGAAAGGGGAAGTAGAAAATAGTAGGTGGCAAATTTGTGTGATGATACCAAATCATTTACAATGACTATTAATATTAAATGGTAATGGTAACGTTGGTAATATTGGTGACGGTGTTGGTTGTAACGATGTAGAGACAAGGCATGCCTTGTCTCTACATCGTTACAACCATTGTCATCGCCAATGCCATCGCCATTTCGACCATTCCCATTGCCGTCACAAATATTTTGATTACCAACAAAATCATGGTTTTTGATTTTAAAAAAAAATATAGAATTTTAAAAATATTTTAGTAGATATTTCCTATCTTTGGATATTCTTTAATTTTAGTAGTTTTGATATGAATTTTGAAAAAGAATTGACAGAGAGAAGTGATTCAAAGTGTGAATTATGTGGTTCAACTAATAATTTGACCTCCTTTGAGGTAAAGCCTCCACAAAGCAATAGTGCAGAAGATTATATTATGGTTTGTGGCACTTGTAATGAGCAGTTATGCAATCCGGAAAAAATTAATCCAACTCACTGGCATTGTCTAAACGATAGTATGTGGAGTCATGTTCCTGCTGTTCAGGTGCTTGCATGGCGAATGTTAAACCAACTTAAAGCCGAAGGCTGGCCGCAAGCTTTATTGGATATGCTCTATCTTGATGAGGAAACATTGGCATGGGCTAAATTGGGAGTTGAAGAAAATACAGATGAAGATGCAATTAAGCATATTGATAGTAACGGTAATATTCTTCAAAATGGGGACAATGTAGTTTTGATAAAAGACTTGAATGTTAAAGGTGGTGGGTTTACCGCCAAACGAGGAACCACGGTAAGAGGCATACGATTAGATCCAAACAATCCCGAATTTATTGAAGGAAAAGTGGACGGACAACAAATTGTAATTATTACTCAATATGTAAAAAAGAATTAATATCATTCCAAACAATTAAAAAAAGCTGTGTTTTGGAAGGGTAATAATAAGAAATAAGCCTTATTAACCTTCCAAAAGCTAAAATAAAACCATATTTTGGAAGGGTAATAATTGTAAAAAACTCTTAATATCATGCCAAACAATGAAATAAAGTTGCAATTTGGAAAGGTAATAAGCAAAAAAACACCTTAATAGGTTGCCAAAAGTATTTTTTTGTTAACTTTACAATTAATTATGAAGAATTGTGCTAAAGCAATCCCTTAGGATTTGTCAAATAATTAAGTATGCAGAATTGACGATGCTATTTTGTTGTTTTTCAATCACTTAGTACTTAATTTGATTTATTATGTCAAAAATAATTGTTGGAAGAAAAAAAGAAAAGAGAATATTATCTCAGTCATTAAAAAGCCATAGATCAGAACTTATTGCTGTTTATGGACGACGACGAATAGGTAAAACTTATTTAATTCGAGAGTTTTATAAAGACAATATGATTTTTAGGTTTACAGGATTGCAATCTGGTACCCGAGCAGACCAAATTGAGAATTTCATGATTAAGCTAAATGAAGTAAGTTATGAATTTAGAAAAGAGAGTCCTTCTACATGGCTTGAAGCTTTGCATCTTTTAAAAATTTACTTATCAAGGATTGATGAGTCGAAGGAAAAGAAAGTAATATTCATTGATGAGTTCCCTTGGGTAGATTCGCATAAATCAAAGTTTCTTCCTGCATTTGAGAATTTTTGGAATGACTACTGCACCACCAGAGATGACCTTATAGTTGTTGTTTGTGGCTCAGCCGCTTCTTATATAATTAAAAATATAATTAGAAATAAAGGCGGTTTATATAATCGAATTACCAGAAAAATAAAGCTTGAGCCTTTCAATTTGTCCGAAACAGAAGATTTTTTTAAATATAAAAAAATACGGATGAAAAGAATTGAAATCTTAAAAATTTATCTCGCTTTGGGAGGTGTTCCAGAATATTTAGAATATATAGAGCCTGGAGATTCATCGGTCACGGCTATTAATAGAATATGCTTTGAAACTAATGCTCAATTAAAAAATGAATTTAATATTGTGTTTAAGTCCTTATTTGATAAAGGTGAATATCATGAAAAAATAATTCAAACTTTAGCTGCTGGTAAAAATAAGGGAATGTTAAGGGATGAAATTATTAAGGAGATGAAAGTTCAGTCAGGGGGCGAGTTTTCTAATCGTATGGATGAACTAATTCAATCAGGATTTATACAGAAATATGATTCATACTGGGATAACAGGAAGTCCACCTTATATCGTATTAGTGATGAGTTTTGTTTGTTTTATCTTCAATTTATGACAAAATATAAAAATGCAAGTTGGGAACACCTTTTTAACAAACAAGAATACAAAATTTGGTGTGGCTACTCTTTTGAAACAGTTTGTCTAAAACATATTAAAGAAATCAAAGTAGCATTGTTGTGTGATCAAATTCCATCAAAAAACTATTCGTGGAGCAACAATAAAGCTCAAATAGACATAGTTATAGACCGAGATGATGACACAATAAATTTATGTGAACTTAAATTTTATAATGATGAATTCACAATAGATGAAGCGTATTATAAAAAGCTTTTAAATAAAGCAACACAATTTCAGGAAGCTACCCAATCAAGAAAAAGCATTAACACAGTTATAATCACTACTATGGGAGTAAAATCAAATGAAAATAGCAGGGCAATTCTATCTAATGAAATTACAATTGATAGTTTATATGCCAGATGAAAAAATTACAGTTTCTGTTTGGAAAACTGATGATTTTTTTTGGGAATAAAGAGAGGAGGAGGAGAGTAAGTAGTAGGTAGAAAATTTGTGTTGTGATACCCAATCATTTACATGGGATATTAATATTGGATAGTAATGGTAACGTTGATAATATTAATGACGGTGTTGGTTGTAACGTTGTAGAGACAAGGCATGCCTTGTCTCTACAACTTAACCAAGCTCTCAATAATCTCTTTCCTAACAGGCAAATTGTCGTAATCTAAAGGCTTTATTGATAATAATTCAAATATTATTTTATCATCTTTTTCAATTAAAACAACAGTACCAGGAATTAAGAACCGATAATCATTAAAACACCAGTTGAAATTTATTTCTTCAGTGTACCAAACATTGTATGTCCATTTCCCTTTAAGGACTGTAGCATTTTTACATAAATAATTATTGATTGTTTGGGTTTGGGTATTATATTTTATTTCTGGAGCTTTCCATGCAGAAATAGAGTCAGATTTAGATTTGTATATTTCGTTAATGTATGAATGTTCTTTACCCAAAACAGGCTCTGATAATGGATCATTTTTTCGCCACGTTTTTTTATCATATCCATTTATATTTACTTTTTTTACCTTCTCATTGTAATTTGCCATTACATATTGAAAACGAGTTTTCTTTTTGTCAATTACTAAATAAGTCTTATAAAAATCATAATTTGTTTTTATTGAATCTATTTGAAAATTTATGGCTTTTTTATCTTTAAAGCTTAAAATATGTTGATGTCCTTTTTCTATTGAATATTTAGATTCAGATTTTCCTTCTGCAGCTTGCTTTAAAGAAACAGCGTATATATCAGTTTCATAAATTAAGTGATAATTCTGGGCAGTAATTAATGTTGTATTAATTATTATAAGACTTAAAACAAGTTGGATTTTGGCAGTTTTCATAATTAATAAAACTATTATTATTTGTATTTATTGTAAAATTGTTATCTTTTCGTAAAGATTAACCAAAAATTCTAAATATGAAAAAGAATCTTTACCTGATATTCTTATTCCCATTGTTTTATTGTGGAACCTGTAATCACGAAAAAGTTGACGGGGAAATAAAAATGCATACTCAAGAAATAAGCATTGGCGAAACTCTTGAACTTGAAGCGATTATTTATGACACAGATAAAAAGCTCAAAAAAATTATGTGGGATGTAGAACCATACGAAGATGTAAATATTATTAGTCCAGTTTATGAAAACGGTGATTCAACTCAATATAAAGCGCTTTTTATCTCGGACAAAGCTGGAACTTATCGAATTACACTCTCATGTTTTTATATACAGACAAATCCTACTTTTATTGATGAGGTAGAAATTAAAGTGATAGAAACAAGTGATTAGTATAATGTGAACAGCATTTAAAACTTACTCAAATACAACGATATATATTTATTAGTTGTCTTAAGACTAAATTAAACATAAATATTCCCAACATGAAAAAGATTATACTACTATTCGTTTGTTTAGTTGCAAATTTGATAATTTTTGCACAAACTCCCGTGGCAAATGCTGGTGAAGACGCAGATTTCTGCGGTTATACTGGAACCCTTAATGCTATTCCAAGTGTAGGTACAGGTTTATGGACAACGCCCGACTTGGAGCATATTACAATTAGTGAACCTAATAATCCAAACTCCGAAGTAATTTCAAATATTATAAACACTTGGGATACAGAGCATATAGGTTTTGAACTTATTTGGACTGAAACTTCAGGAACAGAAACAGATAGTGATACTATTTTAGTGAATTTTTATGAGCAACCCCAAGCATACGCAGGTGTTGATAGTGCAGTTTGTGGAAACACCTATCAACTTGGTGCAGTATTTGACATAAGCGAAACCGGCAATTACAGTCCTTCTGGTGCGTGGTCGGTTTATCAAAAACCAGTACCAGCAGCTCAAACAAATATTCAGCCCCAAAATAATGACACAGCAATGTGTACGGTATCGCATTACGGAATTTATCAATTTATTTTCAAAGACATTAATACTAATCTCCCAAGCTGTTATGATACGGACACCGTACTAATAGAATTTTTAGAAATACCAGTTGTTTATGCGGGTGAAGACAAAGACGTGTGTGGAAACTGCACAGAACTTGAAGCAACTTCAGGCGGTTATAATGGCTTTTGGCTTGCTAATGGCTCGACTTGTGAGGATTATGAAGACCCAAATACTATTGTTTGCCAAAGTACATACGGTTCCGTTGAATATATATGGTTTGAATCCAATCAAGCTTGGACAAATCCTACATTCGCATGCTCATCAGAAGATACAGTAATAATAACCTACTGGCGTATTCCTACTGCAACTATTCTTACAGATGAAGCCGACTCTACAACTTGCGGCTTAACATTTGATAGACTTAGAGCCGAAAATCCAGGAAGTGGAATAACAGGTTATTGGTACACAAGTAGTCCAGCTACAGACTTTGAAGACGAATTTTCATTTACTACTACTTGGACAACTGTACCAAATTATGGCTATTACGATTTTTACTGGATAGAACAAACAGGTCCTTCATACTATCCAGATTTTTGCACAGACACAGCCGGTCCTTTAACAGTCCATTTTATTGAAATGCCAGTTGCTAATGCTCGTTCTGACACCCTGTTTTGTGGGTTTTCTGGAAATCTTAATGCTATTCCAAGCGTAGGAACTGGAGTATGGAGTACTCCTTCGGTATCAAATATTACTTTTGATGACCAAAATGATCCAAATGCAGGAATTACATCGTCAATAATCAATACAGGACATCCAACAAATCCATATTTTAACCTTATATGGACTGAAGATAACACAAACGGCTGTAGTGATAGCGATACAATTAAAGTCATATTTGCAAGAACCCCAAATTCCAATATAAATATTATTCCACCTAAATGTTTTGGTGAACCTGTTACTATTGCTGCTAATGAAGATTCTTTACAAAATTATTATTGGAATTTTTATAGCGGTGTTACAGATAGCACATCAGTTAACAATTTAAGTGGAGAATGGCAAAACTTTGTTTATTGGAATAGCACAGACACTTTACATCGTATTAGTTTAATTACAACAAATTACTGGGGTTGTCAAAGTATAATTACTGTCGATACCGTTTACGAACCTGCAGTACCAGAATTTGATGTAACAATTGTTGCAGATACTTGCATGCTTGATAAAGGTGCAATTATATTTGGAGACACACTTAGCAATAATTCATTCTGTTGGCTAAATGACGTTTATGGACCACCAGTCGGAAGTCCAATTACAGCAGTTTACAATCTTCCAACAGGAGAATATAATATCAGAACTTCGTATCCAACACCTAATATGATTTACTATTCGTATTACTTGGCTGTTTTTGGAAGTGCAAATTGTGTTGATACTTCAATTTACGTAATACCTTATTCTGGAATTATTGATGCTCAAATCGAGGTCTCATCAGATATTGATATGAGTAATCTTACTACTGCAAACGCCACGATTGTTTTCTTAAATAATACAGAATTCATTGCGACAGAAAATTATATTTGCAATTGGTATTTTGATGATGGAAGTATTTTGGAAAATTGTGAAATTGAGATTGAACATACATACACTAATGCAAATTGTTACGAGCCATATTTGGTTGTAATTAAGTCTGACATGCCTGAATGTCCTGACACAGCTTTTATAAGTCCATGTATTAATGTAACTGATAATAGTGGTTTTAATGAAAATGATTTCGATAATTTAAATTTTTCAATATTTCCCAATCCAGCAAAAGAAAGTTTTTCTGTTTTGTGCGATAATGCAAAACCTATGGGAGTTTCAGTTATTGATTTGAATGGTAAAATTGTGCTAAGTATTCCGAACTATTGTGGAGAGGAAATTAATATCAAAAATTTAATTAGTGGGATATATTTTGTTAAAATACGATCTTCGCAAACTACTGAATGTAAAAAACTGTTTGTAGAATAGTAAGGGTTTGTCAACCCTTTATATCCACCAGCCTAAAACAAGTTTAACTCCATAGTGGTTTTGTGTTAGTTTTGCTCCGTCATCATATTTAAAATATTTTCGTCCATATTGGAAATCAATAATAAGAGAAAACTTTTCGTTGAATAAGAAATGGTATCCTGGCTCAATAAATATAGCTGTATTTCGGTGAAAATAATGTACGTTTCGGGTATATGCTACACCTGGACCAATAAACAATCCTTTTGAAATAAATTTATGCTCATTAGCAAAATCAAAATGATATGGTAGTGTGAGCTCTCCTCCTATATTTATTATTGCGGAACCATAATTTCTAAATCCATAATATATTAGGCCTAAAAACCTAATATCTAAATTATTTATTATTGCAGGAAATTGTATGGCAATTGGACATATATTAATATCGAATGCACCAGTTGGATATTGCTTGTTAAAAGTTGCTGCTGGGCTAACTCCTATCATAATTGGGCGTCTTTGTTGAGCATTAACAACAAAACACAATATCAAAAAAATTGGTATTAAAATTATTTTTTTCATATCTACAAAATTAAAGAATAATATCACATTTCAAACTATTGAATTTATAGAGCGATTCTTAGAATGGATATCCAATACCAAAGTTAAATGTCAGATCACTCAACTCAAAAGTATCAAATGCTCTAAACCACTTTGTTTTAGGCGAATCGGGATTGTAAAGCGGGGAGTTTGGACCATAAATAGGAAAAGCTGGATCGTAAAGTGGCACACCAAAATCGAAACGTATAATAAAGAATGAAAAATCGAATCTAACTCCTAAACCTGTTCCAAGAGCGAGTTCTTTATAAAAAGTGTTAAAGTTGAATAAAGCGCCTGCACGATTATCATTTTTATCAACTGCCCAGATATTTCCTGCGTCCATAAAAAGAGCACCTTCAATAAACGAAATAATTTTAAATCGATATTCAAGATTAAACATAATTTTCATGTCAGCAATTTGGTCATAATTTGATCGTGGATTAGTGTATGATCCTGGTCCAATTGATCTAACTCGCCAGGCTCTAATGTCATTTGCACCTCCAATAAAATACTTTTTAATAAAAGGTAATCCTCTTGTCGAATTACCATAAGGCAGTCCAATACCAAAAAAACCTCTATAAACTAAAGATTGTTTTTCACTAAATATCTGATAATATCTATAATCAAAATCTGCTTTTACAAATTGGGCAAATTCTACTCCGACAAATTGATATGCTCCGTTTACAAGTTCTTGGCCAGTTAATTTATATAAAGCGTTTGGTATATTTCCACTTGTCTCAAGATTAAGCCAAAAATATGAAAAGTTTTTCAATTTATTAATGTTCTGATTGTTAAACATTAAGTCATAACTTATAACAGACATTAGTTGATTTTCGTAAGAATACCTTATGTATAAATTTGCTATTTGTTCTTGAAAAATTGGGTCAAAGTCAAAGATTTTTACCAAATACAACTCAATGGGATTTATATAATGAGTTATGTAATTATTTTTACCTCCCTTCCAGAAGTATCCAAACCCAAGGTTGCCAATTGTGCGAGTATAATCGGGTCTTTGCTGATAATTAAACGATGTGCTAATTCTTGTTTTAGGGTTGTGGTTTTTTACAAACTCATAATTTTCGTAAAAGGGGATCATTAGTTTTGGAATATTTAATTTCATTTCTCCTCCATATTCCAGAGTGTTGAAAAAAACCTGACGAGTATCATCTGCGTCTAATGTAAGTGTTTGAAAAGCAAGAGAACCTTTTATGTTAAATAATTGAGCACCACGTAGTAAGTTTTTATTATTATATGAAATACCTCCTTCCATTCCAATATTTCCAGATGTGTTATTGCCTTCTAATTCAAGGGTGTATGATTGCTTTAATGAAGGAGTTAGATAAATATGTAAATCAAGAAAACGCTCCTTTTGAGTTTCAAGAAAAACATCATCAGCAGGGTTTAGCTTTATGTTTATTAGCTTAAATTGTTTGAGATTTGAGAAATGTGCATGAGTTTTCTCGATATTTTTAATATTGTATCTGTCTCCACGCTTTACAAAACAAGATTGAAGCAAAACGGAGGGCTTGAGTTCTAATTTTTCGCTGTAAATAATATTGTATCCGTCAACATAGATAGTATCGAGAGTAGAATTATATGCTTCGGTATCGGAAATTGATAATTTAGGATCGTAATCAGGATATATGAAGATGTTTCTTATTACCTGTGCTTTAAAAGGAGTGTTGTTTTGGATATTGTTTTCATCAAATGATTTACGAATTGCTAGGGTAAGTTTTGTTTGATATCTGTTTATTGTTGTATCCGCATAATAATGGATGTTATTAATTGAAAAATAATAATATCCATTTGATTTTAACATTCTTACAAGTCTTTCTCTTTCGTCTTGAAGCTCATCAGTATTAAAGTTTTTATTTGTACGAATTAATGAATTAACTGTGTCTAATAAAACAAGTTCATCAATTTTAGGATCCACAATATCATACACTAAATTAGAGATTATATATGGCTCTCCAGTTTCTATTGTATATGTGAGAGATATTTTCTTTTTTCTTAGTTTTTCAACAACTTTTACTTCAGCCTCATAATATGATTGGGCATGCAAATATGATTCGATATTGCTAATAGTCTTAGTTGTAGCATATTCGTCATATATAACAGGAGGCTCACCAATAACATCAGCAATCTTTTCTTTAAACTTACGTTCTTTTCCAGATTTCGCCATATTATAAACCAATAGATGGAATCTAAAAAGAGATAATGTTTTTCTATTTGGCTTTTGTTTAAGTGTAGTTTCTAAATCTTCGGTGTCGATATTTGAATTGTCGCAGTTAAAATTAACTTTCGCAAGTAAATATTCATCATCAGCTACATGCTTGGTCGATTTACACGAATCAAGCGATAACACAATAGTTGTTATGATAAAAGCAAAAACAGCTTTAGAGATTATGTTTTTTATACGCTTCATATTGCAGATACAAATATAATTTAAAATGCTTTGTATTGCAACAAAAACAATTGCTTGTTTATGAATAATTTAAGCTTGACAATCTCTTTGTGTTATAAGCTACAAAAAAAGCTGTTATCCTTTAGGCTAACAGCTTTTATATTAAAGATAATTATTTTATTATTCTTCTGCACCAATAGTTTCATAATTTTCGATTCCTTCTTTTAGGAACTCCAAAAACTTATCAGTGTCTGAGTTATATTCCATAGGAGTATTAAGCACAACACCATCGGGACTCATTAAAACGTAAAACGGTTGCGATTTGGTTTTAAAGTTAACGACTTGGATATCTAAATTAACATCTCCTAAAGTTTTTTTAATTTTGCCGTCATTTGAGGATTTAAACCAGTTTTCTTCATCAACAATTACTGATTTCTCGTCTGTGTATAAAGCCGTCATAACTACTTTATTATTAAAATATTTGTTAATTGTAGGATCCGACCATATTGAGGCTTGCATTTTTTTACAATTAGAGCATGTATGTCCTGTAAAATAAAGAAGTACAGGTTTATCTTGCGATTTTGCACATTCGATGCCTTGCATTACATCAAAATATCCATTAACATTATAAGCCATCTGCATAGTTTCTGAATATTTAGGAGCTTCACATAAACTGTTTTCGCCAGTTCTTGCATCAGTTCGGGTTAAGTCGAATTGTTGTGAGGATTTAGGAGGCAATAGTCCGGCAATACCACTAAGGTTTGCTCCAAATAAACCAGGGAATAAATAAATTGCAAATACAAATGAAACCATTGCTAAAATTAGTCTAAAAAACCCAACATGCTGAACATCACTATCATGAGAGAATTTTATTTTCCCTAACAAATAAATGCCCATCATTATAAATATAGTTATCCAAATACCTATATATAAGTCTCTGCTTAATATTCCAAGGTGATAATTTTGGTCAATATTTGAGAAATATTTTAAAGAGAAAGCAAGAATTACAAATCCCATAACGACTTTTACTGCATTAAGCCAACCTCCCGATTTTGGTAGTTTTTTCATCATCCCTGGAGCAAGTGCTAATAAAGTGAATGGTAATGAAAAACCGAGTCCAAAACCTAACATTCCAATAAGAGGTTCGAGAACATTTCCGCTAGCGGCTTTAACTAATAAGGCGCCAATTATTGGTCCTGTGCAACTAAAGCTAACAATTACAGTTGTTAATGCCATAAAAAATGCTGCAATCAATCCACCTTTATCGACCTGTTTATCAGCTTTATTTGCAAGGCTTGTAGGTAAAACAAACTCGAATAAGCCAAAAAGTGAAGCTGCAAAAACAAGAAATAAAACAAAGAAAATTGCATTTGGAAGCCAGTGAGAGCTTAATACTGTTGTAAAGTCGGCACCTGCACTAGTAATAGAAACAATTAGGCCTACCAAAGCATACAAAAGAGTAATGGATATTCCAAAAATTAATGCTTTTATGATGTTTTTTGAGCGTTTTTCATTTTTTTGCATAAAAAAGCTTACTGTCATTGGTATCATTGGAAACACACAGGGGGTAAGTATTCCGATTATTCCAAAAAGAAATGAGATTAGAAAAAATGACAATAATGAATTATTATTTGTGTTTTTATTCTCAAATTTATTATCTGTAACAATTACCGGAGTTTGAGCGTCCATTTCAGAGGTCTGATTATTATCTATGGCAGCACCACCGTTAATTTGAAAAATCACATCAGAACTTAGTGGGACACATGCACCATCGTCAAAACAAGCCTGTCCGTCAATGATACCTGTGATATTAAATCCTTTGTCAGATAATATTTTTACTTTTTGCGTAAATGTAGCTTCGTGTTCAAAAAAGTTTACTTCAACTTCAAAAACGTCGTCAAACTCAGTAATAGGAACAGGACTCTCAATAACACTATCTATTATTTCGTAATTTTGGTCTAAATTAAAATCGAAATATAATGGCATAGGACCTCCAAAACCGAAATATTGTCCGTAAAGATGCCAATGATCTTCAATTTGGGCTTTAATTATTAGATTAACATGGTCATTATCAAGTTGTTCAGTCGAGAAACTCCATTTTACAGGTTCATCAACCTGAGCAAAAACTGGATTTAACAATAGGATAAACGAAAGTATCCCTGTAAACATCAATAATTTTTGTTTAAATTTCATACTATATAATTTAAATTAATAGAACAATTCTTCATCTGCTGCATTAAAAAAGTGGTATTCCATGTATGAATATGCCATCATCGGACTTATCTTAATTTTGCAGTTGAATGATTTTTGCCAGGTTTTTCGTATTGGTTTTATTAGACCTTTTGTCAAATATGCGTGTACAAAAGGGTGTGCTTTAATTATTACTTCTTTTGCTTTATGTTTTTTTATAATAAATTTTAAGCTATTTTCAATTTCATCTGTAAGAGAAATGCTAGCCTCTATTTTTCCACTGCCACTACAACAAGGGCATTTTTCGGATGTTTTGATTTCCATTTCGGGTCTAACTCTTTGACGAGTTATCTCCATTACACAAAATTTGCTTAATGGGATAATGTGGAATTTAGCTCTATCGCCTTCCATCGAATCCTTGAGTTTGTCAAATATTTTTCGTTTGTTTTTTTCGTTGTGTATGTCAATAAAATCGACAATAATTATTCCACCCATGTCTCGTAAACGCAATTGTCTAGCAATTTCTTCGGCAGCAATTAAATTAACCTCTGTTGCATTTTCTTCTTGGTCTTGCTCAGAGTTACTTCTGTTACCAGAATTAACATCAATTATGTGAGCCGCTTCTGTATGTTCGATAATCAGGTATGATCCATTTCGCATAGGAACTGTTTTACCAAATGCAGTTTTGATTTGCTTTTCGATATCAAAATAATCAAAAATTGGCTCTGTTGAATTATATAGCTTAACAATTTTACTTTTTTCGGGGGCAATTTCGGTTATAAAGTCTTTGATACCTTCATAAGTCTGCTTGTCGTTAACATATATTTGGTTAAAACTAGAATTCAGTATATCTCTTAAAATAGCTGTTGTTCTGTTAATTTCACCAATCATTAATTTTGGTGGTTTTGCATTACTAAGCTCGCTATATAGAGTCTCCCATTTCTCAATAAGTAGATTTAATTCTTTGTCGAGGTCAGCTACCATTTTGGTTTCTGCAACAGTTCGAACTATCACTCCATAATTAGCGGGTGTAATACTTTCAATTAGTCTTTTTAATCTTTTTCGTTCTTCGACAGATTTAATTTTTTGACTTATTGATATTTTTGCACCAAAAGGCATTAACACAAGATTACGACCAGCAATTGATAGTTCACATGATAAACGTGGACCTTTTGATGAAATAGGTTCTTTTGCAATTTGGACTAATACATATTGACCAACCGTAAGCACATCAGTAATTTTCCCATGTTTATCTATATCTGCTTCAGGATTAATCTTACTAAATTTAATGTTCTTTTGTTTTTTGGATATGCCTATATGCAGGAATTTGTTTTGTGTTTGAAATGCAGCACCAAGGTCAAGATAGTGTAGAAAAGCATCTTTTTTGTATCCAACATCTACAAAAGCGGCATTTAATCCAGGCATAAGTCTTTTAACCTTACCTAAATAAATGTCTCCTACTGAAAATTCAATATTACTACGCTCTTTATTTAATTCAACCAGCTTTTTGTTATGTAGCAAGGCTATATTGATTTCGGAGCTGCGTACATCAATATATAATTCGCTTTGAGTTTCTTCGTTTTGCCGGCTCACTGTATCTGTCGTTTTTATAAAATTAAATCAAACCTACGAAAAAAATTATGCTTTTCGCAAGTTTGATTATTATAACATCTAATAAAGAAAAAAGTTTATTTTCTCTTTTTATGTCTGTTTTTACGAAGACGTTTTTTTCTTTTGTGAGTTGACATCTTATGTCTTTTTCGTTTCTTTCCGCTTGGCATAACTGTAAAATTTAATGATTATCTTTAACTTCTATTGTAAACGCTTTTGAAGGTTTAAAAGCAGGCACTTTGTGTGCAGGAATAGTAATTGTGGTGTTTTTTGATATGTTTCTGGCCGTTTTAGCTGCTCTTGATTTAACAATAAAACTGCCAAATCCTCTCAAGTATACATTTTCGCCATCAATTAAAGAGTCTTTTATGACATCCATAAAGGTTTCGATAGTCTTCTGTACTACTAGTTTTTCGATACCAGTACTTCGAGATATTTCATTTACTATGTCTGCTTTTGTCATTTTAAAATATGTTTTATTAAAATTAATAATTTTTTTAGAGTGTGCAAATATAATACTTTTTTACAAATTAAAAAGAAAAAAAAGGAAAGTTTATTGATTATTTAAGTTTCTGACAGTTAGATATTTATTAAACAATGTTTTTTTAGTAGTTTTATATGCCTTTTCCTTGAAAGATTATTTTAATGGTATAAATCATTATTTTAAAGTCGATATAAAGTGATCTGTTTTCAATATAGATTATATCGTATTTTAATCTTTCTATCATTTGAGCAACGTTTTCGGCATATCCATATTTCACTTGCCCCCACGATGTGATACCAGGTCTAACCGACAATAAATGAACGTAATGCGGAGCTTTTTTTACTATTTCGTCAATAAAAAATTGTCTTTCTGGACGAGGTCCAACTATGCTCATGTCTCCTTTAAGGACATTAAAAAACTGAGGAATCTCATCAAGACGAGTTTTTCGCATAAATCTACCAAACTTTGTTACTCGATTATCCGATTTACTGCTTAATGCAGGTCCATTTTTCTCGGCATCAACAAACATAGATCTAAACTTATATATTTTAAAAGGTTTTTTGCCTTTGCCAATTCTTAAATGGCTATATAATATAGATCCAGGAGAACTTAATTTTACACCAATACTTAATACAATATAAACTGGCAATAAAATAATTATTGCAAAAACACTCAGTAATACATCAAGTAATCGTTTGCCATGTTGTTGCCATACTGGCATTATATGGTGATTTATTTCTATTAGTGGCAATCCAAAAATTGATGACATTCTTACTTTCCCGATTAGTATGTCATACATGTCTGGAATAACTTTTATTAATACTTTGTTGCCTTGCAATTTGTTTATTATATTTTTAATTTTGCAATGTTCTCGAGATTCGACTGCAATTACTATTTCTTCAATTTTATGATTTGCAATTATTTGCTCTATGTCGTCAATATATCCAAGATTTGGTAATACAGTGTCTAACAGATAATCGTCTTGTTTATCGACATAGACAAAACCTACAAATTTTAACCCTGAAGACATTTTTTGATTTTCGACTTCTTCTAACAGTTTTAAAGCTTTTTTATGGCATCCTATTATTAGCGTATTAAACAAAAGTTTGCGTGCATGAACTCGTTTATTAGTAATCGTTGTAATAATCAGTCGTGGGATATAGGTAATTGTAAATTGCAGCATAAAAAGAGTGAGAAACATCAGATAATAATGTTTATATTGTCCTACCCAGTCGTCAAGTATAAAAGCAAAAAATATAATTATTACTCCTAGTAGTGTTGTGAGCAAAGTTTGTCCTAACTCCTGCAATCTCGACTTACGGTAAGGAACTCTATAATAACCACTTAGTAAATGTAAAACAAGCCAAAATAAAGGTATTATTATTAGTGCTGCATAAAATTTTGTGTCAAAAACTAATGGGATGTCGTATCCTAATTTTTGTGGCTCAATATATATTTTTCTAAAACTGAAAAACAAAGTCCAAGATATTGCGGCGGCAATAAAATCAAAAAATATGTACTTAAAATTTTGTCTGGATTTTTGCATTATTGTGTAGGCAGATATATTAGTTTAACATTATCAATATAAACGTCCGATTTTTCTAAACCAGAATCTTCCGCATATACAGCTGTGAAAAACAGTCTAAATTCGGTTCCGACAACATTATTTACAAAGTAATTTAGGTCAATATAAATTTTCTTCCAATTATCGGTTGGATTAAATGTATAAACATGTTTTCGTATCTCGGTAACGACTGCACCTGTATATTCTTTTGAGAATATTCCAAAATTAAAATAATCATTTGTTTTAAAGTTAATCTCAAGAAATGCGGAACCATTTTTTTCGATTTCAAAAAGTTGTGAGCTACGACACTCAAAATTTGGTCTTTCTTTATCAACGCAAAAATACATTGATTTTCCCTCAAAAGCATTTTCATCAGAAATAAGATATATCAAAGTATCACTTTGATCACTAACTTGAAATTCGATTCCAACATCCTCAAAATCTTCGACCAAGGCAAAATTTACTGCTGCCCTGTATTCAAATACAGGATTTAATTTTAGAACTTTTTTTTCTTCTAAAACTGTGTCAAGATAGTATCCATTCATCATTTGGTAAATTTCTCTTGCTGCATTACCTCCCGAATTTTTTATACCTGGTTCAATTTGTATGTTTTGAAGGCCAGCTTCAAGTACAGGGACAGTAAAGGGAACTTCGAAAATGCCAATAAGTTTATTGTTTACATAAAGCCAACAATCACTAATATTGTGTGCTGCTGTGCCCTGAGACGGTTTTGAAATTGAAATTGCAACAGTATCTACTGATACATACGAGGGAATCTGTTCCGGAGGATTAATAATTTCGCAGGAATAGAAAAAAGAAATAATAATTATTATAAAAAAAAGAACAAATTTACCCACAATCACTTTTTTATTTAATATGCATAGTTTAAAACGCAAAGATATATCTATTATTGCGTTCAAAAATTTTTTTTTATCCTACCGACAATTTTATTTTATCTTTAATTTGAGATGCAATAGAATATGTTTTTAAAACTGTCTCAAGATCAACTTCGGGAGACTTATTTAAAACAATTGATTTTGCAAAAGATAAAAATTCATCGTAATAATGATTATTGAGTTTTACGGGTATAGGATCAACTATTAAATCTCCAATGTTTTCTTGAAAAAGTTTAATTTCGCTTTCCTGATTACGTTTCTTTACCTGCCAAGCTTTATTTCTAACAAGATCTATATTGGTATAATCGTTATCGCAATAAAAACTAATTTCATGAGTATTGCTTGTAGCAATTCGACCAGCAGTAAGTTGAGCAACTGCACCATTCATAAATTCTAGTCGTACATTAATAATATCGGGGTCCTTTTTATTAATGGTAGTTGCATTTGCATAAACCGCCTTTATATTTGATTTAATCATGCCTAGAACTATATCGATATCATTTATCAGCATATCCATTAGTACAGAGCAGGATTCTGTTCCAAAGGAAAATTTTCTAAAATAATTTGCTTGAATAAATTTTGGATTTATAATAAATGGCTTTGCCGACAAAAACGTATTGTTAAATCGGTGATGAAATCCTGCTTGAACTTTTACATTTGCTTCATCAACGATATCCGAAAGTTTATTTACATCTCGGTTGCAATAATCAGAAGATGGCTCAAAGAATACATGTTTTGAATTGCGAACAAGCTCTTCAACTTTATCTAATCCCGACATTGGAGACAGAGCGATAATTGCCTCAACATCATTTATTAGTAAAGACGGATCGGTATATGCTTTGAGTTTGTATTTTTGTAAATCATTATTGGTGTCTTCGAGCGGACTATACATGCCTATAATATTTAGTTCAGGCACATCCATTATTTTTTCGATAATATCTAACTCAAAACTTGGCAATCCGTATATCCCAGTTTTTATCATAATTTGTTTTTGAGTAAAAATACAGTTAATTATTTCTTTTTAACAAGGGTGTTTATATTGTTTTTCAACTGATATATGTTAAAACCTTTAATCTTGAGATATTTTAGGTTGTTTTGTATGTCTGTCCTTTGTTGTAAAAATAAAAAAACATCAAAATAAAAGAGTTTTTTTAAATAATACTTGCATATTCTCTAATCTTGTTATATCTTCGCAGCCCAAATAAAATGGTCTAGTAGCTCAGTTGGATAGAGCAACGGCCTTCTAAGCCGTAGGTCTCAGGTTCGAATCCTGACTAGATCACTCAACAGTTAATCCTGTGTTTAAGCCTATTACCAAGCATTTTGTGGATGTTTGATAATGGGTATTTACTTTTTACATGATTAAATCAAAATCACAGTAATCCGGTTATCCAGTAATCACAGAATCAACACGCTACCGCACGATTTTTCATCGTGTGGTTGCAGTAATCACAGCATCACCACCCCCTCCAAACTTACGCCTCTGCCAAAACACCAATACTTAGTTTAAGCTCTTGCACATTTAACAATATTTCCCCACAAGCTTCCAAAGTTGAGCCAGTAGTTACAACATCATCAACTAGGAGTATGTGTTTATTTTGAATTCTATTTTCATTTTCTACAACAAACTTTCCTGAAACATTTTGCCACCGCTCTTCACGAGTCATTTTTGTTTGAGTAACAGTTTCGACACTTCGCAAAAGAACATCTGTTAGCATAGGAATACCAGTAACTGCTGAAATTCCCTTACCAATCATTTCGCTTTGGTTATAGCCTCTTTGTTTTTGTCGATTAGGATGCAATGGAACAGGAATAACATAATCCACATCATTATAATTACCCGAAGACAACATTGCAGCACCAAGTTCTTTACCCAAAAGTATTCCTATCTCTGGTTTGTGTTTATATTTAAGAGCATGTAAAAGTTTTCTAAAACGACTCCCTTTATAAAAATGAAACAAGGCAGTTGCTTTTTCAATTTTTATCCTACCAGTAAATAGGTATGTTATTGGATTATCTTCATTAACACAATAATCTGTACGTGGCAAATCGTACAAACATTTAAAACAAATCGGAGGTTCATTTTTTCCTAAGGCCACACCACACGCCTCACAAACGTACGGAAAAATTAAAAACCAAAAATCTTCAATATATTCCCTTATTTTACGCACAGATAATTTTTAAAATATAAAAGTAAAAAATATTTTTATAAAAGTATAATTTAATTAAGAAACCGACAGGGCAAACGCATACTTTTTTAAGCACTAATATTATAAATATTTTTCTATTTGTATTAAAATTAGTAAAAACCGAAAAATTTAGGGATACGAATAATTTTCCTAAGATATTAATATTAGAGTATGCGTTTGCCCTGAAGCAACCGAGAACTGGAGTTGGGTTATTTGAGGTTTACTTTTTTTTTTCTATTTTTGTAAAAAACCATTATATGCAATGTCCTTTATGTCATAATCATACATCAAATTTTGAAGAAAGTCCTTTAAATAAAAGAATCTATTTCAGCTGTTCTGTTTGCAAATTGGTTTTTCTTTCTCCCGATTCATATTTAGATGCAGATGAAGAGAAAAGAAGATATGCCTTTCATCAAAACAGTATCGAATCAAAAGGCTATGTTGAGTTTCTCAATCGTATTATAGACCCAAGTTTGTCATTTATAAACGAAACCATGCATGGACTTGATTATGGCTGTGGTCCTGATTCTGTATTATCTAAACTTTTGAATTTACAAAATATCAATAGCGATTATTACGACCCGTTTTTCTATCCCAATCTTTTGAATAGAGAATATGATTTTATCTTTGCTACAGAATGCCTTGAACATTTTTTCTCTCCCAAAAAAGAGTTTGAAACCATTATGTCTCATCTTAAATCAGGAGGTTTTTTGTTTATAATGACTGAATTTAACGTAAATCCCGATAAATTCTTAGAGTGGTATTATATAAAAGATCCTACTCATGTTTGCTTTTATTCACTAGATAGTTTTGAATATATAAGCCAAAAATTTGGATCTGATATTGTATATTTTGACAACACCAGAGTTGTAGTTTTTAAAAAGGCTTGATTTGATGGTTCCTAGTTCCTTGACGGATAACTGAGGGTTGAAAACCGTTTAATAATTACTTAAATTTTCCGATATATTTGAATGTGGTTCTAATTGCATTTTTCTGCGGATGCGGTACAAACGTTTATTTATTCCAGCAGGTGAAATATTCATCATTTGAGCGATTTCTTTTGAACTTAATTTTATTTTTATATATGCGCAAACTTTAAGGTCGCCTTGACTAAGCTCTGGATATGCTTGTTGGAGATTATCGAAAAAACCTATATTTACTTTTTCAAAGTGCATTTTAAATTGTTCCCAATCTGAGTCTAAATTTATATTATCAGAAATCATTTTCGATAATCCTTTATATGTCTTTTTATTGGTAGGGTCGCTATATATTAAACTACTTAGATGTTCCTTTATTTCAGTTAGGGTTTTATTTTTATTTAGCACTTGCATAGTAGTTGTAACTAACTCACGTTTGCTAAGCTCAAGCTCAGTTTCAAATTTGTGTTTCTGAAATTCGTTAATTTGTTGTTGAGTTTTGACCTCTTTTTCTAATAGTTTTCGCTCTGTTTTTTGTTTATCTAGTTTAAGCCGATTAAACTCTTCAAGCTGCTCGTAATAGTCTTTTTGGCTACTCAACAATCTGATTTTTGTCCTAAGAAAAAAGAATAATAAAGCCACAAATACTATAAGTGTTGACATTATAAAAATCAATAAATAATTATGAGTCTTTTTAATTTCGGTTTCTTTTTTAAGAATAGTTATTTCTTTGTCTTTTTTTTCGGTTTCGTACTTTATGTTCAACTCCGATATTAAAGTTTTTGTGTTGTCATTTAAAATGGAGTCTCGCAATGCAATATGTTTTTGGTAAAATATAAGAGCATTTTTAAAGTCTCCACTTTCGGCATATACAGTCGATATTTGGAATAGTGCATGAGTTTGTGCGTTAAGGTTTCCAACATTTTTTCTTAATTCTAAGCATTCTTCTAACAGTTTAATGGCATTGTTGAAATCTCCCTTATTCGATAATCTATTTGCTTTTTCGCTATAAACATTGGCTATACCGTGTATATTATTAGTATATTTATAAAATATCAAAGCGGAGTCGATATATAATTCTGCCAGATAACCCTTTCCTGTTTCTTGGTATAAACTTGCTGCATTAAGATATGCTGTTGCAGCTTCGGAAGTTCTGTCGTAATCTCGAAATATCTTTATGGCTTTTTTAAGATAATATGATGCGGTATCTGTGTTTCCCTTTTCACCATAATGAGTTGCTATGTTATTATATACATTAGCTTTACCATCAACAATTTTTGCAAGGTCAAAATATGTTAGTGATTTATTATAATTAATGAGAGCTTCCTCTTTTAGATTTAAGGCATCATTTACAACACCTATATTATTCAAAACCTCAGCTAATCCTTTATAGTTTAGTATTTCTTCATAAATCTTTAATGCTTTATAGTAAAAACTTGCTGCCGTAGAATAATCACTTTTGGCTTCGTAAACTAAGCCTAACCTGTTTAGTGCAGCCGCAATCTCATTTTGGTTTTTGGTTTTGCTAATGCTATGATATGATTTCTGAAAAAAACACAAAGCCGAGTCCAAATCACCTTGAAAATAGTACGAGTTTGCCAAATTTACGTACGAGTTTGAGATAATATTATGGTCGGAAAGACTATACCCGATTATTCTCGCACTATCGGCATATTTTTGTGCAGTAATAATATCTTTATCAAGGTATTTGTCTGCAAGTTTATTGAATATTATAGCTTTCTCTCTTTGGTTAAATGTAGATTGTACAACTATTTGAAGGCTGTCTAATTGCGAAAAACATGTTATTGATTGTAATATTAAAACAGTAAAAATTAAGACTTCCATCAAAAAATGATTTATGTGTCTTGCTAATGTGTTTTTATTAATTGTAGATATAAATTCCATAACTAATTGCTTAGGGACAAATATAATGAAGTTTTTGTAAAAAACTTAAATTCTTTTGTCATGTTAAAAAAAGAATGCAAGGACCACAAAAGAACAAAAAGTAGATCGCTGATTTCGCAGAGAAACACAGAGGAAATAGGTAATAAGGTGTAATCCGTATTTGGTAGTCTGTTCCGACTAATTGAAGTGGGTCTGCCGAAATGTCGAAGTACACATAAAGCAAAAAAACGAGTAACGCAGGTATGAATTACTCGTTTCAATTTACAAATTATATTTTTATTTTTCGGGCAATAATTTAACTCTCAAATAAGAGTTCATATTAAAGTATTTATTTGCAGCTGCTTTCATACTTTGCACCGAAATATTATTAACATTTTCGAGATATGTGTTATAATCTTCAACTGTCATAGTTCCAGATTCAACTTCCATTAAAAGATTTTTCCAATAAGAGTTTTCTTTCACGTTAGTTTCGAACTCACGTTTTTCTTTTTCAATAACTTTTTGGATGTCTTTGTCGGCAATTCCGTCAGCTTTGATTTCGTTAATAATATCGAAAGTTTTACCCACAAGCTCTTGTTCACGCTCTGGGTCGCAGCTAAAGAAAATCGAAACATTATAATTTTCGTAAGGTATATTTGTTGATGATGGATATGCACCAATAGAATAAACTCCACTTTCTTTCTCCCGAATTTCTTCTAACAATCTGGTTGATAATATTTTACACACTGCGTCAAGTTCCAACCTATTAGTGTATGTATAGTCCATATCTCCGTGGAAAGCAATAATTTCAACACATTTTGGGTCTTTGCCTCTATACACAGTTTTTTCGACAACTCCTTTTGGTGGACGAGCGCCAATATCTTTAAAATTCTCTGGGCGATTTACTATTGGCAATGAACCAAGATATTGTTCGATAAGTTTTTTTGCTTGTTTTTTATCGACATTTCCAACAAAGTAAAAAGTAAAGTCTGATGGATTTCCAAAGCGTTGTTTATAAATATATCTAACTCGGTTGTAATCAACCGCATCAAGCATTTCGGGAGTAACTGGTTGTCTGCGAGGATGACACGCACTCATAGTCCAACGCAAAGTATCTTGCCATGCTGATTGTGGGTCGAGCGTAGAGTTCTCGAGCATTCCTTTTTCTTTGTTTATTAAAGATATAGTTGCCGTCTGAGTAAGTTTTGGATTTGCAAATGACACGTGAATCATCTGAAGTAAAGTTTCAAAATCGTTAACCGAGCTATTTCCAGCCAATCCTTCGGTAGTTTCGCGAATATAGGATCTAACATTAGCATTTTTACCAGACATATATTTTGTTAATTCAGCTTTATCGAAATCTCCAAGTCCGCTTTCATTAGCAATGCTGGCGGCATATTGTCCATTAATATCATCTTTAGCTTCATATAAGGAATATCCACCTTTACTTTTTGCTTCGAAAAGTATTTCATCATCTTTGAAATCGGTAGTTTTGATTACAACTTTAACCCCATTTTTTAGTGTCCAAGTTTCATAGTCAAGCTCTTTATTTTTTGCTGTTTTTGCAACTTTTCCTTTTGCAGGCATTTTGCTTATAAGAGGTTTATCAGAAACTTTATCTATGTATGCAGCTACTTCTTTTTTATTCGCTTTTTGGTACATCTGCAAAACTTCTTCTTCTGTAGGAATTATCACACCTTCTTTTTCGGGAGCCATAACAACAACAACAGTATTTTTGTCAATAATCAATTCAGAAGCAAATTTATTAACTTCATCAAGGGTAATTTCTGGGATATATTTATTAAACAACTGATATTCATACTCGATGCCTGGAAAAGCATTGTGAGGAGGCAAGTAGTTAGCTTTATACTCCTCAACATAGTTTGCAGATTTTTGCTTATCTCTTTCGTTATACATTTTTTCGATGCTTTTAAGTAGATTTGCTTTTTCTCGGTCTAATTCTGTTTGAGTAAAACCGTGCTTATCCATTCGTTGATTTTCTTCTACTAATGCTTCGAGGGTTTTTTGGATATCGTTATTTTGTACTATACCAATACTTATAAAAACTGCTTTAGGACCGATAAAATCTGTATAGGCAGCAAATCCTTGTGCAAATGGAGGGTTTTCTTGCAGAGTAAGTTCGGCTAATCTATTAGAAAGCATAGAACTAAGTAACATAGATATCATATCTTCGCGATAATCAGCAACTGTTTCAGTAGCTTTTGAAGGATGTTTATAGAAAATCTCAATCATACTAACAGGTGACTCAGGATCAGTTGCAACGCAGACAAGAGTTTCATTATGATCTGGAATATCGGCAAAAAATCTTTCTCTAGGATTTTTATGCTTAGGTATTTGCGAAAATTGATTGATAACTTTTTGCTCCATTTCTTTTGCATCAAAATCACCAACAACAACAACAGCCATTAAATCGGGACGATACCAATCGTTGTAAAAACGTCTAAGTACATCAGGATCGCAGTTATCAACAACATCCATTGACCCGATAGGTAACCTTTCGGCATATAACGAATTATGAAATAATACACCAAAAAACTTGCGCTGCATTCTGTCCATAGCTCCTTGTCCCATACGCCATTCTTCGTGAATAACACCACGTTCGGCATCAATCTCCTCGGTTTCCATAGAAAGCTGCGATGCCCAGTCGTAAAGAACCAATAATCCTTTATCGACATACTCTACACTATCGGTTGGAACTTTAATCCCATAAACAGTTTCATCAAAACTAGTATAGGCATTAACTTCTGGTCCGAATTTCATACCTAAAGATTCGAGATAATTGACTAACTCATGCTTTGGAAAGTTTTTTGATCCGTTAAATGCCATATGCTCGTTAAAGTGAGCAAGTCCTAATTGATCTTCATCTTCAAGAATAGATCCTGCATGTACAACAAGTGTAAGTTCTGCACGCTGTGCAGGAGTAGCATTGGCTCTTATGTAATACTTCATTCCATTGTCCAAAGTCCCTAAAATAACATTGGGATCGTTTGGCAATTTGTCGGTCAGTTCAAGACCTTGAGCGAAAATACTGCCTATACTGATTATTAACGCTAGGAGTATAAAACTTAATTTTTTCATAATTGTATTAGATTTTATTAATATATAAGCAAAAGTAAAAATATTATTGCAGTTTCTATTAATATATTAAATATTAATGTTTAAAATTTTGTTAATAAAATGACATTCTCCGCAATCTGGTCATCGAGTTACTCAGAGACCATTAAGTGTGAGTATAGACATTTATTAAAAAAAATCTTAACTTTGGGCAAAACTTTTTTTAATGAAAAACAAAATATTCTTTCTTGATGCTTATGCACTTATTTTTCGCTCGTATTATGCTTTTATAAAAAACCCGCGTATTAACTCTAAAGGTCTTAACACATCTGCAATATTTGGGTTTGTAAATACTTTAGAAGAGATTCTAAAGAAGGAAAACCCCAGTCATATTGGCGTTGGATTTGACCCCGCAGGGAAAAATTTTCGGCACGAAATGTACAAAGAATATAAGGCAAATCGAGATGCTACTCCAGAAGACATCAAACTTTCTATACCATATATTAAAGAAATATTGCAAGCATATAATATCCCTATTATAGAAGTGGTGGGTTTTGAAGCTGATGATGTTATCGGTACACTTGCAAAAACTTTTGGTTCTACAGAATCAACAGTTTATATGATGACTCCTGACAAAGATTATGCTCAATTAGTTGATGAAAATATTTATATGTACAAACCCTCACGTGGAGGGAATGGACCAGAAATTCTTGGAATTGAAGAAGTTAACAATAAATTTGGAATTAATCATCCAGCACAAGTAATTGATATTCTTGCTCTTTGGGGAGATACTTCTGATAATGTGCCAGGTGTACCAGGTGTTGGAGAAAAAACAGCGGCTAAATTAATCTCCAAATTTGACAGTATCGACAACATTTATCAAAACATTACAAAACTTGTTGGTAAGCAAAAAGAAAATATCGTAAATAATAAAGAACAGTTGTATTTGTCGCGCGATTTGGTAACAATAGATGTTAATGTACCAATCGAAATTGAGCTAAAAGATCTTGAGCGTGAACAACCTGATTACGATAAACTTAACGCAATTTTTGACGAGTTAGAATTTAATACACTAAAAGCTAGAGTAATAGGAAATAATCTCGGCACTGAAACTAATGAGGCGGCAACAAAATCTGCAAAGCAGTCTGGAAATCAATCGCAATTGCAATTCGATCTTTTTGGAGATGCACAAAATACAACGATTGAGGAAACTCATCAAACTTTTAATTCAGAAAACTCGGATGTTAATTATAAGCTTATCGAAACCGTATTTGAGATTGAAAAACTTATCGAAGCATTACAAGAGCAACAAGAAATATGTTTTGATACAGAAACTACGGATTTGGATACTATGAATGCCGAAATTATTGGTCTTGCAATCTCTTTTAAGGAAAAAGAAGCCTATTATGTGATGATGCCCAATGGTTTTGAACAAACAAAGGCTATCCTTGAGATGTTCAACCCGATTTTTAATGATGATGGTAAACTTATTGTCGGTCAAAATTTAAAATATGATATTTCGGTTTTGTGTAACTATGGGATACATCTAAATTGCAAGATGTTTGATACAATGATAGCCCATTATCTTATTGAGCCTGAGCAAAAACACAATCTTAATTTTTTAGCAGAAAAATATCTGAATTACAAAATGCTGCCGATTGAAACTCTTATTGGGCAGAAAGGTAAAAATCAAAAAAATATGCGAGATATTGATGTAAATCTTGTATCCGATTATGCTTGCGAAGATGCTGATATTACTTTTAGGCTTAAAAATATTTTTGTCGTCGCTCTTAAAGAAAACAATTTTGAGGATTTGTTTTATAATATCGAAATGCCTCTTGTTACAGTACTAAATTCAATGGAAAGAGCTGGAGTACGAATAGATTCTAAAACAATACGAGCGTATTCAGAGGCTTTAAAAATTGAGCTTTTGCAGATAGAGAAGAAAATTTTTGAATACGCTGGCGAGGAGTTTAATATTGCATCGCCAAAACAATTAGGGATTATTTTATTTGAGAAATTGGTAGTAACATCAAAACCTAAAAAAACTAAAACTAAACAATATAGTACTGGCGAAGAAGAGCTTGTAAAACTAATAGATAAACATCCTATAATTAAAGAAATATTAGAATTTAGATCTGTAAATAAGCTAATAAATACTTATGTAGATGTTTTGCCAGACCTTGTGAATGAAAAAACTCAAAAATTGCATACAAGTTATAATCAAACAGTTACAGCAACTGGACGATTAAGCTCAAATAATCCTAATCTTCAAAATATTCCTATTAGAGAAGAGCGAGGACGAAAAATTCGTGAGTCATTTGTTGCAAGCGATGAAAATCATATTTTCTTTTCAGCTGACTATTCGCAAATTGAGCTCAGAATAATGGCACATTTAAGTCAGGATCAAAATATGTTAGAAGCATTTAATAAGTTTAGTCTTGATATCCATACTGCTACTGCTTCCAAAATATTTAATGTTGATGAAAAAGATGTTGAACGAGAAATGCGAGCAAAAGCAAAAACTGCCAATTTTGGAATAATTTATGGGATTTCGGCTTTTGGTCTGGCTCAAAGACTTAATATCTCACGAACCGAAGCTAAAGAATTAATTGACAATTATTTTGAAACTTTTCCGGGTGTCAAAACCTTTATGGATGCGAGTATTAAAGAGGCACGAAAAAAAGAATATGTTGAGACAATTTTTGGTCGAAGAAGATATTTGCCAGATATTAATAGTCGGAATGCAATTGTAAGAGGATTTGCAGAGCGAAATGCTATAAATGCACCAATTCAAGGCTCGGCAGCAGATATAATTAAGTTGGCGATGGTAAATGTCTATAATAGATTAAAAAAAGAAAATTTAAAATCTAAAATGATTTTGCAAGTCCATGACGAATTAAATTTTGATGTTTTAAAGGAAGAGTTGGAGCAAGTTCAAAAACTTATTACTGAAGAAATGACAAAAGTGGTTTCTTTAAGCGTTCCTTTAGAGATTGAAAGTGGTGCTGGGATAAATTGGCTTATTGCCCATTAAAAAAGAATTTTCCGCTACCGCACGATTTTATCGTGTGGTTTTAATCTTTTACCACACGATAAAATCGTGCGGTAGCGGGAAAATAGAGATAGAGTTGGGAATTTTAAAATTATTTATTATCAATATTTCTTGGCAACAAATATTTTTTTATATAAGGCAAATGAGAAACATTAAATTTTCATGGTTTTTTTTAATAGTTTTTTTCGCTGTTATTGATTTCTCAGCCATAGCTCAGGAGGTTAAAATTTCTGTTAAAGATTATAATAGAACTGCACTTCCTGGAGCGACTGTACAGCTAATTTGTCTTGCAGATTCGACAGATTTTTATTCTACAACTGATAATCAAGGGATAGCTCACTTTAAAGGTTTAAAAAACACTTTATATGCTGTAAAAATCAGTTATATTGGCTTTGAGACACTTGAAAAAGCTATTATGATTAAACCCAATGAACGAGAATTCAAATTCAATCTTAAAGAAAGTGCAATTGCGTTAGATGAGGTAACTATTAAGGCACAAAAACCTCTTATCAGACAAGAAGGCGATAAAATGATTATTGATCCTGAAAGCCTTGCAAATATTAGCTCAAATACTTTGGAAGTTTTAGAAAGTACACCTGGTTTATTTGTTGATCAGGATAATGGTATTTATTTGAACTCTGCCACTCCAGCAAAAGTTTACATTAACGGACGTGAGCAAAAAATGAGCAATCAGGACATCTCGATTATCCTACAGAGCCTCCCACCAGGAAGCGTTGAGAAAATCGAAGTTCTTCGAACTCCCTCAACAAAATACGATGCTTCAAGCTCAGGAGGGATAATAAATATAGTTCTTAAAAAAGGAGTGAAAATAGGTCGCTTTGGTTCTATTCGTACAGGTCTAAATAAAGGAGTTTATGGCAATAAATATGTAGGATTTACATTTAACGATAGCGGAAATAAACACACAACATATATTAATAGCAATTATAATTTGAATGATAGACAAGAAGAGCTTAACACAAATCGTTTTATTGGTACAGACACTTTGCTTGCACAATCATCTATTTCCAGACAAACAAGTCATCAAATTTATTTAGGATACGGCATAAGTTACGATCCTACTGAAAAGCTCAATTTAAGTTATGACGGACGAATCAACTATAGCTTGCCCAATTCTTTAACCAACAACACTAATTTAACAAAAACAGATGAGGCTTTAATTTTATCTCAGAATGATAATATTATTGAAAATAATTCTACTTCTTTAAATCTTCAACAGGATTTAAGTCTTAATTACAAACTTGATACAATTGGGTCAAATATTGACATAAAGTTGGGATATACTTATTACACAAACGATAAAATACAAGACTATTCGTACAATTTTGTTATGCCCGACAATTTTATAATAAGTGGTAATGGCAATAATCTACAATATCGACATTTTGGAGTTATTCAGGGTGATTTAACTAAATATTTCAAGCATAAAATAAGTTTTGAAGCTGGACTAAAAACATCGTATCAATGGTATTCTGGCAAATCTGATTTTATTATTACGGCTAATGATATTTCAATTGTTGATCCTTTGAGAAACAATAAATTTAATTATTCCGAAAATATTAGTGCAGCATATTCGCAACTATCAAAAACTTTTGGTAAGAATTTCGTACTAATGGGAGGTGTACGTGCCGAAAATACTTTTATGGATGGAAAACAAACTGTACCTATGGACACAAGTTTTTTAATTAATCGTGTTGATTTTTTTCCGTATATTTATTTAAGTCGAAATATTATCCACATAATGGGTATTGATTTAAGAGCATATTTAATATTCCGTAGAACAATTAGTCGTCCTGATTATTCGATACTTAATCCTGGGATTAATTTTGTAGATCAATTTATGTATGAGACAGGAAATCCAGCTCTAAAACCTCAATTTACTAATAATGCAGAGTTTAACATTAGTTTTAACGATTTTCCTATAATAGCAGTCGGTAAAAATTACACTACTGATATTTTTTCGGAAGTTATATATCAAAATCAGGAAAACGAAAATATTTTAGTTAGAACTTATGATAATATCGGAACAAGCAAAGAAACTTATATTAGGGGTTTAGTTGGAATTCCTCCAGGAGGAGCATATTTTTTTGCTCTTGGTGCTCAATATAATTTAAACGATTATGATGGTTATTATCAAGGTGAACCGCTACAATATGTAAAAGGTAGTTGGAGATTTTTTACTTTTCATGTATTAAAATTATTTGGTGATACAAAATTAACGATGAGCGGGTTTATGATGGTTAATGGACAACTTGGTTTTCTTGAACTCGAAAACTTTGGTGGGATAAATTTGGGGCTTAGACAATCATTTTTTGATAATAAACTTAGTATCTCTATAAATGCAAGGGATTTATTAAAAACTATGAATGTACGATTTAAGATTGACCAAGGAGGAATTTCTACTTTTGGAAATAGATATACTGATAATCAACGCTTTGGAATAAAAATCCACTACAAATTTGGTCTAAGTAAGAAAAAAGAGAGCGAAAACATGTTTAAATTTGAAGAGATGCAGTAATGTTATTTTTTTTATAACATAAGTTTTACCGAAAAAGACTAACATTATTGCATCTATTTACGTATAATTTTAAAGATTTGATAAACGTAACTATAAAATACAAGTTTATTTTATTTAGCTTTGTTTTTATAAGAATGTATGGGAATTAATTATCTGCAAATATTTATTCTAATTGCTCAAGCTATTGTTGTTGGGATACTCATCTTGTATTTGTTTAATTTACGAAAGAAATGGGGCAGTGGTTTATTGTTTGCAGCAATAGGATTATTTCAGTTTTTACAAGTTTTTCTTGCGAGTACTTTATATTTTCAAATTTCTGAAAATTTATTTATCACACATGGTTCTGCAATATTTTTTACGGTGAGTATTTTTACTGTCTTGATGATTTACATTAAAGATGACGCATTAGAAACTCGTAAAATAATTTATGCTTTACTTATCACCAATATTGTGATGACAATACTTTTATTGTCGTTAAGGTTTAATTTTTACGCTTCACCTGCTCATAATCTACTAAATGTTAATCCCGAATTGTTTAATAATAGTGCTTTGCTGCTAATTGTTGGTACACTTACATTGGGGTTAGATGCTTTGTTAATAATTTTGTTTTACGAATTTATTTCTAGATATATCCCATCCTTGTTATTACGGATTATGATAACAATGATTATAGTTGTGAGTATCGATACTGTAATATTTAGCACTATATCTTTTGCAAATTATGAGCAAATGAGCAAAGTTCTTGTTTCTGGATTAGTTTCTAAAATAAGTGTTGCGATAATTTATAGTGTTTTGTTTACAATATATCTAAAGTATTTTGAAAAAACTAAGGTAAATGGTTCTGCAATTAGGCTTAAAGATGTTTTTCATACATTATCGTACAAACAAAAATACGAACAGATTGAGAAAGAAAAGCACGAAGTTGAAACTGCGATAGCTCTTAGTGAGTCAAAGTATAAAACCCTCACAAGCATTTCGCCAGTTGGTGTTTTTGTTACAGATGTTAAGGGCGATACTATATTTGTTAATCCCAAATGGTGCGAAATTACTGGACTTACTTATAAAGAGGCAATGGGTACAGATTGGCAATGTGCGTTGCATCCTGATGATAAAGAATATTTATTAATAAATTGGAAGAACGCATCACTTAAGCAGCACGCAAATTACGAAGAATATCGGTTTATGTCTAAAGACGGAGAAGTTAGGTGGGTGTTGGGACAAGTAGTTCCCGAAATCGGACTTGACGGTAAGCTTGTCGGTTATGTTGGTACAATCACTGATATTACTGAATTAAAAGGCTTTGAACTTCAACTTAAAGAGCTTAAAGATAGGGCAGAAGAAAGCGATAAATTAAAATCCGCCTTTCTTGCAAATATGAGTCACGAAATTAGAACCCCAATGAATGGGATACTTGGATTTACTGAACTGCTAAAAGACCCCGGAGTAACAGAGGAAGAGCAAAAAGAATATTTGAAAATTATCGAAATTAGTGGAAACAGAATGATGGAAATCATTAACAATATTATCGATATTTCAAAAATTGAATCAGGCTTAGCAGAAGTTAAGTACAAAAAAGAAAATATTAGTGCAATATTCTTAAATTTATATGACTTTTTTGAAGCCGAAGCTAAATTAAAAGGATTAAAAATATTGTTAAAAAATCTCTCGCCCAAAGTCGATTCCAATATATTTATTGATAGAAATAAAACGATAAGCGTTCTAACAAATTTAATTAAAAATGCTATCAAATATACAAACCAAGGCGAAATTGAATTTGGATATATTATAAAAAATAATTCTAAAGAACACTTACTTGAATTTTATATTAAAGATACCGGAATTGGAATCCCAGATGATAGACAAGAAGCGGTTTTTGAACGGTTTATACAGTCAGACATCAACGATAAAGCGGCGAGACAAGGTGCTGGATTAGGTTTGGCAATTGTAAAAGCTTATGTTGAGTTAATGAATGGAGAGATTTTTCTTTCTAGTGAACTCGGAGTGGGTAGTGAATTTCGTGTAATAATCCCGTTTGTAAACACAGCAGATTGTGATAGTAATCAGGATTCTGTTTATAAAATAGATAGTCTAAAAAAGAACCTAAAAGTTATAATCGCAGAAGATGACTTAAATTCTTTTCTTATATATTCGGCTTATGCTAGAAATGCAAATTGGAATATTTTACATGTTATTAATGGGATAGAAGCAGTTGAAACGGCACGAGAAAATCTTGATGTTGATTTAATACTAATGGATATAAGAATGCCATTGATGAATGGAGCGACGGCTGCTAAAAAAATCCGAGAGTTTTTGCCAGATGTTGTAATAATTGCTCAATCCGCATTTGCACCTAACCAAAATGACAGCGATCAAACGAGTCTGTTTAATAAATATGTTACTAAACCAATCGATAAAAGAACATTTATACGGGTTATAGGAGAGTGTATTATTAATTAGTGTTTGTCCATAATGTTAAATTGAATTACAGTAAAGGTGGTTTCGAGACATTTTGGCTAAGGCCAAAACCCTCAACCACCTTTACTGTAATTCAATCTAAACAAAGAACTGCGAGCAGAATTACTGTATTTCTGGATCACAGAATCAAAAAACATCTAAATAAAAAAAGCACCATTTCTCAATGATGCCTTTTATAGTAGCGGGGACAGGACTCGAACCTACGACCTCCGGGTTATGAGCCCGACGAGCTACCAACTGCTCTACCCCGCAATGTGAGTGCAAAGGTAATATAAGTTTTAAGTAAATCCAAATGTTTTTTGTAAAAAATTACATTTTTTGAAAAATTGAACTTTTTCTAAGCGTATTGCTCTGTAAACGAGGAGGTTGGTGGGTTTTTGCTGCATCTTATATTTAATTGACTTATACTGCTATATGTGTATATTCAAGAAAAATATTGAATATTTTTTCGACCGTTTTATCAAATAAAAGAGTAATTTACAGTAAACAGAGTAATAAAAAAAAGCTGTCCGCCAATTGGCGGACAGCTTTTTTTTTATATTTTAAATAGAATTACTTAATTACGTTAATTTTGACTACTTCAGAATTAACTCTTACAAAGTAAGTTCCGTTAGATAAATTGCTAATATCAATAGTTTGGTTTGAAGTAGCATTGCTAATATTAGCAACAACTTCACCAAGCATGTTACGAACTACGATATTTTCATTTTCTGCATTAACAACGGTAATAGCGTTGTTTGCTGGGTTAGGGAAAACAGAGATTGCAGCAGTAATGTTTGTATCCACATTAACAGGATCTCTGGTTACTGTTACACAAATTGTGTTATTATCAGTGTTGATATCCGTGCCAGCATAAGTTACTGTTAAACAGATGTCAAAACTATCTTCTCCTATCAAATCCATTGCATCTGCAGTAAGCGTTGTTGCCTCTTCATTTAATAAAATTGTTTCTCCGTTTGAGAAACCTGTAAGATTTTTAGAATAATCATCAAGAATAAATCCAAAAGCAGTTATTTTTATTTCTGCATAATTATTTGCAGGATTAGGACCATTATTTTTAACAGCAGGCAATAATGTAATATCATCTGTTAGACCAATAGTAATATTTGCAGGAATTGATGTTAAATCTGTATTGCTTGTTACAAATAATGCTTCGAGATCGCATGTTGTTGCAGCTATTTCACCTCTAGTAACAGTTAAACATGTTGTATTATTTGCACTTACAGGATCTGAACCTGCATAAGTTACGGTAAAGCAGATATCAAAAAGTCCTGATAGTTCTAGATTGTCCATTTGAAAAGCAGTTATAACCATTGCTCCTCCATCATATATTGTTGTAAAATATCCGCTATTTAGAGAATATGTTCCTGTTAGGTTAATTTCTGTATCTGCAACAAGAATTTCTCCGTTAATAGTTGCATTAATCGTAGCATTATTACTTGTTGCATCAACTCCATTATTTATTATAACAGGATAGATAATTAGATTTTCGGTTTCGTTTATTGTTTTTTCCAAAATGTATTCATTAGAATTCGGATACGTGTCTAAATATTTTATTGTTAAGTCAGATTGTGCTTCATAAGGATTACCATCATCAACAAATATTGAAATTCCAAGAGGATGATATTTTGGTTCTGTATAAGAATCAGTAAAGTTAGCTTTCCCTATTACTGTCCCTACTCCTGGCATAATAGCATCGCCATCCCAATACATGTAATATTTTCCTTCTGAAAGCTCATCTAATTCACCAATACGCATTGCACCTTTTCCATTATCAAAACAAACAGCGACCCAAAATTCATTTTCATTAACTGTATAAGGTGTTGAGAGAGTCATTTCGTAAATTTGATCGTTCTCTGTAGTTCCTAGAGTAATTGTTTGAGTATAAACTGGTGTTCCAATATCTGTATCATAATAACCATATCCTGCATAAGGTCCTGCTAGTGGTGGGTTTTCATAAATCTTTATTGTATATTGGCTATTATCAAATGTAACATTTCCTGAAGTAAATGACATTGTACCTAGATAATGAAAAAATTTAATTTTAGTTATTTGATCTCCAATTTGTATTTGTTCAAATTCCGACCCTACAATATAAAATTCATCACCAGCAACAGCACCTGTGTGATAAGAATTAAAGCCACCGCCAACCCACGAGCTTTTTATATTGTTTGTTTGAGGAAATAAAAAACAACTACTAAAAATAAACGCTAAAAATAATAATTTTGTCTTCATTGTATAAAATTTTTAAAGTGAATAGCTTAATATTTGTACAAACTTAAAGAATAATTTTAAAAATTCACATTTTTTGCAAAATTATTTCTAAAATTCTTATATAATAGCGAAATTCCTCTCTTAGTTCGACGCTTCGACTGGTAAGTAAGAGCTAAGGGATTGAATACAAGGAACAATCGAATGACGAATAAAAGTTGCTTACCGATTTTGCAGATTGACACAGAAAAGGAGCGAATGCGCACCTCTGCTCAGAATATTCAATCATCTGATTTATTGTAAGTTGGTTGCGAAGTTGAGACCACCGTTAGCAATGGATTCGAAACTAGCGATGATATATGCAAAAGTAATGTTTTTATTATTGCTGATTTTGATTTGTTGACAACTTGAAAATTAAAAGCTCAAAATCCTCTTCCACAAACTAATATACCATTAAATTACATCCTCTAATGTCAGCATTATCCAAACGACCGCTTATGCTAAATTTGTTGTCTTTATAAACTATACCTAAATCGGATGTGGCAATAAAACAACATGAATTTATATTTGCAAGATCGATTATATTTATCGCTCCAGTTCCAATTTTTTTTACCGATAGTGGATCATTGTGTTCTCTTATATATGTACGCATTTGGGGAGGACTGCGAAATAATCCTTTGTTTTTTGAATAGGCTTGCGAAAGTAATTCTGTCATTCCATATTCGGAGTGTATATTTTGAGTTGAAAATGATTGTGCTAAAATTTTATGCAATTCCTCTTTAGTTAATTCTTGCCGCCTGCCTTTCATTCCGCCAGTTTCCATTACAATGCCATTTTGTATTTTTGGCGAGTACTTTTCTGCAAGATCTAGCAAGGCATAACTAACTCCTATTAAAATATATTTTGAATGCGATTTTTCAAGTTGAATTATGTGTGTATTAAGATCATCATAATTGTTTAAATAAAATCCGCTCATACTGTTTTTTGAAAGTTCACAAAGTTTTGATACCATATAAATAAGGCTTGAGCCAGTTCGTTCGAGATAAGAAGGTAGTAGTCCAAGAATTGCGTATTTATTGGGATTACCGTAAAAAAAATCAAAATTATTTATAAATGATTGCTCATAAAGTTTTATATCTGTAACAAAATGCTTTGATATTTCACTTCCTGAAGTGCCACTTGACTTGAGTATCATTTCAGCATTGTCTAATCCGCTAATAAGTTTGTGAGTTTTAAAAAAATCTATCGGTATAAATGGTATTTTGGTAGGATGGTCAATATTTGAAGTGTTTATATTTAGTAAATCACAAAATTCTCTGTATGTTTTATTATTTTGATACTGATATTTAAACGCTTCAACAGACATTTCGTAGAACTCTTCTTCGTTTCTGATTTTAAATATGCGGTCTGTATAATTTTTAATATCAAAGTTTTTCATACTGCAAATATAAAAAAAAGAGGCATAAGAATTATGCCCCTGTCGAATACATTCCTTTAAGTTCTTATCTTTTCTTAAAGACGACGTATTCATCTTCGAAGTTCAAAAAATACTCTCCTTTTTTTAAATCCGAAATATCTATTAAATTGCCTGAACCTGTAATCAACTCTTCACCATATTTGTTGATTACAGCATAATATGTTATTGAAGATAGGCTTATTTCTTTTTTTACTTTATTTAAAGGACATGTAACTTTTACAGCCTCTTTGTCTATGTTAAAAACTATTGTGTCGGAGTAAAATTTTCTATTTAGATGATCTATTTGATATATTCTAAACATATTTTCTCCATTGTAGGGATATATTTTTTGTGAATATGTTCTGTTATCAGGACCTCCTTCGCCAGGAATACTTCCTCTCAAAATCCATTTATTCCAACGAAATTCTTCAATATAAAATGTTAGTTTGCCTGATTCGTTTTGCGTAGTAAAATTCATCATATTATTGTACCCAATCTCATAATTAATTACACTATAAGTGCTTAAGGGTTTGAGTACCTCTGGATTAACTAATTTTGGCGTACAGTTTTCGTGATGTTTGATTATTACTTCGTACTCTTGACCAAATTCTAAACCAGCATAATCAAGGCTTATTCTAAAAGCACTAGAATTTATAATATCATCAAATTCAATCTTATTTATTAGTACTTCGTAAGCACAATATTCCTCACCCATATCTAACATCGGATTTATGATGTAAAGATCCTTACCTTGATAGATACCTTTTAATACCATTTCGTCTGCTTTAATTCCTGTGCTAACAAATAATATTAAAATTATGCCAAATGTTAAAGTCTTGTTTTTCATTGAATTACAAATTTTATTAACAATTTTATTAACAAATTTAATCTGTTTTATGTCTTTTTCCAAATTTTTTGCAAGTTATTTTTAATTTATTTTTTAATGCTCAATAATCTCAAGCCTAACACGTTGATTATTAGACAAATATAATTATCAATATTATTTTGTTTGTAATATTGTAAAAAAGACAATAAATTATAGTTTCTAAGAGTTATTTTTGTGTAATACTCATAATTAATTTAATAATTGTTTATTATGAATCAAAAAATTTTATTTCTCATTTCGATGGTCTTTGTTACTGGAATACTTTCTTCTCAGGAGTATGTTCAGGACACCTTGTTTTATAAAAATGGTCAAATTAGTGAAATAGGCACTTTGCATTTAGGTCAAAAATTTGGGACATGGCTTTATTTTAGTCCTAATGGTAAAAAAATGGCACAAATTGATCACTATAAAGATATGTTGCATGGTGATAATATTGTGTATTATCCGAATGGTGGGATAAGAGAAAAGTATTATTACTGGGCTAATGATCGACATGGGGAATTTTCGGAATATTTTGAGACTGGAAAAGTCAAGCTAAAGGGTTTTTTTCATAGTAATTTAAAAGATTCGGTCTGGAATATCTTTTATGAAAATGGTAAATTACAATCCGAAGTAATTTATAATAAAGGCAAGATTGCAATGATTAAGTCTTTTTATAATCTAAAAGGCGAACGTACTGTTATTGATGGTAATGGTGAGATGATTAGTTATTATGATAATCTCAATAAAATGTCTGAAGGGAAATTAATTAATGGGCTTGAAAGCGGAAAGTGGACTTATTATCACGAAAATGGAAAGAAAAAATCGGAAGGAGAATTTGTTGTAGGAGATAGAAAAGGAACTTGGAGCGATTGGTACGATAATGGACAAATAAAAAGTGAAATATCTTACGAAACTGGAATGAATTTATATTGGTCTATTACTGGAAATAAAGAAATGGAAGGCAAAATTGTTAATGAAAAAAGACAAGAAGAATGGAAATATTGGTATCCTTCAGGACAAATCCGAAGTATTAATAATTATAAAGATGATTTGAGACACGGATTGCAAACAAAATATTACGAAAATGGACAAAAACAATCAGAACTAAATTTTGTAAATGGATTGATGGAAGGCAAAGCTCTCTTTTGGTTCGATGATGGTAAAAAAGATATTGATGGGAATTTTAAAAACGATTTGCAAGACGGATTATGGACATATTGGCGAACTGACGGAACAAAAGGTAATGAGGGCAATTATATTCAAGGAAAAATGGACGGGCCTTGGACATTTTGGTACTCTAACGGAAAAGTCTGGAAAGACGTTGACTATAATGCAGGTAAAAAAGACGGTGTGTGGAGTGTGTTTTTTGAGAATGGAAGACAATTTAGACTAGGACAATTTGAAAATGATACCGAAGTGGGAGAGTGGAAAGAATGGTATCAGGACGGAACTCTTGCTATGAAAGGAAATTATAAGTTTGGAGTTATGATTGGTAAATGGGAAACTTGGCATGAGAATGGTGAAAAAAAATCGCTAATAGAATATACAGATGGACTAATTGGAGGTAAAAATTATTTTTGGTTTCCTAACGGTAAAAAGCAATTAGAGGAATCTTACAAACTTGTCGAAGTTAAATCTGAAGATGATTTTAGCATAAAGAATAAAACCACTTCGGTACTACACGGAGCGTATAATACCTATAATATTAGAGGGATACAGATTATTGTAGGAAATTATAATAACGGACTGCGAGATGGAAAATGGATTTATCGCAATAATAATGGAAATATTATTAAAGTCGAAATTTATAAACTTGATAAACCCGATGGCAAATGGCTGACATTTTACGATTTTGGCGGTAAAGACTCCGAAGTATATTATAAAAATGGTCTAAAAGAAGGTAAGTCAACTTACTGGAACCCAAAAGGAGAGCTTATATATCAGGCAATATTTCATGGCAATAGAAAAACAGATGTGTTGATTGATACTTCTGTTAAATTACCTGGGAATAAATAGACTTAGGGTTTGACAATCCTTTAGGAAGGGAGAGAAATCTATTCATCATTTAAACTATCACATAAAAAACATAGTTAATATCACAGCTTATTAACTTAACTGCTGTAAATAATGAAAATGATTTGTACTTTTGTTCAGTTTTTCAATTGAGATTTTTATTTAATAGGTAATCTCATACGAATTATTGAATAGAAATAAAAAATATATGAAATGATACAAGAAGATCTTTTTAAGAAAATTATTGCTCATAGTAAAGAATACGGGTTTGTTTTTCAATCATCAGAATTATACGACGGATTAAGTGCTGTTTATGATTACGGACAAAATGGTGTAGAGTTAAAAAATAATATCAAAGAGTATTGGTGGAAAGCAATGACTCAACTGAACGAGGAGGTTGTTGGTATAGATTCAGCAATATTTATGCACCCAACTGTTTGGAAAGCATCAGGACACGTTGATGCGTTTAGCGATCCATTAATTGATAATAAAGATTCTAAAAAACGTTATCGTGCTGATGTTTTAATTGAAGAGTATATCGAAAAGATTACCGATAAAATCAATAAAGAAGTTAAAAAGGCTGAAAAAAGGTTTGGAGATCAGTTTGACGAACAGCAATTTATTGAAACAAATCAAAGAGTTTTAGATTATCGTCAAAAGCAAAAAGAGATAATGGCAGAGTTTGTTTCTGCAATGGACGAAGATAACCTCGAACGAGTGCGACAATTGATAATCGACTTAGAAATTGCTTGTCCAGTATCAGGAAGCCGTAATTGGACAGAGGTACGACAGTTTAATTTGATGTTTGATACAAAATTAGGCTCCTTATCCGAAGGTGCTAACACAATATATTTACGTCCCGAAACTGCTCAAGGAATTTTTGTAAATTATCTTAATGTCCAAAAAACTGGTAGGAAAAAGCTCCCTTTTGGCATTGCACAGATTGGTAAGGCTTTTAGAAATGAAATAGTAGCTCGTCAGTTTATTTTTAGAATGCGTGAGTTCGAACAAATGGAAATGCAATATTTTGTAAAGCCAGGAGAGGAAATGGAATGGTTTGAAATTTGGAAAGAGCGCCGAATGAAATGGCATCTTGCTATGGGAATTGACCCTCAAAAATATCGTTGGCACGAACACGATAAACTAGCTCATTATGCAAATGCAGCTTTTGATATCGAGTTCGAGTTCCCATTTGGCTTTAAAGAACTCGAAGGGGTCCATTCTAGAACAGATTTTGATCTTTCTCAGCACGAAAAATTCTCTGGTAAGAAAATGAGATATTTTGATAATGAGTCAAATGAGAGTTTTGTGCCTTATGTTGTCGAAACATCAATTGGCTTGGATCGTACTTTCTTGTCTATTTTGTCGGCGTGCTATAACGAGGAAGTTGTGGGTGCTGAAACACGTGTAGTGCTAAATATCCCAGCACCACTTGCTCCTGTTAAAGTCGCAGTTTTGCCTCTTGTAAAAAAAGATGGCTTACCAGAGTTGGCACTCGAAATATTGGACGAGCTAAAATTTGATATGAATTGTCAATACGAAGAAAAAGATTCAATTGGTAAACGCTATCGTCGTCAAGACGCTATTGGAACACCCTTTTGCATAACTGTTGATCATCAAACTATCGAAGACCGAACTGTTACATTGCGTCATCGCGATACAATGGAGCAAGAAAGAGTTGCAATGAATGATATTGCTCGAATTGTAAGAGAAAAAGTCGATATGAAAAACTTATTAAAAAAACTGATTTAATCTTTGCTTTCTTGTCTTCGAAATGAATAAAAATAAAAAACTGATTTTAGTCTATTCCCTTCTTACAATATCGATGATTCTGTGGGGAACATCTTTTGTTTGGAGTAAAATTGGATTGACATATTATAACTCAATTACTGTGGTGTTTTTTAGACTCTTGGTTTCTACAATTGTTATGATACCTGTTTTAATAATCTCTAAGAAATTTCGATTCCCTACAAAAAAACATTTTCCCTTATTCCTATTATTGGCACTGTTTGAACCTTTTTTATATTTTATTGGCGAAACCACAGGATTGTCTTTTGTTGAGCCATCTATGGCTGCAGTAATTATTTCAATTATCCCATTGTTTACTCCTTTTGTAGCTTTTTACTTTTTAAACGAAAAAATTACTGTTCTTAACCTATTAGGAATTATTATTTCTATTTCTGGAATAGTGGTTTTAGTTTTTGGAAAAGACATGAGTTTGCAAATTTCGATGATTGGACTTGGATTACTTATGCTTGCCGTTGTTGCTGCAAATGGGTATAGCGTGATGATTAAAAAAATTCCCGACCAATACTCAATTCTAAATGTCATTTTTTGGCAAAATATCATAGGGATGTTATATTTTACGCCGCTTTTATTGATATTTTCGCAAAAAGATATTTTTGTAACAGGATTTGTTGAGGAAGCTTTTTGGGCAATAATAAGCCTTGGCGTTTTTGCTTCTACAATTGCTTTTTTATTCTTTATGTATGGACTAAAGTTTATGTCTATAACCAAAGTAAATGTTTTTACAAATGTCATCCCTATATTTACTATAATTGTTTCGTATTTATTCCTTGGTGAGGAAATAGGAACTCGAAAAATTTTAGGAATCTTTATTGTAATAATTGGAGTGGTCGTGTCCCAGTTAAAGTATAGGATATTTAATTATAAAAAAATAGGGTCGAATACGTAAAACTTATGGTGTTTTGGCGGAATCTAAGGATGGAATCTAACGATTCGTAGATTATTTCTTTTAACAATTACGCAAAATAATATCATATAAAATTATTAAGTTTGCAACAAATTAAAAATAAAACTATGTACAGAACACATAACTGCGGAGAATTACGCAATGAAAATATAGGAGAAAAAGTTACATTATGTGGTTGGACGCAGCTTAAACGTGACAAAGGAGGAATGATTTGGATTGACTTACGCGATAGATACGGAATTACTCAACTTGCTGTTGAACAAACAAATACACCCGCCGAAATTATTGAAACAATTGACAAAATTGGACGCGAATATGTTATAAAAGTTACTGGCGAAGTTATTGAAAGATATAGTAAAAACGATAAAATACCTACGGGAGATATCGAAATAAAAATTGAAAACATTACGATTTTAAGCAAATCAGAAACACCTCCATTTACAATTATCGATAATACTGATGGTGGCGATGAGTTGCGTATGAAGTACAGATATTTGGATATACGGCGTAATCCTGTTAAAAATGCTTTAATCTTAAGACATAAAGTGGCTCAGAAAGTGCGAAAATTTCTTGATAGTCAAGATTTTATCGAAATAGAAACACCATGCTTAATTAAATCAACTCCTGAGGGTGCGAGAGATTTTGTAGTGCCTTCACGTATGAATCCAGGCGAATTTTATGCGTTGCCACAATCTCCACAAACATTTAAGCAATTATTGATGATTGCAGGAATGGATAGGTATTTTCAGATTGTAAAATGTTTTAGAGACGAAGATTTGCGTGCAGATAGACAGCCCGAATTTACTCAGATAGATTGCGAAATGTCGTTTGTGGAACAGAAAGATGTTTTAGAAATGTTTGAAGGGCTAATAAAGTATTTATTTAAAGAAATTTTAAAATGCGAATTTGATTATGAATTTCCCAAAATGTCGTATTACGAAGCAATGGAGAAATACGGAAACGACAAACCCGATATTCGCTTTGGCATGACAATTACCGATATTGGTGCAAATCTTAAAGGCAAAAATTTTGTAGTTTTTGACTCGGCTGATTATATTGGCGGTATTGTTTTGACAAATGGGAGCGAATATTCTCGCAAACAGATTGATGAACTTACCGAATTTGTAAGAACGCCTCAAATTGGAGCAAAAGGTCTTGTTTATTGCAAATATAATGCTGATGGTACTTTTAAATCATCGATCGATAAATTTTATAGCGAAGACGATTGGGCAATAATCGCCGAAAAAATGCAAGCTCAAAAAGGCGATATGATTTTGATACTTGCAGGCGAAAAAGAATTAACATTACATGGATTAAGTGAATTGCGTTTGAAATTAGCTAATCAATTAGGCTGGAGAACTAAAGATAAATTTGCACCACTTTGGGTTGTAGAATTCCCGCTATTAGAGTATGATGACGAGTCTCAAAGATATCATGCTAAACATCATCCATTTACTGCTCCATTTGATGAGGACATAGAATTGTTTAGTTCTGAGCCAGGAAAAATTAGAGCAAAAGCTTATGACCTTGTAATAAACGGAATAGAGATTGGTGGTGGCTCAATTAGAATTTTTGATAAAGATTTGCAAGAATTAATGTTCAAAAATCTTGGGTTCTCAAAAGAAGAAGCCGAAGCTCAATTTGGATTTTTAATGAACGCTTTTAAATTTGGAGCTCCTCCACATGGCGGAATTGCATTTGGTCTTGATCGTCTGGTTTCTTTATTTGGAGGTTCTGATTCAATACGTGATTATATAGCATTCCCGAAAAATAATGCGGGCAGAGATGTTATGATTGAAAGTCCTTCGCAAATATCTCAAAATCAATTAAATGAATTAGGATTGGCTTTAAAAGAGGTGAAAAAATAATTGTGAACCGTAAACCGTAAACCGTTTTTTTTGTGATACTGTGATTCAATGATTCAGTGATTCTGTGATACTGTGATCCCAACCGAAAATCGAAAACCGAGAACCGTGAACCGTAAACCGTGATACTGGATTACTGGATCAATAGATCACAATATTACTTTTATTCAATAAACTAAGCATTAACGATACACCAATTCTATCCTATCGCCATAAAATTTATGATATCAGAAAAAACTTATTCTACAACTTCAATATTAATTTCTTTGGTTTGATATATTCCAGAACATGATGCTCCAGCAGAGCTCGTTTCCTGAGGAGTTATTTCTGTTTTTCTTCTTAAATATACTGTGTTTGTTCCGACACTTAACTTGCTAGTTTGGTTAGCTGGAATTATAATTGATGTTGCTCCTGAAGTGTTTTGATAAACGCTTATCTTGTCATTTTCCAATAATCCGTCAATACAAACATAAACACTTTCTCTTTGAGCGAGCGGTTCTCCATTAAAATTGAGAGTAAATGAGTTTCCTTTTATTATTGTATCAGGATTTTCTGACAGTCCAATTTCTTTGATATAGACTTCATTAACAAAACTATTTCCATCGGCATCTGTAAATTTATAATTTGCAGTATCTATAAAACCTTCAAATTCTTTTTCATAGTATGCTAAAGCTGATTTGAGGCTGAGTATCTTATCATTGCAGATAATCTTGTTAGGGTCAGACAACTCTAGTTTTGTTCCAGTAACACCACCAAAAAAGAAGGAAGCCCGTGCATAAGTAATATCAGTTGATTGATGATAAACCATTTCGTAAATAACAAATATCCTATCCTGATTAACATCAGAACTATTTTCACGCTCACATGAACTAAAAACAAATAAAGCTGCTGCGAGAACAATGCTTATTAAAACTATTTTTTTCATATTTATTTAATTTGGTTCAACAAATATACAAATTTTTAAAACTTGATTTAACAAATCTTGTTTTTTTGTTAATATCTTTTATAATATTGTTTGTCACGAATCCGACATCTTGGCACAATTTCACAATCTCGTTTGGGAATTTTTCGTTTATTTCTAACCACAACACACCAGTAGGTTTTAGTAATTCCTTTGCTTTATTTATTATCGCCTGATAAAATACAAAAGGATTTTCATCAGTAACAAAAAGAGCTAGTTCTGGCTCGAACTCCAAAACATTAGCATGCATAAACTGCTTCTCCGAGTTAGTAATATAAGGGGGATTACTAATAATTACATCAAACTTTTTGTTAATAGGAATCTGATTTTCTGAAAGAATGTCAAAATTAATAAATTCAATATTAACATTATTTAGCTCTGCATTTTTTTGTGCGATACTCAGAGCTTTTATAGAGATATCCAATGCAAAAACCTGCGAATTTTCTAGTTCTTTTTTTAGACATATCGGAATACATCCAGAACCTGTACCGATATCAAGAATTTTTATGGATTTATTTTTGCTTTCTTTAATAATAATATCAACAAGCAATTCTGTTTCTTGTCGTGGGATTAAAACATTTTTATCCACAAAAATTTTACTGCCATAAAACCAAGCAGTATTGGTAACATATTGAACAGGTTCTCCTTGTTCTAATCGTATTTGATTTTTAATAAGTTTTAAGTAATTATTTTCGGATAGCATTTCATTTTTAACCAGTAGTAAGTTCGTTCGACTAAAATTTAGCGTTTCACAAATATAAAATTCTGCAATAGATGTGGCCTCATCTTTTGAATATAGTTTTTCTAGAGACTTAATTAATTGGCTATTAAACTTTTGTAGCGTTATCACTTTTATTATTTGGTGCAAATTTAATAAAATGATTTGAAATAATTTGAAAACAATAAAAGCTCTTATTTTAATTTGGCACTATATTTGGTTTTTGTTGATTGGTAACTTTTTGAAAATGTCTGAATTTTTCTCCGGTGGTTGTTCCCAAATGATTGCCGGAGTTTTTAGTTTATATTTGCAGATTCTATCTAATAACTTCAAACTTACCCGATTTCCAGACTTTGATTATATCTGAACTTTTTGCTGCACTAAATTGATTTAGTTGAATTGGGACAATATAATCGACAGCAATTTTGATTTCATTAACGATATTAAAAAAACCTAATGGAGGTTTTTGTCCAGACAAATTTGCCGATGTTGAAACTAAAGGCTTATTATATTCACTAAGTAGTTGTTGGCAAAAATCACATTTTGTAATTCTTATAGCAATTGTGCCATCAGGAGCAACAATGTTTGGAGCCAAGTTTTTTGCTTTAGGATAAATAATTGTTAAAGGTCCTGTTGATGCCTCAATTAACTGATAAGCTACTTCAGGAATTTTTTCTACATATTTTTCCAACATTTCGACATCTTTTACAAGAATAATCATGCTTTTACTCTCAACTCTCTGTTTAATTGCGTAAATAGAGGCAATTGCATCGGCGTTATCGGGGTCACAACCTAAACCCCAGATAGTATCAGTTGGATATAAAATAACGCCACCTGCATTTAACACCTTAATAGTTTCTGCAATTATCTCTTTCATAAATTTTGGTAAAATTTCATTATATTAGTACTAACAAGTTTACTATCAAAAAGTTCAACCCTTTGAGTCCCCTCTCTTATTAGATTTTGTGCTAATTCGGAACTGTCTAAAACTGATCTAATAGCAATGCCAATATGCTTTGAATTTAGTGGATTAACCTGAATAGCTGCATCTCCTGCAATTTCGGCAGTACTTCCTACATCAGATGCAATAACAGGAACTCCTGAGCTAAAAGCCTCAAGTATTGGTATTCCAAAACCTTCATATAGCGAAGGATAAATAAATAGTTTACAATTCTGATAAATTGCCGGCAACTCGTCATTGCTAACATTACTTAAAAAATGAATACGATCATTCATTTTGTGTTCATCTATGTAGGCTTTTAATTCCTTATAATATGATGTTTTTCGTCCAACAAAAACGACATCTATTTTTATATTGAAATAGTAAACAGCTTTGATAATATTTAGTGCATTTTTACGGGTTTCGAGTGTGCCAACATTTAGAATATAATCGTTTTTTAAACCATATTTATCTAATACTTTTTGCGAATTTTCGGCACTCACTTTTTGTGTAAACGCCTGATTGCAAGACTGATATATCACTTCGATTTTATCCTCTTTTATTCCAAAATGCTTAATAATATCTTTTTTTGTATGCTCACTAATAGCAATAATTTTATCAGCAACTTTACAAGCATGCGAAAACTTTTTCAAATAAAGCTTTCTGTCAATAAATGGATACAGTTGAGGGATTTCTAAGAAAATCAAATCATGAATTGTAACAATTTTTTTAACAGAAGTTTTTTCAATACCAAATGGCAATTCATTACTCAATCCATGATAAACATCTATCTTATATTCTATAATATCTTTTGTAATTGAAAATGTTCTCCAGTAAGTTTTTCCAGCTTTTAAATTTGTTTTTGGGCTAATAACATTCTTTGTATATTCATCTTGCAGTAGGTTCGTTTTTTGCTCGGGACTAAACATAATATACTCATGCTCTGGAAAATTATTATGTAGCGATCTAATAACATCTCTACTATAATTTCCGAGTCCACTTTTATTTTGGAATGCTCTTTTTGCGTCGAAACCTATTTTCATTTTAATATTTAATTCATTAACTCTTAGCGTATTGGATTTCAATTATCTCAGGGTATTGTTGCCAAATTTCGCCATTAAGTTCTTTCCCATTCTAAAAATAAAACCATAAAAATTTACACAGCAACCTCATTATCTCTCAAAGCATCATTAAGCGATGTTTTTTTATCTGTTGATTCTTTTCTTTTCCCTATAATTAAAGCACATGGCACATTATACTCACCAGCTGGGAATTTTTTAGGTATAGTTCCAGGAATCACAACCGAGCGTTCGGGAACACATCCTTTATATTCTATAGGTTTGCTACCCGACACATCAAATATTTTTGTTGATCCAGTTATTACCACATTAGCACCTAAAACCGCCTCTTTACCAATATGCACTCCTTCTACAATAATACATCTCGAACCAATAAAACAATTATCTTCAATAATTACTGGAGCGGCTTGTACAGGCTCTAATACTCCGCCAATACCAACTCCACCCGAAAGATGCACATACTTGCCAATTTGAGCACATGAACCAACAGTTGCCCAAGTATCGACCATTGTGCCTTCGCCAATATATGCACCTATGTTTACATAAGATGGCATCATTATTACTCCTGGAGACAAATATGATCCATATCTTGCTACTGCATGAGGAACAACTCGGACTCCTAATTTATCATAATTGTTTTTTAATGGAATTTTATCGTGATATTCAAAAATACCAACTTCAATTTTTTGCATCTTCTGCAAAGGAAAATATAATATAACTGCTTTTTTTACCCAATCGTTTACTTTCCATTTATTATTGATTTGTTCTGCAACTCGAATTTCACCTTTATCCAAAAGCTCAATAACTGCTCTAACAGCTTCAATTACTGACTTTTCTTTCAACAATTCGCGGTTTTCCCAAGCGGATTCTATAATTTTTTTGTAATCTATTAGCATGGCATTTATTTTAAAACTCAAAATTAGTAAAATTGATTTAAAGACATAGACTATTATCAATGAAAATTAATAAAAACTTAAAAACCAAATTTATAATATTTTACTAAATTTAAAAAAGAGAATGAAGAATGAACGAACGAACAAACTAATAAAGAAAAATGTTTTCCCACAGATTACGCAGATGAACGCAGAAAAAATTTAATCGCAACGTACGCAAAGGAACAGAAAACCGCAACGTACGCAAAGAAAAATAGATAAAAAAAGCAATCGGTGGCTGAGGGTTTTGGCTTGCCAAAATGTCTCGAAGCTACCGATTATTTTTTTGTTAAATTTTGTACTCTTTGCAACATTGGAGGATGCGAATAAGAAGTAAATACAACCCACGGATGTGGTGTTAGATTACTCATATTATGCGAACTTAGTTTTTTAAGTGCAGTAATTAAATGTTCTGCGAGTCCGTAGTTTGCTGCAAAATTGTCGGCTTGAAACTCAGCTTTACGGCTAAAATGTGCAGATACGATTCCAACTACCGATGATAAAGGGCTGTAAATAATTCCAAATGCTATTAGTGCAATATGAAAACTTGCTGCGTTAACGCCTAAAGCCTGCGATAATGGATCGCTTCCTACAAACAAACCAAAAATAAATAGTGTTACACCCGTTTCAAGAATTGAGGTAAATAACGATTTGTAAATATGTTTATGCTTATAATGACCAATTTCGTGAGCCAATACCGCAACAATCTCATCTGTTGTCATCTCTTTAATTAGCGTATCATATAAAACAATTCGTTTTTTTGGACCCATGCCGCTAAAATACGCATTTGCTTTTGTTGATCTTTTAGAGCCGTCAATTACAAAAATATTAGAGATATTAAAACCGGCTTTTTTGCCAAATTCCATAATCGCAGAACGGAGTTCTCCATCCTCAAGTGGAGTTTGTTTATTAAACAAGGGTACAATCAAAGTTGAGTAAAACATATTCATAAATATAGAAAATGCAACAACAATCGCCCAAGCATAAAGCCAAAACCAATCTGGGTTTAAGTCATAAAACATAATAATAATCGAAAAAATTCCTGCCCCGATTATTCCCATAAGAAGTAATGATTTTATCTTATCTAAAATAAAAATCTTTGGCGTAATTTTATTAAACCCATATTTGTTTTCAATTACAAAAATATCATACAGAGAAAACGGCATTGATAAAATATCCATTGCAAAAAATATAATTGCAAAAAATAGCAATGGCTTTACAATATAATGCTCCGAAATATTACCCGCAATTCCATCAACAAAAGAAAAACCATCGAACAGTAACATTAAAACAATCAAAACAAAGCTAAAAATTGAGCTTATTGTTCCAAACCGGTAGTTTTCGGTCTTATATCGCTGCTGCTTTTTGTATTTATCGAAGTCATAAACATCTTTAAGTTCTTCGGGAATTGGCTTATTAAACCACGATGCATTAAGAAAATCAAGAATTTGCTCAAAGAAAAAACCAAGAACAATAATTGCAAGTATGATAATAAAAATTAATTCGCTAGTCATAATCATTTTTTTACAAAAGTACAAAAACAACCAAGCTATTCAATAAAAGTTTAAAAAATATAGAAAATATGGTTAAGAGATAATAACAAAAGAAACTTATCCATCAATACAATTTTTCATAAAATGCACGTTTTTACTTTTATATAAGTATTTTTATTAATTTTGCAGCATGAACATAAGAAAGACGCTCATATTAGTTTTTGCTATTTTATTCTCAAGCATAGTTTTTGGGCAGGTAAAAGACAGCAGCCTTAATATTTGGCAATGTGAAATAAACTATTCGTTTCAAGTTCCTGGCGGCGACATGGCTGATAGGTTCGGAGTTAATTCAACAATAGGCGTTGGACTTAATTACAAATTCAAATCGAATTGGACAGTTGGTTTTGAAGTAAGTTATTTATTTGGTGGAATCCTCAAAGATAGCAGTAGTGTTTTAGAAGGTCTAATGACCAATAACGGGAAAATTATTAACGAACATGGTGAATACGGTACTGTATTACTAACGGAACGCGGATTTTATTCTGGAATTAAACTTGGCAGAGTTTTTCCTGTTGGGAAGTCAAATCCTAATTCGGGAATCGTATTTAATATAGGTGCAGGGTTATTGCAACATCACATTCACATAGAGAACAAAGACAATAACACACCTCCAGTTTTGGACGATTATAAAAAAGGATACGATCGTTTAACAAATGGTTTAAGTATGCGTGAGTTTGTTGGATATCAATATTTAAGCAATAAAAACGCTCTAAATTTTTATGTCGGACTTGAGTTTTATCAAGCATGGACTAAATGTCGGAGAGATTTTAATTTTGATACTATGGAACGTGATGATACACCACGAAACGATTATCTTTTCGGCATCAGAGCTGGGTGGATTTTGCCTCTTTACAAAAAAAGTCCTAACAAATTTTATTACTACTAACAATGTTGTTTTTATACACTATTGCCACAAGATTTTACTTTTTAGGAATTAGGGTAGCTTCAATATTCAATGTTAAGGCTGCTGTCATAATAAAAGGACACAAAAACTGGCGACAAAAATTAGCAGAACAAATCGAACCAAACTCAGAATATATATGGATGCATTGTGCCTCATTAGGTGAGTTTGAGCAAGGAAGACCATTAATAGAAAAATTCAAATCCGATCCTCTAACAAAAAATTATAAGATTATTCTTAGCTTTTTTAGTTCGAGCGGATACGAAGTACGCAAAAATTATCAATTTGCCGACATCGTTTGTTATTTACCTTTCGACACAAAAAAGAATGCACGAGATTTTGTAAAAATCCTAAAACCTAATTTTGCTGTTTTTGTAAAATATGAATTTTGGCATTATTATCTTGATGAGTTACATTCACAAAAAATTCCAGCTTATTGCATATCTGCGATATTTAGAGAAAAACAAATGTTTTTTAAACCTTATGGCAAATTTTTCTTAAAAACTCTACATACGTTTAAACATATATTTGTACAGGACGAAAACTCAAAGCGATTATTGACAGATAAAAACATTACTAATGTTGACGTATGCGGAGATACCAGAATGGACAGGGTTATCCAAATTGCCTCTGAAAAATATGAGAATATTTTTTTAGATGAGTTTTCGAGCGAAAAACACACTATTGTTTGTGGTAGCACCTGGCCAGAAGACGAGGAAATCTTATCGCAATTTATAAATGCGTCTGATGAAAAATTCCGATTTATCATTGCTCCTCACGAGGTTAATAATAAACATATCAGAGGTTTATTGCAATTAATTAATAAGTCAGTAATACTTTACTCCGATATTACTAATCAAGCTCCTAATGATTATAGCGTTGTGATTATTGACACAATAGGCTTGCTATCAAAGCTTTATCGATTTGGGGAGATTGCATTCATAGGAGGTGGTTTTGGAAAAGGTATTCATAATGTATTAGAGGCAGCAGTTTACGATATTGCTGTTGTTTTTGGTCCGAATTACAAAAAATTTAAGGAAGCTGAAGATTTAGTTGAAATTGGGGCTGGTTTTAGCATAAAAACGCTCCATGACTTAACAAATATAATAAATAATATTATTAATAACAAATTATTTACATCTGACACGCAAAATAAGGCAAAAGCTTACATAAGCCATTCTTCTGGTTCTACGCAACACATCTTTACCAAATTGCATTTAATCGGTGAATTTTAGCATTTTTTGCAAGTCATTTTCACTAACAAATTGTTAATTACTTTTATTTAGATAGCTTAAGGTAAGTGCATGTATAAGCTTGATATTCAAATGAATGCCGTTAATAATATAAGATTTTATATAAATTGAACATTGCATTGTTCAAAAAAAATATAAAATAGTCGTAATAGCTAAAAGTATCAAGGCTTTATGCGGTTAATATTTTTTTTTGTCAAAAAGCTTGTAATTGTTTAAGTGTTTGATTTTGCGTATCTTACAATTGCCATTATTTTTTGCTCTTTTTGATGTTAATAACCTATCCTTTTTTTTTGAGAAAATTAGTATAATTTTATAATGCGAAATTTGTCCGATATAGTAGGAAGAATTTTAATGAAAAAAAAAGAGAATTATTAGACACAAAAAATATTAACATACAAACATTATCAGTACAATGTATCTGAATGACAAAATGAAAGAACAAGATTTAAAAAAAGAGATTAAAAAAAAGACCTTTACTGATTCGGAAGCAATGCTTGCAAGTCAGGATTATTTTAAGGGAGACCAGTTGGCAGCTCGAGTATGGATTAATAAATATGCGTTAAAAGATTCTGATGGAAATCTTTACGAACTTACTCCTGATGATATGCACCGCCGTTTAACAAGAGAGATCTATCGTGTTGAACAAAAATATGATAATCCAATGTCGGAGGAGTTGATTTACAGTTTACTTAAAGATTTTAAATATATTGTTCCCCAAGGTGGACCCATGTCGGGCATAGGGAATAATATGCAAATTGTTTCATTATCAAATTGTTTTGTAATTGGACATGATAAAGTAACCGATTCTTATGGAGGCATATTAAAGATTGATCAAGAACAAGTGCAATTAATGAAACGGCGTGGTGGCGTTGGGCACGATCTTTCACATCTACGTCCCAAAGGCTCGCCTGTAAAAAACTCGGCTCTAACATCTACTGGGATTGTTCCTTTTATGGAAAGATACTCAAACACTACCCGTGAAGTTGCTCAAGATGGTCGTCGTGGTGCTCTTATGTTGAGCGTTTCTATCAAACACCCTGATAGTGAAGACTTTATCGATGCCAAATTGACGCATGGTAAAATTACTGGAGCCAACGTATCAGTAAAAATTACTGATGATTTTATGAATTCCTTAATTGAGAAGAAAAAATTTATACAACAATATCCTATTGACGATATTTCGCCAAAATTTATAAAAGAGATTGAACCCGAAAAAATTTGGAAAAAGATAATTCACAATGCTTGGAAATCTGCTGAACCTGGTATTTTATTTTGGGATACTATTATTAATGAATCAGTAGCTGACTGTTACGCAGATCTTGGGTATAAAACAGTTTCAACAAATCCTTGCGGCGAAATTCCACTTTGTCCTTACGATTCGTGTCGTCTTTTAGCTATAAATTTGTATTCTTACGTTGATAACCCATTTCAAAAAACGGCAAAATTCAATTTTGATAAATTTACCGAGCATGTTGGGTATGCTCAAAAAATTATGGACGATATTATTGATTTAGAACTTGAAAAGATTGATGCTATTTTAGCAAAAATCAACTCAGATCCCGAAGACATGGATATTAAAAGAATTGAAAGAAAACTTTGGGAAAACATCAAACGCAAAGCCGAAGAGGGACGAAGAACAGGCATCGGGATTACTGCCGAAGGCGACATGCTTGCCTCATTAGGACTGCGATATGGCTCAGAAGATGCAACTGATTTTGCAACCGAAGTTCATAAAACTCTTGCTATTGAAGCATATCGATCTTCTGTAAATATGGCAAAAGAACGTGGGTTTTTTAGTATCTATGATGCTCAACGTGAAAGAAATAATCCTATAATTAAACGTATCAAAGAAGCAGACCCAAAACTTATCGAAGATATGGAAACTTGGGGAAGAAGAAATATTTCTTTGCTCACAATTGCTCCAACAGGGACAACAAGTTTAATGACACAAACCACTTCGGGTATCGAACCAGTTTTTCGCCCGTTTTATAAACGCCGCAGAAAAGTAAATCCTAACGATCCTGAATCAAGAATCGATTTTACTGACGACCAAGGCGATCATTGGGAAGAATATAATGTTTTCCATCATAAATTTATAATATGGTTACAGGTTAATAATTATAATGTCGATGAAGTAAAAAGCTATGATTCTAAAACTCTTAACGAGCTTGTATCAAAATCGCCGTATTATAGGGCAACTGCCGAAGATATTGATTATATCGCAAAAGTAAAAATGCAAGGCTCTATTCAAAAATGGGTTGACCACAGCATAAGTGTAACTATAAATATGCCCGAAAACGCTTCAGAAGAGACTGTTGGCGATTGCTATTTAGAAGCATGGAAATCTGGTTGCAAAGGAATAACCGTTTATCGCGAAGGCTCAAGAGACGGCGTGTTAGTGGCAAATAATGATAATGACAACAATCAACGAAAAAATATTGAGCTTAAAAGACCTAAAGTACTTGAAGCAGATATAGTGAGATTTCAAAACAATAAAGAAAAATGGATTGCATTTATTGGTCTTATGGACGGTTATCCATACGAAATTTTTACTGGTCGTGTTGAAGAAGACGTCCTTAATGTTCCTACTGCTGTGGATTGTGGACAAATTATTAAAATGCGTTTCGAAGACGGAACTTCACGATATGACTTCCAATATAAAAACAAATATGGATATATGACAACTTTTGAGGGGCTGTCGCATACCTTTGATAAAACTTATTGGAACTATGCAAAACTTATTTCTGGTGTGCTTCGCCATGGAATGTCAATTGATAAAGCAGTAGAACTTGTATCTTCATTAGAATTGGATAGTGATAATATTAACACTTGGAAGAATGGTGTTGAAAGAGCATTACGCAAATATATTCCTAATGGTACAAAAGCCTCCAAAAAAGGTGTAAAATGTCCAAGCTGTAATATGGACGATACATTGGTTTATCAAGATGGCTGTGTAATTTGTTCCGATTGCGGATATTCAAAATGTGGATAAAGATTTAAAAGTTGGTAACCAACTTACTTTTCTACATCCTTTATATGTCTTAGTAAGCTTAAAAAGACTGTTCCACAAACAGTCTTTTTTCTTTTTAGATAATTGAGATTATCATGTACAATTAGACAGGTATCTTTAATAATTTATAGTTTTTATTGACTTTTAGATAAGTACTTATTATTTGACGAACATCCCTATTGTCTGGAAAAGGTTTAATTGCATCAATAAGCTCGCTACCCCTAAGATCTGTAATTTCATCGACACAGCCATACCCATAATATTTATTGTCTTTTATGGCAACAATCCACTGTTTTTCATCATCACAATCCAGAGGGGTAATAAATACACTATTGAGATTTATAGAAATTTCTCTAACTAATTCTATCGCTCTCTTATTGTATGCGTTAGGACTTTCGGCACCTATACATGCTCCTTTACACTCACCTAATCCATAATAAAAACAGGCTCCAGCACTTTGATATAATCCACATAATTTTTGACACAAATTAAATTTTTGGCAATATCGAGCTAATGCCTCAGTTGCAGATATTTTGGAAGAATATACATTTAAACACTCATTCTGGCAGTCATCAATATGTTGTACATAAAAATGTTTATATCCTTTGTCATCACAATATGCAAATATTCCCCAATTATTGACTGTGCGTCTTTGAGCAGTATTAAAAACTGGTTTGTTAAGTTTTATTTCATGCGATTCTTTTAATAATGCGACCAGCTCACTTCCAGTAAGTTCAAAATCGACATGTGTAATTTGGGACCGCATATTTATTGCTTTCCCTGTTTTTTCATTACGTAGATGTGACATTACACGAGCGTAGATGTTTTTGCTTTTGCCAATATAAATAAGGTCTTTTTCAGAATTGTAAAAATAATAAACGCCACATTTTTCTGGTAAATTTTTTACTCTAGTTAAATCAAGATTTGGATTAAGGCCGTTTAATGAAAATCCATTTATATTTACTCCCTGATTCTCGAGCATATCTTTTTGAAAGATCATTTTAAAAATCTCGGTTGTCGCGAGTGCATCTCCAAACGCTCTATGTTGATTTTCGAGTTTTACGTTAAGACTTTTGCATAAATTTCCAAGACTATAGGATTTAAAACCTGGAAACATTATTCTACTCAACTTTATCGTGCATAGAGTATTTAGGCGATATTTATAACCTAATTGTGCAAATTCTTGTTTTATAAAATTATAGTCAAAATTTACGTTATGAGCAACAAAAATAGTGTCTTTAGTAATTTCGACAATACGTGCTGCGATTTCAAAAAATTTAGGAGCATCAACAAGCATTTCGTTAGTAATTCCAGTAATTCCAGTAATAAAAGCAGGAACTCTTTTTTCGGGGTTTATAAGAGTAGTAAAGCTATCAATTATTTTATTCCCGTCAGTAATATAGATAGCAATTTCAGTAATTTTTTCGCTTCTTGCACTACCCCCAGTGGTTTCTATATCAACAATTGAAAATAATTGGTTCATTTTTTATTTTCGTTTCTTTGTTTTAGTTTTACTAATTAGTTCTACTTTTAAAAACGGTGGTTTTCTCATAAAAACCGCAATCGCTGAGCCACCAAGACCACCAGCAAACCCACTAGAAATTCCAGGCCAACCAATAGCTTGCATAATAAAATTTATTATAATCAGAAGTATAATTACCAGAGCAATCAACAAAAATATATTTTTCCAATTGTAGATAAGTTTAACCTCTGCATTACAATAAGCACAATATCTATTTTCGTAACCTTTGCGTTTCGAGAAGATACGCTTTAGTACATTACCCGTTTTATGACAGTTTGGACATTCCATTCGGCAAAATTAGCAACAAAATTTCATTAACAATGAGTTAAATAAAATAAAATTTATAAATTTGTGCAATGATTGTATTAATTTAAAACAAAACTTTATGTCAGGACACAGTAAATGGTCAACGATTAAAAGAAAAAAAGGAGCCGCCGATGTTAAGCGTTCTAAGATTTTTTCGAAATTATCAAAAGAAATAACAATTGCCGTAAAAGAAGGTGGTGGACCTGATCCTGATTACAACCCAAGATTACGAGTTGCAGTACAGAATGCTAAAGGCGTTAATATGCCAAAAGATAATATCGAACGTGCAATTAAAAAGGGAGACCAAGACGGAGCCAATTTTACCGAAACAAGTTTTGAAGGATATGCTGCGCACGGGATTGCTGTTTTTGTCGAATGTCTTACCGATAACAATAATAGAACCGTTTCAAGTATAAGATCTGCCTTTAATAAATACAATGGAACTTTAGGTACAAACGGATCCTTAGGTTTTTTATTCGACCGCAAAGGAGTTTTTGAATTTGAACTTAACGAAAACATTAATATGGAAGAGATAGAACTCGAACTAATTGATGGTGGAGCAGAAGAAATCGAAATAGATGAAAATAACATAACAGTTTATTCGGCACTTGAAGATTTTGGTAATCTAAATAAAAAGTTTGAAGAATTAAATATCGAAGTATCAAATGCAGAGTTACAACGTATTCCAAACGACACAAAAGAGCTTTCTATTGATCACGCAAAATCGGTAATGAAACTCATTGATGCACTTGAAGATGATGATGATGTTCAAAATGTCTTCCATAACTTAGAGATGACTGATGAATTAGCAGCAGAAATGGAATAACTAACATACGTTAAACCTCTAATATTGAGCCTCTTATATAAGTTTTTTATTTTTTTTACAAAATGCTCAAAAAAAATTTGGCAAACTAAGAATTATTTCATTTATTTGCAGTCCCAAATTGGGAATTAAAAAATGGTCCGTTCGTCTAGGGGTTAGGACGCCAGGTTTTCATCCTGGTAACAGGGGTTCGATTCCCCTACGGACTACAGATTAAGAAACACAAAAACAAGCAAACCTCCGAAATCCAGTGATTATCGGAGGTTTCTTTTTTTATCCCTATGCAAAATAGAGTGAAATAACGCATAACCTCATGGAGAAATCGTGGATCAATAATCGCTAAATATTAATCCACGATTTCGGGTGCTTTTGCACTGATTCACACCCCTTTACACTTCTTTGTGTAGCAGTAGATTAGAGCATTTAGTGTATCTTTACGGCATGAAAAACAAGAAAACATATACCCATAGTGAACCTGCCGATGAGTGCGATGTAAGCACAAAAATTACATCAAATAAATTTATAATTGCAGAGAAATATCTTAATCAAAGATATGATATACGATATAATACCGTAAGCAATAAGTTTGAATACAAGGAAAAATCGGAAGAACTGTATGAAGATTTAAATGAAAACAATCTATACATTAAACTTCAAAAAGACAACATCAATTTAAGTCTGAATAACTTGGTAGCCTTATAGAAGTCTGATTTTGTAAATAGGCATGATCCTTTTGTTGAGTATTTTGAACAACTGCCTGTTTGGGATAGAGAAACTGACCATGTAGCTTTTCTTTGTAGTTTTATTAAGGCAAAAGACCAAAAACGGTTTAATCATCATTTTTTTAAATGGTTGGTGAGAGTAGTAAAAACCGCAACACAACCGGAATCATACAATAAGCAAGCATTTGTATTAGTGAGTAATAAACAAAATTCGGGTAAATCTACTTTTTGTCGTTTTTTATGTCCAAGAGTACTAACACAATATATTGCAGAAAACATTGGCACTGATAAAGATAGTCATGTAGCGATAACTGAAAATTTTCTTATAAATCTCGATGAACTTTCACAAGCTGATAAGGCTGAGATAAATGCATTTAAATCTATGTTTTCTAAGGACAAAGTTAAAGCGAGGCTTACATACGACAAAAGAGCATCAATACATGTCAGAAGAGCAAGTTTTATTGGGTCGATCGATAAATGGGAATTTCTTACTGACGAAAACGGAAGTGTTAGATGGTTATGCATGGAAATCGATTATATTGATTGGGATTACAGCAAAAAAGTAGATATGGACAAAGTTTTTTCTATGGTTTGGCATTTGTCAAAAGACAGGAACTTTCAATCGGAGCTTATAAAAGAAGAGATTGAAGAGAATGAAAGAATAAATAAAAAGTTTCAGATTTCATCACCCAAGGCAGATTTAATTGAACGATTTTTTGAGCCATCTAATGAAGAAAACGGAGAGCAATTTTATAATGCAACAGAAATTTTGGAATACATCATGAATAAGACTTCAATAAAGCTAACTGCAGAGAAAGTTGGAAAATCGTTGAGGTTCTTAAATTATGAACGTATATCTAGAAAGCAGAATGGCAAAGTCAAACATGGGTATTGGCTTAAAAAAACATTGAAAAACGATGATTAAAAAGACTTTAACCTATAACCTTATAACTATATTCAATAAAAGTCAGAATATAAGGTAGTTATAAAGGTTATAAGATAATAATTTTAACTTATAACCTACTTGCAACCTATAACCTAAAAAAGCGGTTGCAAGTTTCAAGTCGGTAGCAAGTAGTGATTTTAGTTAAAACAAAATACTAAAGTATTGATATATTGTCTCTTAGCAGCAAAGGTTATAAGGTTATAAGTAGTAAATGCAAAAAATAGTTATTATAAGAAATAATGTAAATATATTTTAGGATTAAGAATTAAAATGTAATGCTAATTCTATCCAGCTCTTCTGTAAAAAATTGAAGTAATATCTCATAAAGTTTTTAAAATTCAACCATTAATCATACAAGGTTCATCATGGGCTTTCAGACAAGATGCTATCACTTCGGGTTCTTTAGCACTGCTTTAAACTATTATAAAGACAAATTAGCAGATGTAGATGACACGTTAGATGCAATCCCCCTTCGACTAAAATATCGATGAATATTTTCGCTAACGATAGGGTAAATTGAAGAAAAGTGAATGTAATTTGAAAATATTAAACAATTATAAATCAAATAATTAACTTTACCGTTAGTTGGAATAAATTCAAAGAACAGAAATGATAAGAAAAATATTTACCCTATTGCTTATATTGACTGTGACTCTGACATTTTCGCAGACTGAAAATTATGAAAATATCTATTTCATAAAATTTAAAGTGTATCAGAAAGAATTTAATAAAGGAGTACCGTTTGCAGAAATATGCATCACAGACAAGAGAGATGATTATATATTTAACTGCATTGCCACAGACTTTGATGGTTATGTTTTTTTTCATATCAATCCTAATAAATACAATGTCGATTCAACATATTTGAGAATTAGAATACTAAAAGGACATACAAAATCAGACTTCGGTAAACCTATTAACATCCCATTGAATAGAATTTCGCTATTGAAAGACTATGATTTGGAAAATGACATTAAAATCACTTTGACTGACTATAAAATTCTTAGTGAAAAAGAATATAAGAAACACAGAAAAAAATATGGACTAATGCCAGAAAGACAGCCGACAAAGGCAATAGATGTAAAATAATTACGGTGCATAACAGCGGCTCATAGTGCATGCCGCAGATAGTGCTTATTAAGAAAGAAAATTGTAAAAATAAAAATGGTGCAAATCAAGAAAAAATGGAGTAATAATGCGGCACGCACCATAGCCGCAAACCGTTAGCGTTCAGTGGAAGACAAAAAAATCGAGCAATGTTTTTTAGTGAAAGTTTTTGAACAGAAAAAGTAATTTAAATTGCTACCGTGAAAATTTGAAGAAAAAGGAAGAAAATGTAATCTTGAAA
>Ga0265295_1000501_pt1 | contig 78934 bp, 63 predicted proteins | sample Munlansysbiofilm_FD_192503 | JGI IMG/M metagenome (GOLD analysis project Ga0265295, IMG submission 192503) | Leachate microbial communities from a municipal landfill in Southern Ontario, Canada - Methane capture system biofilm | ecosystem: Engineered > Solid waste > Landfill > Unclassified ... | reverse complement strand
ATTAAAGGCCGAAAGATCGATTACACCGCTGTTTTGCCAGGCATATCCTCCGGAAGACCAAAGGGCTGAGGATGTGATGTCGGTCCAGGTTGCGGCGTTGGGGTCACCGGAGCCGGAATAATCGGTGGATACTTTAAGTTGCAGAGGTGGACCTGAAAAATTCATTGCCGTTTTGAACCAGAAAATCTCGTTGGTGTAATTATCGAAATTCATGGCAGGAGAAATCAGCCAGTCTTCGTTGGTATTATTTCCTCCGGCATATCCGCTTATTTTTGCAAAGGTAGTACCACTATAAGCACTTTGGGCCCATATTTGATCACCGGTAACACTATATTCCGACCACGTGCCCAGATCATTTTCAAAGTTTTCCTGATTGATAATGTCGGCATAGGGGATCAATGTTTTATCTGCACCTTGGGTTGTTCCTGCGCTATTGGTTGCTACAACGCGGTAATGGTAGGTTGTGCCGTTGTTAAGGCCTGAGAGGTCGGCAGTTACTGGTATGTTGTCGCCAGTGGTTGTATGTGGCGTGGCATCGATCGTGTTGCCATACGCATCGGTAGTGCCGTATTCAAAGGTGATGGTAGCTTCGGCGCCATTGGCTGAGACGGTTCCGTTGAGGGTAGCTACTCCATTGCCGATTCCTGAGGCCTCGTTCGTGATGGCTGTAGGGGCTACGGGTCCCCCACCACAATTGGCGGTATGGAATCCAAGGTAATCAAAGGTGTCGATAGCATACACTTCCCATTGCGAATCGGTTGTGGTGGTGCCGGCAGATACGGCCCAGTCGGTAGTGGGTGTACATATTGAAGCTTTTCTGACCAGGGTATGGTTGACTGTGCCACCGATTACACCTGCAACATCCCATCCTGAGCCTGGATCATTCCCTTCAATACCGATTATGTCAATAAGTACATTATTTTTAAACAGGCCCACGACATCATCTCCATTAAAATTTGCTACCCCGCTGGTTATGTCAGCCAGTGCAAGGATTGTGGCGTTGGCATTGCCATTTGCGATAATGAAGACATCTCCATCTGCTAAAACCCCGGTGAGGGATTCCGTAATTCCAAACAAATTTCCATTTGATCCGATTTTTACGGAATACACGGAGAGGTCGACATCAGCCCCTGTTCCGTTATAAATTTCAATATATTTATTATTGGAGCTACCTTCGGCATACTCCGAAAAGAGCAAGTCGGTGGTTTGTCCCGTTGCCCAGAGTCCTGTAAAGCCTAAAACGGCTGTCAGAAATAAAAAGTGTATCAATTTTTTCATACTCAAATAATTTAGTTTTCATTCGTAGTAAGTAGTTCCATGTTGCGGATAACAAGTATGCTGTACCTATTTAGATCGAAGCACCATGTTTGTTTTAAAAATTTATAGCATTGATTCTCTTTTGTTTAATGATGCATGGATTACAAATATCGGTAAAAATACTATATTACTATAACCAATGAATTATCAAATCGTTAATGATGGGTAAGTATTTTTTTTGAAGGCAATATAATTCATTGATTTTATGCGTTCTGTAGAGTTTTTCTGAAAATGAAAAAAGCTGCCTCCTCAGGCAGCTTTTTTTGTTGAAATCAGCGTATGTATATTATTTTACTTCTTCAAAATCAACGTCAGTTACTTCGTCACCGTTGTTTTTTTGTTGAGTTTCCTGTTGTGCATTACCCGGGTCGGTATGCTGTGCGCCTTGATCCTGAGTTGCTTTATAGATTTCTTCACTGGCAGCCTGCCATGCCGTGTTGAGTTTTTCCATGGCGCTGTCGATAGAAGGAACATCCTGAGCTTTGTGTGCATCTTTCAACTCACTGAGTGCAGCTTCTATTGGACCTTTTTTATCGGATGGAATTTTGTCGCCAAATTCTTTCAGTTGTTTTTCCGTTTGGAAAACTAGTGCATCGGCACTGTTAATTTTATCAATTTTTTCTTTTGCTTTTCTGTCCTCTTCCGCATTGGCTTCTGCTTCTGCTTTCATGCGTTTGATTTCGTCGTCCGACAGTCCTGAGGAGGCTTCGATACGAATATTTTGTGATTTTCCGGTTCCTTTATCTTTCGCGGTTACGTTGAGGATACCGTTGGCATCGATATCAAAAGTGACTTCAATCTGTGGAATTCCGCGGGGTGCCGGAGGCAATCCATCGAGGTGAAAGCGACCGATGCTTTTATTCTGATTGGCCATGGGGCGTTCTCCCTGGAGAATATGAATTTCTACCGAAGGCTGGTTATCGGCTGCAGTAGAAAATACTTCTGATTTTTTTGTAGGGATAGTGGTGTTCGATTCGATAAGTTTGGTAAAAACACCGCCAAGCGTTTCGATTCCCAATGAGAGCGGGGTAACATCGAGTAGCAGCACGTCTTTTACTTCACCGGTAAGTACACCTCCCTGAATGGCAGCGCCGATGGCTACCACTTCGTCGGGGTTAACGCCTTTAGAGGGTTTTTTCCCAAAGAATTTTTCTACTACTTCCTGGATAGCCGGGATACGTGTGGATCCACCCACCAGGATTACTTCATCGATTTGCGCAGCGGAGAGGCCGGCATCGCTGAGTGCTTTTTTGCAGGGTTCGATGGTTGCCCGGATCAATGAATCAGCGAGTTGTTCAAATTTTGCTTTCGAGAGGGTGCGGACAAGGTGTTTCGGGATTCCATTCACCGGCATGATGTAGGGCAGGTTAATCTCGGTTGAGTTGCTGCTTGAAAGCTCAATTTTGGCTTTTTCAGCGGCTTCTTTCAAGCGCTGCAAGGCCATAGGATCTTTCCTGAGGTCGATGTTCTCATCGTCAAGAAACTCCTGTGCCAGCCAGTCGATGATTACCTGGTCGAAGTCATCCCCCCCGAGGTGTGTATCCCCATTGGTTGATTTTACTTCAAACACTCCGTCACCCAGTTCAAGAATGGAGATATCAAAAGTACCTCCACCGAGGTCGAAAACAGCGATTTTCAGATCACCAGTTTTTTTATCCAGCCCATAGGCCAGTGATGCGGCTGTAGGTTCATTGATAATCCGGCGTACTTTTAACCCTGCAATCTCTCCGGCTTCTTTCGTTGCCTGACGCTGTGAATCAGAAAAGTAAGCAGGAACAGTAATAACTGCTTCTGTTACTTCTTGTCCAAGATAGTCTTCGGCTGTTTTTTTCATTTTCTGTAATACAATCGCACTAATTTCTTGAGGGGTATAGGTGCGATCTTTAATCTGTACACGCGGCGTATTATTGTCGCCTTTAATTATTTTATAAGGAATACGGTTTACTTCTTTGGTCACCCTATCGAAAGTTTCTCCCATAATTCGTTTTATGGAGAAGATGGTTTGTGTGGGGTTTGTGATCGCCTGACGTTTTGCAGGGTCACCTACTTTACGTTCACCGTTTTCAGTAAATGCAACAATAGAAGGCGTAGTTCTGCGGCCTTCGGAGTTAGGAATAACAACCGGTTCGTTACCTTCCATTACGGCAACGCAGGAGTTCGTAGTTCCCAGGTCAATGCCAATAATTTTTCCCATTACTTCATTATTTTTTATGTGATTAAACTCAATTTTTTCCGTGCACAATTGTCAATGATTATGCCAAAGCCGGAACAGGAGTGTTTTGGCTTTATGTCGAATTCCTGTTTTGATGATGTAAATGATTGATAATTAAATCATTAAATAGAAAATGGAGAATAACCCTGTTTTCTGACAGGCGGTGACATTTCGTCAGAGAGGAATGGTACTGCTAGTTTACCGGGTTTACGAATTTTAATTCGTAGTAATCGTCCCATAAGATATTGGAGGAGATTTCGCTGAGATAGAAGGCTCTTTCTTTTGAGAAGCGTGCAGCAAAAAGGCCAATGCCATTGTTAATATTGGTAAATACCGGCCGGTCCTGAATGAGAGAAACACTGGGTTCGTACACCTCCATATATGTATTGAATTGATCTTCAGCTACTTCAAAAGTAAAAACGACCTGATCAGCATATCTTTCCAATACACTGTTTTCCATTTCTGCATCCGTGTAGGGTACGTTATCATTAATCCATTTCCAGAATGTTTTATTCACAAAGTCGAAGCCCAGTTCTTCTCCGCCATCGGCTGTTGTGGCTTTCATTACGGGAAATGCGCGCCAGACAATGTTTTTATTAATCGGATTCGGATTTCCTTCCAATAATTCCTGATAGTAAAAGGTGACATATACGCCGTATCTGCGCCCATTAACGGTTGATATGAGTTCAACCGCCTTGGTGTAGTCGTCATCTGTAATATTAATAGTGGGCCGTGCGGCATTATTGATGATGGGTTTGGAAATTTCCAGGTCGGAATGAACAAGGGGTGTTTCAGCGGTGATTGTTTCCCCGTTGGTTGGGTTATGCACGACTAATTTATAGCGACTCCTGTCGTTGAGTTGTTGGTGTGTAACCGCCTGATATACCGTTTGCCGGGGGGCAAAGAAGACGCCTTCTTCCTTGTCGTATACTGTGGTCGTGTCAAAAACAAATTCGCGGACATATTTTCCGTTGTTGTACTCTTCAATTTTTACGTCGAGTTTCACGTCATACTGTGATGAATCGGGCTCTTGTGCGAAGATCAATGCATTGCCTTCGCCGAGGAAGGCTTTGGTGATTTTCAGGTAGGTAATGGAATCGTTTTGATTTAATAAACCATAAACAACGGTAATATCCTCCCAGTCGGAGATGGTCGTTACTTCATTATCGCAGGAAAGGAAAAGGGAAGTAACGATTATACTGAATAGAACGGCAGAAATTTTTTTCATAAGCGCAAAAATACAACAAATCCGAAATAATTGTTGTTAATTTGATGAAATAACTCAAATTTTGCGGGATCAAAGCACAGGATAATGAGTACTTCATTTGCACACATACCCAAAGTTACTACCCATGTGCTTCAGGAAATGAAGCTGAAGGGAGAGAAAATCAGTATGTTAACCGCCTACGATTACAGTATGGCTAAAATTCTTGATCAGGGTGGAATTGATGTGATACTGGTTGGTGATTCCGCCTCCAATGTGATGGCGGGTCATACGACGACACTGCCCATAACGCTTGATCAGATGATTTATCACGGGGCCTCTGTTGCACGGGCTGTTAAACGGGCCTTGATTGTGGTTGATTTGCCCTTTGGAACCTATCAGGGTAATTCAAAGGAGGCCCTGAATTCTGCCATCCGGATCATGAAAGAGTCGGAAGTGGATGCAGTTAAAATGGAGGGAGGGCGTGAAATTGTCGAAAGTATCGACCGGATTCTTTCTGCCGGAATCCCGGTTATGGGCCACCTGGGCCTTACCCCGCAGTCGATACACAAATTTGGGACGTACGTGGTACGCGCTACTGAAGCGGATGAAGCCAACCGCCTAATCGAAGATACGCTTGTGCTGGAAGAAAGGGGCTGTTTCGCAATTGTACTGGAGAAAATTCCTGCCAGCCTGGGAAGGAAGGTCGCCGAATCTGTAAAAATACCCATTATTGGAATCGGAGCCGGCCACTATGTTGATGGCCAGGTATTGGTACTTCATGATATGCTCGGTATTACTCAGGATTTCAGTCCCAGGTTCCTTCGTCGTTATCATAACCTGAAAGAGGAAATTATGGGTTCGGTGCGCGCCTATATCGATGATGTTAAGTCCAGTAACTTCCCCAATGAACGGGAACAGTATTAAATTATGGAATTGTTCGACAGCCATCGGGTGTTATATGAGGATAATCATCTTTTAATCGTCAATAAACTTCCCTCAGAAATTGTTCAGGGAGATAAAACCGGCGACCAACCTTTGTCAGAAATCTTGAAATTTTATCTGAAAGAAAAATATCAAAAACCCGGAAATGTTTTTGTAGGGGTGGTGCATCGGCTCGACCGGCCGGTCAGCGGAGTGGTAATTTTTGCCAAAACAGGGAAAGCACTTTCCCGGCTCAACGAGATGTTACGTGATCATGTCATAAAAAAGAAATATTGGGCAGTTGTAAAAAATTGTCCGCCAGAGGCCTCCGGGCATCTGGTTCATTATCTGAAGAAAAATGAAAAACAGAATAAATCCTATGCGTGCACACAGGCAGAAGCGGGATATCTGAAAGCAGAATTGCGTTACCGGGTAATTGGTCAGTCGAATAATTATTTTTTATTGGAAGTGGAACTTTTAACCGGGCGGCATCATCAAATTAGGGTGCAATTGAGCGAAATCGGTTGTCCTATCAAAGGCGATTTGAAATACGGGTATCCCCGTTCCAACCCGAAGGGTTCAATTCATCTTCATGCCAGGGAAGTTGCTTTTATACACCCGGTAAAGCAAACGCCTGTCAACTGTCTTGCCAATCCTCCCGCCGATCCCGTGTGGGACGCCCTGACCAACCGGTGAATAACCTCCTTCCTGCCCTTTTCTACCTCCATTGCACCTGTACCCGGTGGTTTTTATTTCCTTTATCCACACACCCGAATGGCCGGTGTTGCTGTTTGTGATATGGAACAGAGCGGATGAATGGCCTGTATTTTACCCGTAAAAACTGCTGATCGATAGCAACAAAGTGTCAGGGTTATTGATTTTTTGTTTTGGGTGTGCTTACGACCCCGGTAAAAAGTGTGTTTAATCCATTGTTTTTCAGGGTATCGTGATAATATTTTTAGATACTTCTTCATTTAATGAGGTGCTCCAGGGTTTGATTATTCATTTTCATTTCCTTTAAAGAGGAGCATGGAGAGTTGTTGCGGGTGGAGGATAATATTGGCAGTTTCCAGCAGTTCACGGTCACTGACTGCATCAATGCGGCGATGCACCTCTTCCAGGCTATCGACTTGGTTTTTAACGAGTATGCTTTTTCCCATGGAAAGCATTTCGGCCAGATTTGATTCCTGAGCAAGGGCCAGTTGGCCTTTAAACTGTTTTTTTGCATTCTGGAGTTGTCGTGTTCCGGATACAACGGATCTGATTTTTTCAAATTCTTTATGTAATAGCTGTAGGGCTTTTTCGGCGTTGGAGGGATCCATCCCCATATAGACAAAAAAAACACCTGTGTCGGAATAGGGGGTATATTGCGCTTCAATGTTGTAGGTGATGCCGTGTTTTTCGCGTATGGCCATATTCAGGCGGGTATTCATGGCGGGTCCTCCCAGGTAATTGGTGAGCAGAGCCAGGGTTGTTCTTCGTTCATCGCTCCATGGGAAGGCCCGGTTTCCGACTACAACATGCGTTTGAAAGCTGTTTCGTTCCAAAGAAATATTTTTTGGCTGATAGCTGTTTACCGGAATTCTAATTGGCTTTTCAAATGGCTGAGGCCCTTTATCGAAATATTTTTCGGCATAATAAATAAGTTTTTTCATCGATATGGGCCCCACAGAGCAGAGCACCATATTTTTGGGGTAATAATATTTTTTTATAAAATTCAGAATTGAATTTCTGGAAATTTTTGACAGGCATTCCCGGGTGCCAAGGATGTTTCGTCCCAAATTATGCCCTGCAAAAAGCTGATCTTCAAAATCATCGGCAATCTGCTCCCATGGGGTATCCAGATAACTGGTAATTTCATCATACACTACATCTTTTTCTTTTTCTATTTCCTTTTCGGGAAAAACAGAGTGAAACAGCAGGTCGCTGAACAATTCGATTGCCCGTTCATAGTAACCTGTCAGGAAGGAGGCATAGATGCAGGTTTCTTCTTTTGTCGTGTATGCATTAAGATCGCCGCCTACATTGTCAATGCGGCTGAGAATGTGAAATGCTTTTCTTTTTTCGGTGCCTTTGAATATTACGTGTTCGATGAAGTGGGCCAGTCCGTGGTCTTGTTTTTCTTCATCCCTGGCACCGGCGTCGATCATAACACCGCAGTGCGCTACCGTTGAGCGGGTCTCTTTATGAATAATTCGCATTCCGGAGGGAAGCGTAAAGGTATTGTACATCGAATGGATTTTATTTAAGTAATTCATTTTTAGGTGTGGTGTAAATCCAGAACAGCGGCTGATATCCTCTAAAATGCCCTGCTTCATCGTAGTTTTCCAGAAGTGGGGCAATGGCCATAATTTGTTTTTCCAGTGTAGTGATTTTTTCTCCGTCGTAACTCCACGCTTCCAGAAACCGCACCTTCGTGATGTCTCTGTAATCGAGCGTGCGTTCCATTACCAGAAGTGTATCGTTGTAGGGAAAGTTGGGGCTCTGCATCAGCAGGGTGTCCCGTGAACCTTTAATATTTTCCAGGGCTTCGGGGGTAAGCTTTTCGTGCGAATAGTAGTCGTATACGCCTACTTTCTGATTCAGTGCATCGTTGAGCAATTTTTTGATAAAGCGCTCCCGTTTTGATCCTTCCAGATTGTTGATCCACCAGTCCTGTTCCTGCGACTGAACCGATACATCGTACTGAATTTTTTCTGTGATTATCTCCTTTTTAGGGTTGGATGTACAGGAGGTAATTCCAATTATTGCAACAAGCATCCACAGTATTTTTTTCATCTGCAAATATTTTTTTGTTCAGTCAGTTGGAATTTATTGTTTGCCATGCGAAGGGGTTAAGTACTTCCTGTCCAAACCTGATTGTTTCCTGGCTTCGTTTTTACGCCCTGACCACCGGTGGCAAATATGCGAAATGTTATGGTACGATTCAACGGCATTTGCTCCCGGATGGTAAAAATAGCAAAACGATTGAAAACCGGAGCCATAGAAATGGGCTGGAAATATGATTTTGGATAATTGCGTTGTAAATTTGTGGTTATGATGAGAAAAGAGGCTTTGTTTTATACCCGCTTGGAAAATGAGCGGGTTCAATGCAACCTGTGTCCCCACCGATGCATTCTGGCGAATGGTAAAATGGGTATTTGCCGAGTCAGAAAAAACGTGGACGGGAAGCTTGTGGCTTTAAGTTACGGGTGGATAAGCAGCTGTAGTTTTGACCCGGTGGAGAAGAAACCGTTATATCATTTTTATCCGGGGCAGCCGATATTGAGTATTGGAAGTGTGGGGTGTAACATGCGGTGCCGGTTTTGCCAAAATGATACAATATCCCAGACGGGTGTGGAGGGCTATAATGGTTTGACCCGGGCTGATCCAGCTCAGGTTGCTGATCTGGCATTATCGCGCAGCAACAATATTGGAGTGGCATATACCTATAATGAACCCCTTGTCGGTTTTGAATTTATGATGGATGTAGCCGTTGCGATACACCGGCGAGGCGCTAAAAACGTGTTGGTTACCAATGGCTTTATTGAACCTGAACCCCTCAATCAGCTTCTGGCGGTAACTGATGCTTTTAGTATCGACTTGAAAGGCTTTACAGAGGCGTTTTACCGCCAGTACACCTCGTCTTCCCTTGCCCCTGTAAAAAAAACGCTGGAAAGGATTGTTGCTTCAGGTCGCCATCTCGAAGTCGTACATCTTATTATTCCGAAGGCAAATGATAATCCAGCAGATTTTCAGCGTATGGTTTCCTGGATCCGTACGACACTGGGCCGGGAAACGGTGCTGCATCTCTCCCGTTATTTTCCGTGTTATCAGATGACAACACCAGCAACACCTGTTTCAACGATTGAGGCATTTGCTGCTATTGCGCGGGAAAAACTGGATTATGTTTATTGTGGTAATGTTCCACATTCCACCGGGCAGGATACCTTGTGTCCGGTATGTAATCACCGGCTGATCCGCCGTAACGGTTATTCGACCAGGCTGACCGGCCTTGGTCCCGGCGCGGTTTGTCAACGGTGTGGCCATAAAATTCCTATCATTATGCCCTAACGATTTTTTTATGTTTTAATTGTGTGCGGGGGTTTCATACCTTTGCACAATGAATACAGCCCAGATTATTCAACCAGAACTTATCCTTAATACGCAGATTTGCAAGGAAAATATCCGGCAAATGGCCGGGAAGGCATTGGCTTCAGGAAGCCTGTTTCGTCCACATTTTAAAACCCATCAAAGTAGGGGTGTGGCTTCATGGTTTCGTGAAGTTGGGGTAACTGCCATTACCGTTTCTTCGCTGCGAATGGCTGCGTTGTTTATTGCCTCCGGGTGGAAGGATATTACTGTGGCAATGCCTTTTAATCTGCGCGAGGTTTCTTTTCTGGAAGAGCTACTCCCAAAGGCCAGGATTCATATTTTGATTGATAGCGTGGAGGCAGTCAGAGGGCTGGATCGCAGATTATCCATGCCTGTAGGCGCATTCTTAAAGATGGATTGTGGGTATGGGCGAAGTGGAGTTGGAATTGACGACGGAATGGCCATCGATCGAATTCTTACTGCGATACATCAATCGGAACATCTTCAGTTCAGAGGCTTCTTGACGCATAGTGGCCATACCTATCATGCCACCTCACGAGAGGAGATCGTGAAGATCTCTTTACAGGTAGCGCAAAAAATGAAACGGTTGAAAAAAAGGTGGTTTCGGTTGTTTCCGGATGCAATTATTTCGATAGGCGATACGCCCGGATGTTCTCTTATGGATGATTTCAGTGGAATTGATGAGGTAAGGCCCGGAAATTTTGTTTTTTACGATTTGATGCAGAAAAATCTGGGTTCCTGCGATCGCAGCCGGATAGCAGTGGCTGTTGCCGCTCCTGTGTTAGGGCTTTATCCAGAGAGAAATACAGTGATTGTGCATTGCGGAGGGGTTCATTTATCCAAAGAAAGCATTCAGAATAGTCAGGGTGTCAAATTGTTCGGACAGGTTGTTTGGCTTACGGATTCAGGATGGCAATGGCCAGCGGAAGAGATTTTTGTGACCGCCCTGTCGCAGGAACATGGAATAATTCAGGCTAACCCCGGGCTGCTGCGTGCTATTCAGCATGGCGCCTTGTTGGGCATCATTCCGGTACATTCCTGTTTGACGGTGAGTTGTTTTTCAGAATACCTTACCACAACCGGTGAACGATTGAAGATTTTCAGGCCTTAGGGCGGCCATGGGGAGGAGCGAATAAACAACAGGTTCAATAACACGAATAGTATGAAGCATGACAAAGGAAGACAGGGAACTTTTCTGACACTCCCTGAGATTGAAGCCTATGCAGAATCCTGCACAACGCCTGAATCTCAATTGCTCTATGAATTAAACCGAAAGACCCATCTGGAAGTCTTGATGCCCCGTATGCTGAGTGGCCATCTTCAGGGTGCATTTTTATCGATGCTCGTGCGGATGAAACATCCAATGATTATAGTCGAAATAGGCACTTTTACAGGGTATGCCAGTCTGGCCATGGCATTGGCAATGCCCGCGGAAGCTAAATTGATTACTATTGAAAAAAATCCGGAGGTGGCGGAAATTGCCAAAGCGTATTTTGCTAAGGCAAATCTGCAAGAGCGTATTTCACTGCGCGTGGGTGATGCCCGGGAAGCAATTCTGCATCTGGAACCGAATATTGATCTTCTTTTTATCGACGCCGATAAACGTAATACTCTGAAGTATTATCAGCTGTTGTTGCCCAAAGTGAACCCGCGCGGGATTATCGTAGTCGATAATGTGTTGTGGGATGGTAAAGTTATTGATAATCAATACAATAATGACAAGGATGCCCTTGCATTGCACACCTTTAACCGTTACGTACAACAGGATGAGTCGGTGGAGAATCTTCTGCTGCCTTTCCGCGACGGAATAATGCTGATCCGAAAAAAATAAAGGTTCTCAGCCGTATTTATACAATAAAACGTTCGGGTGACTCCTTGTTTTTTGTCCGCCTTATACCCTGAATTTATAATCGAGTCCACGAAGAGTTTCGTTAGCTTTTACGATTTTATCTTTCAGTTTTTCCTTATGGGAAATCATTTTATTTCTAAGCGCTGCATCGCCTGTAGCAATGATTTGACCCGCCAGAATGGCAGCGTTAAGCGCACCGTTTATGGCTACGGTAGCCACCGGAATTCCAGGAGGCATCTGAACTATGGATAGCAGGGCATCCATTCCTTCGAGCGTTGAACCCTTAATCGGAACTCCAATGACTGGAAGTGGCGTAGAGGCGGCAATGACACCGGGTAAATGTGCTGCCATCCCGGCTCCTGCAATAATGACTTTTACTCCCCGGTCGTGCGCTTTTTTTGCGAATTCTTCCACCTGCTCCGGGGTCCGGTGAGCCGATAGTGCATTTATTTCAAAGGGAATCTCCATCGATTCGAAGAATTCTGCGGCTTTTTCCATTACGGGAAGATCGGAAGTACTGCCCATAATAATACTTACAATCGGATTCATAGGTAAATAAGTTTTGATCCGATACAAATGTACAATAAAATGAAAGGTTTGCACGATACAATTTGTACCTTTGCATAAATTCAAAAATGTACTCCTATGAATATCGTAACTGTTAAGGATAAAACCTTTGTAATCTCAATCCGTGATACGGAACTGGATGCGGCAACCCGATGCATAGCTCAGGCAATAAACCGAGATATCCGCGGTAAGAACCCGTTATTTTTGTGCATTTTAAACGGAGCATTTATGTTCGCTGCTGATTTAATGAAAAAGATTACTATTCCTTGCCAGTTGTCGTTCGTAAAGGTGGCCTCCTATGAGGGAACTACCACCACAAATCATCTGGCGAACCTGATCGGGTTAACCGAGAATATTGCCGGACGAACGGTAATCGTGGTGGAGGATATTATTGATACCGGTTATACCATGGAACAGATTATTGCCATGCTTCACGAGCGCGGTGCTGCCGAGGTGCGTATCGCTACCCTGTTTTTTAAACCCGATTCCTTTCAGTGTAATTATGCGATCGATTATATCGGAATGGAAATCCCCAACGATTTCATTGTAGGTTATGGTCTTGATTATGACGGATATGGAAGGAATCTTCCTCATATTTACAGCTTGCTCAGTGAATGATTTAATCCTGCTGGTATGTTAAATATAATTATTTTCGGGCCTCCGGGCGCAGGTAAAGGGACACAGTCGCAACGTCTTGTCGCGCGTTTTCAATTGGGGTATATCTCCACCGGCGATGCCTTGCGTTCAGAAATTGCTGCCGGAACGGCGGTAGGCAGGAAAGCGAAGGCACTGATCGATCAGGGCCAGCTTGTCCCCGATGAACTGGTTCTGGATATTGTACATCATGTGGTCGTTGGGGAAACACAATCCCATCGCAAAAAGGGAATTCTTTTTGATGGGTTTCCCCGAACTGTGGCACAGGCTGAACAACTCGACCGGATGCTCGAAGCGGAACATACGGAAATTACTTGTCTGGTCAGCCTGCTCGTTCCGCAGGAGGAGTTGATGCAAAGGATTCTTATCCGGGCACAAACTTCCGGCCGCAGTGATGATAATGAAGAAACGATTGCTAACCGGCTTCAGGAATACCAAAAAAAAACCCAACCTGTGGCCGAATACTATAAGAAGTTAAATAAGTTTATTGAAGTGGACGGGACAGGGACACCCGATGAAATCGCCAGCCGGTTGGCGGATGTTATTAATAAGTGTAAATAATTACCGCTATGGTAAGTTCGAATTTTGTGGATTATGTGAAGATTAATTGTCGATCGGGAAATGGTGGCGCAGGATCGGCACATTTTATCCGGAACCGGATGACTGCTTTTGGTGGCCCGGATGGCGGAGATGGCGGCCGTGGTGGCCATATTATTCTCCGTGGCAATAAACAGATGTGGACCCTTCTCCATCTGAAATATACCAAACATATCAAGGCCGAACATGGCGGCCCCGGAGGGGCGCAGTTAAAAACGGGCAAGGAAGGTGATGATGTTATTCTGGAAGTGCCGTTGGGTACCCTGGCGCGGGATGCAGAAACCGGAGAAGTGGAGTTTGAGATCGTGAACGACGGAGAACAACATATCCTTGTGGCAGGAGGACGCGGAGGTAAGGGGAATGATTTCTTTAAATCCTCCACGATGCGTACGCCAAGGTTCGCACAACCCGGTGAACCCGGATTGGAACTATGGAAAATCCTTGAGCTGAAAATTCTCGCTGATGTGGGGCTCGTCGGTTTCCCAAATGCAGGAAAGTCGACCTTGCTCTCGGTGATCTCCGCAGCAAAACCTGAAATTGCCGATTATCCCTTCACTACACTACGCCCTAACCTGGGCATGATTCCCTATCGTAACGAACGATCGTTTGTTATGGCCGATATTCCCGGGATTATTGAAGGTGCTCATGAAGGAAAAGGACTGGGTCTGCGCTTTCTGCGCCATATTGAAAGAAATTCCGTACTCCTTTTTATGATTCCTGTGGATGCGGATAATATCCGTAAAGAATATGAAATTTTACTCCATGAATTGCAACAGTACAACCCTGAGCTCCTCGATAAAAAGCGGATATTAGCCATTACAAAATGCGATCTTTTTGACGATGAAATGCTGATTGATTTAAAACAGGAAATTCCCAGTTCGCTGCCATGGATCTTTATTTCTTCCATTGCAGGAAAAGGGTTAACCGAACTTAAAGATATATTGTGGGACGCGCTGAACAGCGAAGTGTAATCAATTAACAGCTCTGATTTGTTTGCGGATATTCTCCATATTGACATCCAAGGATTGCTTGCCATAAATGGCGCTCATTCCCGTTTTCTGGATTTTCTGATGGGGTGGGTGAGCAATACCTATGTGTGGTTGCCTTTATATCTGCTTTTTTTTTGGCTCTTATATCGTCGTTATGGGCGAAGAATATGGATTGTGCTTCTGGCAGTGGTTGTGCTTATTACCCTGAGCGATCAAAGCAGCGTGTGGATTAAAGAGAGTGTTATGCGTCTGCGGCCGTGCCATGAACCGTCGCTCTCCGGCTGCATTCATCTTGTGAACAATAAATGTGGCGGGAGCTATGGATTTGTCTCTTCCCATGCGGCTAACGTATTCGCATTGTCTGCTTTTTTGGTGATTACCCTGCGATGGGGCTTATGGGCTGTTGTGGCTATTTTTTTCTGGTCGGGGCTTGTTGGGTACAGCCGGATTTATCTGGGGGTACACTATCCGTTGGATGTTTTGTGCGGAGCTTTATTGGGCCTTGCTATCGGATTTACGGTGGGATGGCTGACGCGGCGCATTGCACGGGAAAGCTCTGTGGACATTACTTAACGAAGGTTTTTGTTATATGATCGCTCGGAATTGATTTTTTCAAAATAAAACCAGTTTTGCGCTATTTTAGTAACATTATGGAGCCTGTAAATTTCTGCCTCGCTTCTCTCGAATTACAATTTTTGCATTCAAGAAGTACCCTGTAAATGTAAACTCCGCCAGGGCAGGGTATTCCTTTGTTTGTTCCATCCCAGCCTTCGTCGGGCGAAAGGCTTTCAAAAACAAGTTCGCCATATCGGTTAAAAATCAGTAAACGATACCCCTGAAAACCCTGATCCGGAACATACGGAAAAAACAAGTCGTTCAGTCCATCGTTATTGGGCGTGAAAGCCGTTGGAAATTGAATATTTGCAATGGTTACCCTCACGGTATCGTTGTTTTCGCATCCATACTGGTCTTGTACCTTCACAAAGTAATTCCCTGCGTCGAATATTATTCGCTCCGGTTTCTGTGACTGGTTGTCCCAGAGGTAGGAGGTAAATCCTGAACCCGGAGAGAGAATGGTTTCAGTGCCTGACAAAAGATAAAAATTTTCTCCCAGCGCTGGTCGGGGCAATGGCCGGATTATCACATTCTGTGTAAATTTATGCTGTGTTCCGTTGAAATAAATGGAAAGATTGATGTGAAAAGTGTCGGGGTAACTAAATATATGATACGGAGCTAATGCAGTATCGAATCTGGCCGGATGCCCGATATCTGTGAAATCCCATTGCAGGGAATCGATAAAGGCGGTGTTGGTAAGTGAAAACCAGGTTGTATCTCCAAAACAACTTTCACTGTATTGGATTAACGGTATTTTCGCATAGTGAGAGAGAAAGGAAGGTAATCCTTCCCGACAAATTCTTCCCTCAAGGCTAATTGCATTCTCGGTGAAATTGCAATCCGGCCCGGTTCGTTCCGGATTATAGATTATTCCCAAAGAATCAGCATCATTTCTTGCTACATAGATTTTCCCGTCAGGGCCTAATTGCAGCGATGTGGCACGAAAAGGAAAATCGGACGATGAAGGTATGACGGAAACAGAATGCAGGTTTTGCATTCCCGTAAGGTTAAACTGAAATAAATAGCTGGTGTTGGTCCCTCCGGTTACAAAATAGGTGCTGCCATAGAGCTTCGTTCCGTCAGCCGAAAACTCAACACTATAGGCTCCTTTGTATAAATTTCGGGAGGTTCTGGCGTTGGATAAAGTCCCGGTTTGGGCATCAAAGTCGTAGAGTTCAAAAACGTCTTTATCATAAAATCCTCCGGCCAGTAATTTTCCGTCGGGGCTGGCTTTCATTGCGCCTACAGGCAGGTCGGTCATGCTACTGCTGGTTTGAATGGTGCCGGTTGCACTTATAACAGGGTCGGTATGCACACCATCTTCTGTAAGCAGATAACTATGCCAGTGATCGGAATTGTATTCATGACAGATTACCCAAAAATCTACCTGATTGGTGTGTAAAATTGCCGTCAGCTTTTCACTGCTTTCGGGAAAGAGTGAAACATTTTTTTCACGAATCCGATAGGTATCGTTGAATATTTCAATCACTGTATAGCAAAGCCCGTTCTGGCCAATCGGAGCCGTACGATCTTGTGTGAACAGATAAAATTTTCCCGGATGGCCCGGAGCAGGCACAAATAAGGCATTTTGTGTGGCTGTATTGTTGCCGGCCAGGCTATCCCCGTTTGGAATTACCTGATTGTTTTTGTCCCATACCGTTTCTCCATTACTAAAAAGCAGCATTTCCCCATTATCGTCGCATAATACGGCACACCCGTTAGCGCTTTGCATTACCGTATTATTTTGGATTCCCACAGCACCGCTTTCGGTAAAGTTTAACCCGGCAAAATCTCCAAAATACCATGTGTTTGCCTTCTGACAAAAGGATAGTGTGTGCATCAGCAAAATAACCCCCAGGAAGGGAAAAGAGCGGCAAAGGGTTGAACTGCGCTTGGGGTGGCGCCGATTGCTTGTTAATCCATACATTATTTATTCTTCATACTGATAAATAAGCCGGTAATGCTCACGTATTCTTCGCTCAGGCAGATGGATAAGAATTTCGGAGCTGATAATCCTGCCTTTCTCATCGTAGTTTCTGGTCACAGAATTAATAAGCGTATCTGCCAAATCAAATACTTCATGCTTAATTACTTGATTATTTGAATTATAGCTAATTTTTGCCGTATTATTTTTAACCCGGCTCTCTTCATGAATCTGAATTGGTAAATGATGTTCTCCGTAAGTATAGGTATTTCTTTCAATCACTTTATCCTGTGCATTGCGGGTTATTTGCCGGTAGATTCTTCCTGAGGCATCGTACTCCAAGGTAAGTGATTCTTCTTCTCCCTCCATGTTAATGCTTTTTTGGAGAATCATTCTGCCTTCTTCATCGTAGTGGATTTCAACATCGGATTCAATGTTCCCGGAGGAGTCAATCAGGGTTTGTTTTACGAGTTTTCCATTTATAAAAGTCAGTCGCTCTTTTTCTTCTTCCTCTCCGTTTTCATCTACAGTCCTTTTTTCAATAATGCGTCCCTCTTCATCATAACGGATAAGGGTAGTATCGTGTGTTCCATCGAGATAATACTGTTTTTCGCTGATCAGCTTCCCGTTTTCGTCGTATTCCCATCTTTTATCTTCAATCAGCTCATCTTCCAGCCCTAAAATGCGCTCTTTTATTAATTTGTTGTTTTGAAAAACCCTTTCCGTTTTTTGTTCAATGGTGCCATCAGGCAGGTATTCAATCTGCAGAAGAATATTTCCGTTTTCATCTTGTTCTGTATATTCCTGCAAGTATTTTTTTTGTGTTTTTTCTGTTATAAATTCGTCTTCAATAACCGGTTGTCGAAATATGCGTGTTTTCATCTTTTTTAATAATTGTGTTTGTAACAAAGAAGTATTATTCCCGTTTTTATTAATTGTGTAAATTTACATGAAAAAAACAGAAGATCACAAAACTCTATCCGTTATGAAAACTTTTTCTATTCTGCTTATGTTATTTTTAGTTGTTATGACAACCTCTTGTTCAACCAAAAAAGTCAGGCCTGAATATCCGGTTACGACAAAAACAGATGTCGTAGATGAGTATTTCGGCACAAAGATTCCCGATCCTTACCGTTGGCTCGAGGATGATATGTCAAAAGAAACGGCCCAGTGGGTCGAAGCACAGAATTCAGTTACATTTGAATATTTGCATTCCATCTCCTTCCGGGATGTAATCAAGGAACGGTTAACACAGATTTGGAATTATCCTAAAGTTGGAGCACCCTGGAAATCTGGCGGCCGTTGGTTTATTATGAAAAATTCCGGGCTTCAGAACCAGTATGTGCTTTATCTTCTTGAAGATTATAACGACCGGGAAGGATCACTGTTGCTCGATCCGAATACTTTCTCCGAGGATGGGACGGTTTCATTGACTGACCTGAGTGTATCAGACGACGGGAAATACCTGGCCTATGGAGTTTCCAGAGGAGGTTCCGACTGGAACGAAATTTATGTAATGGATATTGACTCCCGTCAATTGCTCGATGATCATATCCAGTGGATTAAGTTTTCAGGAATTCAATGGCAGGACCATGGATTTTACTACAGCCGCTATCCCGAGCCTTCTTCAGCTGACGCACTGAAAGGGGTAAATGAAAATAATATGGTATATTATCATACCCTGGGAGACCTTCAGGAAAACGACCGGCTCATCTACAATGATCCAATGCATCCGCTGTGGGGATTCAGTATCGGATTGACTGAAAATAAAGAATATATGGTGCTTTATACTACCGAATCAACTTCAGGTAATGCATTGTCATTCAAGGAGATGAAAGATAATTCGGATACTTTTACTCCGATTGTTACGGGTTTTGAAAACGATTTTTCTCTACTGGATATCGTGAATGGAAGGTTTTATATTATCACTAACTATAAGGCACCCAATTACCGGCTTATCGCGGTAGATCCCTCCAATCCTTCAGAGGAAGGCTGGGTGGATGTGATTCCTGAAAAGGAGGTTGTTTTACGCAGTGTTCAGTTGACTGGGGGTAAAATGTTTGCCTCCTATATGAAAGATGCTCACAGCAAGATAGAAGTTTATGCTTACGATGGTAGTTATTTATATGATATTGAAGCCGGTATAGGATCGATTGGCGGATTTGGAGGAAAAATGACGGATACGATCACTTTCTACAGTTTTACCTCTTTTACAACACCGGCCATTATTTATATGTACGATATTGTAAAGAATGAATCTACGGAATACAGCCGTTCAGCCATTGACTTTGATTCCGATGCCTATGAAACCCGGCAGGTTTTTTATACCAGTAAAGACGGGACAAAAGTACCCATGTTTATTACCCATAAAAAGGGGCTGAAATTGGCAGGGAATGCCCCGACACTGCTTTATGGCTATGGTGGATTTAACATCAGTCAAACACCCGGATTTCGTACTACGATTATTCCACTGCTTGAAAATGATGGAATTTATGCTGTGGCAAACCTGCGTGGCGGCGGTGAATATGGGGAAGAATGGCATAAGGCCGGAACGTTAATGCAAAAACAGAATGTGTTCGATGATTTTATCGCTGCGGCGGAATATCTCATTGACAATGCCTATACAAATCGTTCAAAACTTGCCATTAAAGGGGGTTCAAATGGAGGATTACTGGTGGGTGCCGTGGTTAATCAGCGGCCGGATCTTTTCGCCGTGGCACTTCCCGCCGTCGGGGTTATGGATATGCTACGATATCACAAATTTACTATCGGACGCTATTGGGCAACCGATTATGGAACAGCTGAAGACAGTCCGGCCATGTTTGAATATTTGTTAAATTATTCCCCGCTTCATACCATCAGGGAAAATACAGATTATCCTGCGGTGCTTGTGACTACGGCCGACCATGACGACCGGGTGGTGCCGGCACATTCCTTTAAATATATTGCTACTTTACAGGAAAAATATCAGGGTACTAACCCGGTGATGATTCGTATTGAAACAAAAGCCGGACATGGTGCAGGGAAACCGACCGAAAAGGTGATTGAGGAAGTTGCCGATGAATATGCCTTCATCTTTGATAATATGAATATCAAACCTTATTAAATTATTGGTTTTTTTACACGGTTGAAATGACTTGTTTTAATGTGTTGCGGAAGTTTCCAGTCAGAAACTTCCGCAACCTTTATTGTTTAAGCACCAGCGTATTATTATGAACCGTTATTTTAGCAGAAATATATAGTGAGGGGGAAGGACAAGGTTATTAAGAGCCCTTTATTGGTGATTCTCGCGGGGAGTATCCCGAATTTCTTCCACCTGTGCTGAGAAAACATCTATTCCGTTTTCTTTAGCCATGATTTGTGCATCCTGGTTGGTGGCGATATGACCGCCGGTAGTATAGAAATTCCAGGTATGTGGATTGCGTAGCCAGTTTTCTATTTCCATCGTAAGGTTTAGGGTTACCTCTTCATTCGCATCGAGCTCAAAGCTGATGTTGTTGATGGTTATGGTGAAGTGATTATGTACAAAGGTTGTTTCGTCTGCACCAAATCCATGGGCAGGATGAATTTGTCCAATGCCGAGAAAGAATTCATAGTTGTTTTCGTTAACCCCGATGATATTGGCATACTTCCCTTTCATCTGCATATAATAATAACCGCCTCCCTGCTCATCAGGCATTTGCATCAGGTACTCGGGAGGGGTGGTGAAAAGCCCGTTATGGTTGGTCTCTTCATCCAGTCCGAAAGTGAAGGAGATAGATTTGTAAACCCCGGCAGGAATACTGTCGGGCAACATCCAGATCATCGTTTCCGGCAAGTCATAATCCACATAATGGGTCATGGGTTTCTCTCCAGCCTCGATTATGGATCCGTCAGATTTTACCAGTGCGAAATCGGAAATAAAGTATTTTAGCTCCGAAACCGAGAAATAATTTTCTGCTTCGTTTTGATATTTTAGTGTATCTGTTTCCAGGGGTATACCATTTACTTCATGCGAAAAACGAATGGAAATATTTCCGTATTTGTCGCTCTCGGTAGTACATGATGTACTGAAAATCAAAATTATACAAATTAATGATACCAGTAACTGCTTCATAGGATAAACCATGCTGTTGCCTATTTATAATGCAAAGATAATTATTTTTTAATAGGGTGTTGATTTCACTGTTCTCAACTTTCTCCCGATGATTGTGGTATCTTTGCGTTGTGTTAGTCCGGATGGGATGTCTCAATACCTTACAGTACACCGCTGATCAGGCTATCACTTTACAGTGGAATCGGGCTATAGAAATTTAAAATTATCGAAGTATGAAATATACAGTTGGAGATAAAGTAAAATTCCTTAATCAGGAGGGCGGAGGAATTATTAGTAAAATTGTTAGCCCGGATATGGTGAATGTGGCCATTGAGGATGGATTTGAAATCCCTACACTGATCCGCGATTTGGTTCGGATCGAAGATGATTCTCCAGCAGGTCGTTATTTTGGTGCGCATTATCAGGTGGAGGTCAGCGATTTTCCGCATATCCAGAGTACTCCGAAAAAACGAACCGCCCCGACGCCTGTAAATCAACCGCCCGCCCCGGCTACCGGACTATCACGGGCTGTTTCTTCACGCAAGCGCAGTATCAGTTCCACCGGGGGACAGGGACTGAGAAAAGGAATTTATCTGGCCTTTGTTCCCGATGACCAGAAAAGCCTGATCAGCGGCGGACTCAATATTTACCTGATTAATTATTCGGGCTATGATCTCCTTTTTAGTCTTTTTTTAAAAGAATCAAAAGTAGGGTATGCCGGGAAGGACTATGCAGTGCTGGATGAATATACACACATTCATCTGGATTATATCGCACGGGAAGAAATAAATAACTGGAGCGCCGGAATCGTGCAGGCATTATTTTATAAAAGTCATCAGGATCAGGTGCTTTCTCCTCTCACCGCCGCTTTTCGGATTCAGGGAGTGCGCCTGTATAAGGAAGATAACTATCAGCCTGTCGGTTTTTTTAATCAACGTGCATTTTTGTTTTTATTGGGCGAGATAGCTCATCAGGCACCGGTTACACCGGAACAAAAAGACCAACCGGAGCCGCCCCCAAAAAAAATGGTTGTTTCCCAACCTGTCAGAAAAAAAGAATTGATCGAAAAACATGCTATTGCGAAGGATATTGCTGAGGTTGATCTCCATATTTCTGCATTAAAATCTGATTTCAGTGCAATGACCAATACCGAGATTCTTCATTTTCAGATGGAATATTTTCATCGCTCGCTGGATAATGCCATTGCAAAAGCTTATCGGAAAGTTATTTTTATTCATGGCATCGGTAATGGTGTTTTACGTGATGGAATTATTGACTATCTGAAACGAAATTTTCCGGATTTTGTATACCGGAATGCCTCTTTTCAAACCTATGGGTATGGAGCCCTTGAAGTGGAATTGTCGGATTAAGGAACTGCTGTTTTTTATTTGCTTCTGCCGTTAAATCACTATACCTTTGTCGCGGAGCAGATTATCCTGTCGCGCCGGTTTTTCCGGTGAGGAAAGTCGGGACACTGCAGAGCACCATACTTCCTAACAGGAAGGTTTCGGGTAACACCGAAAACAGCCAGTGCCACAGAAAATAACCGCCCCGCATGGGGTAAGGGTGAAAATGTGAGGTAAGAGCTCACACGGATGTGTGGTGACATGCATCCGGGGTAAACCTTATGGAGTGAAAGGCCATGTATACCGGGGCTCCGCTGATGCGGATAAGGGCTGCTCGCCCAAGCCCGGGGGGTAGGCCGTATGAGGTTGCAGGCGACTGTAATCCGAGATAAATGACAGGACATGACAGAATCCCGCTTATCGATCTGCTCTGTTTTGGGATCAAGGTTCTTGATCCCTTTTTTTATACGAAATTGGTTATTCTGTCGTTTTGTTCTTAAACAACATGCTGTTGATAAAAAAATAATTGCCGGCGAGGCTTTTCGCAAATCATGCGTATTTTAGTGTTTTGTTGAAATTACAAGAATTATTATGACTATAAAATCCCTGTCTGCTCTGGTATTGATTGTGGCCTTGTTTGCCGGATTATCATGTAATGCCCAGAAAACTGTACGCTATAATACCCCGGAATCGCTTTACCGCTCAGCCCGGGAACTTTTTGAAAATCAAAAATATAGTTCCGCTGAAGCCTTGTTTCTTCAGGTGGTTGGGATGGAGGAGGAAGCCATAACCTTACTCCCGGAGGCATCGTTTTACAGCGCCATGTGTGCTGCCCAACTTTTCAGAAACGATGCCGAGGATCAACTTAACTCCTTTATTGTGCAGTATCCACAACATAGTCTCGTTCCTCAGGCTACTTTTGCCCTGGCAGGGGTTCGCTATAATAAACGAAATTATCGCGGCGCTCTGCAGGCCTTTGAACAGATAAATGTTTTTCAACTGGAGAAAAATCAACGGCCTGAATATTACTTTAAATCCGGATATTGTTCGCTGAAAACCGGCGATCTTGCCACAGCAAAAGCAACTTTTTATGAGATTAAAGAAGGCCAAAGCCTGTATACCGCCCCAGCTCGTTACTATTATGCACATATTAACTACGAGGAAGGTAATTATGAAACCGCCCACAAGAGTTTTGTCACCCTTTTGGAGGATGAAGATTTTCAGGATATTGTGCCTCATTACCTGATTCGAATTTATTTTGCCCAGGAAAAATACGAAGAGGTGATTGAAATGGCCTCCGCTATTTCCGCTGAGGGCAATGATCCTAAATCAATGAAAATAAAACGGCTCGTGGGTGAATCGTATTACCACCTTGGCGATTTTGAATCCGCATTGCCCTGGCTGGAAAAAACAGCTGACGCTTCTGACCGTCAGCGCGGATATCAGTTGGGGTATTGCTACTACCAGGCCCGGCATTATGATGAGGCCATCTCCTGGTTTGAAAGGGTTTCTTCTCCTGCCGATTCTTTGGCCCAAAATGCCCTTTATCACCTCGGCGATTGCTATGTGAAAACCGGACAGAAGAAATTTGCAGGTACCGCATTTAAAGCAGCTTATGCCATTGAGGGTAACCAGCTCCTCCGTGAAGACGCCCTGTTTAATTATGCAAAATTATCCTTCGAGCTAGGTTATGATCCTTATAATGAAGCAATTAAAGCAATGCAGGAATACCTTTCCGACTATCCTGATTCACCCCGGAAAGATGAAGCATATTCCTATCTCGTTAATCTTTTCCTGGTAACAAAGAATTACGATGATGCCTTCTCATCGTTGGAGCAGATTAAGGAGAAAAATGCGGAGATGAAGAAAGCTTATCAGCAAATTACCTTTAGCCGTGCCATTCAACTTTTTAAATCCGGGCAATATGAAGAGGCAATTCCTTTGCTAAAAAAATCACTGGAATACAAACAGGACCCTGAACTTGCTGCCCGGGCAATTTTCTGGGAAGCTGAAGCATTTTTTCGTATGGGAAATTATGGCGAAGCGATGCGCCTTTTTAAATCTTTTATGGTTACCCCCGGGACGTATTCGCTCAACCTCTATCCTAAAGCAGCCTACAATATTGCTTATTGTTACTTTAAAGAAAAGGACTATTCCAATGCATTAATAAATTTTCGTAAATTTCTCTCCTTATCCGGTGTTCAGGATATCCCACTGAAAGCTGATGCACTCATCCGTACCGGAGATTGTTTTTTTGTTGAGAAAAGATACGAGGAAGCCATTAATGCGTTTAATCAGGCCATTGAAATGGATGCCGGGAATACCGATTATGCCCTTTATCAAAAGGCGGTTTCCCTTGGCGCACTGGGCAATTTTTCCGGTAAGGCCTGGATTCTGAAACAACTGGTTCAACAAGCAGAAAAGTCACCGCTTCGCGATGATGCCATGTTTGAATTGGCCACTTCCTATATTCTTATGAATGAACCGGATAATGCCCTGCAGTATTACCAGATGCTCTATCAGGAATATCCGAAAAGCAGTTTCGCATTAACTGCACTACAGAAAACAGGTTTAATTTATTACAACCAGAATAACAACGAAGAGGCTATCCGCGTTCTGAAACAGGTCATTGAAGCTTATCCCTCGTCACAGGAAGCGAAAGAATCCCTGGCAGGGCTACGGAATATTTATGTGGATATGGGCCGTGTGGATGAATATTTTACCTATGCCAGAAATTACAGCTATGCCGATATAAGCCTCGCGGAACAGGATTCCATTAGCTTTATCGCTGCCGAAAATAAATATATGGACGGGGATTGCGACCGGGCAATCGAGGGATTTACGCGTTATCTTGAAAAGTTTCCCAATGGAATCTTTGCTAGTAATGCCCACTATTATAAAGCCGATTGTGAATACAGGAATAGTAACCTGCCTGTTGCTCTAAGCCATTATGAAGCGGTGATTGCGATGCCGCAGTCACCTTTTACCGAAAACGCCCTGGTCAAAGCCTCCTCTATCCGTTTTGCCCGCGAAGAGTTTGAAAAAGCTATTGCTCACTATAATGAACTCCTTGAATTGGCCTCGTTTCCCGAACATATTCTGAATGCCAAAGTTGGCCTCATGCGTTCTTACCCCCGATTGGGAAAACATGAGCCTGCCATTGAGGCCGCGCTTGAGGTTCTGAACGAAAAAAATGTGGACGAACGGCTTATTACGGAAGCACACCTGTCAATAGCCCGTAGCGCATACGCACTCAACGATTATACCAATGCGTCAGCCGAATACCGTTTTGTGGCAACCAATGATCGGGGCGATTCCGGCGCAGAAGCCAATTATTTCTATAGCCTTATTCTTTTTAAAGAAAATAAAATCGATGAAGCAGAAAACCAGTTGTTTAACCTGATTGAGAACTTTAGTGCAAGTGATTACTGGTTTGCCCGGGCTTTTATTCTGCTAGCCGATGTTTATCTTGCCCGTGATAATACTTTTCAGGCAAAACAAACCCTTCAGAGTATTATCGATAATTATGAAGGGGAGGATCTTGTTGCCGAAGCAAAAGATAAATTGAACCATATTACAGAATTGGAAAACCGGCAAAAACCGGATTCTATACCTGAAAATACACTCCGGGATAGCCTTATTGAAGAGTTTTGATTTTTTAATGATGAATCAGCAGCTTATGAAACCTTATATGAGTAAAGTATCTGTAATCCATTTCGGGTCACGATTTGCCAGCATCTGTACCCTGATTTTTCTCTCACAAGGCCTTGCCTTCGGACAGGTAAAACCGGATTCCTATAATGAGGAGGTGACGATTATTGCCCCATACCAACCTTCGGTTGACGATGCCAATAAATTAAATTTTGTTCCGGAATTTCATGAGTTTAAAGTCGAAAAACCTGAAATGAATTACGGCATCCGGTCGTTTCAGCTCCCTACAACGTATACACCGGAGGTATTGAAACCCGCATCAATTCTTGGTGAACCGATAAAAAAACTGTACAGGAATTATCTCAAAGGCGGAATTGGAAATTATTGGACTCCATTGCTGGAGCTTTATTCCGGCTCTTTGCGCTCCAGAGAGAATGCTTTTGCTGTCGGATTTAAACACCATTCCTCCCATGGCGATGTTAAAGACTACGGACCCTCGCAATTTAGTCATAATGCCTTGGATATGAATGTCAAAAAGGTGATAAAAAAATATATCCTGCGTAGTTTTGCAACATACCACAGGGATGTATATCATAATTATGGCTTTATGCCGGCCGATTATCCTTTCGAAGTGGAGAAAGACTCAATCCGGCTTCGGTATCAATCGGCTGCTACCGGAGTAATGCTCCGACGAATGAACGCAACAGGAAATGATGGCGCTCGTTATGCCGGCATAGATTATCGTTTTTGGGATAATCGTTTTTCATCAACCGAACATCGGGTAATCATGAAAACAGGCTTTTCACAGCCCTTATCGCTTGTCGGTTTTTTCGATGCCGAAACAGCCGGGATCGATTTTACAGGATATTATTTTAACGACCGCTACACCAGCGTGGCCCATGAAGGAATCCTGAATTTTCATCCCTTCTATACGATCAAGGTAAAAGAATACAATCTAAAAATCGGATTGGGCTTGCATCAGCTAATAGCAGCAAATCCTGTTTTTTATTTAAGTCCGGATGTTGAATTACAGATTTCTGTGATTCCGGATGCAATGAAAATTTTTGCAGGGGTAAAAGGAGGTATAGAGAAAAATACCCTGTATGCACTTAGCGGGCAAAATCCTTTTCTCCTTCCCGGGGTGTCTTCCATAATGACTACCATACCGTATAAAGCATTCGGCGGGGTCGAAGGGAAAATAGGTTCAAATATCGACCTGCAGATTCTTCTCGATGCAGGAGCTATGGATAATAGGCCGTTTTTTGTCAACAGCCCGCTTCCGTATGATACCTTGCTGTTGCCAAATAATGCTTTTTCCGTAGTGACCGATGATGTAACCTGGGTTCATGTACATGCTTCATTTGCGTTGCGCAGTGGGAAAGCGCTGGAAGGAAAAGTGTATGGAGATTATTTTTCCTACGCAATGACAGCTCTCGCCGAGCCATTTCATAAACCAGAATTATCTGCCGGTTTGGATGTGCGGTATACTTTTAAGGAGAAAATTGGTGCCTCAGCCCATCTGTTCTATTCCGGAAAACAATATAGTGCAGGATATGATCCCATGACTTCCGTTTTTACAACCGCCGCCTATGAAATTAATCCCTTTTTCGATATTAGCCTTGGCATTACTTACCAGTTCTCCAAGCCCTTGTCGTTCTTTCTTCAGGCCAATAATCTGTTGAATAATCAGTATGAGATTTTCTATGGTTTCCCTTCTCAGGGAATTAATATTCTGGCCGGAGCGAGCTACGCTTTCTAGTTTGATTATGAGTAAGTTATATTCGCCCGCTTTGGGGCGAATATCCGGTTGATATTTTTTTATAATCTGCCATTTGTAATTTTGGTAAAGTCAGATTTTTTCAGTAAATTTGTATCTTCTGTTATAGAAGTGTAAAATATTGATTATGAGTGAGATAGAAAAAAAAGATCAGAGCAGGCAACAGTATAATGCAAGTAATATTCAGGTGCTGGAAGGGCTCGAGGCAGTACGTAAACGGCCTGCTATGTATATTGGGGATATCAGTGAACGGGGATTGCACCATTTGGTGTATGAAGTAATCGATAATTCCATTGATGAAGCGTTGGCGGGCTATTGCGATAAAATTGATGTCGTAATCCATGAAAATAACTCAATATCGGTGATGGACAACGGGCGGGGAATCCCCATCGATTATCATGAAAAGGAGAAACGTTCTGCGCTTGAGGTGGTGATGACTGTCCTTCATGCAGGTGGAAAATTTGATAAAGGATCCTATAAAGTTTCAGGCGGGTTACATGGCGTGGGTGTTTCCTGTGTTAATGCACTTTCCGACCTTATGGAGGTGACCGTTTACCGGCAGGGAAAAATGTATCGTCAGGAATACCGGAAAGGAGCCCCACAATACCCGGTAAAAGAAATTGGTCCAACTGAAAAAACCGGCACTCTGGTTCATTTTTTGCCCGACAACTCCATTTTTACGGTCTGGGAATACAGCTACGAAGTACTTGCAAACCGCCTGCGCGAACTTTCCTACCTGAATAAAGGGATTACATTGACAATTAAAGATTTGCGTAATCCTGACGAAAATGGAAACCCACCTTTTTTATCCTATAAATCAGAAAACGGATTGGTGGATTTTATTCAGTACCTCGACGCTAACCGCGAACCCCTGATGCCCGAACCCATCAGTATTGAAGGAGAAAAAAATGAAGTGCCTATTGAAATTTCAATGCAGTACAATACCTCCTTCTCTGAAAATATCCATAGTTATGTGAATAATATTAATACTATCGAAGGGGGAACCCACCTCTCGGGCTTCCGAAGGGCACTCACGCGCACATTGAAATCCTATGCCGATAAGTCAGGCCTGTTGAGTAAATTGAAATTTGAGATCAATGGCGATGATTTCCGTGAAGGGCTGACTGCAATTATTTCTGTTAAGGTTGCAGAACCACAGTTTGAAGGTCAGACTAAAACGAAACTTGGGAACTCTGAGGTTATGGGTTCGGTTGACCAAATGGTGAGTGAAATGCTGGGAAATTACCTCGAAGAACATCCCAAAGAGGCGCGTATTATTGTTAATAAAGTGATTCTTGCTGCCACTGCCCGTCATGCTGCAAGAAAAGCCCGCGAATTGGTGCAACGAAAAAATGTACTTTCTGGCTCCGGCTTGCCGGGAAAACTTTCCGATTGTTCAGAACGCGACCCTGCACTCTGTGAAATCTATCTGGTGGAAGGTGACTCCGCCGGTGGTACCGCTAAACAAGGCCGCGACAGGACTTTTCAGGCTATTCTTCCCTTAAGGGGGAAAATTCTGAATGTGGAAAAAGCAATGCAGCATAAAATATTCGAAAATGAAGAGATAAAAAATATTTTTACTGCTTTTGGCGTGAGTATTGGAACAGAGGATGACTCTAAAGCTCTGAACCTTAATAAATTAAGATATCATAAAGTGGTAATTATGACCGATGCCGATGTGGACGGATCACACATTGCCACGCTGATTCTTACTTTTTTCTTCCGCTATATGAAAGAAATGATTGAACAGGGGTATGTGTATATTGCCACCCCTCCGCTTTATCTTATCCGAAAGGGGAAAGAAGAACGATATTGCTGGTCGGAAGAGGAACGTGTCGCCGTTACCCGTGAATTTAGCGATAATGGTTCCGATAAAGGAATTCATATCCAACGCTATAAAGGTTTGGGTGAAATGAATGCCGAACAATTATGGACTACCACGATGGATCCGGAGCACCGCACGCTGCGTCAGGTGACCATTGATAATGCCACCGAAGCCGACAGGATTTTCTCCATGCTTATGGGCGATGAGGTACCCCCACGGCGTGAGTTTATTGAAAAAAATGCCAAATATGCCAAGATCGATGTCTGATCCGGCAAAATAAAAAATGCTTTTAAAAGCGACAGATTGCTCTGGTAATCTATCGCTTTTTTTTTATTCCCAATCCCTTATATAATTACTTCCCATTTTTTGTAATTTTTTTCTCTTTTACTGGGTGTCATTTTTCTTTTTTTCGTATTAACCAATAGAAACGGAAAAGGATGAAGACAATATGGGGGTTGGTTATTTTTGCTTTTTTAGTGCACCTGAAGGGACAGGCGCAATTATCGAGGAGTAGCGGAGCCCGGTCGGCAGGTGTTGGCGATTGTGTGGCAGTTATGGAAGGACCGGGCTCTTTCCCCGATAATCCGGCTGCTTTGGCCGCAACGGTACACCCTGTCGTGTGGTTTTCCGCTTTTAAGTTTTATTCTTTGCACGATTATAACGACGTTAATGCCGGGTTTTCTTTGAATAAAGGGGTTGCACGCATCGGTGTTCTTCTTGGTTATCAGGGTATTCAGAGTCTGCACTGTTTCAATGTTGCCTTGCAGTATTCCATTCAGCTACATCCGGCTTTAAAAATGGGGGTTCGTTTGAATTATGAGAATTTTTCACAGGGGGCCTCGTATTCTCATCAACACCACGGTTCGGTTGATTTTGGCCTGTACTGGCAGATAGCGAAATCCCTTTCCTGGGGCGTAGTGGTATTTAATCCAGTGCACTGGGCGCTGAAAAGTCATAGCCCGGTTGCTACAGCCTATACCGTAGCCTCCGGTGTTAAAATTCAGACAGGTGTTTATTCCTGTCTTTATGTTGAAGTTGGAAAATTGAGTGGCCGCCCTTTGGGTGCTACGGTGGGAATGGAATGGAATTTTTCAGAGAAAATAACGCTGCGTACTGGTTTTCAAACCGCAACCCGTCGGTTTTCTTTTGGTTGTGGATGGAATTCTAAACGTGTTCATATCGATCTGGCCTTATCTAATCACCTTTTTACCGGTTCGGCAGTAGCTGCGTCCGGTTATTATTTAATGTCCCGTTCAACATGGTAGGCAAAAGGGTTTGGTTTATTTTGGGGTCTTGTATTCTCTCCCTTGTGATCGATGCGCAGGTGCCTGTGGCAGAGGATTATTTTGAACGACTGGAACATGCCGGAATGGACGAAGCGTCGATTGCGGCTTCGATGGAGGATTTTGTCTCCGGGTTTCCGACGAAGGCAGACCTGAACCGGGCTACATCCGGGGAGTTGCAGCAGCAACTGCAAATTACGGCAAATCAGGCGCTGGAGCTTATAGCTTACCGCGAAGCCTGGCCGCCAATATTGAGTACAGCAGAGCTCTCTCTGATCGATGGGTGGGATACTGTTACTATCGGGCGGATAAAGCCTCTCGTTGAACTTTCCTACACGCCAGTGGCTGATTCTCTAAAATGGATTGACCTTTTGTATCCTTCCCAGCAATTGATTTTGCGGATGTCGGGAAAAGGATCAGGATTTTTTGCCTTGGATACTTCCCGGCTGTACGATGGGAATTCTCAACGATGGATGATCCGCTATCGTTATACTGTAAAGAAAAAGGTCGCTTTTGGGTTTATTGTAGAAAAAGATCCGGGCGAACCCTTCCATCTTTCCCGAAAACCCATAGGCTTTGATTACCATTCGGCGTATCTGCTGGTTCAGGATTTACAATGGATAGAAACAGCTATTCTGGGCGATTATCATTTACAGTTTGGCCAGGGCCTGACCTTTTGGTCTGGATTCGCTTTATCGTCAGGGGCAGAGATGATTTCGGGCCGGAGGATAGCCCTGGGGATACGGCCTCATGGAGGTACAGAAGAAAATGATTTCCTTCGGGGAACGGCGGTTACATTCAAAGGACAACATCTGAAGACTACGCTGTTTTATTCTTCCCATGCCCGGGATGCCAATTTGCTGGAATTGGATACTTTGAATCAGATACCACTCTATACCGGGTTTAAAAGTGGCGGATACCATCGGAATGCCGGGGAACGGGAAGAAAAAAACATTCTTACTGAAATCCTTGCCGGAGGGAATTGTACGTACACTATTCGCCGTTTTCGGCTGGGTGTAACTACCTGTTATCAGAAATTTGGGGGGATTATTTCTCCCTCTTTTACTCCATCGACCTGGTATAAGTTCAGAGGAAACCAGAATGTGTGCGCCGGGGTGGACTTTGTGGCTGCTTTAAAACGGGTGTTAATGTATGGCGAAGTGGCTGTTTCGGGGAATTCTGCCTTTAGCGCAGTGCTGGGTTTTGATTTTTTCCCGGAAACACGAATTAATTATTCGGTTCATTTTCGCTATGCAGAGGCGGATTACCAAAATTTTCACGCCAACATTTTTCGTATTTCTCAGGGATGCAATACCTACGGCGTCTATCAGGGACTCATTGCCCATTTGGGGCCTGGTGTTACGTTTTTCGGCTCCGTTGATCTCTCCGGATTTATGAGCCCTAAAATCGGAAATCACATTCCCGGATTCGATTACAGGGGCTTATGTCGTCTTTCAGTGGATTACGGGAGGAACGCAAATGTGTATTTGCAGTGTCAATACCGTGAAGGTGCAGGTGATTTCGGAACACGTAATGGGATAACCCGTGAATCGCTTGTGGAGCGTAGTTTTTCGGCCCGGATTCATTATTCAATGGATGTACTGCACCATTTGCGTATCCTGCACCGGATTTCCTATGCCTCAGTATATGGAACCGAGGGCTCTGCTGGTTTTTTGAGTTATATTGATTTTAGGTGGCATAACCTACACCTGCCTTTAACCCTTTCAGCCCGGATAACCCTTTTTGAAACAGAGGGCTACGCTTCCCGTATTTACGCCTACGAGTCGGATGTGCTCTATAGTTTCTCTGTTCCGGCGTATTACGATACAGGTAAGTCGGTTTATATCAATCTTTCCTATCGGTTTCGCCGCTACTTAACGGTTTATGCCCGGTATTCCTGTGCGTTTAATCCTCTGATTGTAGGGCGCGAATCCACTGGTTTTGTCGCGGTTAATGCTGCCTGGTCGGTTCAGCTTCGGTTGTCGCTATAAAAAAAGCCGTAACGCTTGGCTCCGGCTTTTTCTGTTAAGGCTTACAACCTTTTTTTATTCCTCTTCTTCGACATTTTCCAGCGTATCCATTCCGTTAAGTTGCATCGCACTGCCGATTTTTGTGATGGTATTCATGTCGATTTCACCCGTGAAGCTCATAAGAACCACATCCTGAGTATCGATCACCAGCATTAGTAATTCTGAAATCGTTCCGTCATTTTCCTGGCGGGCCAGAAATTTTACATCAGAATCACCTTCCTTGACCGTCATCATTTCCAGATAATTGTCAGGTACACTAGAAGTTACGTCTTTTTTGAAACGTAAGCATAAATCGCTGGATGCCCCTTCACAGGTAAGAATGCGCAGACTGGAAAGTTTCGTCATCGCCTTCTGTGCTTCTGTGAATTCTTCCGAACCATCGCCTTCCAGCTGAATATTGCTGTTGGCCAGCAATTGGAACATTTCGGGCCCAATGTTGACGGTAGTGAACCCATCATTTCCGGAATACTTTTTAAAGATTCCGTCCATGGCACTTTGCCCGGTCGTTAAGAGGGGTGTAAGTGCGATTAGTAAAATAATAATTTTTTTCATGATATCAAGCTTTAAAATTATTAAATGTCATTATTTGTTTGTATTATTTCTAGTATGTGTATTTTGAAAAGCCTTGTAGCTATGAGAAATAAAATGGATTTTTGCTGTTTTTTCAACCGATTCATTCAGCACTTTAATCCTTTTGATGGCCTCATTGGCTTTGTCGGCTTCTGCGATGTAGTACATGCTATTCATGCCTTTTTCTATGGTTTTATTCACCTGAGAAAATGCATCGGTTACAATTTGCATGGCGATTACAGGATCATCGATTGTGTTTATCGGTTGCTGCTTTATGATTTGCTGAAAGCCAATTACCAACATTAGTGCTGCGGCAATTCCAGCCGTGATATAAATCCGGCGGGTGATTGAATTCCTTTTGCGCTCCATCTCAATTCGTTGCCTGATCCGCATTTCAAATTTTGAAGAAGGTTCCATCCGTGCTGCTACATCAATTGCCATAAAGAAATCCTTATAGGGGAGCAGATTATCCGGTAGTCCGGGTGTGGTGTTAAAAAATTCCCTGATCTCTTTTTCCTCTTCAATGGTGGTATTTCCTTCAAAATATTTGTCAATTAGAAGCGGAATCCTGTCCATATTCATAGGTTTGAATTTTAATTATTTTTTCTCGTAATGTTTTTCTTGCTCTGGAAAGTAAAACTCTGACATTGTTATAGTTAATTCCAGTTAATGTTTCAATTTCCCTCAGTTCAAGACCGTCCATATCCCTCAGGCAGAAAACCATTTTTTGCTGTTCGGGCAGTTGTGGAAGAATTTGAAGGATAACATGCATCAGATTTTTTTCCACCGTACTTTTTTCCGGGGAGGTGCCTCCTGCATGGGCAATCACTTTGTCGAGACTTACTTCAGAACGGCGTTTTGCTTTCAGCTGATCCAGACAGTAATTTTTGGTCATAGTTACTGTTAATGCTTCAATACTTCTGTATTTATCCAGTGCCTTCCGAATTGCCCACAGTTTTACAAAAATCTCCTGAACTGCATCTTCTGCATCCTCCGGATCTTTCAGGTAGCCAAGGGCTAACCTGTAAAGCCTCCCTTTTAACGGGAGTACGGTACTATAAAACTGTTTTTGATCCATTCAGAATTGCAGACGAGAATTATTTCTTCTTGTTACAGTGCAAGGTAGAAAAAGATTTTTACTTTTGATCTTACTATGGGAGTTGAGATTTGTTATTCGGATGCGTATTTTGTCGTGGTGAATAAGCCAGCGGGTATTTTGGTGCATAAGACAAATATGGCTATCGACGAAAAGGTAACGTTGATGCAGCGTGTTGCTGACCAGCTGGGGCGGAAGGTATATCCCGTGCACCGGCTGGATAAGGGAACATCCGGAGTGAATATTTTTTCTTTGGATGCACGAACCTCTGAAATGTTCCGGCGGATGTTTGTGGAGAAAAGGATCGGGAAGATCTATTTTGCAGTATGTCGCGGTTGGCTGACCGATGAGGTATTAGTGGAATACCCGGTAAAAACCAGCACATTAGCTACCCGGGTTGCAGCAGTGACGCGGATAATTCCACTGGCAACAGCGGAAATCGATGTACCTGTTGGGCCCTACGAAAAATCGAGGTATACACTGATACAAGCCGAGCCACATACTGGGCGCTGGCATCAAATCCGGCAGCATTGCAGTCACCTTCGCCACCCCATCGCCGGCGATAAACGGCATGGGGATTATCGTCATAATGCCATGTTCAGCACGCAGTTTTCAGTCACTAACGTGATGTTACACGCCGGTGCTGTGACTTTTGAGCATCCATACCAACTGCGCCGGATTACTGTGAATGCAGCATTTCCCGCTCATTGGCGGTTGGTACTTGACACCATGGGATGGAAGCAACATCCAGCTATTGCCCCATTTATCTCCTTCTGAGGCGTTTGTCGTTTTCTCTTGTGAAACTCACTTTTTTCGTTATTTTTGCATCTTAACGAAAAAAATACTTTGTAATTCCATGAAAAATTAATATTAATCTAAACTCACTATCATGCTTAAAAATCATCCAAAAGGATTATTCGTGGCGCTGTTTGCAAATATGGGAGAGCGCTTCGGATATTACACGATGTTGGCAATTTTCGTGCTGTTTTTACAGGCGAAGTATGGTTTTGCCTATGAAACCGCTGCCCAGTATTTTGGGATATTTCTTGCCTTCGTTTATTTTATGCCACTGATTGGTGGTGTAATCGCCGATAGGGTACTGGGGTATGGCAAAACAATCAGCTTAGGCCTTATTGTTATGTTTGTCGGTTATTTGTTAATCGCAATCCCTTCCGGGTGGTCGCTGGAGACACCTCGCAGCGGTTTGCCGCTGGTAATCGGTGGCTTGGCAGTAATCTCTTTGGGAACAGGCTTGTTCAAAGGAAATCTTCAGGCCCTGGTCGGTAATTTGTATGATGCCGATAAAAAGTACGATAAATTTCGCTCATTAGGGTTTAATATTTTCTATATGGGAATTAATGTGGGTGCTATGTTTGCCCCCACGGCCGCTGAAGCTGTTAGTAATTTTATGCTTAAAGGCTCCAATTTGTTTTATAATGGTGCCATACCCAAACTCGCGCATACCTTTCTTGATGGATCTATTAAGCCAGAGGATACTCAACGATTAGCGCAGCTTGCCGCTGACCAACCTGCCTTTGCAACCATGCAGGGTAACCTCGGTGAATTCTCAATGTTTTACATTAATGAGCTCGCCGGAGCCTATCACTGGGCCTTTGGCGTTGCTTGTATCTCTCTTGTCGCTTCAATGCTTATTTTCTGGGGCTTCCGTAAGTATTACAAAGAAGCAGATATGACCGAAAAGCAAAAAGCGGCCAGTGCAGAACACAAGGATAAAGTGATCGTGCTTACCCGGCAGGAAACCAAAAGCCGTATGGTGGCTCTTGGGTTGGTGATGTTTGTGGTTATCTTCTTCTGGATGGCGTTCCATCAGAATGGTGCCGCAATGACGGCCTTTGCCCGTGATTATACTCAAGATACGGTGAGCCGTGGGACAAATATCTGGTTCGATTTGTTTGGTTTGCTCTCCATTGCCCTGTCGGTGCTTGGACTGGTACTGTTTTTTATGAAGAAAAATGCACGTGCCCTGCGTATCGGAGGTCTGGTGATGTTTCCAGCTTTTGCTATTATCGCTTATTTCCGGATAGCCGGTTATGATGCAGTCACCCATTTTACGCCTCAGATGTTCCAGCATTTTAATCCTTTCTTTATCGTAGCGATTACCCCTATTATTGTGGGTGTTTTTAGTTGGATGGCCCGTAAAGGAATTGAACCCTCAGATCCCAAGAAGATTGGAATTGGTATGATTATTACAGCCATAGGTTTTACAGTTTTAGTAGTCGGATCGTTAAGTCTTGCCGGTATGGCGCCCGGTGATATTGGTGAAACCCGCGTAGAATCTGGTTTCGCAGTAAGCCCATACTGGCTCATCAGCACCTATTTCATACTTACCATCGCGGAACTTTTCCTTAGCCCCATTGGCTTGTCGTTTGTTTCCAAAGTGGCTCCTCCCAAGTTTAAAGGACTTATGCAAGGTGCATGGCTTGCGGCTACGGCCATCGGAAACTATGGCGTTGCCCTGGTTGGTATTCTTTGGAATAAACTGCAGTTATGGCAGTTCTGGGGATTACTCGTGGTCTTCTGTGTGCTTGCAGCAATGTTTATTTTCAGTATTTTACGTCGTCTGGAGAATGCTACTAACGCTTCTGCCGGTCGATAATAGGATAGTTGATTTCACTCTAACCCGTCGGGTCTATTTGTCCGACGGGTTTTTTTTAACCTTTGAGCGATGCAATACCCCTGGAATCATAACCGACGTTTTAATGCCTATAGCGAATATTTTCGTACTACATACGGCAGCCGCGTGCAAAAGTTGTCGGTTGATGCCGGGTTCTCCTGCCCCAACCGCGATGGAACACTGGGTACCGGCGGGTGTACTTTTTGCAATGCCGAGGCTTTTAATCCTTCTTACTGTCAGCCCGAAAAAAGTATCGCTTTGCAACTCGCCGAAGGAAAGGAATTCCATGCTGCACGCTACCGCCGGGCCACCCGATTTTTAGCCTACTTTCAACCCTATTCCAATACCCACGCCCCGTTGTCGTTTCTTGAAAAATGCTACCGCGAAGCGCTGGATACACCCGATGTGATTGGACTTGTAATCGGTACTCGTCCCGATTGCATTGATGAACAAAAACTCGACTTCATTGCCGAACTTTCCAAAACCTGCTATATAATGTTAGAGTATGGCATAGAATCGTGCTATAATGCCACATTAAAGCGTGTTAACCGCTGTCATACCTTTGAAGATACGATGTATGCGCTGAGGCAAACCGCAGCCAGAGGCATTAACACAGGTGGCCACATGATTTTGGGTCTGCCGGGCGAAACTACGGCGATGATGCTTCATCAGGCAGAAATACTCTCTGCATTACCTCTTACCACTGTGAAGCTACACCAGCTCCAGATTTTTAAAGGCACAACGATGGCCGATGAATATGCCTCCTCGCCTGATGATTTTCATATTTTCGACCTACAGGAGTATCTGTACTTAGTGATGAATTTTCTGGAACGGCTGAATCCTGCCATTGTAATTGAGCGGGTTGCCGGAGAGGTTCCACCTCCTTTTCTTGTTCATCCTCCGGCCTGGAATATAAGAAACGATGAAGTGATTCGACGCCTTGAAATGATGTTGGAAGAGAATGACACCTGGCAGGGGAAATATTATGCTACAAACGCTTATGGGACTATACATTAAGTCAAATGATTTATTTATGAAAAATCAGGTATCCCTTCCGCCAGGGCCGTTAGTGGTGGGTGTGGAGATTGAAAATGAGCTGAATATGGGTGCAATTATCCGGTTGGCCTGTAATTTTGGATGCCCGGCCGTTCGTTTTGTGTATCAGCAGATTCCGGGAATAAAAATAGCCCGGGTAAACCGGACTGCCCATAGCAGTAGCCATTCGGTCGACTGGAAATTGGTAAATTATTCTTTTCTGACTGAATTGCAGCACAAAATGTCTTTGATCGCTATTGAAACCACCAAAAATGCAGTAAATATTGCGGATACAGTTTTTCCGGAAACTTGTGCTTTACTCGTGGGTAGCGAAATACATGGGATTCCGGAAGAAATACTTGCGATGTGCAGCCATTCGGTATATATCCCTATGTCGGGCAGCAATAAGTCGCTGAACGTATCCCATGCGCTTGGCATTGGGCTTTATGAATGGCTGCGACAGCGTTTATCGGGATAGGTTAGAGCACGGTTAGTTTATTCTTGCAGGGTACCGGGTTCCTGTTTTTTTTTCGTCTCTTTGCTTCGCCCCGATTCTTTTACTGCCCGCGAAAGAATCCATTCAATCTGCCCGTTGGTACTGCGAAATTCGTCGGCAGCCCATTTCTCCAGCGCCTCCATCAGTGTCGCATCAACACGTAATGCAAAAGGTTTTTTTTTTGTCATAGTTTTTTATTGATGCAATGTGCCTGTGTTGATTACAGGACTGGCATCTTTGTCGGAACATAAAACAACCATAAGATTGCTCACCATAGTCGCTTTTTTGTCATCGTCAAAATCAATAATTTCTTTTTCTGAGAGTTGAGCGAGGGCCATTTCGACCATGCTGACTGCCCCATGAACAATTTTTTCCCGTGCTGCAACTATTGCTGAGGCCTGTTGGCGCCGCAACATGGCTCCGGCAATTTCCGAAGCATATGCCAGGTAACTGATTCTGGCTTCCATTACATGAATGCCGGCAATTTCGAGCCGATCGCGTAACTCATCCTCCAGGACCTGATTTACTTCTTCTCCACCGGAGCGAAGGGTTATCTCTGCCTCTTCATCGTCAAAATTGTCGTATGGATAATGGCCTGCAAGTTTTCGGATGGCTGCTTCACTTTGAATATGTACAAAAAGCTCAAAGTCATCCACTTCGAAGGCAGACTTATAAGTATCTTCCACTCGCCAAACCAGCACAACCCCGATCATAATCGGGTTTCCGACCTTATCATTGACTTTTATCGGTTCGCTGTTCAGGTTGCGCGCCCGAAGGGAGATTTTTTGTTTGGTATAAAAGGGGTTCACCCAGTAAAATCCATTTTCTCTGACCGTACCCTTGTATTTCCCGAATAATACGAGAACTGCCGATTCGTTGGGGTTAACAACAAGAAAACCAATACATAGTATAAATCCGATCCCTTGGATTAAAATAGCGGGCAGGAGAAAATACCAGGCTGGAGGTAATTGCGTTTCTGTGATTACCGGAACTCCCCAAAAGAGTACAACGAGCAGTAGTCCCAAATAGCCGGAAACGGGAACAATTGGTTTTTCATTTGATTTCATTGCTTTTCGATTTAATTTAATAACATTTTGATATAGATGTGATATCACAAAAATAAGATAAAAGAGAAATCAAATGCAAATTGGAGCGTAAAAAATCTTAATATAGTAATATGCAGATAATCAGTATATTAAATAATTGTAAATTGTTGTATATTTGTTTTTGGAAAGGAAGAAATGAAGCAATACAGTCATATATTTTTTGATCTCGACAAGACGTTATGGGATTTTGAGGCCAATTCGAGGGCAGTGATGGAGGATTTATATGTGCGGTATGCCTTAAAAAAGCGTGGGGTTCCGGGTGTTACAGAATTTTTTGCCGTGTATTCAACGATTAACGATCGTTTATGGGAACAATACCGAAAGGGGGCAATCCGGAAGCAGGAGTTGAAGGTGAAGCGATTTGAGCTGGCGCTCCGTCATTTTAGTATTTTTGATGTTGCCCTTGCCACGTTATTCGGGCGTGAGTATCTTGAATTGTTACCGGAAAAAACGGTTTTGATGCCGGGAACACATGCTCTTTTATCCTATTTAAAGCCGAAATATCCGCTTCATATCATCACTAATGGGTTTGAGGAGGTGCAGGAGAAGAAGATGAGAAATACTTTGATACTGGATTATTTTACTGCAATTATAACCTCTGAAGCTGCCGGGGCGCGTAAACCAAATGCAGCAATTTTCCGTTATGCCTTTGAAAAAACTGGGGCCATGCCCGCCAATAGCCTGATGATTGGTGATGATCTGGAGGTGGATGTTATCGGGGCGAAAGAATCGGGGATGGATCAGATTTATTTTAATCCTAGGCGTTTAGTGCATGCAGTTCCCGTTACCTGGGAAGTTGCCGGTTTATTGGCAGTAAAGGAAATTTTGTAATTACCTGAGCCAGGCCAGAACGCTTTGTCCGGCTTTTACTTTATCGCCCAATGAAACATTAATTTTAGCTGTTTCCGGCAAAAACAGATCCACACGAGATCCCAGTTTTATTATCCCCAGTTCATCACCCTGCATTACTTCGTTGCCTTTTTTTACCGAGACATAGATACGTCGTGCTGCGATTCCGGCAATTTGCCGGATGAGAATACTGCATTTTTCAGCATGGATTACGGTGGAGTACATCTCGTTCAATTCACTGGATTTCGGATTTATTGCGGGATAGTTTTTTCCCGGGTGATGCTTAGTATATTCTATTTTTCCTTGCATGGGAATAATATTCACATGGATATTATAAATGCTCATGAAGACGGAGATAACGATACAGTTTTCTTTTAAGAATTCTTTTTCGTAAACGTTTTCAATGGCCACAATTTTTCCGTCAGCAGCGCTTACAATGGCATTCGGATCGCGATACATTTTTCGGTTTGGCATTCGGAAGAACATGGAAAAGAGCAGGATAAGTGCTCCTGTCGATACCCAGATGAAAAGGGTTATCCAGTCTTCAAGGGGAAAAATAGCGCTTATGGCAGCTGCAATCAGCAGCAGTAGAGCAGAAAATAGTGTAATGGGAAGTATTCCCTGACGGTGAATTTTCATACGATTATAAACCTGTTACAAAGGAACGTTAAAATAATGAATTATTTTCAAAAAAACAACGATCACGGTAGCGGCCATAAACAGGCTGTCGAACCGGTCGAGGAATCCCCCGTGACCTGGCAGGCTGTGCCCTGAATCCTTGATTCCAAGCCGGCGTTTCATGGCCGATTCTGTCAGGTCGCCAAGGGTTGCACTTCCGGCGGTAAGTAGAGCCAGAAGAATCCAAAAAGGTAAACCGGGTTTTTGGAAGACTGCCCAGACCGCGATCCCTGTTAATCCTGCACAACTCAACCCCCCCAGAGTGCCTTCCACGGTTTTTTTCGGTGATACACGGGGTAAAAGAGGGGTTGATCCCCATTTTTTACCGATAAAGAAGGCAAAGGTATCGTTAGCCCATAGAAAGAGCAAAAAGGCAACAGGTATGGCAAAAGGGGGCAGCCCGACGATGGACGAGAATATAAAGAAATAGTGGAGGAATGCAAAAGGCCCGGCAATAAATACCAGGCTTACCAAGCCCACCAAAAGGGTTGAAATCTGATTTTCCTTTTGGGTTAACAAAGTAATACTGCCAATAATCCACGGTACAGGCAACAGCAGAACGAGAAGCGATTCCGGGGTAAGTCCATGAATTGTTGTTACCACCAGCGCATACGTAAGCAAATTCAGGCTCATGATGGTGAAGTATGCGGGTGATTGTTTTTTTACCGCATGCAATATAAGGAGTTCGTTGGTACTGAGCAGCACCGCGATGCTCAGCAGAATTCCTGAAAGGTTAGCGCCTGAGAACATAACCGCGAGCATAATTACCCCATAAACTGCTCCGGTTAGGGTTCTTTTACCCGGTGGTTTCATTTTCTTCAAATCGGTTAATAATCTGTCGGGCGGCTAATACATGGGCTTGCTGCACATATAATTCAATGTCACCAAAAAGATAGGCAGAATCTTTTTTATCGATAAAAACACTTTTTATATTTTCATCCAGTAACATATTTTGTAGTATATCAATATGTATCGGATTACCGGAGGTATATATTTTTATCCATTTTTCATCCATAACCACAAAGATAGGGAATTCCTGAAAAGGGATGATTATTCTGTATCAATTAGAAATACAACCAGGTCGTTGATACCTGTCGGTGCAGGGATAGCACGAACTGAAGGAGACTTAAAGGTAGCCGGGCCCGTTACAGAAGTCAGAAAAGCGGGTAATTTTTGTTTGTATTTTGTTCTAATGGCTTTGAGTGCGGGTTGTAGGTCGGAATGGAGCTGTGATGCGAGGGCAAAGATTACCTGAGTATTAGCCAGAGCGAGTGCTTTTCTTGAGAGGGGCTGCGCCGAAGAGAGCAGAATGGAGCCATGGCGGGCTATGATAGCCTCACAGGAAGTAACATAGATAAAATTACTTTCCGGGTCGAATGATTCCGTGTGTTTTATTCCGATGGCATCCAGAATTTCCCTAACCTGAGCCTCATGGCAAACCACCTCATTCCAATGGTACTGATGTGCCACCAGATAAACGGTTTCCATAAATTCTTCCACCGAGCTGCAATAGACGAACCGTGCGCCTTGTTGGGTGAGGTTATCGGCAAAAACCACGGCTGCATCGTCGGATAATTCAGGAAAAACCGGTAGTGCGGTATCGGAGGAGGAATAAGGGTTATCCACCCGACTGATGAGTGAATTTCTTACTTCCCGCAATACTTTTTCTTTTGAGATGCTTTCGTCCATATACGAAATTGGTTTTTATTCTTCTTTATCGTCTTTTTGAGGGTCGGTGTTTTCCTCAGCAGGAATGCTTTCATCCGCTATCATTTCTACAGGTGCTTTCACGGCACGTAAGTCGGGTAAGTATTCGCTCCCAGCACGTTCTCCAAAAATTTTTTTAACATCATCGCTGAAAATTACTTCATTTTTCAGTAATAAGTCGCCCAGTTGCGTTACCTTTTCTTTATTTTTATTGATAATCGTTATGGCTCTTTGATAGGCTTTTTCGATCAGTTTGGATACTTCCTGATCGATTGTCACAGCAGTTTGTTCGCTGTAGGGTTTTTGGAAGGAATATTCCTGTTGACCGGTGGAATCGTAATAACTTACATTACCGATTTTGTTATTTAGTCCGAAATAAGTCACCATGGCAAAGGCCTGTTTTGTTGCTCTTTCCAGGTCGTTCAATGCTCCGGTAGAAATTTTTCCGAAGTGCACCATTTCACTGGCGCGGCCTGCCAACAGGGCAGTCATTTCGTCGAACATTTGTTCGGTTGTGGTTATCTGACGTTCTTCGGGCAGGTACCATGCGGCTCCCAGTGCTTTGCCACGGGGGATAATGGTTACTTTTACCAGGGGATGTGCATATTTCAGCAGCCAGCTAACGGAAGCATGACCGGCCTCATGATAAGCGATTGCCTTTTTTTCTTCTGCGCTGATAATTTTATTTTTTTTCTCCAGCCCCCCGATGATTCGGTCAACGGCATCGAGAAAATCCTGACGGTCGATTCCTTTTTTTCCTTTTCTGGCGCAGATCAGTGCGGATTCATTGCAGACATTTGCGATATCAGCACCGGAGAAACCGGGTGTTTGTTTTGCCAGGAATTCTTTATCGACAGAATTTTTATTAATTTTAAGTGGCCTCATGTGAACTTCAAAGATGGCGGCACGTTCGTTCAGGTCAGGTAATTCCACATGGATCTGACGGTCGAATCGGCCGGCACGGAGCAGCGCACGGTCGAGGACGTCGGCGCGGTTGGTGGCAGCGAGGATAATTACACCCTGGTTGGAAGCGAAGCCATCCATTTCAGTAAGAAGCTGATTTAATGTATTTTCCCTTTCGTCATTGCCTCCGGTGATCATATTTTTTCCCCTGGCTCTGCCAATGGCATCGATTTCATCAATAAAGACAATACAGGGTGCTTTTTCTTTTGCTTGTTTGAACAGGTCTCTTACGCGTGACGCTCCAACGCCGACGAACATTTCCACGAAGTCGGATCCGGAGAGGGAGAAGAAAGGCACTTTCGCTTCTCCGGCCACGGCTTTGGCCAGAAGGGTTTTTCCGGTACCCGGAGGGCCGACCAGCAGAGCTCCTTTAGGGATTTTTCCTCCCAGGTCGGTATAGCGGGATGGGTTTTTCAGGAAGTCGACAATCTCCATTACTTCGATTTTTGCCTCTTCCAGGCCTGCAACGTCTTTGAAATTTACTTTAACATTTGAATCCTGATCAAAGAGTTGTGCCTTTGATTTTCCGATATTAAAAAGTTGTCCACCGCCACCGCCTGCATTTCGGCTCATCATGCGCATAATCAGTAGCCAGGCTCCGATCAGGATTGCGATAGGTAAAATAAACCCTATCATGTCTCCCGCCCAGTTTTTCCGGGTTTCGTTACGAATGTATACCGGATCTGCAACGTTTTCCTGCACTTCCGCCACATTGTCATAAAATTTATCCACACTGCCTATGTTATAGGAAAAGTGGGGTGAGGACCCCGGCATATTGCTTTTTGAAAGGTTGGGATAAGCCGAAAGACGGTCGGATTTGATATAAATTTCCGCAAATTCTTTATTTACCAAAATGATTTTATCCACATTCTGGCTTTCGAGCATTTCTTTAACCTCCCCCCAGGTTACCTCTTCCGTTCCGGATTTAAAACCCCAGAGGCTGTATCCGAGAAATACAGCCATGAGTGCGATGTATATCCAATAAAACTTCTTTTTTTTATTATCATTGCCTTTGTTGGGCTGTGGAGGCGTTGTGCCAAATTGTTGTTTTTTATCTGCCATTATGTCAATCGATAAATAGGGTGAGTGTTTTATTCACTAACAGGAACAATTTTAGCATCTGCCCAGAGCTGTTCCAGTTTATAGAAGTTTCGTGTAGATGAGAGGAAAATATGCACTACCACATCACCATAATCCAGTAAAATCCATTCTGCATTTTCTTTTCCTTCTGTATGCCAGGGCTTTTCAGCACATTGCCTGATTACGGTGTCAATCACTGAATCAGCAATGGCTGTATTCTGCGTGGTTGAAGTGCCTTCACAAATAATAAAACGTCGGAAAGCTGCATTTGGTATGGTCGAAAAGTCAATCATGACGGTTTCCTGACCTTTTTTTTCACGAATACCTTCAATAATTGACTGCGCCAGAATTTCAGTATTCACGGAATTCTTCTTTTTTATCATTAAATTTTTTTTACAAATATGGGCAAAGGTACGAAAAACAATTATTTCACTTCTTTTGTTTAGATGAATAGAAATGAAATGGCCTAATAATCAAATTCTGTACCATCATTTTTTGTACTTTTACCAAAATCTCATTTGTTATGCGCTCGGATATCGATATCAAAAAATTTAAAACGTTGGATTCAACAAATCATTATGCTTCTGCGCTGGTGCGTGAAAGTCGTCCGCCTGAAGGCACAGTGGTTATTGCAGAAGAACAAACCGAAGGAAAGGGAATGGAGGAGAGTACCTGGGAAAGCGAGGCAGGCAAAAATCTTACTTTCAGTGTGATTCTGTATCCTGATTTTTTAAATCCTTCACGGCAGTTTTTTTTAAATATTATTACCAGCCTGGCGGCAAGGGATATGGTGAAAATCCTGGTTCCTGAGGGAGATATCCGAATCAAATGGCCCAATGATATTTATTATCACCATAAGAAACTGGGTGGAATTCTGATTAAAAATCAGGTGTCAGGTCCCATGCTCCAATCCTCCATTATCGGCGTGGGCCTGAATTTGAATCAGGAGAATTTTTTTTCAGATGCCCCCAATCCGGTTTCTGTAAAAATGATTACCGGTAAATCGAATGATGTGTTAACAAGCCTGAAGATCTTCAGAGAAATTTTTGACGAGTATTACCGCAGGCTGGGTTATGGTGAGTACGATCAGTTGTTACGGGAATACATACAGGGGATGTACCGTTTTGGGGAAGAATTGGAGTATATTATCATGGGACACCATGTGGTGGGAACGATTAGCGGAATTGATGAATTCGGAAGGTTGTTGGTGAGTACCAGCGATTCGGTGATTCCCTGTCAGGTGAAGGAGATTAAATTTCCGTTAGCGCCACCGGCTTAACATTCCATGTGATTTTTCAATTTAACCGCCAGTGTATCAACGAATGTTTGGAGTGCTTTTCCTGCCATCATTTTCATAAAAGGATTCAGATCAGCCTGTAATTTTAGCGTAACCTCCGTAGTGGATTCAGTGCATGGTTCAAGGGATATTGAAAGCATAAAATGAATGCCGCTGCTGCTTTCTGGTACCATTTCGATGGTCGTTACTGGTTTGTTAGTTCCCATTTTCAAACGAAATTCAGGCATATTTTCCACCTGAAAAGCACAGGTCTCTTTTGTTGAACGGTAGTTTTTTACCCGTTCTTCCGGAATAATATTTTTGAAATTATTAAAATCAGCCAGAAAATTGTAGATGTTTTCTGCCGTATTATGGATCCTGGTTTTAGACGGAAATTCAATCATCGTTCGTCATTTTTTCTCCAGTTTTCCGGGTCTTTTCTCCATTCCAGAAGAGAAGGAAGGTCTTCTTTTCTCACATAGTCGCTGGAAATCGCTTTATGGATTACCGTTGCATAATCGGTGAGGGAGAAGAGTTTGCAATTGGCTTCTTTAAAATTATTTATGGCGATATCGAGCCCATAAGAAAAGATGGAGACCATCCCTTTTACGTTCATGCCGGCCTTCCGGAGTGCATTCACCGCTGCCAGTGAAGATCCTCCGGTTGACACCAGGTCTTCCACCACTACCACCGATTGGCCGGATTCATAAGTGCCTTCAATTTTATTTTGTAGCCCATGGTCTTTATTGGATGAGCGGACATAAATAAAGGGTAGCCCCATTTCCTGTGCCACGAGTACGCCTTGAGCAATGGCGCCGGTAGCAACCCCTGCCACCACATCAATATCGCCGTATACTTCATGAATAATTTTAACCAGATTCTGGCGGATGAAGGTACGAATCTGTGGATGAGACAAGGTTTTACGGTTATCACAGTAGATCGGTGATTTTATCCCTGACGCCCAGGTAAATGGATTGGCATTATCCAGCTTTATTGCTTTAATTTGCAACAAAAATTCAGCTACTGCTGTTGCGATTTCATCGTTGTATTTCATGGAACAAATGTATAAAGTTTTTTTCGATCAGAAGCAGATTATCATCGCAGGTGAAGAAGATATTCCCAACGGCAGAAACCTTGCAATGCATATTTTTCAAACCCCGAAAAAATTGCAATGTGCCATTGAATCATTTATCGGATCAGTGCAAGAGGATCTTTTGATACTTACCGGTTTGCCTGCACCGATACTTTTTCAGCAATTGTGTGTGCTGTATCCGGTCCGCGAAGCTGCAGGCGGAATTGTGGAGAATGAGAAAAAGGAAATTTTGATGATTTTTCGGAATGGGAAGTGGGATTTACCTAAAGGGCACAGTGAAGCTGGCGAAATGCCATTGGAAACAGCACTGCGTGAAACATGGGAAGAAACCGGTGTCACGGGTTTGGTTCCGGGTCCCTATTTTGCAGATACATGGCATCTCTACCGGTTGAAAGGCCAATGGGTGCTTAAACATTCTCAATGGTTTTGTATGCGTGCTTTTCGTACCAGTGCGCTGATACCACAACTGGAGGAAGGAATAACAGAAACGAAATGGGCAGACCCGCGGGATCTGCCTCACCTCTTTAAAAACACCTATTTAAGCATAGCGGAGCTATTGACTTCGTTTTTGAATAAAACCAAAAAATAATCGTTTTCTGATTTATGTTGTATTGATGTGACAAGAGAACAAATGGTTGCGTGAGATTTTTTATTTTTTTAAAGCAACTTATCCGCCGGTTTAATCATCACTGCCAAAAATGGATCTAATGAAAATTCTGATTTTTCGGATTACTTTTATTTTGACCGTATTTATTCTTTCTTCCTGTGAAAGAAAAGCATATTATGATCCCTGTTTTCCGCCAATTCCACTGAATTTTCAGATGCTCAATACGGCGTCAAATGACTATAACAGTAATATCGGGCCAGGGAGAAGGCTACAGCTTACTTTTAGCAGCGATCGTTACCGAACGGATTTTAATTTTGTTGTCAAACGTTTGGATTTGGTTTATCGTACCGATGAAGGCCGTTTGTATATTGAGTTGGTAACCAATGATTCAGAGACAGTTATGAATCAGATTATTTACAAGGCAAATACGGCGGCAAATGAATACGGACCTCACTCGGTATCAGTGGGGTCGGGGGTTTATCTACTTTATGCCGGTGATGGATCCGGTAATTTGGATATCATGTATAATCAGTGTATCGAGGCCAGTTCTGAACAAACGTATTTTTCAGGCCATGTGGTTACTGAAGCCAGCCGGGCTGTTGCCTTGAATTCTCCATACAATGAGGCCTATCCGTGCATTGAGGAGGATATCTGTTATTTTTGTACCGATCGAACAGGGAATTACGATCTCTGTTATACTCCTGTGGATAAGGCATTTGATCTTTGGATTCGGGATACTGCTGAATTAGCTTTGACTTTTCCTGCCAATATTAATAGTGCGTTTGCTGACCAATGTCCTTTTATACGGGGAAATCTGATGGTTTTTACCAGTAATCGTGATGGTGGATTTGGCGGGTATGACTTGTATTATTCTTTGAAAGATGCTTCAGGGCAATGGAGTGACCCGGTGAATTTCGGAGAGGAGATTAACAGTGAATCCGATGAATTCCGTCCGGTGGTTAGTGCTTTTGAAGATTTTACTAACGATTTTATGGTGTTTTCCTCCAATCGTGCTGGAGGGGTAGGGGGTTTCGACTTGTATTACGTTGGTATTCCAAAAATGATTAAATTGCAGTAATTTTAATTGCACAGGCATTGAGTGATCTAAGTGAAATCATTAAAGGTTGCTGCAGAGGACGAAACGACGCCAGAAAAGCGCTATATGATTTGTATAGTGAGGATATGTTTGCCGTGTGCTGTTATTATGCCGGTTCCCGTAATGAAGCGGATGATATTTTTCAGGATGGCTTTATCCGGATTTTTGAAAAAATCGGACAGTACAAGGGGGATGGGCCGCTGGGTGCCTGGATGCGACGGATTTTTGTAAACTGTGCCCTGGAGCGCTACAGAAAAGAGAGCAGGATTACATTGGTACCGGAAATGAATGAAATGATTTCCGACCGGGAATACGAGGAAACGGAATCGGTTATTAATGAAAAGGCCTTAATGGGTTTTATTGCTGAATTGCCTCCACGGTACCGTATGGTTTTTAACTTATACGCTATTGAGGGCTATTCGCACCACGAAATTTCAGGAATTATGGAGATTTCCGAGGGAACATCAAAGTCAAATCTTGCCAGAGCAAGGACAATATTGCAGCGAAAATTGATTAATAATGGTTTTATTCGTCACAGAAAAGTTTCTTCAATATGACAAACAGGCACAATACGGATCAATTATTTCGTGATGCGGCCGTTGCCTATCGCGAGAAACCCGCTCCCGAAGCATGGGCTTCCATTGAATTGGCATTGGGTGGGCGCCATCGCCGTCAACGATATCTTGTGTTAAGCAGTGCTGCTGCTGTGCTTATTCTGTTGCTGGGTTTTGGCGCCGGATACCTTGTGCGTTCTTTCACCGGGCAAAATCCTGCGGTGTTGCTGCCGCTCACTTCGCAGAATTCAAATTTATTTTTTTCCGGTTACCCCCGACCTATGGATCTTCTTGCGATACAATCCGGAGCAATGCAAACGAAGCTGTCCGTTGGCCAGGCCGTTTCGGTTACTGCTTCATTACCGGAGGTTCAACAAAATGCACGCATACCTATCCCAAAGGATGGCATAATGCCCGCGAATAGGTTGGCTGATTCACAGACTGGAATGGTCTTGTCCGGCGAAGAATCTTCGATGCCGGCAGAGATTGGGAATGGGGTTCAAAAAACGGAAGTGAAGCTCTCCCAGGCAGAAAAAGAGTATCAACTCCGGCAAATGATGGCCGGTAACGGATTGCCTCTCAGACATTCAGCCCCTGTCAACCTGAATTCTTCCGGGGTCGATGCAGAGACGATGCCCGGGAAAACGACCGGGAGAAAATCGTGGGCAGTGGAAGGAGACGTTGCGGCTGCTTTTACCTATCGTACCCTCCAGGAGCAAGAGGCCCTTTATAAAGCCCGTTCGCCACTGGCCAGCGAGTCGGGGATGGTATCTTGGAATGCCGGTTTGTATGCTTCGCATGAAATTGCCGGCAATCTTCGGCTGAAAAGTGGGGTTACCTTCGCTTCCTATGGCCAGGGAACCACTAATATTTACGCTTGGGAGGAGGGTGTAATGTTTCATTTAAACAGCAGCTCCGGTGATATATCCACTGTAATGCATGAAGCGAAAGATGCCTCCAAACCGATTTCTAACGATAACGTGTATTCGGAGCCCTATCGAATTTTGCTGGATAATTCGATGCTAATGGCCGATTATTCGCTCTCTAATCCTGAATTGAAAATCATTCAACGATTTGATTACCTGGAGTTGCCGTTGATTTTGCAGGTGCAGATGGGTAACCAGGAACATCCGTTGGTTTCATTCCAGGCAGAAGGCGGAGTTTTTGCCGGTATTCTTGCCGGTAACCGTGCTTTTCTGGCCAATGAAAAGGAATCTTGGTTCATTGGCAATACGGATGATTTACGGCCTTTCTCGCTCGGTGGAATTCTTTCTGCAGGTGCACAGATTCATATATCCGATGTGCTTTCTGCTGCTGTAAAACCCGAATTCAGGTACTCCTTTATGTCGATAAGCCGCAACCCAAATATCCAGTACCATCCTTATCAGTTTGCCCTTGGCGTGGGTGCTGTGTACCATTTCTAGTGGCCGTATTTAAAATTATTCTACATTTGTGGCATGGAACGAATTGCAGTTTTTCCGGGTTCTTTTGATCCAATTACGAACGGACATGAGAGTATTATTCGCAGGGCACTCCCGTTGTTTGACAAGATTATCGTGGCCATTGGCCTTAATGCTGAAAAAAAGAGTTATTTTTCGCCCCAACAACGAATTGAGTGGATAAAAAATCTTTTTGCCCACGAGCCTTCAGTTGTAGTTGTTCATTATGAGGGTCTTACTGTTGATCTCTGTGTTATGTACAACGCGCAGTATATCCTTCGAGGGTTACGGACTTCTGCTGATTTTGAGTTCGAACGAATGGTGGGACAAATCAATAAAAAGCTGGAGCCACATATTGAAACCGTCTATTTTTTAAGCCTGCCTGAACATACTACACTGAACAGCTCTGTCGTTAGAGAAGTATATCAACATGGCGGCGATATTTCTCAGTTTGTTCCGAATACGGTACAACCCGGGAAAGTTGTCAGAAAATAGGAGGAGTTATATGAAGTATCGTATGATCCTGATTTTCGTCATTTTTTTTCTCTGCTACTTTTCACTTCCGGCACAGACCACACTGTCGGGTCTGGTGAAAGGAGGCGATGAGCCGATCATCTCGCTTTATGTTATTGACGATTTTATCACGGGGAAAGAGGTGCATACCGACCAGTCGGCATTATCCCCTGAAGGACATTTTACGCTATCGGTTGATGTTAAGCAGGTGCGTTATGCTGTTTTACGGGTGGGCTATTATTCTGCAGGCCTTTATCTGGAGCCCGGAAAAAATTATACCCTGGATATTAGTTATGAACCGGTTGATTTTTTTATTAATCCTAATCTGGTCGATACCCCGCTTAGTTATTCCATTCGCGATGAAATTTTTGAAGGATTGAATACCAATATTGCTCTTTTTAATGGGATGTATGACGATTTTATCCTGGCTCATTTCCAGTCGTTGTACCGCTCACGGGATAAGACGCTGCTGGATGAATTTCAATCAGAGGTGGACAAAGCCTTTGCCGGATATCATGATTCCTATTTTGAACAGTATGTGCGTTACAGGATCGCCTCAATTGAATTTCAGACACGTCTCAAAAGTCGTCATGAGCTGGCAGAGGCTTATTTTACCGGCAGACCCCTGTATTTTCATGATGAGGCCATGGCCTTTTTTACCTTGTTTTATTCCAAATACCTTGTTTCTTCAAGCCGTTACATTACCTCCTCCGATCTGGAATGTACGATTAACGATTTAGCCAGTACTGCCGCGTTAATGGATACGTTGGGAAAGGATCCGGTTTTACGCAATGAAGTATGGCGTGAGTTGGTGATGTTGTTTACGCTGAATGAATTACTTTCTGATCGCAATTTCGGTTACGACCAGTTGATATCGATGCTACGTAGGGTTGCTACAACGAGTAAATTTCCGGAGCACCGGTTAATTGCTGAAAACTGCCTTGAAAAAGCCGGTGCCTTGACCCCCGGGTCAACTGCTCCGGAATTATCGGTAAATGGAACCCCCATTTGGGGAAGAGAAGCTAAACCCTTTCTTATGGTCTGTTTTTTTCAAACCTGGAATGGCGCCTGTCAGGCAGAAATGGAATTGCTTAAGAACGTAGCGGAGGGTTTTGATGCGATGGAGGTGATCATGATCAGTGCGGATGAACAGGAATCGTTGTTTTTGGAATGGCAGGCTTCCGATACGGTTCCTTGGCTTTCGTTTTGGTTTGCAAATGATTACGATTTATTAAATGCTTACAATGCCAGGTCTTTCCCGTTGTTTGTGCTACTCAGCGACGACGGAAAAATCGTATACTGGGATATGCCACGACCTTCAGAAGGAATGGAGGTGCTTTTAACCCGTTTTTTCGGAAATGAACAATAATTACGCGAAAAGGGAAAAGTTTACCAATCCATATATTCGATGATCCCTGATCCGGGGATGTTGTCGGAAGGTTATTTTGGGTGAATGTTCAATAATCAAGAGGCCTTCAGGCCGGAGCAGTTGATTTGTAAAAACAAGATCGGGAAGGGATTCAAGGTTTTCCAAATCGTAGGGCGGGTCAGCAAAAATAATATCCCAGGAATTTTGTTTTTGGGAAAGAAAAGAAAAAACATTGGTTCGGAAAGTATGAATTCCTTCAAGATGAAAGGCTTTTGCCGTTTGGCGTATAAAATCAACACATTTACTGTTATTATCCACACAAGTTACTTGTTTACAACCTCTTGATGCCACCTCAAAGGTAATGTTGCCGGTTCCGGCAAAGAGGTCGAGAAATGTGATGCTTTCAAAATCGATGCGATGCTGAAGAATATTAAATAAACCTTCTTTGGCTCTGTCGGTTGTCGGACGGGTTGGAAGCCCCGAAGGAGGGTTAATCCGCCTGCTTTTTAATGATCCGCTTATAATCCGCAATTTTTTAGGGTTAACAGGTTTATAAACCGATGGCTTTCCAGTTCATCAAAAATATAGGAAAAGGCTTCGTCGGAGGGGCGGGGAAGAAAAGTAACCGTCCGTACGTATTTTTGGATTTTTTGGATTAGTGCCGAGTCAGTCGCCACCTCTCCGAAAATTTCTATTTTTTGTTTTTCGGGATCAATGGACAGTAATTGCATGGAATAGAGCAGAAAATAGAGGAAATCTTCCACGGAGCGGTATTGGAAGGTATTAAAGAAAAGGAGTTTTTCCTCCTGGAAAATAATTAGGTCGAACCAGGTTTTTTTTATCTGCACAAAAAGTGAGCGCTCAGTGTTATCCTTGCGGTGTTTTTTTTGCAGCATGGGAAGCAATGCCGATAATTGATGAAGTTGTATGGCTTGTGGGAAGAGATTGTTTAGTTGGGAGGCGATTATTTTTTCCAATGGATAAACCACGACCGCATCCAGAGTACTCATTTTGTCGGCAAACAGCAGCGGATGGGACGCAGGATAGTAATTCCAGGAATAAAAAAGTTCTTTTTTGTTTTCGGAATAAAGAGCAGCCGGAATGAGCAGGGGATAGGGAAAGTCGACCGAAAGGTAAAGGGTTTCGCAAGGGGAGAGCTGAATGGCATTTTCCTGTAACAGAATTCTTAGGGTTTCAATCCAGGAAGATTCATTTGTAATAGATTGAAAATCATACGATTCAAGTTTAACGTATTTTTTTCTGACGGTATCGAACAGGGCATACGAAAAACCATCCGGAGAAATCCGGATGGATGTTATGGATATTTGATACTGATCATCAGAAAATCCTTTATCCGTAAGGCTAATTCCTGTATTAATGATACCAGCCTTCATAGAAAGGTTATTACTCCCAGTTTCCGTCGGTGGAGGCTTCGAGCATGGATCCGAGTTTGAGTCCGGGGTAGAGGTTATTTTGTTCCTGTTTATCGCTGAGATTCATAATCATTTGTTCATCAAGGCCTTTCAGATACACGCTGTTGTGTACGGTTACTTCAAAAACAGGAACCTGAATATTGCTTCGTTCAATAAAATCTGCTTTCATCTCAAATTCAACTCCTTCTGTTTTTGGGATGAAACGGATATTTTCCGCTTTAAAATTTTTATGATTTTTGTATAAGGAATCGATCACGGGAACAAACCCGATAGTATCCAGAATACTTCTGGAGAAGGTTGTGTCGTTGGGATCGGGAACCATTTTTACTACGGGGATCTGACTGGTTTTGATAAAATCAATTAAGGTGTCAAAATCACCTGCAAAAGAGCGGTTGATGGATTTATAGGCGATCTGGGCGGATCGGATATCTTTTAAGCGTTCCACTACCAGGTCATTGCGGAATTTTCTTTCCTGGTCAAAGCGTACGGGTTTCATAATACTGTCATACACCAAATATGCCAGTGCTACAATAACAAGTGCAAGAAGGATTTGAATTACTCTTTTCATGGCTGCTATTTTTCTACATGCAAAGCTAAAATATTTTTTTTAATATCGGAGTAATTTTGGATATAATCCCGAAAGGTTTATTTTGTCATAAAGCGGGTCATTTCTTCATAATTCGGAACATAGTCCAAAAATCTGTTTTGTGGTGGTAAATAGGTGATTTCAGAAATAAAATTTTTGATGCCGTTGGTTATCCAAAGGTAAGGGACTTTCATTACCAGATTATATTTAAAAGCCTGTTCGTAAGTCCGTTGTGAGAGGGTCGCTGCGGGGGCTTTGCACTCAACCAGTAGTAACGGATTCAGCGTGTTGGTATAGACTATGATATCTGCCCGGTAAATTCTTGAATTATACATGAAGGATTTTTCAACGGCTATGAGCCCGGCCGGAACACCTTGATAAAAAATCAGCAGGTTAATTACATGCTGGCGAACCCATTCTTCGGGTGTCAGGGCGACAAATTTCTTTCGCACCGGGTCGAAAATTTCCGGGCCTGATTTCGTATTTTTTAATTTTGCCTCAAACGTTGGCAAGTTTAATGCTCCGAAATTTGTCATCAAAGGCAAAGATACATAAAAGGCCTCTTAACTGTTCGCAGAAAAGCAGTAACTTTGTGAAATAATCATCCAGATGTTGATGTATGAAGAATAAAAAAGAGATTGTAAATAACTGGCTTCCCCGCTATACCGGCACTCCGGTTGAGATGTTTGGTGATTATATCCTGTTAACCAATTTTAGTAAATATCTGGAGGTTTTTGCTTCGATGCATGGTGTACCCATTCAGGGTCAGGATAAAGCCATGCCCAGTGCTACTTTCGGAGAGATTTCCATAGTAAATTTTGGCATGGGCAGCCCCAATGCTGCTACCATTATGGATTTATTGGGGGCAGTGGATGTAAAAGCAGCCTTATTCCTTGGAAAGTGTGGTGGATTAAAGAAAAAAAATGCGTTGGGTGATTTGATTCTTCCCATCGCTGCAATTCGTGGTGAGGGTACTTCGAATGATTATTTTCCACCGGAAGTGCCTGCGCTTCCCGCTTTTAGTTTACAAAAAGCAATCTCTACCACGATTCGCGACCATAACCGCGATTACTGGACAGGAACGGTATATACTACCAATCGACGGGTTTGGGAGCATGATGAAGTGTTTAAACGTTATTTGAGGAAAATTCGGGCCATGGCTGTAGATATGGAAACTGCCACCCTGTTTTCTGCCGGATTTTACAATGAAATTCCAACCGGAGCTTTACTGCTGGTATCCGATCAACCTATGATTGCCTCGGGTATAAAAACAGCTTCCTCGGATAAACGGGTTTCTGAATTATTTGTAAATGAACATATTACAATTGGCGTGGATTCGTTAAAGCAGCTAATTAATCAAGGACAGACCGTAAAACACTTGCGGTTTTAGAAAAATCGTTTCTATGAGTTTTGATGATATTTTGATCGCGTTGCAGGCAAGGGATTTTAAACCTGTATATTTTCTGACAGGCGAACAGGCGTACTATATTGACGAAATTGCTTCTTTTATCGAGCATAATGTGCTGGATGAAGCGCAAAAGGATTTTAATCAAACTATTTTGTATGGCCGTGATACCGACCCGCAAACAATTATCAGTTATGCCAAACGGTTTCCGATGATGGCTCCTTATCAGGTACTTATCATAAAGGAGGCACAGGATATTAAGTCGATTGAAGCGCTGGAACCGTATATTAAATCACCGCTCGATTCTACCTTGTTGGTAATCTGTTACAAGTATAAAAAGCTCGATAAACGTACTTCTTTTTATAAAGCCTTGTTAAAAACAGGGGTTTTCTTTGAGTCACCTCAGGTGCGTGATTACCAGGTTCCTGCATGGATTACCAATTATTTAGCAAAACGGGGGTATAAAATTGGGCTTCGTGAAAGTGCTTTGCTGGCCGATTACCTGGGTAATAACCTGAACAAAATAGCCAATGAGCTGAATAAGTTGTTGATTAATATTCCACAGGAAACCCAAATTACTTTTCGCCATATCGAAGACAATATCGGTATTTCCAAAGAGTATAATGTTTTTGAATACCAGAATGCCCTGGGTGTGAAGGATAAAGTTAAGGCAACCCGGATTGCAAATTATTTCGCTTCCAACGAAAAGGATGCCCCGTTACCGATGCTCACTGCCATTTTGTTTTCGTATTTTATTAAAATTGGAATTTATCATGAATTGGCCGACAAATCGAAGGACAATGTGGCCCGAATGTTAAAAATTAATCCTTTTTTTGTCCGGGATTATGAAACGGCTGCAAAGCATTACTCACGGAAAAGTGTAGCACGCATTGTGTCGGTTTTACGGGAGTATGATATGAAAGGTAAAGGTATGGGGAACGCCACAACTCCCGGAGGAGAGTTAGTACGCGAAATGAATTATAAGATTTTGCATGTCCCTTATGGTTTATAGAGCTTCTCTATTGCTTTCCGGTATTTTTTTTCAATCTCTTTGCGTTTTAATTTGAGTGTTGGGGTCAGATAACCCGATTCTGGCGTCCATTTTTTTGCTGTAAGAATAAATTTTTTCACCTTCGACGAATGGTCGATCCCTTCAGAAAACGTTTCAATATCCAGGGTAATGCGTTGTTGTACGATGGGGTTGGATATAAGGTCGTTGCGTGAATCAAAGTCGATTTCTTTATGTTTTGCCCATCCTTCCAGATGTTCGAAGTTGGGTGCAATGATGGCAGAAGGAAAGTTTCGGTTTTCTCCGAATATCATAATATTTTCAATGAATGGAGATTCCCGGAGTTTATTTTCGATGCTCTGCGGTGCTACATATTTTCCGCCTGAGGTTTTAAAAATTTCTTTTTTTCTGTCGTTAATTTTCAGAAACCTATGATGGACAATTTCTCCGGTATCTCCGGTATGAAACCAGCCTTCTTCGTCGATTACTTCGCGGGTTTTTTTGGGGTTATTGTAATAGCCCAGCATCACATTGGGGCCTTTTACCAGGATTTCGTGATCGGAGGCGATTTTTACTTTCACATTTTCCAGCACAGGGCCAACCGTGCCTTCCCTGATTCCGTTTTTTTCAAAGGTGGTAACGGCAATGACCGGGGAAGTCTCGGTTAAACCATAGCCGGGTAAAACAAAGAATCCAAATGCTTTAAAAACGCGAAGAAGTTTTGGGTGCAGTGCGGCTCCACCGCTGATAATTACCTTTAGATTACCGCCCAGGTTTTTTCTGATTTGGGTATATACAAGCCGGTCAGCGATGCGGTGACGGATGCGGTAAAAAAGAGTAATTCGTTTGTCTATCTTATAATGTGTGGCAATGCTGAGTGACCAAAAATAGAGGATTCTTTTCATTCCTTTCAACATGCGTCCTTTTTGCATTATATGCACATACATTTTTTCCAGTACCCGGGGAACCACACATACCATTTCGGGTTTCAGCAGGGTTAAGTCTTCGCGGATGAATTCCGGGCCACGGGCATAATGAACAACAATACCGAGGTACTGGTACAGGTAGTTGAGCATTCGTTCGTAAACGTGGCATAACGGCAGGAAGCTTAAAGCACTTTTGACCAGTCCGGAAGGCATTAATTTGGCGACGGTAAGGAAATTGGAGACAAAGTTTTGGTGTGAAAGCATTACTCCTTTGGGATTTCCGGTGGTACCGCTGGTATAAATAATGGAAGCCACATCCGTAGGTTCAATAGCATTCCGGGCAGTCAAAAAAATGTGTTTTTTATCTTCCGCTTCCATTGTGTTTGCCAGGAGTGTATCCCATGTTTTGTATCCTTTGACTTTATCGATGGTTAAAATCTTTACATAATCCGGCAACTGGCCAATTGCTCTTTTCATCCGCTTCAGCGTTTCCTCATTTTCGATAATAAGCATTGAAATTGCAGCATCGTTAAAGATAAAGGCACAGTTATCAAAGCCGGCAGTAGGGTAAAGTGGCACCTGAATGGCACCAATGGAGAGCAGTGCCATATCGAAGTAATTCCATTCGGGGCGATTCGACATGACCGTGGCAATGGTACTTCCTTTGGTGATTCCGGATTGCAGGAGTCCCAGCGCAAGGCCTTCCACTATTTCAAAATATCTTCCACCATAAATGGAAGTTGTTTGCCCTTCGGTGGTATGGGTAAATACCAGAGCATTCCTGTGCTGTGGAAGCCTGTATGCGTCCAGAAGCTGAAAAATCCTCGTTATGTCAGGCATTGGGCAATTTATTCAAATAGTTTTTCTATTTCTTTGTGATATTTTTCAAGAACAAAGTGGCGTCGTATTTTGAGTGCGGCCGAAAGTTCCCCAGTGTCGACAGTCCATTCATAGGCCATAAGGTAAAAATTGCTTATTTTTTCTGTGGCTCCGAGTGTGGTATTGATTTCAGCCAATTCTTTTTTGAACCGTTCCCGTATTATGGGTTGGCTGATCATTTCTTCATTTAGTGAATAATTTATTTCTTTCACCTGACACCAGGAGCGTAGATGGGCAAAATCAGGTATGATCAGTGCGGAGGCGAATTTTTTATTTTCTCCCACCACCATGGCATTATCAATAAAGGGTGATTCCTTGAGTTTGTTTTCAACGAATTCCGGGTTCACATACTTACCAAAGGAGTTTTTAAAGATGGCTTTTTTCCTTCCAGTAATTTTTAGACGGCCTTCGGGGGTAAGCTGCCCAATGTCGCCGGTATGAAGCCATCCCTCTTCGTCAATTATTTCTGCGGTCAGTTCAGGTGCTTTATAATAGCCTTTCATAACAGAGGGGCTTTTTGTAAGGATTTCACCGTCGGGTGCGATTTTTACTTCTACACCGCGGGTTGGAGGCCCTACTGTTCCGAATTCACGGCCGTTGGGCGAATAATTATTTACAGCAATTACAGGTGAAGTTTCGGTTAATCCGTAGCCTTCCATCAGATCGATGCCTGCTGCAGTAAAGATTCTTCCCAGGCGTGGCTGGATTGCTGCGCCTCCTGAGACGATAATTTTCAGGTTTCCGCCCAGCGCGGTACGCCATTTACTAAAAATCAGTTTATCAGCAATTTTCAGTTTTATATGGTACCATTCCCCGTTGGCATGGTTTAACTTGTAGCGATGCCCCAAATTAACGGCCCAGAAAAAGAGTTGTTTTTTGATTCCTTTCAGTTTTCTGCCTTTCATAATGATTTTGTCATAGGTTTTTTCCATCAGACGAGGTACAGAACACATCATATCGGGTTTAACTTCTTTCAGGTTATCTGAAATTTTTGCAATGCTTTCTGCATAATAAATCGAATATCCCAAATACTGATAGGCATAACAAATCATACGTTCATACACATGACACAGCGGAAGGTAACTGAATACCCTTGCGTGCGGTGGTAGTTTTACCGGCATGATCCAGGCAATACTTTTAAAATTGAAAATCAGGTTATGGTGCGAGAGCATTACGCCTTTTGGTGTACCGGTGGTTCCTGAAGTATAGATTATGGTAGCAATGTCGTCGGGTGATACGGTATTTCTGAAGGAATCAGGATCGAATTTATTCCTATTTTCTATTCCCAGATGGATAAGGTCATCTAACTGTCTTACCCCTTCACGTTCATCAAAGGTAAACACTTCCTGGATCGTTGGTATTTCGGGGATAAGATGTTCGATACGACGCAGCATGTCAGCCCCGCTGGTAAATACAAGTTTTGATTCGGAGTGGGCAAGAATGTAACGGTGGTCATCTTCACTAATGGTAGGATAAATGGGAACATGAATTGCTCCAATCTGCATGATTGCCATATCGAGCCAGTTCCACTCGGTGCGGCTGTTGCTGATGGAAGCAATTTTATCCCCTTTTTTTATCCCCAGTGCCAGTAATCCAAAGCTGATTTGTCCGGCCTTTTCAATGTATTGATCAATGGAACAGTTTACCCATTGGTTGCGGTTTTTTGCTACCAGCACATCAGGAAGACCGGGGTAGTTTTCCTTCATGTATGGGAGTAGATCAAAAATTCGGGTTACATCATTCATAGGCCGTATTGCATTAAGAAAAACATGCGCCTAAAGGTATTAAAAAATCTTTATGTATCCTTAGGGAGAGGCTTTGATGTTGTTCATGTTTTGTTTACAAGGTATGAATTTGCCTGTGCCAGTGGTGTAAGTTCCAGATCATTAATATTTACATGGGCGGGTAATGTGGTAACATAAAAGATAACGGAAGCAATGTCGTCAGGGCGCATAGCCTCGTATCCTTTGTATACCCCTTTTGCTCTTTCTGCATCCCCTTTAAAGCGTACGAACGAAAACTCTGTTTCTGCCAGTCCCGGCCTGATCTGAGTAACTTTAATTCCGTGTTTTAGTAAATCGATACGCATGCTTTTAGAAATGGCATTCACTGCATGTTTGGTAGCGCAATAGATGTTTCCTCCCGGATAAACTTCTGTTCCGGCAATGCTTCCGATATTGATAATATGTCCTTTCCTTCCAGCGATCATCCAGGGAATTACGGCTTCGCTAACATATAAGAGCCCTTTAACGTTGGTGTCGATCATCTGATCCCAGTCGGCTTGGTTGCTTTCCTGAAGGGGTGAGAGGCCCAGAGCCAGTCCGGCGTTGTTCACGAGGACTTCGGGATTTTGCCAATCCTCTGGCAGGGAGTGCAGTTTTTCAATCACTTCGTCCCGGTTACGCACGTCGAAGGCCAGGGATATAACATCGCTATGCATTGTTTTAACGATCTGATCATTTAATGCGGTAAGCCGGTTTTCACGACGGCCGGCGATCACAAGGCGATAACCATTGGCGGCGAAGTGCAGCGCAGTGGCTTTTCCAATGCCGGAAGTAGCGCCTGTGATTATTGCAATAGGTTTTTTATTCATGGTATTAACGGTTACTAGAATTTTCAATCCATTTACGGGCATTTACAAAGGCGTGAACCCACGGGGTAACTTTGTCGTTCCGGTGTTGGGGGTACCAAGGCCAGTTCCAGGGCAGCAACGAGCGTTCGATGTGTGGCATCATGGCCAGATGACGACCGTCGGTTGAACACAGCGCGGCGATATTGTGGTCGGAGCCGTTTGGATTGGCGGGGTAACCATCGTAGCTGTACTGCATGGCTACATGTATTTGGGGTAATGTATTGTCAAGAATCAGCCGGCCTTCTGCGTGTGCCACCCATACGCCCAGTCTTGATCCGGCAAGGTTTTGTAACATCACTGCGTTGTTTTCAGGGATCGTTACATTGATAAACCCTGATTCAAACTTACCGGATTTATTGAGGTGCAGTTTCGGATGATTTTTCATGCCGGGATAGATTAATTCCAGCTCTGCCATCAGCTGACACCCGTTACATACACCAAGGCTGAGGGTATCGGGGCGACGGTAATAGGAATCCAGTGCATTTTTTGCTTTTTCATTGTAAAGAAATGCTCCGGCCCAACCTTTTGCTGAACCCAATACGTCGGAATTCGAAAAACCACCCACATAAACAATCATGTTCACATCGTTGAGGTCCTCGCGGCCGCTGATGAGGTCGGTCATATGAATATCCTTAACCTCAAATCCGGCCAGGAACAAGGCATACGCCATCTCCCGGTCGCCATTTACCCCTTTTTCGCGAATTATCGCTGCTTTTACAGGGCGGTTCGGCAGGATTATGTCATCGGTAATATTTCCGGAAAAATGATCCGGAAAACGATAGGTTAAGGGTTGATGGCCAAGGTTTTTAAATCGTTCTTCAGCATACGGTTTCAGGGTTTGTTTTGCATCTAGCAGATAACTGGTTTCAAACCATATTTCGCGCAGTCCGGCAATATCCAACGTATACAGATCCTCTTTGTGTTCAATCCGGAGTTCTTCACCTTCAACTACTTTCCCAATAGGGATAAATTTTATATTATTTTTCGTAAGAAAATGCGTGACCTCCTTTTTATCTTTTGCTTGGATTACAATGGCCGGGGCTTCACTGAAGCATATTTTCAGGGTATCGTTTTCGGCAAATCCTGATAGGTCGACCTGCATTCCTGTATTTGTAGAAGCGAAGTTCATTTCGAGTAATGTTGTTATCAATCCGCCGGCACTTACATCGTGACAGGCGAGAAGTGCCTGTGTGTGAATCAGGTGCTGGATGGCTTCAAAAGAGGCCGCAAATTCCAGTGGTGAAGCAGCATCGGGGATATCGTCGCCGATAGAATTTAACAGTTGAGCAAATGACGATCCGCCGAGGGCCATTCTGCCATCGGAAAAGGGGATATAGAAAAGTGCTGACCCCGCTGCAATTTGTGCTACAGGGCCTGCCACCCCCGAAACGTTGTCTGTTTGTCCTACTGCGGAAATAATTACTGTGCCCGGGGAAAAAACTTTGGTTCCATCGGGGTATTTCTGCGTCATAGAGAGGGAGTCTTTTCCTGTGGGGATGTTGATTCCCAGCTGGCAGGCAAATTCACTAACTGCTTCGACAGCGGCATAGAGGCGTTTGTTTTCTCCGGGGTTTTTTGCCGGCCACATCCAGTTGGCACTTAGTGAAACGCCTTTAAGCCGGTGCGACAGCGGGGCCATTACCAGATTTGTGAGTGCTTCGGCTATGGCAAGGCGTGAGCCTTTTTCCGGATCCGCCAGTGCCGCCACCGGGGCATGGCCTATGGAGGTGGCAATGCCGTGTTTTCCTGTGTAGTCTAGGGCAACAATACCGCAATCGTTCAACGGGAGTTGTAATTCACCCGCACATTGTTGGTGCGCGATTTTGCCAGTCACTGAACGGTCGACTTTGTTGGTCAGCCAGTCTTTGCAGGCCACCGCTTCAAGTTGCACTACTTGTTCAAGGTAGTTAATCAGCTGTTCAGGGTCGCAGGTAACCGGAGCATACACCGGATGGGGTGTATTGTCGGTGAGCAGCGTTTTTGGAGGGTTTCCAAACATATGGGCCAGTTGAAGGTCGATCGGTTTTTCCCCGGTTACTGCATTTTCAAAGGTAAATTGCTTATCGCCGGTGGCTGCACCGACAAGGTACATCGGTGCCCTTTCACGGGCGGCAATTTTTTTTAGCAACTCAATATCTTTTTCTTTGATTATCAGTCCCATACGTTCCTGTGATTCATTGCCAATGATCTCCTTGGCCGAGAGGGTCGGATCGCCTGACGGGAGTTTGTCGATAAAAATTTTACCTCCGGTTTCTTCTACCAGTTCTGAAAGGGCGTTCAGATGCCCTCCCGCACCGTGGTCATGGATGGAGATAATTGGATTTTGGGGGCGTTCGGCAAGGGCACGGATTGCGTTGGCCACTCGTTTTTGCATCTCCGGATTAGAGCGTTGAACGGCATTCAGCTCAATGGCGTTATTGAATTCGCCGGTTTCTACAGATGAAACAGCCCCTCCACCCATTCCGATGCGATAATTATCACCTCCCAGCACAACAATTTTATCGTTTTTTTCCGGTTTTTCTTTCAAAGCATCCTGTTTTCGTGCATACCCTACGCCGCCAGCCAGCATGATTACTTTGTCGTAACCGTAAGTTTTGTCGTTTTCAGTGTGTTCGAAGGTGAGTAGCGATCCGCAGATGAGCGGTTGTCCAAATTTGTTCCCAAAATCACTGGCACCGTTGGAAGCTTTGATCAGTATCGCTTCGGGTGATTGGTAAAGCCATTGTCGTGGGGTGATATTTTCTTCCCAGAGCCGGGGCGATAACCGGGGATAGGAGGTCATATAAACGGCAGTTCCTGCAATCGGGAGACTTCCTTTTCCCCCTCCAAGGCGGTCGCGGATTTCACCTCCGGAACCTGTGGCTGCCCCGTTAAAAGGTTCTACCGTAGTGGGAAAATTATGCGTTTCGGCTTTGAGTGAAATGACGTTTTCGTAGGCTTTGATTCGGAAAAAATCGGCTTTCTCCTGGTATTCGGGAGCGAATTGTTCAACGACCGGGCCCTGAATGAAGGCGACATTATCTTTGTAGGCAGAGACCAGAAAATTGGGGTTTGTTTTCGATGTTTTTCGGATCATATCGAACAACGACAAGGCTTTCTCTTCTCCATCAAGGATAAACGTACCATTAAAAATTTTATGCCGGCAATGTTCTGAGTTTACCTGTGAAAAGCCAAAGACTTCACTGTCGGTTAATTTCCGGCCAATTTCCCGGCTGACAGAATTCAAATAGGTAATCTCTTCTTCAGAAAGCGCCAGTCCTTCCTTTTCGTTGTATTGGGCGATGTTATTGATTTCCAGAATGGGTTCTGGTTTTTTTTCGATGGTGTAGATGCTTTGGTCAAGTACGGGATAACGGGCGTTGAGCATGGGGTCGAAGGAAACCTGGTGATTATCCGGAATAAACTCCTCAATCCGAAGCACCCCCGGAATGCCCATATTCAGGGTTATCTCTACTGCATTGGTGCTCCATGGCGTGATCATCTCTTTCCGGGGTCCGACAAATGGGCCGCTGATCTTCTCCTTCTGGAGATGAAGGGCACCGCTAAAAAGCCATTGGAATTTTTTAATATCTTGATCTTCAGGAAAATTTGACATACCGACAGCATATATTTTGTCGGTGGAAGTAAAAAAAATAACCTTCATAATATTCAATTCGTTGCTGAATTTCTAAAAGCACAAATGTACAAAATGCAGCGTATAAAATGCCATTTCGACAGGATAAATACCTGATATAAATTTTTACCTTTGTGGCCGTTAAAACAGTCATCTTAGGGTTTTGGTTCGAGGGTAACACGAAACCATAGCTGTTTGTGGGTGTTGTTCTTTGGTTAAGATTTAAATCAGAATGAGGAAACAAAAAATTTTGAAAATTAATACCACATGCAAGAAAATTTAAGCATGGTGTTTCCACTGATCCTGTTAAATAAAAATAATTTTCAGATGAAAAGAATTACGTATATTTTGGTTGCTTTGGTTGGGTTTTCTCTGATGGTTGCCTCCTGCAAAACGGTTTCGGAAACAGCCGCAGAACAGCCGGAAAAGAAGTCGGAGGCAACTACCCTCCGGGATGAAATATCCGGGTTGTGGAAACTCAGCGGAATTGAAGAGCCGACGCAACATCTGTCGGCCCAAGAAAAGGAGAGTTATGAATCTTATCTTGAGGAAATTCTGCTTGTTTACAAACTGGAGTTGTATGGCGATGGCACCTATACACGTGTGGCGCTGGAATTCCGTGACCGGGGCAAGTGGCGTCTGGTCGATGGCGATACCGTGATAGAACTTTATTCGGAACAGCCGGAACATTCCGCTTCGTACTATATAGTAACCTACGAAAATCCCCATTTGGTTCTGGATGAAGAACAAAATGGGGAGAAGAAAAAGTATTATCTACAACGTGCGGATTAATTTTCCTGTTCGCTGAGGAATCGTTCAGCTTCAATGGCTGCCATACACCCTGTTCCTGCGGCGGTAATGGCCTGACGGAAGACATGATCCTGTACGTCGCCGGCTGCGAACACCCCGGGGATATTGGTGGCCGTTGAGTCGGGTTTGGTTATCAGATAGCCGGTTTTATTCATGTCGAGTTGCCCTTTGAAAAGGTCGGTGTTGGGTTTGTGTCCGATAGCTACAAAAAAGCCGGTTACATCGATTTTTTTCTCTTTTGAGGTTACTACATTTTGTAGTCGTACCCCATTTACTCCTTTCATGTCGCCCAGAATTTCTTTTGGGATATGGTTCCAGAGTACTTCAATGTTGGGGGTGTTTAATACCCGTTTTACCATGGCCTTCGATGCACGGAGCTCATCACGGCGGTGGATAAGGTACACTTTTTTGCATAGTTTGGAGAGGTAGGTTGCCTCTTCGGCTGCCGTATCACCTCCACCGACTACGGCGACCTCCTGTCCCCGGTAAAAGAATCCGTCGCAGGTAGCACATGCAGATACGCCCTGTCCTTTGAATTTTTCTTCTGATTCAAGCCCCAGATAGCGCGCAGAGGCCCCGGTAGCAATAATAACCGTTTCTGCCAGAATTTCTTTGCCATCATCGGCGCTGATTTTAAAGGGCCTTGAGGAAAGATCTGCTTTTGTAATGATACCAAAACGGATATCGGCTTCAAAGCGTTGGGCTTGTTTTTCCAAATCCTGCATCATTCCCGGCCCGTCGATGCCTTCCGGGTAACCGGGAAAATTTTCTACTTCAGTTGTGGTTGTCAATTGGCCGCCTGCCTGCAATCCCTGATAAAGTACGGGCTTCAGATCGGCGCGGGCAGCGTAGATAGCTGCCGTATATCCTGCCGGGCCGGAACCAATAATCAGACATTTTACTTTCTCTGCTGTTTCACTCATTTTTTGAAGGTTTTATATTTTTTGTAAAGATAAATATTTCTCCATATTCCTATCGCGCGTTGAATTGGCGAATAGTATGCCAAATTGAAACACATTTAATTATTGACATATAATATGACAATATGGCGTAACCGGGAGGGTTCGCAGCGGTGTATAGGGATTATCTTCCGTTTAACGGGATCCGGAACCTGAAACAGGCGCCTTTTCCGGGTTCTGATTCCACGGAGATATCGCCGTGCATAAGTGCAATAATTTTTTGTACGATGGAAAGGCCCAGGCCAGTGCCCCCGTATGTGTTGGAGATGTTTTCATCGGCCTGTGAGAAGCGTTCGAAAATCATGTGGTGTTTTTCGGGTGCGATTCCAATTCCTGTATCTGAAACCATCAAAAAGATACTGTCAGTATCTGTTTTTTCAATCCCGAAGGTGATCATCCCGGAAGTAGTAAATTTGATGGCATTGTCGAGTAAATTAATAAAAACCTGGGTTAGTCTGTTCTTGTCACTTTTCAGAAGTACTGTTTCCTCCATCGGCAAAAGGGATAAAGTAATGGCATGCTTTCCTTTGTCGTGCAGTTTTTTTGCGTAGAGGGTTTCCAGGTTTTTTAGCACTTCTGTCAGGTTAAAATCTGTTTTTTCAATGATGATCTGTCCGGCATCCATTTTTGAAATGTCGAGGATGTCGTTAATAATTTGCATGAGGCTTTCTGCACTTTGTTGAATAATAGCGGAATAGTGTTTTCTGACTTCCCGGGGGGGTAGGGTTTCTTCGGTAAGCAGGTCGGTAAAACCAATAATTCCATTGAGTGGTGTTCGTATTTCATGGCTCATATTGGCAAGGAAAGCTGATTTCAGCCGATCGCTTTCTTCGGCTTTTTCTTTTGCCTGAATAATTTCCCGCAGCAGTTCTTTTTTTTCGGTAACGTCGTGTATGATGGAGTGAAGGTAATCTTTTCCAAAAATATTGGATTTGCTTGTAAATATTTCCACATCACGAATGTTGTCATTGGCAAGGCGGTGTCTGAATTCAAAGTAATCACGCAGATGAATCCGGGCTTCAACCATGGCCTGCCTGATTTCTTCGGCGGAAAACGTATTGATATCAAAAATTTTCATTTGTTGTAATTCCTGCTTTGTCCAGCCGTAAAATTTTTCTGCTGCCTGGTTGGCATTTTCAATTTTTCCACTTTCAGGATCAATCAGCAGGTGTACTGCGGAATGGTATTCGAAAAGCGATCGGAATTGCTCCTCGCTTTTTTTGAGAGCCTCGATTGCTTTTTTGTGTTCAGTAATATCGTTAATGATAAAAAAGTTCAGTTCGCCGGTGGAGGCCATCCGGATATCGATGGGGCGGGTGGTGTTGTTTTTACAACGAATGATGGCTTCGAAACTATGGATTTCTGTTTGGTTTTTCGTACTTTGGATTAATTCTTTTTCCCAACGGTATTTTATTTTTTTTCGGTAGGCTCCCTCAGGAAAAGCCAGCCGCCACCAATCATCCATTGTGGGAATGTCGTGGGTACTGTAACCAAAGAGATCAACGAAATGGGAACTGCTATAGATAATATTGTGGTGATAATCAGAAATGAGGATACCAAAAGGAGCATTTTCGGCCAGCAGGCGGAAACGTTCATCGCTGGTTTTTTGTGCTTTTTCCAGTAGGTATTGGTTGGAGATATCCCGAAAAACCAATACTGCGCCAATAATTTGTCCTTGTTCATCTTTTATCGGTGCAGCTGAATTAGAGATATTAAATTCTTTCCCATCACGGGAAATCAGGGTCGTGTTTTTTTTCAGTGTGAGAATCTGACCATACTTCAGTACTTTTTCGATGGGGCAGGGTAAAGGGCTTCGGGTATTTGTATGTACGACGTGAAAGATGTCTTCACAAAGGATGTTTTTTACCTCTTTTTCTTTGTATCCGGTTAGTTTTTCAGCAATGGTGTTCATTTGTTGTATCTTGCCTGAACGATTGGTAGTGATGACTGCATCCCCGATGCTGTATAAGGTAGCGCGATAAAGCGATTCACTGTTTTTTATGGTATGGAAATATTTAACCTGGCGCTCCAAACTTCGCAACAGGGTGGCGGTCATCACAAAGGCCACGGGAAAAATCAACAAAATGGGTAGCCAGATTTTTTCGATGATTTTTATTCCTTCCGGCCAGGGGAACAAGAGCTGACAACCCAGCATGAAAATATGCACAACAATTCCGATAAGCCAGAGGCTCAGCAGGGAGATTTTTTCCGGTGCGTTATTGTAATGTTTACGAAAGAAGAGCCCTGTGGCTGCGCTGAAGAGGATCGTGGCCAGGCCAGCCCAGATGCCTTGTCCTCCAATCCAGGCACGGTAAGCTCCGGCAATTAACGATGAAATCGCGGCCGGAACGATTCCTCCGAAGAGCCCTGCCAGTGCAATGATGATGGATCGGCCATCGTAAAAAATCCCTTCATGGTATACAAACGGCATCAGCATACCTGCAACGGCAACAATCCCAAACCATCCACCGGATAGTATCCGGTAACCTGCTTTGTTTTTTTTTCTGAACCGGATAAAAAAACCAAATACTACCGATAATGATATTAATAGCGCTACATTTTGAATCAAGTCCTTAATCATGACTACGCTGGGCTGGTGTAACACATACAAACTGTATTGCAATATACAATTTTTTCATTCCGGTTTACCGGATAACCCCTATAAATTAAAGCAGTACTATTTTTCTATTACCGGTGCTTTTCGCTTTTTTTGCATTTTTACTCCCTGTGATAACTATGATAAATCGTATGCACATGGATTGCTGCACTGAACGCTGTTCGGTCTGTTTTCTCGGCAGGCAGAAAAGTGATTTCTTTTTCCTGTCCGGGTAGCAGGTCAAAATAATTATCCGAGAAGTGCCCTTCGATGGCATCAACGGTTAAGTAGACATTTTTTGCCAGATTTTTCGTAGATAGTTTTACAAGGAAGCCATTTTTATTTTCTGTTAGGGTATAATGGATTCCCGGATCCGGCAATATCAGATCCTTTATTTTGCTGAAATACAGAATATTGTCTGAAAGGAGATTCCCTGTCGTATCGGTCAGTACCGTATAGAGCAGATGATTTTTTTTATCGGCTCCGCTTAAAAGTGTATCTATGGGCATGGTTACAATTTCATTGGCCGTATTGGCCTGAATTGTAAACTCCTGATGCTCTTCCCTGATTACCTGGCCTGAAAAATTCAGGAGGGTAAATACTAAATTTCCCCGCAGTGCATCAGTGCGGTCGGAGACGACATAAATCTTCAGGGCGTTGAGTGTGTCGGTCTCCGGAGAAATAAGTACCGGGGAAAAAGCTTTTTTTGCGAAGTAATGCAGTGCCTTCCAGTTGCCGTAGTAGTCGATGCCCGACCATGACGCTACAGGCCAGCAGTCGTTGAGCTGCCAGTAGAGTGAACCCATACAGTAGGGTTTGTTCCTGCGGTGTGCCTCCATGGCCGTACGGATGCCTTCTGCCTGAAGCACGTGATTCACATACAGGAACATCGGGAAGTCTTTTGGATTCCGGTAGTCGCGTTCCATGTATTCCTTTATTGTAGTATTGCCGATGGATGAGCGCTGGTGTGATTTCATAACCCCGGATTCAATGTCCCAGTCCTTTTCCAATGTATATTTTTTTATGCTGTTGAGCTCCGGAAAGGACTGGAACCCGTATTCTGACATGAATCTTGGAATTATCTCTTTATATTTTCCGAAAGGCTCTTTCGCCCACCAAACGCCCCAGTAATGGTTGTCGCCGGATTTCCCGTTCTCCAGCTCGCCAAATCCGGAGCTTGGTGAGGATGACCAGTAAGATCGTTCCGGATCATATTTTGCCACCACGTTAGGTAAAAGATGGTGCATTATTTTATCATAAGCCTCCCAGATTGTGTCGGCAATGGATTCGCCCTGATTTTCGATGACATTCTTTTTCCATCCCCAGCGGTTCCATGCCGAGAGGATTTCATTGTCGCCGCACCATAAAGCGATACACGGGTGATTGCGCAGGCGCTCAACATTTTGAATCGCCTCTTTCTCTACATTGGCGATGAACTCCGGGTTTCCGGGGTACATAGCGCAGGCAAACATAAAATCCTGCCATACAAGAATACCGTATTGGTCACAGAGGTCATAGAAGATCTCTTTTTCGTAAATTCCGCCACCCCAAACCCGCAACATATTAAAATTTGCTTCTGCTGCGGATTTGATGAGATGTTCATAATCCGAAGGTTTTACCCTTGGCAGGAAAATATCCTGAGGAATATAATTTGCCCCCTTCATAAAAACAGGCGCACCATTTACCTTGAAGAAAAACCGGCTGCCTGCCGAATCCGGTTCCTGCACCAGCGCTAATGTCCGAAGGCCTATAGTTTCAACAATACGGTCGATGGTTCGGTTGTTTTTAATGAGAAGAATTTTGAAATGATAAAGCGGTTGTTCTCCCAATCCATTGGGCCACCACAATTTCGGGTTCTTTATTGTTACAGGGAGTGTGCGATCGTTCTTGCCGCTTTTTACAAGGAAAGTCTTTTCTGTGGTGATGGCATCGCCCCAAAAAATGGCTACAGTAACAGATTCCTCCTTAAAAGATTCAATTTGGGCTGTTACCTCCAGGGTTGCCTCTTCCCCCTTGATTTCAATGGCATGAAACCGGACCGTATTAATTTTTGCATAGTTATGTGCTGTAAGATAAACCGGCTGCCCTATTCCTCCGGTCACCAGCCTCGGACCCCAGTCCCAGCCAAAATGATATTGCGCTTTGCGACTGAAAACCACGGTTTTAATATCGCCTGTTCCACCGAGTTGCGATTGGTCATTCTCGGCTCCGGGAAGATAGTAGCCCAGCTCTTCGCGTAATTCCAGCCCTTTTTTAACCGGTGAATGAAAAAGAATCCGCAGCGTGTTTTTTCCTTGCCGGAGATATTCTTTTACATCCACTTCCCACTGATAGAACATATTGTCGGCATTCAGAATTATCTTTCCATTGAGGTACACTGTTGCCCAGGTATCGAGGCCATCGAAATGAAGTATTATGGTTTCGTTTTCCAGGTACTTGTCATCAATATCAAAAGAAGTTTTGTATTCCCACTCTTCCTTATCAATCCATTGCATATCCTGTTCATTCAGACGGTAATAAGGATCTTCGATAATGTTGTTATTCATCAGGTCGGTATGGATGGTTCCCGGTACCGTTGCCGGCATCCACACCGAGTCCGTAACCTTTTTGAACTCCCAGTTTTCATGAAGAAACTGTTTTTCGAAATTATGTTTGTTGCTGCAAGTCATAAGGAAAAGGGTTAGGAAAGGTATCAGAATCCGCAGGATAATTTTCATGGTTATGGTGTTTTATTGCGGATGCAATTTACGGAAAAATAATTGATAGTGTGGTCGTACGGGCTTTCTGCTTGTAGTTACTGTAGATGTATACTCTTTTGTTGCTCTATTAAAAAAGGGTTACTACCTTTGAAGTTGTAACCCTTTGATTATTAAGTCGGAGTGGCGAGACTCGAACTCGCGACCTCTTGACCCCCAGTCAAGCACGCTAACCAACTGCGCCACACCCCGTACCGAATAAAGTGGCGCAAATATAGAACATTTTTCTTTATTTGCTTTCTCCTTTTTTAAAAATCATGATTTATTCCTTTCATGTGCCCGCATTCGCTAAGGAATATCTGCTGCTACTTTTTTGTTAAAAAAGGCCATGGTGGTTTTAATGATTTGGATAAGCGTGTGTTTTGCATTAGATTTGTAACTCAATTTCACCAAAAAAAACCAACAACGCTGTTATGAAAGCACGTCTCCTATTTTTCGTACTCCTGACGATTATTGTTTCCGGTTTCTCTTATGGCCAGTCAATCCGCTTTGCGCTTGATTTTTCAACCCAGGATTTTCAACTCGGGGAAATCGACTCCTATACAGTAATAAACCCTTTGGAACCCACCTGTTTTTTCCGGGAAATGCCCGGATATCCTTCCATGCCGATGCGGGTTATCACACTTGCAATTCCAGCAGATCTTGAATTTGAGGGATGTTCCATTGATGCCGGTGCAACGGTCGTGGCCGAAAACATCCGTGTTTATCCAACCCAATATCCGGTACCTACTGATGGTACACGCGCGCAATGGGTCGGTCCCGACCCGGCGGTTTATGACCGAAACGACCGCTATCCCCGCGATCTTTGTACGTATACCGGAACGCACGACCAGCGCCAATACCGTTACATAACGCTCGAGGTTTCTCCTTTTTCCTATTATCCCAAAGAGGGAAAACTTGAAATTCTCAACCAGGCCGTGCTTGAGGTGCGGCTCAAACCAGGTAAAAGAAACACCAATCCCCCGGATGACGGAGTGGTCTATTCGCTGCTCTCCCGTTTGGTGGATAACCCTGAAGCACTTACCCCCCCCGATACCAAATCTCCGGTAAATCCCAATGATGTCCAGTATCTGATTATTACCGATAACATTCTGGTTGATGCTTTTCAGCCACTTGCCGACTGGAAAACACAGAAGGGGATACCTGCAGAGATCCTTACAACACAAACGATTTTTTCTTCCTGGGTTGGTGCCACCGATCAGCTAAAACTGAAAGCCTGCCTTCAGGATTATTATCAGAATAAAGGATTGAAATGGGTTCTTTTGGGTGGTGATGATACCCATGTTCCGGATCAGGATTGTTACGGATGGGTAAATACTGCTACGCCTACTGAAGACAATACGATACCTGCGGATCTTTTTTATGGCTGTTTTGATAACCAGTTCGACTGGAATGCCGACGGTGATAACAGGATTGGCGAGCCCGAAGATAATATTGATATGGCACCAGAGCTTTTTATTGGCCGGGCACCGGTACAAACGGACTCACAGGCTACAGCGTTTGTCAATAAAACACTCCAATACGAAAAGGTTCCTCCGCAGAATTCTTTTGCCACGGAGTTTGTCTCCAGCGGAATACAATTATGGAATACCTGGGATGACCACAGTGATGCCGATTGGCGTAGTGAGGCCATGTGGAGCGAAGTGATTGCTCCTGCCTGGTCAGGAACAAAATATCGTTATTATGATACGGGTACGGATTTTCCCGGTGGCAATCTGTTTGATGTGACTGCCTCCAATACTGTAAATGTGTTAAATAACGGATATAATTATTTTTGGATGGCAACCCATGGCGGCCAGCAAGTCTGGGCAATGGAATCTGGTGATGGTTTTTCCACTTTTGATGCCGGAGGATTGATGAATCAGGGAAGACAGGGCCTGGTTATTACAATGGCCTGCAATACCAATGCCTTCGAAACTTCGCTCTATGGAAATGATCCGTGTTTGAGTGAAGCTTTTTTGCGCAACGGAAATGGCGGTGCCGTAATGTATCATGGCAGTTCACGCTATGGCTGGGGCAATGGTTCACCGGAAATACAACATGGTTCTTCTCTTGAATATGCCCGTGATTTCTTTTTTGCTCTGTTCAATGGCAACCCTTCTGCTTATCCTCAGTCGTTTGGGGCTGTTTCAGCAGAATCAAAAACGGATAATATTGGCAATGCTTCGTCATTGAACTCTTTTCGCTGGCTGATGTTTTCCATCAATGCCATGGGCGACCCGGAACTGCCACTTCTTACCGCTAATCCAACTCCATTGGCCGTTAATCATCCGGTATCTCTTTATTATGGGATTGCGCAGGACGTTGCGATTGAAACTGGTGTCGCCAATGCCCGTGTGTGTCTGTCTGATGATAATCCTTCTAACCCGTTGTATGTGTATGCCATAGCCGACAATACAGGGTCTTGTGCAGTAAATGTGACTCCTGCTGCAGGGTATGATGTAACGCTTACCGTAACCGCACCCAATCATTATCCGACAACGGTGAGTATTCCGGTGGTTCCTTCCAACGAACCCTATCTTGTGCTGGAATCCTTAACACCCAATACGTCCAGTGGAGATGTTACCCTCGAGGCAGGAGAATCCGTGACACTGGATGTTCAGCTCCGGAACCTCGGTGGCGTTGCCGCAAATAACATAATGCTGCAACTGGAAGCAACCGATCCCGAAGGTTTTTTGTCGCTCACCGATCTAACAGAATCGTATTCCGGATCGTTGGCGTCGGGTGAAACGTTGATTCTGCCTGCCGCATTCGCACTCGATATTGCCATGAATGTTACCAATAATTATCCGATTACCCTTTCTACCGGAATCAGTTTTACTGCAAAGCAAACTAACTGGTTTCAGACCAGCTTTTATGTATATTCTGATATTTTTCCTAAATACCTCACGGCGGTTTCGGGGATTCAGCAGGTCGACCTGCAATGGTATGCCCCTTTTGGTGGATGGAAATCGTATTATTCCGGTGGGGGATGGCTTTCGTGCTCTGTTGAGGAGAAGGCCATGAAATTTTCGGCTGCTGATTTTGATCTGGACTATCCGCTGGAAATTGCACAACTGGCCTCACAGTTTTATGAAAATACTCTCTGGAACGGAAACAGTGCATTTCGTTTTTCTATTTATGATGCCACTACAGAGGCATTGCTTTATCGTACCGACTGGATTAGCGCAAATCCTTCGGGATATACCATGCATTTCATGGATTATCCGATCACGTTATCGGGTGATTTTTATCTTTCCGTTGAATCTGCGGATTCGGTGGATGGTTTTCCTACGAATGTGGTCTCTGAACCTATGGCACCTGAAAATACCCACAGTTATTCGGGTAGTTCAGGGAACTGGACAAAAGCCGGGGTGGAATATTCCCATTATATCTATGTAACAGATGCTGTAAATGGAGGTGACCAAATGCTCTCTTACGCACCAGATGTTCCTTTTCAACAAACACAAGGAGCCACGGATCTTTTATCCGGAAAAGGGCCCGATTATACCTTTCTGGGGTATAATATCTACCGCGACACTCAAAAGATAAACAGTGCGCCGTTAAATGATAATGAATTCTCTGATGTCTCTTTGGCTACCGGGTTATATGCGTATGATGTTACAGCCGTTTATTCCGAAGGAGAATCCTGTCTTTCCAATATGGTATTTGGTGCTGCCCTGGATGCCTCCACCGTGTTTTATGACCATTTTGAGGGCACCAACAACTGGAACGGGGATATGGGTTGTAACTGGAGTGTTATTTATGGGACGGGTTATTCCGGTCAACGCAGTCTGACCGACAGTCCGGAGGAAAATTATGAAAATATGACCGATTGCCGTACATGGACTTCTCCTCCGGTAAATATCATGAACGCAAACGCCAATCAGGCATCCGTATCCTTTTTTGCCAAATTTGCCCTGGAGGCTGATTATGATACGTGCTATTTTATGGTTTCGACGGAGTTAAATACTGGAAATGAGGAAGTTTTAGGCTTTTTTACCGGTATTAACACCGATTGGACGGAATACCTTTATGATATTTCCTCTTATATGGGCAATGGTGCAGTTTACTTTATTTTCAGAATGAAAACCGACCCGCTGGTTAACGAGGATGGAATTTATATTGATGATTTCCGTGTGCGTGTTTTTGAGAATGGAAATGCGCCAGCCAACAATATTATGGCATACCGCTACGGCCCTGAAGTGCATTTGACCTGGGCGCCGCCAATGGCAGGTGGGGAAGGCTGGTTTTCGCATTTTCGCTGGAATACGCACTATACCACTGCGGGGGATGAAAAGGCCACCTATATTAACCTGGCTGAATTTGGCAATGCCTATCCCATGAAACTGGAAAAAATCCGTCATAACTTTTATGACCGGTACCAGAACCTCTGGGAAGGCAATACCCGCTATACCTTTCGGGTGTACAAAAAAAACGGGGTGGATCTGATCTTTGAGTCGGAGCAACTGGAGGCGATTGCCTGGGAGAATGAATATACGCTTCCCACACCGTTAATTCTGGATGATGATGTACTTGTTTCGGTAAAGCCTGTGGCCGCAACCGGAGGCCCATGGTCTTTGTTTCAAAACGATCCAACCAATCTTTCCAGAGGTTTTGAAGGGAATTCAAGTGTCGGCTGGTATCAGCGAAATGGCAATTGGTCAACCTCTGTATATTTAACCTATACTTCCCAAAAATCTATTGATCCGGTGTGGGGAAATCCCGGAGTGGCACTAGAGAATCTTGCTGAGTCCCCGATTGAAAGCGGAGCTATGATTCCTGTTCCTGCCGAAGACCTGGCCAATGCTCCGGTATTTAAAGGAAACACCGCGCTGGCAAAAAATGTCTTGGGTTATAATATTTATCGTGATGGATTATTACAGAATACCTCTCCGGTTACTACTACCTGGTATCAGCAATCTTTGCCTTATCAGGGGTATTATACCTACGAAGTAAAGGCCGTTTATCCTGACGGGTTATCTGTTTCCACACTGCCTTTGCCACTGGTGTATGATGAGGTGGTGGTGATGGATCCTCCCATAGCTGCCGCTATTGATGAGGTTACTTTATGGTTTGCTCCTGAATTTTCGTGCCAGGCCGGATTGGGAAACTCGCTGGAGGGCTATCCGGAAGTCAGAATGCATTCCGGGATGGGAATCAATGGAACCACCTGGAATAATGTGATTCCCTGGGAGCAGAATGGGGTGAACGGACAATCCTCACAACTTTTTGCTGCGGGCAATGGTTTATATTCCATTACCTATACGCCGTCGGAGTATTACGGTACGGGATCGGATGTGCCCTCTCAGGATCAACTCTGTATGGTTTTCAATGGCGGTGAGATGGCGGAATTGGATTTTGGAAGCCCCTGGGCAAAGGAAGGCAAGGCAGCGGATGATTATGGTAACTGTGTTGACATTTTTATCCCGCTGGAATTCAGAGATACACTCTTTTATGATGATTTTGAATCAGGGCTTACCCATTGGGATGTGACCGGCAACTGGAACCTTACATCGACCGAGTTTTTCTCTCCCAGCCATTGCCTTACCGATTCCCCGGAGACTTCCTATTCTGTGCCTTCAGAATCTTCAGCTACCATGAACACCGGTGTTGATTTATCACAAAAGGCCAATGCATTGGTTGAATTTAGCCTGATACATTTTTTGAGCCCAGATGATATGGTTTTTGTAGAAGCCTCAAACGATGATTTTGCAACGATAATGATGTTGGGTAGTATTGAGGGATCCGACTGGAAACCCTGGAAAAAAATTCAGTATAGCCTGAATAGTATGTTGGGTGCTACCAATCTGAAAGTACGCTTCCGGTTGGTAACTTCCAATCTGCCGGAAGATGGTGTTTATATCGATAATTTTGTTATTAAAGCATCGGAAGGAAGTTTTATGGTAGCCGAAATCATTCCCCACTCCGGAAATGGGGCGTTTGCGTTCTTTGCCAATCAAACAGCCTCCCTTGATGTGATTGTCTTTAACGGGGGAGGTATGCCTCTTTCCAATGTGCCTGTTACGCTTACTAAAACTGACCCTGACAATTATATTTCCATTACCGATGATAATGGAATTATTGAATCGCTGGGGATTGGTGAAGTTGATACTTTGTTTAATGTATTTTCACTGGAGGTATCTGTGGGTGCAGAGGATATGTATCCGTTGAGTTTATCGGTGGGTGCTGACCTGCCCGCTAAAGCAATGGAATGGTTCGACTTCGGGTTCTATGTGTTCTCCGATCTGTATC